>Ga0334722_10001162_pt1 | contig 34090 bp, 29 predicted proteins | sample C3_bottom_MG_FD_207210 | JGI IMG/M metagenome (GOLD analysis project Ga0334722, IMG submission 207210) | Sediment microbial communities from Yellowstone Lake, YNP, Wyoming, USA - C3_bottom | ecosystem: Environmental > Aquatic > Freshwater > Lake > Sediment | place: USA: Wyoming | collected... | reverse complement strand
CATCAGCGCGAAGGACAGATCCTGCCCGGGTCCGTCGTGCAAATCGGTCGATATGCGGCGCAGAAAACGCTCGTTCAGGGCCGTGGTGCGTGCGGCCGCGCGACGCACGTTGCTGTGGAGCTGGGCATTCTGATCGGCCAGCGCTGACAGCTCGGTCACTTTATCGTTCAATTGCCTGCGCTGAACTTCTATCGTCTGGCTCCCGCGCCGGACAAGTCCGACGATGAGCAGATACATCACCAGCATGGTCGCGGCCACAACCAGCCAACTTTGCAGTTGCGCCGCCCGTATTTCGCGGTTGAGTTCATCCGTCCTTTGATAGAACTCTGCGGCAGCGATGACCGTCCCCAATTTGTCCGCGTGCACCGGGCAGTAAGTTTCGATCAGGTGCGTCCATTTGCGGTTTTCGAATTCGTTTTCCCCCTGAGACAGGTCGCTGATTTCCGAGTGCACGTTTCCGGCAAGCGCCTGTGCAAGCCCCTCCCCGATCGGAAATGTGCGGCCGATGATGGCGGCGTCGGTGCTATACAGGATCCGGCCGGTCCGATTCCAAACCTTGAAAGCGACGATTCTCTGGCCGAGCGGCGTTTCGGTGAGAAGCGTGTCCAGCGCAGCCCGATTTGCATCATCCAGCACATCCGCGCTCAGCAGCTGCTGCAGATGGGGGGCGACAAAACTGTCCACGTACAGGCTCGTCACTCCGCCGATGCGATTCGCGACACCGCGTTCGATCTTCTTCCCCACCCAGGCTCCGATAACCAGCATGCCGACGAGCAAGATGGGAAAGCTGGCGACCAGGAACTGGCGCGACAAACTCAGACGCGTGAAGGCGATGATGGCTGCGATCTCCTGATTCGAAGATAGCACTCGTCCGCTGATACGGCTACGGACTAAAGTCTGATTCATTTTTCGACCAAAGTGGCAATGAAATCACATCCTAGGACCGTGGTATCGGCAGCCACGACTGCCTACGATGAAGGCGTGAGTGCGTACACCTTCGCTGGAATCTGGATCTTGCTCAAAATGTTTTCATATTCGTTCACTAGATCCTCCAATTCAAGCGGGCATTTCCGCAATCGAGGGGGGGAAATTACCCCACTCTCCGGGGCATATGACCCGCGAATGCTTGGTTTCTGCCGTGTGAACTAATTCACGATAGGAAGAAAAGGGTTCATGGATTCATTAATTTCAAAAATGCATTCCGAGTTGGTCGAATTTTTGCTCTGCAGTTGTACGCAAAGCGCTTGCCTCGCGACGTAAGGAGTTTTTCAACGCAGGTTTGAGAGCACTGATGGTTGAGGATACCCATGTTTGTTTCAAGTAAAAACCCGAGAACCCGGCTGAGCGGGGCGGAAAATTACGGCGCCACGCAGCAGCAAACGGACGCGCCGCTGCACTGCGGCGTGCTCGTCGAAGCGCGTTATATGGCGCACGCGCAGCCTCGCGGGGTGGCACGCGCGCTGGCCAAGGCTGGCCATCGCGTCACCTTCCTCGACCCCGACGGCGGCTTGCTCGACATAGCGGATTCACGCTGGTTCGCAGGACTAGACCTGCTCATCGCGCGCGGTCGCAGCGCTGGTCTCCTCGCCCGCCTGAGCGCCGCCGAGGCGGCCGGCATACCGACTGTCAATCGGCGCCAGGCTGTCGCCGCGGTGGTCGACAAAGCGCATATGGCCACTCAGCTGCGCGCCGCGGGAATCGCGGCACCGCCCACCTGGATTGGAGGCTTCGAGCAGGTGCGCCGGCAAATCCCACGCGCCGCCTTTCCGCTCATCCTTAAACCTGTCTATGGGGACAACTGCCGGGGAATCCGCATCGTCGACACGCCGCGCGCCCTTGACGATGTCGTCTGGAGCGAGCCCTGCGTCATCGCCCAGCGCCTGCTGCCCAACGATGGTTTCGACGTAAAACTCTATGCCATCGGCGAGCGCGTGTGGGCGATCCGCAAGCCCTCGCCGCTGTGCGGCGTCGCTTCAGCCGCCATCCCGCTGCCGCTGCCGGCCGCCTGGCGCAACCTGGCCCGACACTGCGGCGAACTCTTCGGGCTGCAGCTATTCGGCGTCGACTGCATCGAAACCGACGGCAACCTGCAGGTCATCGAGGTCAACGATTTCCCCAACTACAGCGGCGTTCTCGAGGCGGATTTCCTCCTTGCCGGTTATGTCGCGCAGTACGCCCAGGCGAGGAGAAGAGCATGAGAATTGGTATCCTGATGATGGAACACACGAAGACCCGGCAACAGTCGGTGATGCCGGACGTCGTGCAGATACTCACGGACTGGGGGGTTGACGTCGACCTGATCTACCCCGAGCAGGAATTGATCGCGGTCGCGAATATCCAGGTTGAACACGACCTTTACGTGCTCAAAGCCTCCACCAATCTGGCGATGAGCATGGCCGGGGCCTTGCATGCCATCGGTGCGGCGGTACTCAACCCCTACCCCATCGCGGCGATCCTGCGCGACAAGATTGTCACCGAGCGCATCCTGCGAACCGCCGGGGTACCCACGCCCGATACCTTTGTGGCCGATCGCGCCGAACTTCTGGCCCCGCTGCTCGCCGCCGGTCCCATGATCATCAAGCCCTACCGGGGTTCGCGGGGGCGTGGGGTGCGCGTGGTCTGGGACGCCGACGAGCTGGACGAGCTCGCGTCCATCGACGGCCCGCTGTTCGCGCAGCGCTATCAGAAACCCGAGGGACTGGACCGCAAGATCTACTGCATCGGCGACCAGATCTTCGGTGTCGAGCGCGTGTGGCCGCCACTCAGCTACCAGGACAAGGTCGGGCGGCCCTTCACCATCACGTCGGAGCTGCGCGACATCGCGCTGCGCTGCAGGCGCGCGTTCGGGGTCGATCTCCTCGGACTGGACGTGATCATCAGCCACGGCCGCCCCTATGTCGTCGACGTGAACAGCTTTCCCGGTTTCAAGGGCGTCCCGGATGCCGCCCTGCGCCTCGCCGATTACATCTTCGCCGCCGCCGAGCAACGGCGCGAACAGCCTCCGTCGCCGGCGCGGCAAACCCTAGAGGAGATACAGCAATGAAAGCTGCAATCATCGGTAGCGGCCGGATCGGCTGCGGCTTCGCCGGTCATCTGCTTGCCGCCGCCGGCTATGAGGTGGTGTTCCTCGCCCGCAATCCGGTCATGGTGTCGCACCTGAACCGCGTGGGTCGCTATCGCGTTCGACTGGCGAACGGGCGCGACCAGACCGAGTCCAGCGTGAGCGGCGTGCGCGCCGTGGACATGGCGGACCGGGCTGCCTGTGTAGCGGTGCTGGCTGAGGCCGATCTGATCGTCACGGCGGTCGGTCCGGCGAATCTCGCCAGCGTGGCACCGCTGGTCGCCGACGCGCTGCGCACGCGATCGACTCCGCTGAACATATTCACCTTCGAGAACCTCGCCGATGGCGGCGCGCATCTTCGCAGCGAGGTTGCCGCCTGCCTTCCGGAAGGCTTTCCGCTTGATCGCTTCGGCTTTTCCGGCACGCTAGTCAGTCGGGCGGTGACCCAGCGCCTGGGCGATCCGAGCGGTGATGAACCGATGGTCTTCGTCGGCGACCCGCCGGACAGCTTCGTGGTCGACGGCACCCGCCTGGTGGCGCCGGTTCCCGTCATTGCGTCGATGATCATCGCCGACAACTTTGCTGCCTGGATGCGGCGCAAGCTCTATATCTTCAGCGCCGGACATGCCACCTGTGCCTACTTGGGCTACCTCAAGGGCTACCGCTACATCCACAGTGCCATTCGCGACAGCGAAATCCGCAGCGCGGTCGTAGAGGCGATGACCGAGGCGCAAAAGGGGATTGCCGCCGTCTACGGCGTGGCGTTTGCCGGCGGCGAGGCACACCTGCAGGAGATACTCGATCGCTTCGCCAACGCCGCCATCAACGATTCGATCAGCCGGGTCGCGCGTGATCCTTTCCGCAAGCTGGCCTCCGAGGACCGCTTGGTCGGCGCCGCCCGCCTGGCCTTGGAAGCCGGCGTGTATCCGGAGCAGCTTCTGCGCGCCGCGGCGGCGGCGTATTGCTTCAGCGATCCGGCAGATGCAGTAGCTGGCGAATTGCAGAAGGAAATCCGCGTCACCGGGATGCGCCCGACCGTGCGCCGGGTCAGCGGCGTCAGGGCGAACGGTCGTCTCGGACGCACGCTGATCAAGCGCTGGCGGCAACTTACCCGCCACTGGCACGCAGACAGCGTCCTGCTCAGTCTGGCTCAGGTTCACTGGGCCTGAGAGCCCTTCAGTCAATAAGGAAGCGCTATGCAAATCGCCAACCCAAATACACCTACCGGCGCGTCGGCCGCCTCACGCGAATGGCTGAATGCGGTGATCGAGCGCACCTGCCGCGACTTCGCTGGCCGCGTCACGCAGCAGCACATCCTTGACGTCGTCAGGGAGGTCGCATCGCACTATCGCGACGCACAGGTGACCGCTTACCTGCCGATATTGGTCAGCCGCTTTACGCGTGAGCGCCTGCAGAAAGAATTCGGAAAGGATCGCGTAAAATGAAAATCCATTTCTTCCTGAATCAGCGGGTCCACGCCGAGCCGAACGCGATCTTTGCGACGGCGATGCGAATGCTGGAGCGCCGCGGTTTCGCCGTCAGCGGCTGGATCGCCGAGGAGCAACTCTGCGCCCCGGACCATCTGAGTTTGGACCACGACTTGTACGTACTCAAGTCGCAGACCGAATTGACCCTGAGCCTCGCTGGGATCCTGCACGATCGCGGCGGGCGCATCCTCAATTCTTATCCGGCCTGCGCCATGCTGCAGAATAAGATCGTCGCCGCCAACCGCCTGGCCAGGGCGGGCGTACCGGTGCCGCGCAGCTGGGTGACCGGCGACTTCAGCCTGCTGCGCAAACTCGCATCGAAGATGCCGCTGATCATCAAACCGTACCGCGGACACCGCGGTGCGGGCATTCACTTGGTGCGCAACGCCGACGAGCTGGCCGGCATTCCGGCCCATGAGCTGCCGATACTGGCGCAACAATTCATTCCGGGTACGGGCGATGATCTCAAGGTCTATGTCGTTGGCGAACAGGTCTTTGCAGTGCGCAAGCCGTTCTCCAACAAGAGTTTCCTCGGCACCGGCGTGCCCTGCGAAGTGACCCCACCGGTGCGTGACATCGCGCTGCGCTGCGGCCGCGCGTTCGGGCTCGGGCTGTACGGACTCGACATCATCGAGGGCCCGGATGGCCCGGTGGTGGTTGACCTCAACTATTCCCCGGGCTATCGCGGAGTCCCCGACGTGGCGCCGCTGATCGCCGGCTACATCGAGGATTTCGCCTGCGGATGCACAATTCTTTCGGCAGTCCTGCCGCCCCTGAGCACTCCCAAGTCGCCGCGACCGGCGCTTCCCGCAGAGATGGCTACATGACGACCAACGCCCCCCGATTCGCGCTCCTGGCGCTGCTCGGCGAGGGGTTCTTCTCCCGTTTGAGCTTCGGCCTGATCAGTTTCGCCTTGCCGCTGTACGCGCGCGGCCTCGGCATGAGCCTCACCGAAATAGGCCTGCTGATTTCGCTCAATGCCGCCGTCACCATACTGTGCAAACCGGTCATGGGATCCCTCGCCGATCGCTATGGTTGGCGGCGCAGCCTGCTCACGGGCGTCGGACTGCGTAGCGTCAGTACCCTGTTGTTCGCTGTCTCCTGGATGCCCTGGCACCTGTTTGGCATCCGCGCGCTGCTTGGGCTGTCCCAGTCGCTGCGCAGCCCGGCCATCAATGCGCTGCTCGCGGAATGTGGCGGCAAGAAGTCCGCTGCTTCGGTGTTCGCCTGGTATTCGACGGCCAAGACGGTGGCGGCTTCTGCCGGCCGTGCAGTTGCAGGAATTCTACTCGCGCTGACCGCCGGCACGTTCGCCCCGGTCTTCGTCGTTGCCTTCGTGCTGTCGGCGGTTCCCCTGCTGGTTGTCTGGCTGTATGTCAGGGACCCCGAGGGGCGTGTACGGAAATCGCCAATCGCGACCAATGAGCAATCCCCTGCGAACGAGCCTGCGACGGAAACCCGGCCCGGGATGCTTCCCATCGTGGGTCTCGGCGCCCTGATGAGCGGAACTGCGCAGATGCTGCATGGCCTGTTTCCGATATTGGCCACCGAATACGCGGGACTGGGCACCGCGGAAACCGGGCTTATCTACCTCGCGTCGACCTTGGTCACCATGGCTGCAGGGCCAATCTTCGGCTGGTTGTCCGATCACGTCAGCCGTGAACTGGTGTTGCTGGTCCGGGGCGCTGCCAACATCCTTTCCTCCGCGGTCTACCTTTTTGCGCCGGGGCTTGCCGGCGTGACCGTGGCCAGGCTCACCGATGACCTGGGAAAAGCGGCATTCCGCCCGGCCTGGGGCGCGATGATGAGTTCCGCGAGCAGCCACGACACGCAGAATCGCGCCCGCCGCATGGGCGTCATGAGCCTCGGCGAGGATGCGGGGGATCTCGTCGGGCCGGCGTTGGCAGGTTTCCTGTGGAGTACGGGCGGCATCGGCGCGCTGATGGGCGTGCGCATCGTCCTCGCTGCGCTGACCGAGGTCTACGCCATCGTCGTCACGCACAAGCTGAACGCTGCGGAAAACGCGTGCGCTCAGGAAAGCAAACAGCTGAATCCGGTTGCGCAGACCACCGCGCATGACATTCGGCGACGCCACTCAAAGACTGATCCCGCACCAGCTGCGCCCGGGGCTTCAACCAGAGACATCGACACCATCCACGCCCGCCCAGTCATATCGGGCACCACCAGGGACTAAACATCATGGGCCACCGCGACGATCTTCCTGTACTCGATCATCCTGCGCTTCCGCCGGCGTGTGAACCACTGCACGCGCGAGACCAGGTCCACCCACCCGCGGTCGATTCCACGATCGCCGCCGCGGGCGCGCGCATTGCCGAAAACGCCTGTGCGTCCGTGGCAGGCTCGCCGCACCCTGAAAACAGCAGGCCGGTCATTCGCCGCTTCGCTTGGCTGATCGGGCTGGCGCTGGCCGCCATGGCCACTTCGGTTTGGTACGTCGCCGGCGCAGGCGACGCGCCGGCGAAGTTCCTGACGGCGCCCGTCGAAGTGGGCGCAATCGAGGACAACGTATCGGCCACCGGTACGGTACAGCCGCTGCAGTTCGTCGATGTCGGGACGCAGGTCACCGGCCAGTTGCGCACATTGCACGTGGAGGTCGGCGACGTGGTGCAAAAGGGTCAGCTGATCGCCGAGATCGATCCGTCCTTGTTCCAGTTCAAGGTGGACACCACACGCGCAGCATTGCAGACCCTGGAAGCGCAATTGCTCGACCGCCGGGCGCAATCGCGACTCGCGGAACTGCTGCACGCGCGCAACCGCCAGTTGAAGAGCGCCGACGCGGTCAGCGAGGAAATCCTCGAGCAGAGCGAGGCTGCCGCTGTCCAGGCGCGGGCTCAGGTCGACGCCTTCAAGGCGCAAATCGAGCAGACCAGGGCGTCGCTCGCGGGCGACGAGGCCAATCTTCGCTATACGCGCATTTATGCGCCGATGGCCGGCACGGTCGTCGCGCTGAACGCCCGACAGGGACAGACGCTGGTGTCCAGCCAGCAGGCGCCGGTGATCCTGCGCATCGCCGATTTGCGCACCATGACCGTATGGGCGCAGGTCTCCGAGGCCGACGTCCCGCGCATTGCGGACGGCATGCCGGTCTATTTCAACACCCTCGGACTTCCCAAGCGCCGCTGGGAAAGCAAGGTGCGCCAGGTGCTGCCCACGCCGGACGCGGTCAACAACGTGGTGCTCTATAACGTGCTCTTCGACGTCGCCAATGCCGACGCCGCGCTCAAGCCGCAGATGAGTACGCAGGTATTTTTCCGTGTCGCCAACGCTGATAACACGCTGATCATTCCGGAAGCGGCATTGCAGTCCGCCGTTAAACCGAGGAAAGCGAAGGACCGCGGCGAGCCGCGCGGCGAGGACAAGGCCTATGTCGTGCGCGTGTTGCACGAAGGCCAGGTGGAGGAACGCCCGGTCAGCATCGGCCTGCAGACGCGCATGCAGGCGCAGGTGCTGAGCGGGCTCGCGGCGGGCGAGGAAGTCATCGTCGGTCCGGCCGTGAACAAGGCAAAGTCGACCCAGGCCAAGACGTCCTCCGGCGCCACGCGCACCCAGTAAGCGGAGACCCTCGCCATGAGCAACGCGCTGATCGAACTGCGGAATCTGGGCAAAGTGTACTCATCGGGAGGGCTGCCGGTGCCGGTGCTGCAGGGCATTTCGCTGACCATCCACGAGGGTGAGTTCGTCGCCATCGTCGGCCAGTCCGGCTCGGGCAAGAGCACGCTGATGAACCTGCTCGGCTGCCTCGACCGGCCGACTTCCGGGCAGTACCTGTTTGCCGGCCGCGACGTGTCAGAGCTCGATGCCGATGCGCTTGCCGCCCTGCGCCGCAGCACCTTCGGCTTCATCTTCCAGCGCTATAACCTGATCAGCAATGAGACCGCTGCGGAAAACGTCGAAATTCCGGCGGTCTACGCCGGCCTGGCCCGGCGGATGCGCAGTGCGCGCGCGCATGCGCTGCTCGGCCGGCTGGGTCTCGCCGAGCGCCTGCACTACCAGCCGACGCAGCTCTCTGGCGGCCAGCAGCAGCGCGTGTCGATTGCGCGTGCGCTGATGAATGGCGGGCGCGTCATCCTCGCCGACGAACCGACCGGCGCGTTGGACAGCAAGAGCGGCCGCGAGGTGATGGCACAACTGCACGAACTGCACCGCGACGGGCACACGATCATTCTCATCACCCACGATGCCTCGGTCGCGGCCGAAGCAGATCGCACCATCCAGCTTCGCGATGGCATGATCGTCGACGATCAGCGGCACGAGCACGCGCTTCGCCCGGGCGCGGGCGCGGCGCCGTTCGCGCTTCCCGCTGCGCAAACCGGCCTGCTGCCCGACATCGTGGAAGCGGTGAAAATGGCGCTGCGCTCTCTGCGCACCAATCTTTTCCGCACCGTGCTGACGCTGCTCGGCATCATCATCGGCGTCGGCGCAGTCGTCGCCATGCTGGCGCTCGGCGACGGCAGCAAGGCGGCGGTGCTCTCGCGCATCGAAGCAATGGGCACCGACCTGCTGGTCATCACTCCCGGCGCGCGCAATGTGCGCATACGCGGCGAAAAGGACAACCTGATTGCGGAAGATGCCGATGCGATCTCGGACCTGCCCAATGTACGCGAAGCCGTCGCGCAGTACGGCAGCGGCGTCACGCTGCGCTATGGCAGCGTCGACTACACGACCGAGTGTACCGGGACGACCGCAAACCATGCCCGCGCCCGCAACTGGATGCCGACGCAGGGCAGCTTTTTCTCCGAAGCGGACGTCAAAGGTTTCGCCCCGGTCGCAGTGCTCGGCCACACGGTGGTGAAGAACCTGTTCCGCCGCGACGAGGAGCCGCTCGGCAAATTCATCCTGGTCAACAATATTCCGTTCCAGGTGATCGGTGTGCTCGCCCCCAAGGGCGCGAACGCCGCCGGTGCCGACATGGATGACAACATGTTCGTCCCCTTGAGCACCGCCCGCATGCGCCTCTTTGGCAAGCGCTATGTGCACCCGATCACGGTGCAACTTGCCGACATGACGCACGCCGAGGAGACTGAAGCGGCGATCACGGCCCTGCTCACCGCGCGCCACCGCAAAGTCGACTTCCAGATCCGCAACATGGCCTCGCTGCTCGAAGCGGCGAGCGAGACCCAGAATACCCTCACCATTCTGCTCGGGTCGATCGCCGCGATTTCCTTGCTCGTGGGCGGCATCGGCGTGATGAACATCATGCTCGTGTCGGTGACCGAGCGCATACGCGAAATCGGCATCCGCATGGCTACCGGCGCGCGCATGCTGCACATCCTGCTCCAGTTCATGACCGAGGCGCTGGTCGTCTGCTCGATCGGCGGAGCGGCCGGTGTCCTCGGTGGACTCAGCGCCGCCTGGATCGCCAGGCAACTCGGTTCGCCGGTCGTGTTCTCGCTCGCGCCGGTGGTCATGGCCTTCGGCAGCGCCTTCCTGATCGGACTGCTGTTCGGCTTCCTGCCGGCGCGCCGCGCCGCCCGCATGGACCCGGTCGTCGCCCTTGCCACGGAGTAAGCACCATGCACCGCACACTGCTCCCGCTCGCCCTTGTTCTCAGCGTCGCGCTCGCCGGTTGCGCGACCAGGGCCGAGCGCTATCAACGCCCGGCCGTCGACACACCGGCGCGCTGGTCCGGGTCCACCGCCACCGACACCTGGCCGGATCGCAACTGGTGGTCGGTATTCGGCAGCCCGGAACTCGACGCGCTGATTGTTGAAGTCCAGGCGGCCAATCACGACATCCGCGCCGCCGCGGCGCGTGTCGAGCAGGCGCGTGCAAACGCCGGTATCGCCGCCGCCGGCTTGTATCCGCTGCTCACCCTCGGCCTCGACGCGCAGCGCAGCAGGGATCCGGGAAAGCGCGCCGCGAGCAGCTATGCCCTTGCACCGCAGGCAAGCTACGAGATCGATCTCTGGGGCCGGCGACACGACGCGGCCCGCGCCGGCGACGCTGCCCTGCTGGCCAGCGGATTCGATCGCGAGACGGTCCGCCTCGGGCTCACCGCCGACCTTGCCAACACCTATTTTCAGTTGCTTTCCCTCAATGACCGCCTGCGCGTCGCCGAAGAGAACCTCACCGTGGCCAAGCGCCTGCTCGATCTGTTGACCGTACAGCAGCAGGCCGGACGCGCGTCGACGCTTGAACTCGAACGCCAGCGCTCGCTGGTCGCCAGTACCGAGTCGGCCATCCCGCCCCTGCGGCAACAGCGCGTCGTGACACGCGACACGCTCGCGGTGCTCCTCGGACGTCCGCTGAACAAGACACCGGACCCGCAGGGTTCACTGCGCGGGCTGACGCCGCCCGCGGCCCGAGGCGGCGTCCCAGCGCAACTGGTCGAGCGACGGCCGGACATACGGCGCGCCGAAGCCGACCTGATGGCGGCCAATGCCAACGTCGGCGCGGCCCGCGGCGCAGTATTGCCGAACCTTACGCTGGTGGCGCATGGCGGCACCCAGGCCGGCACCGCCGCCGCCCTGTTTGGATCCGGAACAGGGTTCTACGCGTTTGCGGCAGCCCTGGTCGGGACGATCTTCGACGGCGGCGAACGGCGCGCCCGCGTCGACCTCGCGCAGGCGCAACGCCAGGAGCGGGTGGAACTCTATCTGCAGACGGTCGTGTCGTCGTTTCGCGATATCGAGGACGCGCTGGCGGGCATCGAGCAGTTCGCCACGCAGGAAGGTCAGTTGGTCGCGGCGGCAAAGTCCGCCCGCGAAGCCTTTCGGATAGTGGAACTGCGCTACCGCACGGGCGCAGACAGCTATCTGAACGTGCTTGACGCGCAACGCGCCCTGCTCGCCGCCGAGTCGGCCGTCGATCAGGCTAGGCTGGCACGATTCACCGCCGTGACCGGACTTTACCGGGCGCTCGGCGGCGGCTGGGATGGTCAGCCTGGCACCACGCTCGCCCAGGCGGATCGGCGCTGACGCTACGCAAGCGCGTGGCGCATGCGCTGATTCCCGCAGGGCTTGCGCGCGCATAGGGCGGGCGCGGGCTGGCGCGAGTTCCCGCCCACGCACTGTCTACCTGACCGGTTATTTCTGCCCGGCGAGCAAAGGCCGCAGTGCAGCGAGCAATCGAGAATGCAGCACGGGTCCGGCCGCGACCATTCCCAGCGCTTGCAAGGGCTCGACCCGGTTGAAGCGAATTTCCGCGCCATCCAGCAGTGAAGCGCGCCCGCCGCCGGCCAGGACTAGCGCCGTGCCGGCGCAGCTGCCCCACTCCTTGCGGCGCTTTTTCGATAGCACCCCATCTTCCATCCCCGCCGCTACCCGCGCCAACTTGTAGGCCATGCTGCTGATCTGCACCAGTTCCCTGCAGGGCAGGAGGCCGGTCAGCGCCACCGCCTCTTTGCGCGAGACCGACAAACGCGCCGACGCGATCTCATCGGCGCCGCCCGCTCTCGCGGCGACGCCGTTCACGGTCACGCCCACCCCAGCCGCACCGGCAAAGAGTTCGCCACGCGTAGGGTTGTAAACCGCACCCACTGTCGGCTTACCGGCGAGTGCGAGTCCGATAGATACGCTGAACTCATCGCCGCGCGCGATGAAATTGCTCGTCCCGTCCAGCGGATCGACTATCCAGACGCGGGAATTGGCGAGCCGATCGGGAGAATCCGCCGTTTCTTCGGAGAAGATGGCATCGGCAGGAAACGCGGCGGCGAGTCCATGCCGGATCAATCGATCGGATTCCCGGTCGGCCGGGGTAACGACTTCTCCCCGCGCCTTGTGGTTCACTTCAACAGCGCTGTCCAAATACCGCAGGATGCGCCGCCCGGCCTCCACAGCGAGTTCGCTCGCCACGGTCAACTCCCGTTGCAGCGAGTCGGCTCTAGCGTTAAGCATACGATCTCCTTCAACCGAATTCCCTTCGGGCATCATGCATCCGCCAGGCGACGGAAAACTTCAGACCGACTGATCATGATGAAGAAAAGCCAGCACGCGCGCAACGCGTCTGACCACGCTCCGGCCGCCGGCCGGCATCCCGATGATCGGCATGGAATAGCTGGCGACTGAAGATTGGCGCGACAAACCTGGGCGCGTGCAGGTGATGATGATTGCGCTCTTCAACTGCAGGATAGCAGCCGTGTGCCAGCGCGGCTACGGACGAAAGTCTGATTTTTTTTGGACCTAGGTGGCAGTCAAATCGCATCCAAGGACCGTAGTTTTTTTGGCGATGACTGCGTAGGATGAAGTCGTGAGTGGTGCAATCGGCGGGAAAGGCTGCTTCAGCCGACGTACCGCCCGGCCAATCCGAATGTCCACTCGCTACATGCATACATTTCGTTTTTTTTCAAGGAGACTTATCATGATCTCGTGCTGCAATTCAGAGCTCACGCGCGGGCACAGCTCAGCATCCGCGGGCTCGCGCTTGCGCTGCTCGGCGCCCACACCCATGCGTGGGCTGCGTCGAACTGGGTGGCGGCCGCGGAAAGCATCCGGCCTGGGCCCTTGCTGGCGGAAGAGATCATACTATTGGACGGCACGCTGAATCATCGTGCATGGGCTCCGCTTCGGGCCGCGGCAGCACCATCTCGAGCGCCTCGCCGGCTAGCGTAACCCGCGCGCCCATGCGCGCCACCAGGCGGTACGTGGACTGCATCAGCGCATCCTGCGCCATGCTGGCAGTCACCGGGGCGGAGGCACCGGCGCAAACAATCCGAATCCGAACGTCCGCGCCTAGCGACTGGGTCTCGACCAGGATGCGCTCAGGCGCGCGCTCTTGCTCTTCGTCGTCCTCCACGCACGACTGCAACAAATTCATGAGCGATTCCGTAAGGTGATCCGGCACGATGACTCGTGCCGGCAACCCGGCACCGGGCCGAAATTCGATCCTGGTCGCGCGAAAGCGCCTGTCGAAGCTCATGAAATCGCAGACGACCTTGACTATCTGGTTCACATCGACCGGCTCTGGCGTCTCGCTGCGAGCCGCGACGAAGTCCGACATGCGACGCGTCATCTCCGCAATGCGCAATGTCTGTTCCAGGATCAAAGTCGGTTTGCAGTCGCAGCCCTTACCTGCCTGCTGGTCTGCACTGTACTCGGCAAGCGCGGTGATCGTTGCCAGCGGATTGCCGATCTCGTGTGAGACCGTGGCTGCCAGGGCCGCAAGCGCGGACATCTTCTCCCGGTGCCATCGATTCTTGCGCCTGAGCGACTGCTCCTGCGCGCGCGCCTGGGCGTCGATGATGCGCTGGCCGCGGCGCACGATCAGCAGCAGCACGAAATACAGCACCGAAAGGAGCCCGGCAACGATCAATATCAGTTCGACCGAACTCGCCTCGACTTTCCGTTGGTTCTCGGCGGCATCCTGCTCGAGCTTGGCCGCGTTTGCGGCCGATACATCTGCGATTCGCGCCGCGCCGCTCTTGAAATTTTCCAGGAATGGCGTGACGTCCGAGTAGATCTCGAAGACGCCAACGATGCTGGCGCCGCCGGGAGCGAACACCGGAACGTAGCTCTGGATCAGGTCGCGGTTCTCTACCTCGCCCTCGAAAGTGCTGAACGTGTCGCGATGCGTCAGTTCGCTCGAAGGGCGGCCGCCGCTCGCCATCCGCCAGCCCTCGTTGTCGCGCTTGTCCTCGCCGATCTGTTTGTGCTCCGAGGAGTACAGCGTGACACCGCGCAGGTCGTACACCTTGATCTTGAATACGGCGCTCGCCCGCATCGTCTGCCCCATCTTCGCATCGAGCGCGGGGAACTCGGGGACAGCCATGATCTTCTTTCCTGCTGCGGCGTAGCACGCGCGCGCCGGACTTGCCGAGGCGGCACCTTTCGCGTCGCTGCTTTGTGCAATGCCGTGGCAGTGATCGATCGCAACGCGCTCCGCCTTGGCAACGAATGGCGCGAAATGCGAGTCCCACAGTGCATTCGAAAGCAGTCGGGTCAGGGTCGTGTGCCCGGCCTCGTGCACGAGCAGAAGGTTCTGACGGGCCGCGCTTTCCTGTTGCCTGGCAAAATCCCTATGCACCTGCGCCACAAAAGTGCGCTGCGCATGCTGAACCTGCTTGAAGTACGCGACCTCCTGTCGCTCCAGCAGGAACAGCACGGCCGCGACGACCAGAAACGCCGTGAGGCTGGTAATAGTGAAGTAGCGAAGCAGACGAAACCTTCCTGCCTCAATGCCTCGCCTGCTGGCCTGCTCGCAGGTCGGCCGAAATTCTTCTGCAGTGTGATGTTCCACGTTTCTTCCATCATGTGCCGCGTTGGGTCACAGCGACACTTCGCGGCACAACTATTTGGCCATACCCACGAGGTAATCAACCGCCGCTTTGACCTCGGCGTCGGCGAGCGCGGCGTTGCCGCCTTTGGCGGGCATGGCCCCCTTGCCCTTGATTGCGCTCGCATAGATCGCGTCTATGCCGGTTTTCAGGCGCGGCGCCCACGCGGTTTTGTCGCCCGCCTTGGGGGCACCGGCCACGCCAGCGCCGTGACAGGCGATGCAGCCGGCCTCATAGATCTTCTTGCCGTCGGCTATGGCGGTGGCGGACGCAGCCGATTTCTGCTGTGCCGAAATGGCGGGCGAGGCCGATTTCTGTGGCGCCGCGGCCGCGGGCTCCCCGGATTCCCTGAACTTGCCTCCGGCGCTATTGGCCATGAAAACCACCGCACGCTCTACCTCCAGGTCGCCCAAGTCGGCGTTGCCGCCGCGCGCAGGCATCATCTTGCCCACACCTTTAATGGCAGTTTCCACCAACACCTTCTGGCCCTTGCCCAGCCGCGGTGCCCAGTCGTCTTTGTCGCCGATTTTGGGCGCCCCTGCTGCACCAACGGCGTGGCAGGCGCTGCAAACCGAGTTGTAGATTTCCTCGCCGCTTCTCTGCACCTGTGCCGCCGCGCCGCCGGCGTCCGCAAGTACGACATCGCCCACGGGCCGCAGACGCTTGGCAACAGCCTCGTTCGTCATGGCCGGATTGTCTTTGTCGACGCGGCGGATGTTGGCCATGAACTGCGACAACAGTACGATAATGACGACCGGCACCAAAAACGCGAGCGCAACCACGGCGATCAGCTGCTTGGGCGTCTTAATTGGGTTTTCGTGCTCGCTTCGGCCCATTGGAATTGAGTCCTGCTTCATTGGCGCAAGGTCCGGCTATAGGCGATGACGTCGAGAATATCGCGATCTGCAAGAATACCGATGTAGGCGGGCATCGCATTCTTTCCGGTCTTGAGCGAGGACAGCAGCGCCAGGTCCGGCTGCATCATCCGCTCGCCTCGCGCAAGGTGCGGCGCTCCGGGCATGACGCTGATGCCGCCCGGGCCGTGACAGGAGGCGCAATGTTTTGCATAGATTTGCGCTCCCTTGATGACATCGGCAGCCCCTACCGGAACCACGGCGGCAAATGTCATGTACCCCGCAAGCACAAGCTGGCCAAGGCGGCGCAGCGCAACCGTACCCCGATTGGCGCGGACGCCGCGAGTTGTTCCGTTCCGACGAGCTGCAACCACTTGGCAATCTGGCTCGATATGGTTCACTTCTTCTCCTTCTTTCGCGTTGCACTCTTTTCGGCTACGCCCCTGGCCGCACGCGCCTTGGCGTCCAGGGCATCGGCCTGCTTCAGATCGACACCAAGCCCGTAAGCGCCCCCCCGGTAAGCCGCTGCGAGACGCTCCAGCGCGGGCCAAAAGCCGGATTCGGCCGCCAGGCGGATCCAGCGCAAAGCCTCCGCGCCATTGCGCTGTGCCTCATCGATTCCGAGCTCGCCATCCATATAGGCCTGCGCGAGCGAGTTGATCGCCGCCGCATGCCCGTGTTCTGCGGCACGTGCGATCCACTTGCGCGCTTCAGCCGGATCACGCTTGACGCCTTCGCCCGCGGCATACATCGAACCTAGGCCGTATTCCGCATCCGGTTCGCCCTGCGCCGCTGCCTTGCGATAGTACGCGACCGACTCGTCGTTGAACTCGGCCTGATTCAATATGTAGGCAAGCAGCGACTGCGACCGCGCGTGCCCGGCGTCGGCTGAGGTCCTGAGCAAGGCCATCGCCTTCACCACATCCCCGGCGCGGTAGGCTTCCATGCCTAATCGATATTCGTCTTCCGGCGCGGCCCAGACTGCGCGGGCGTGGCATAGGAGCAGCGACGCGAACACCAATAAGACGATCTTCACCTTGTCCTTAACTTCCATTCTCATCGTATTCAAGCTCCCGCGGCGGATTTACGGCGGCCGGCGCGCCCTAGCGCTCGCTCGCCAGCGAGCCAACCGACGCACCTGACAGTAGTCCTTCCCGCTCCAAACCCTCAATCTTGCGGTACAGGCTGGACAGCGCTACGCCCAGCCTTTGCGCCGCGACCCTGCGGTCGCCGCGCGCTTCCTCGATTGCGCTGCGCACGATATCGGCCTCGAACCTACGCACCTGGTCGCGCAGGCTCCCAGTCTGTGCGATTCGCATGCCAGCTTGCATCATTGACGCGGAACTGCGACTGATTTCATCCGAGAGATCGCCCGAGGCAATACAATCGCCCTCGGCAAGAACAAGGGCGCGGCTGATCACGTTGGTGAGCTGGCGCACGTTGCCCGGCCACGGGTAGGACAGCAACAACTCCTCGACGCCAGCGTCCATTTCCATGGCGCGGGGCCGGTCGCTGGCATCCCGGGCCCCGGCGAGCAGATGCCGGATCAGGCCAGGGATATCGCTCTGGCGTTCGCGCAGCGGCGGCACATGCATGTGGAATACGCTCAGGCGGAAGTAGAGATCCTCGCGAAATTTCCCCTGCGCCACCAGCGCCTGCGGATCGCGGTTGGTCGCCGCTACGATCCGCGCATCGACGTGCCGCGCCTGCTCGCTGCCCACCGGCCGCACCACCTTGTCCTCGATCACGTGCAGCAGCTTGGCCTGCATGTGCAGCGGCAGTTCGCCGATTTCGTCCAGGAACAATGTGCCTTGGTCCGCCTGGAGGATCAGGCCTTTGCGCGCGCGATCTGCGCCGGTAAACGCCCCTTTGGTATGGCCGAAGAACTCGCTCTCGAGCAGCTGTTCCGGAATTGCGCTGCAATTCACCGCGACAAACAACCTGTCGCGGCGCCGGCTTTGGTCATGAATCGCACGCGCGATGACGCCTTTTCCGGTTCCGCTTTCGCCCGTGATCAGCACCGTGGTGTCAGCCGGCGCGATCCGGCTGACCATCCGCTCCAGTTCCAGCATCGGCGGAGATCCCCATCGATACAGGCCCTCCGAGCCGGCTTTCGCGGCTTTGCGCAACACCTGGTTTTCCTCGCGCAATCCGCGCACGGCCGCGATTCGGGCAAGCCGGTGCAGCAACTCCTCTTTGCGCACCGGCTTGACGATGTAGTCGGATGCGCCCGCACGCAGCGCCTCGACCGCGGTCTCCATCGAACCAAACGCGGTCACCATGATGAATGCGGTATCGATGCCGGTGGCGATCGCTTCACGCACCAGGTCGATGCCATTGCCATCGGGCAGCTTGATGTCACACAAGGCGACATCCACGTCACCGCGCGAGAGTTTGTCGGCCGCCTCGCGCGCACTTCCGGCCAGTGCCACCGAGTAACCGGCTTTCGCCACCACCGAGCCCAGAATTTCGCGCAGCGCCAATTCATCGTCGAGCACCAGTACGTGCATGGAGGACATCCGCCCTACTCCGGCATTGCCGGGCGCGGCAAAAAGACCGTCGCCCGCGTGCCGCGGCCCGGCGTCGAATCCAGTTCGATACGCCCGCCCTCTGCCTCAACCAGCGACCTGCACATGAACAGACCGATCCCGCTGCCGCGTCCAGGCGGCTTGGTGGTAAATGCCTCGTCGAACGCCCGCGCCAGGGTTGCTGCGTCCATTCCGCAACCGTCGTCCGCCACCGTCAGCACCACCTCCCGGGTGTTCGATCTCGTCTCGACGCTAATCGACGGTTCGCGATCGGCGATATCGCCGGTCGCATCGGCGGCGTTGATCAGCAGGTTCATGAGGACCTGAGTCAGGTGGTCGGCAACGGCATTGATCGACGGCACCTCCGGATCGAGATCGAACTCGAACTCGATCTTGCCGAAGCGCTTGTCATAGCGAAGAAACGCGCAGGTTCGGCGCAGCAGCGCGTTGAGGTCGAGCGATTGCGGCTCGGGCGAGTAAGGCGAGGTCATCTCCGCCAGCTGGCGGGTGATCTGGCTGATCCGGTGCGTTTGTTCCAGAATGAGCTCCGGGCGGCAGCCCTCGCCGATACACATGTTTGAAGCGCGCTTGTCCAGGATCGCCTCGGCAACCCCACTGATCGCGGCGATCGGGTTGTTGACCTCGTGCGCAATCGTCGCGGCCAGGGAGCCGATGGCCGCCATCTTTTCATGGTGAAAGCGCTGCTGGCGCGCCATCTCCAGTTGCCGTTCGCGCTCCCGCAGTTCCGATTGCATGCCGTTGACGGACTCCATCAGCGCGCCGAGTTCGTCGTAGCGCGTGATTTGGATAGGCACGCCGCGATAACCGGTGACCACCTCGTGCGCGCGCGCCTGCAGTTTGCGGATATCCCCTACCAGGAGCGAGAAGAAGCGAACGACGACGCCTCCGAAAATCAGGGCGCCGGCCAATCCCATGACCACCGAGGTAAGGGTGATCGAATCGTAAATATCGCCAAAATTCTTCGACAGCGCCTGCTGCTGGTTGCGCACTTCGCTGGTCACCGCAGCGAGTTGCGTCACCAGTTCATGCAGATTGTCGCGCAGCTCGATCAACCTGCCGTTCGCCCATTCGCCCTTGATCGCGGCGCTGCCGTGATCGAGCCGGACTATCCAATTCTGCATCAGCGGATAGCGCTCGCTCAGCTCCTGCAATCCGGCCTGCACCGCCCCGATGTCAAGCGCGATGCTATCCGCGGTCGCGCGCGAATCAGACGTCGAATAGGCTTCGTTGACCTTGAGAATTGCGTACGCCAGGGCAGAGTTCACGCGCCCCAGCGCTTCCTCCACCTGGTACAGGTTCGACTGCTGTTCGGCCGTGGCGCGCAGCGAGGCACGCTGCTGCGCCATGGTGACGCCGATCGCCGCCGCGTACAGCATGGCGACAATGAATGCAATGATGCCCTTGGTGCGCAGGGATATACGTGTGCTGTCTGAGTTAAGCGCCCTCTTTCGGCCGCCTCTACGTCCACAGGTCAACTGCCCAGCCAGATTCAAACGCCCTCCTTCGGTCTGCGCCTGTGGCCTGCGCCGCGGGCTACAGTCTGCATCGTGTGGCACGCCTAATCCCAGGATCCGGATCATGAATCCTGTATTGGCCTGCCCTATCGCCGCTTCAAATCGGGCAGCGTTCATTCCGCCGCCGCGAGTTGCAAGCCCAATGTACGTAACAGCAGCCGATCGCTTTCTATTCCGTTCCAGCCGCGCGCGCCGACGATGCGCGCCACGATCGCGCCCTCGGCGCTGACCAGCACCGTTTCCGGCAGCGAGCTCACGCGCAGCAAGGACTGCAGCTGCCTGCCGGGACCGTCCGCGTACATGGGAAACGTAAGCCTGCGGGCACGCACGAATTCGGCGGCCAGATTCAAATCCATGTCCATATCGATACCAATAACCCGTACGCCGTACCTGCTCAGGCGACGAGAGAGAAGCTCAAGGCTTTGCATTTCCTCGCGGCAAGGCACGCACCAGGTAGCCCAGAAATTGATGATGAGCGGCGCGCCGCGCATCGCGTCCGTGGAAATCGGCGAGTCCCCGGTCAGGCTGGCGAGCACCACGCTAGGCAATTTCGCGCCTGTCGCCGGCGGAACGCTCCGGGATTCCAGGCCCCATGCCGCGAGCACAATCACGGCGGCGAGCAAGGCGGCGCGCCAACTGGACAGCGGAACCTTGACGGGCCTCCCGCACCCCTTCATCGACGTCTCCGGGAGTTGTCTGTCTCCGCGCCCTCTTGTTCCCTTAGCCCTTCCCATTCCCGCAGCGCCGCCTGCGCCTTGCGCCGGTAGGGGTCTTCGGGCCGGCTCAAGTGGACGTAGGTGCGCATGGCGCCGATCGCGCCCGGCCGGTCGCGCAAGCCATCGAGCGCGAGCGCCAGTCCATAGTATGCATTGGCCTGCTCCTTGCGCAATGCGATAGCGCTGTCGAAGAAGTCGCGTGCGGCGCTGTAGCGCTCCAGCCCGATCAGCGCGAACCCCATGTTGACATGGGCCTCTGGCAGCGCCGGATCGAGTTCCAGCGCGCGGTGGAAAGCCGTCAGCGCGTGGCTGTACTGTTTCGCGTGCAGCATGATCACTCCCTGCTGGAAGCGCCGATTGATTTCCTGCCTGGCCCGGTCCGTCGCCTGCGCCTGGCCATCCGCGGGTGCGCGGGTCGTCGCGAAATGCCAGCCGAACAGGCTGCCTTCGGACACGGCGGCGATCACGCCCCCTCCGGCCGCAATGGCGATCAGCGTCAGCGCGAGCGCGCGCCAGCGCACGTCTTGCGTTGCTGTCGGTCGCAGTGCATGCCGCCGCATCACACCGCCCCCTTGTGCGGGGCCGTAGAGACAAAGGGCACGCCGAAGAAGGTCAGGAACGCCAGCACGAACACGGCCATGATCAGCGCCGCGCTGTGGCGTGGTTCCAGCCTCACGGTGACGCGCAGGTGGATGAAGAAGGCCAGCATGAGCCAGGTCGCGAACGCCCAGGTCTCCAGCGGATCCCAGGCCCAGAATCGGCCCCAGGCGTCCTGCGCCCAGATCGCACCGGCGACCAGCATCAGGTTCTCGAAGATGAATCCGGTCATGATGAACCGGCACGCCAGGTTCTCCAGCCGGTCGTCGGCAGGAAGCCGCGCCAGGCTTGCGGCGGCAAGGCCGGCGTGACGCAGCAAGATCAGACCTGCGACGCCGACCGAAACCAGCACCGCGCCCAGAAAGATCTTGCCGAACAGCATGTGCACGTAGAGCCAGACGGTGCGATAGGTGGGCGGAAAATGTCCCGCCGCGGGGCTGGTCACGAGCAACCAGGCCATCATGATGAACAGCACCGGCATGACCACCATCGCCGCCGGCCGCACCGCGGGCACGCGCCAATACGCCAGCGCATAGATCACCAGCAGGCTCCACACATTGCTCGACAGGATTTCGAACAGGGTGATAAACGGTCCATGCCCCAGCCGCTCCCAGCGCAGCCCCAGCGAGGCAGCATGCGCGGCGAGTCCGACTATCATCAGCGCCAGGATGATGCGCTCGGGACGCCTCGCCAGCACCGTCGAGCCGATCGCCGTCGAGCCCGCCAGCGTGTAGAGCATCAATGCCAGCCACAGCAGCTGCAGTTCAGCCGTCATCATTCATCGATCCCATGGCTGCGCCGCACATCTGTTCCAGAAATGCCGGGCGAGGCTGGCTACGGCAAGCACGCAGGCGACAAACAGCCACGGCAGGGTCCAGTCATAGAAGACGGTGTAGCCCATCCAGGTACTGAGGCGTTCATACACCAGCACGCCCTGCGGCAAGCTGAGTCGCGCGCCCGGCGCAAGTTCCTGCCGCATTTCCCCAACGCGTACCACCAGCGTGTGCCTCTCGGGCAGGCGGAATTGCGAAACCTGCTTCGGGTCGAGCAGCACTTCGTCGAACTGCAGCATGGTCCATAGCGCCACCTGGGTGCCGGGCAGAGTCCAGTCCAGCGCCTGGCGGTATTCGTGGATGGGATAGGCGGGCAAATGGATGCTCCCGCGCCGGGGCGCGCTGCCGTCGGCGGGGTGCCACACGAACACCGGCGCGAAACCCTTGTTGAAGCTGGTGTAAAAGCGGTAGCCCTGGCGCACCAGCGGTTCGTTGTCGCCGATGACGGCGCGCTGCTCGTGCCCGGCCTCGTCCAGCCAGCGCACCGCGTTGCGAGTCTCGGCTCGGCGCACGCCTTTTTCGTAACGGATGCTGAAGCCATCGTTGACGAACTGTGCGCTCTCGAGCTGCAGCCGGTGCCATGGCCCGGTTTCAACCTGTGCCAGCTGGCCGGTGAAGACTTCGCCTTCGGCGAGTTCAAGCTGGCCTTTCAGGTAGGTGAGCCGCCCCGCAGCTGCCAGTACCACCAGCGCGAGGAGCGCCAGATGAAATGTGAGCAACGCGGTCTGACGGCGGAACACGGGGTTGGTCAACACCGCCGCGCCCAGATTGAGACCACCCACCAAGAGCGGGACGGCCATTAGCCAGCCGGTGCTGCCTGCCGTGGAATAGCTGTAGATTACCGCAGCACCAAGCAGCGCAAACACGCTCAGTGTCAGCTTGAGCGAAGCGAGTCGCCTCACCCATGCGGCCGCGACCCAAGCGCCCTGCACTTCGGCCGCGCCCAGCTTGCCCTGGCTCAATTCCACTGGAACTCCACTGTCAATAGCCTGATGCACATCACGGCGGGTTGGCGCAGTTTTCATTGCTGCCGCTCATCCAGTTTTTCCCGCTCTGGCCATTCCCGGGCGCGCCGGCGGACCCGCAGTCGGCTTCGCGCCACAGGCCGCTGCGGGCGAAATTGCGGATCTTCAGCACCGAGTTCATGTAGTACGGGCCATTGTTGTAGGCGGCGGTGGTGTTATTGCGCACCTGCGTTCCCGCCGCCACGCCGCCCTCGGGCCCGACGTCGTTCAGATTCACCAGGAATGCCTTGTTCTTCCAGCCGTGCGGCACGGCGATGTGGCACCAATTGCAGCGCATGCGGCCGATCTTTCCGGCGTGAAACGAATGCAGATCGCCCCGTCCCTTGTCATTCGGGTCGTTGAAGAAGCCGGTTCGCTGGCCGGAATCCGTGGCGTAGGTGGCGTAGTTATGGCACTTGAAGCACACGCCCGTCGCCTGCTGGCCGGTGCCGGTGCTGGTGTTCCAGAGCCCTTTCAGAATGAAATTGTTGTTCGAGCCGTGCGGTCCCCAGGGGTTGCCGTCCTCGCCTCCGTCAGGGATTACCGAAGTGCCCGAGGTGACGTTGGAACCGTGGCAGTCGCTGCAGTACATGGTCTGCGCACCGACCGCGTTCCTCCAAGGCAGCAGCCAGTTGTTGGCGGAGACGCCGCCACGCACCGCGGGCGTGCGCCCGGTGATGTCCATCAGCGGATGCCACGAGCGGTGATTGTTGTTCGAATACGCGGCGGCGGCGCCCGAGTCGACGGTTGTGACTTCGCCGAAATGGGTCACCGGGGCCTGGATTTCCTTGGCCTGATTGGTGTATTGCGTAAGATTATTGGTGCTGGAGGGCGTGCCACCTGGATAGCCGGCACTGGGCCGGTTGCCGGCCGGATAGCTGTTGTTGTCGCTATAGCCATAGTCCGAGTGGCATTTGAGACAGATCTGATACTCACGGGTTACATACGTCGCTGTGGCACTGGTGTCTGCGCTCGTGCCCGGATCGCCGCGCTTGACCAGATAGCTGGAGGGCAAGCTTTGAAATGAGGCGCTGCCATAGATCGGCTGCACCCCCCAGGCGCCGCGCAGAACGCCGGAGGCAATGTTGGTATGGGTGTAGCCGGCGGAGTCGGTGTGTACATGCGTGCCCGCCGCGTCCGGCGCGCCGGATAGATTGCCGGGCGGGTTGCCCACGACCGAACGGAATTTCACCACCCGGTGCGGATTGTGGCAATCGGAGCACTCGACGTGGCGGTTATTGAGATTGCCGACGCCGAGCTTGGCGCGTGATTCCAGAAAGTCCGCCCCGCACCGATTCGCCGCGGTCGCGCAGTCGACGAATCCGTCCCTGAAATTGCCGCCGATATCGTGCATTTCGCTGCCGGCCGGCTGGTCGCCCGAGGTGATCGGCATGCGCCGCAGCAGCTGGAATTCGCCCTTGATATTGGGCACGGTCGCACTCGGCGCGATGACGCTGGATGCGCTGTCGGTATGACACTGGTAGCAAGTCTGCTCTAGCGCGGAATTGCCGCCGGACTTCGGATTCGTCACGCTGTCCGTGCCTTCGCGCAACAGGCGGCGCGAACCCTGCACGGTATGGGTATCGTGGCAATTCAGGCAAGCCGCCTTCCATACCGGCAGGTTGAGCGGGAAATCGCGCTGCGCCGCAGGCGTCGCCTGATAGGTAGGTGTCGCCACCAGGGGGTTGGCATGCGCCGAGTACGCCCATGCGCCGCTGCCCAGATTCTTGTCGTGGCATGCAAGGCAGATGATGTCGTTGACCACGTCGTGCGTATTGGTGGGGATCGCCTGCTGGAAGCGATTCAGGCGCAGGAATTTGTGGTTGCCCCGCGTCGTGTCGGTCTCGCGCAGGTGCGGATCGTGGCAGGTGGCGCATTGCACCTGGCCTACGCCGGCAGCGCCGCCGGCCTCCAGCGGCGCTGCCGGACGCAGACCCGGAGCGCGCAGGCCGATGACCGAGCCGCTGCCCGGCGGCCACTTCTGGTTGGCATCAACGGGCCGCAGTTCGCCGTCGCGCGTGGCAAGCGCGCTGGTGAAATTGACCGAAATCGGATGGTCGTTGGTCAGGTCGACGCCCAGATTGCGCGTGAATCCGGTTGCCGTGCCCGCACCGCCCGGCATCACCCCACCGGCTCCGGCGCCGGTCATCGGTATGGATATCGACCCGGGTGTCGTGGGCGAGCCCTGTCCGCCGAGCACATTGACGTTGCCGATCGCCAGCGTGCCGTCGTGGCAGGACAGACACAGTTTGGAACTGCCGCCTGGCTGGTCGAGCAGGCCCTGGATCGCCTCGGCATCCAGCGAGGAAGAGGTGTAAGCGGAATACGTTGCATTCGATAAGGCGCGGTTCCATAGCGGGGTCACGCCGGAGGTCGCGGCATGCGGCGTATGGCAAAAGACGCACACCTGCGTCTCGGACACCGCTTTCACCGTCCCGGCGCCGCCCGCAGAAAGGTTGTGCTTGGTGTTGCGCACGTCGGCTACCAGCGCCGCGCAAGCCGCACCCGCCGCCACGACAGCGACTACGCTCCATGCTGCAAGCAGTACGGTGCGACCCTTATCCACCATCGCCACCGGTTTCAAGGTACTGGAAGACCACGACGCGCCCGTTGAACATGTCGCCGACGAAGACGCGGTTGCGACTGTCCACCCACGCGCCGGCCGGCAGATAGAATTTTCCGGTCTCCTGCCCGAGTCCGCCGATCGCCATCAGAAAGTCGCCGTCGCGGTTGAATACGAGCAGGTGGTCGTAATAGGACTCCACCACATAGATATTGCCGTCGCTGTCGACCGCCACACCCTTGGGCCGCACCAGGTTGCCCACGTACAGCCCGCGCCTGCCGAAACTGGAGCGCCAGCGCTCGCCGCCATCGGCAAATACCTGAATCCGGCTGTTCATGGTGTCGGCGACATACAGCTCGCCGCGCGCGAATGCGAGGAAGGTCGGGAAATTGAACTCGCCCGCAGCTTCTCCCTGGCGGCCGATCACCTTCAGCAACTGCCCATCCTCGTCGAAGACCTTGACATCATGCATGTAGGTGTCAGCGACGAAAATGCGCTGGTGTACCGCATCGTATGCCAGGCCGGTCGGCCGCTTGAGCACGCCGCGTCCGATTGCGCGACCGGGATTCCCGCGTGAATCGAGCCGGGCAACAATGCCTAGTTCCGCGTCGGCTACCAGAATTTGCCCATTCGCGCCGGAGGCAATGCCGATCGGCGCAACGAAATTGGCCAGCCCGTCCGCCTTGTCCCACACCAGCAATTCCCCCGCGGCCGGGTCGAACACAAACACGGCCTGGCGGCTGGCGTCCGTTACGAGTATGCGTCCCGCCGCATCGACCGTTCCGGATTGCGGTCGCTGCAGCACCGTCGGCGCCTGCTCGCCGACGATGAACGCGGCAAGGCGCCGCATCAAGCCGCCGACGCCGTCCGCTTGGGCGGGCGTCACCTTGAAATTCGCCTCGCCAACCAGTTGCCCGGCATACATGAAGCGCGGCACCTCAGGCGCCGCGGGCCACATCAGGCGGCGGCCTTCCGGCGCGTCCTGCATGCCGAAATGCAGCAGGCGCGGACCCGGCGCAGCGCATGCGACCAGCAGTATGACCAGCGCTGCCGCACTCGCACCCGCTCGCTTCGGCACATGCCCTGTCGCGGCGGCCGCCGTGGCGACGGCGTAAATCGCCTTTGAGGCGCGGGCCCCTGTACGCGACGGGTTCGACCAAAAATGCCTGAGCCTTACCATCGACCGGGCCCCAGCGTCTGATTGCTGCCATGAATGCGGCTGATCAAGCCGGAGCGCCCCGAGTGGCACAGATCGCAGCGTTCCGCACCCCACGCAATGTCGCCGTTGTGGCACAGGCCGCAGAATCTTCCATTGGCGATATCGACCATGCGCAAGTCGTTGGCGCCTGCACGCATCTTGAATCCAAGTTCGTCGTGGCATACTTTGCAGCGAAAGCGGATGCGGTGAAACCAATGCGAAAACACGACCGGACGCATGCCTTCTTTCTCCGAGCGCTGGTTGAACACCACATCGCCATACTCGGCCTGTGCCGGCGCCGCCGCCAGCGCCAGCGCCGCACTAAGCATGGTCATGCTAAGCAAGCAAGTCCGCATGGCGTCCCCGAATGTTTCCGCTCTACGAACCCGGCACCGCGCCGGCAGGCAGCGGCTGCTTGCGCGGCGTGTTGTGGCAGCGCCCGCACTGGGTCAGGGGAAACGAAACCGCTCCATGGCAGACGCCGCACTGCTCACCCTGCAGGATGAGCTGCATGCTCAGCTTGTTCGCACCGGCCTTCGACTTGAACAGGTGCTCGTGACAGTTGCTGCAATCCAGCCATACGGTATGTTGCCGGTGCGGGAAACGCACGATAGGCGTGCCGCCGCGAAGGTTGAGCAGGATGTCGGAATCGAGCGTGCGTATTCTGGTTTGCGCGCGGATATTGGTGCGCGGATTGATCCGCCCCTCGTCCAGCGCCGCAGTCCAGTTCACCTGGTTTCCAACAGGGTCGGCAGGCAGGCGCGACAGGGCCTCGCCCGGTTCCTGCAATAAGCGCAGCGCCGGATTCTTCGGATCATGGATCCCGTCTTTTGCCAGCGGCAGCCAGCGCCGCGCCACTTCGGCGGCGATCGGCGTCTGCGTGACCAGGGCCGCGAGGGCGAGCAACAGCCATAGGTAATACCGCTGCCGTCGCGTCTCGCGCCCGCTACGCATCCGTGCCGCCTAGCCCGGTATGAACACGCCGGCGCTGCGGATCGCGCGCACCAGTTCGCGCGTCGACTCCTCCAGCAGCCGCACTCCAGCGGCGTGGTCGGCGCCAGCGGCCTCGGCATGAGCGCGCAATTGCGAAGCTTTGGCCAGTGCGGTTTGCTGCTCGGTGGTGCGCGCTTTGCCGTCCATCAGCACCTTGACCAACATCTGGTGAGTGTCGTTGCGGTCGAGTTCGTAACGGTATTCCTCCTCTTTCGTCGCAAAATGCAGCGAACGCACCAGCGTATCGCCGCTGCGCAGCGAACTCACGGCGGCCTTGGCCAGGAGGTAGGCACGGTCCAGCGCCGCGCGCCCGGCGTCAAGCTTGCCTTCGCCCGCCAGGCGCTGGGCGTCGCGGATTAGAGTCTCGATGTCGCGGCTGGTTTCTGCCGCGCCGGCGACGCCCTTCTTTTCGGCGGCGACGCGGCGCAAGGCGGCGTGCAAAGAATTGACGCTTTCCAGGCGCGCGTCAAAGTCGCGGCGGGCCTTGGGCGCGGTGACTTCACCGGGCGCCGAGGACCGCACCGCCTCGAACATCTGCACGCTTGCGTCCGGCAGCAACTCCGACGCGCGTGTGTACTGGCCAGCCTGAAACGCGGCGCGCGCCTGACGGAATATTTCGCGCGCCCTATCGCGCTTTTGCCTGGCGCCTGCGTCACCGCTCGCCTCCACCTGGCGCGCTGCCGATGAATTCTCCAGCAGGGTTTCCACCGCCGCCAAGCGCTGTTCCAGCCGCCCCCGGTCCACGCTCGCATCGGCCGCTGCCGGCTGCGCAGAAGCGCCGATGCAAGTCGCGCTCAGCGCGAGCACGACCACACAGACTCGCATTACCCTCATGATTGCTCCATCATCGCAAAACTCATTGCTGTTCCTGCGGCACGCGCAGCCCGACCGACGCCAACGCGCTTTGCAACTGGGTCGTTCCGCTGCGCAGCGCCGTCAGCGCTGCGCGATAGTCCTTCGCCGCCGCGTACCGTTGCGCCTGCTCCCGCAGTCCGCGGTCGCCATCCACGAAATGCCGTGCCTCGCGAACCGCTTCCACGCCGGGCCTGAATGCGTCCATTGCAATCGGGATGAGGTCGGCGTAGCTGCGGTTGCGTTCCAGCTCGTAGGCGTACTCTTCGGCTGGGGACTCGAAACGCTGTGCGTATTCGACGGTCTTCGAGCCGAGCACTCGGCCCAGACCCATCATCAGCGCGCGCTCCGCCTCGGCCAAGGACTTGTTAGCCGGTGCAAGCTGCTCTGCCTGAGCGAGATTCCTGGCGCTGTCGACGAGCTTGGCCACTTTGACCAGCAGCGCATCGTTCGCTCCGCCCCCCTGCGGCCGCAACCGCTGCATGTGCCCTAGGTAGGAAGCGCGCAGCGAATCGACTGAATCCAGCATTTGCGCAAAATGCGCCCGTTGCTCGGCAGTGCGCGTCAGCGGGTCGGGCACGAGCTGGCGCGCCTTGCCCATCAATGAGGTTGCGTCATTGAGTTGCTTGTCCGCAGCCGACAGATCGTTGTTCTTGATCGAGAGCAATGCGTTACGGTGGCTCTCCTGCGCACTGACCAGATATTTCTTGGCCGCGGCATTGCCGCTCGCCTCGATGCGCCGGGCGGCCGGGGAATCGGAGAGCACGCGCTTTAGCAGCTCAAGTTTTTGCTCGACCAGTTGACGCGATATGTTGGCCGCCGGGCTTTGCACCTTGGTCTCGCCCGGTGCGGCGGATGCTGCGGCGCAAGCGCAGCCGAATGCCGCCAGTGCGGACCACCGAAGCATGGTTTTCATGGTTTTCCTCCTCCCGTAGTTCGAGCCTCGACGCTCTTCTGGCGCGCATGGCACAAGCGGCATTCCGAAATCGGAAACGCCACCTTTCCGTGGCAGACGCCGCACTGCTGGCCGAGCATGATCGCGGCCATGCTGATCTGGTTGGCCCCTTTCTGCGGCTTGAATATCGCCGGATGGCAATTCGAGCAATCCAGCCACTCGGTGTGTTGTTTGTGCGGAAACACGACGTCGTTCATCGACCCCTTGACTTCGCGCACGATGTTCAGGTCCATGACCGCGGCCTGGGCATTGGGATCGCGCACATCCCAGCGCGGCTGGATGCGCTTGCTGCCGAGCGCCGCAACCCAGTCCACGTAATTGCCGAGATTGCTGCGCGGCAAGGACTGAAATGAGCGCAGCGGCGGCTGCAGCAGCGCCGTGCCCGGGCTAGCCGGATCGTGGATGCCGTCCTCTATCGGCGGACGGTTGCGCCGCGCCGGCGCCGGCAGCAGTCGATTGAACGAATTGGGATCCGCGGACTCCTGCGCCTGTACGGCGCGCTCCGGCATTGGCGCCGCCGGCGCGCTCGCCGCGGTCGCTGGGCCTGCAAGCGGCGTCTGCACAGCTGGCACCGGGGACGCGCTGGGTTTGGCTGCTGCGGTTTCCACGCGCGCTTGGCCCAGCATGTACTCGACCGCAGCGCGCAGGTCGGCGTCGGGAAGTGAAGCATTGCCGCCCTTGGGTGGCATGGCTCCCTTGCCTTTGATGGCGTTGGCGTAGACAGCCTGCGTTCCAGCCTTGACGCGCGGCGCCCAGGCGGCGACGTCGCCAAGCTTCGGCGCACCCGCCAGTCCCGAGCTATGACAGGCAGCGCAAGTTGCCTGATACACCAACTTGCCTTTCGCCGCGTCCGCTGCAACCGGTGCGCCGCCCTTCGCCGCTTCAGCCGCAACCGGTGCGCCGCCCTTCGCCGTCTCGACCGGTTTGGCGCTTTTGCGCTCCGCCGAGGCGGAAGCGCCCGGCTTGGCGCTGAGGCCGGCAATATAGTTGACCGCCGCCATGACCTGCGCGTCGGTCAGCGACGGGTTGCCACCCCTCGGCGGCATGGCGCCCGTCCCCTTGATCGCGGACGCATAGAGCGCGGTGATGCCTTTGTCGAACCTGGCCGCCCACGCGGAGACATCGCCGGTCCGCGGCGCCCCAGCAGCACCCGTCGCGTGACAGGCCGCGCAGGTCGTTTCGTACACCGCTTTGGCATTCGGCAATTCCTGCGCCTGCGTCATGGTGACGAACAGCGCCACCAATACCAACCCGCCTGCAATCCATCGATGCTTCATGCTCGGTCGTCCTATTTCTTGTCGCCGGTCGCGGGTCTGGCGGTCGTCAGGCCCGCCGCGGGCGCGGTAATCGCTGGCATCGCGGACCTGCCCAACAGGTTGATGGTGCTCTCGTGCGCCTGCGTCGGCGTCCCGGGTTTGGCGGAATGACACAGGTCGCAGTTTTCCACCGACCAGGCGACCATGCCGTTATGGCAGGCACCGCAATATTGCCCGTCGATGATCTTCAGCATGTTGATCTCATTGCCCCCGGCCTTGAATTTGAACCCGAGGTCGGTGTGACACACTTTGCAGCGGAAGCGCACGCGGTGAAACCAATGCGGAAATACCACCGGGCGCATGCCGGCGCCGTCCGCATAATTGTTCATGACCACGTCGCCGTACTCGGCGCGCGCCACGTGCACGCCGCCTGAGAGCAGCATGACACCCGCGGCCAGGGTCGCGCACACCAGTACCTGTCTCCAGCCTTTGCTCACCGGTCAACTCCAATCACGATAAGATCCTTCATGATTAAAAACTTCCGAATTCCCGATTCATACGGAAGAAGATCAGCGCATCCGGCCGGCCCTCGACCCGGGCGAAGCGCATCGATAGGCGCAGCGCGATGCGCCCCAGGCTGTAGTCCATGCGTTGCTCGAACGATTGATTCACGCGCTCGCGCGGGGCATCGAAGTCCCCCTGCAAGCGCGACTTGAATTGCGCCTCGTTGATGCCGTACAGGGCGCTATAGCGGAGCCGCGGCACGCCGAACGCGTGCTGTTTGAAATAGCTCAAATTCCCGCTGGTATTGACGGGGGTCCCCGCGCCCGTCGTGTTGGGCGTGCTTTGGCGCACGGCTTGCACGGTCAGGTTTGCGGCGGCATAGGAAACCTGGCTGAACTGGACCTGGCCGCTCACCTGGAAGTTGATCATCTGGAATCGGTTTGCGTTGGCGCCGCGGGTGCGCGAGTCGGTGCCGAGCAGGCTCACATACGCGCTGGTCGCCGCGCCGCTGGACAAGCGCCAGGACGCGCTCGCGTTGTGGCCCAGCGTCTGCGCGCGCCCGGTCACAGTGTCATAGCTGGTCCCTGCGCTCTGCCCGACGCCGAAATTGACCTGGGAGTTCTCTGCCAGATTCACGCTGCGAGCGATGTTGTGGCCGAACTGGCCGCCCAGGTTTTGGCGCTGGCCTTCCGCGACGCCGGTTTGATCGGAGAAGTTGGCACCGGTGTTCCAGGTGTAGTTGGCCCCGAAAATAGCGGCAGGATCGCCGATGCGCGTTACCGCGGCAGTCTGTGTTGTAACCAGCCTGCTGCCGGCATCGGTAAGCAATTGCGTGACTGACGCGCCGGCAGCGATGCTGGTCTGGCGGCTGAGCGCATAAGTCGCGGCGAGGTTTCCATTCAGAGTTAGCGTCTGCGCTTTGTCGGTGTTGCTATCGATCGCCGAGCGGAACATCCGGGCGCCGCCGCTTATGTACAAGGGAGAGTCCTCCTCAGGCCGCCAGTTCGCGAACGTGCTGGCCTGTGCAAAACTTGAACGGTTGTCGGACGGCACCCCGGCCGAGAGCAGGCGAAAGTCGCTGTTGCTCAGACTGGCGAGGCTTTCGACCGACAACTCCGGATCGGGACGGTAGCTGTGCCGCCCATACATCTGGCTCAACGCAGTATGCTCGCCGGTGTTGCTGCGCGTATTGCTGGTGTGGCTGGCGGCGACGTCAAGCGATTGCGGACCGGTATTCCGATTCAGGCTCGCCGCAAGCGCATTTACGGTATCGCGGCCGAACGACGGCGATTCGAGCGTGCTGCGGTTGAAGCTCGCGATGTAATTGTCGCCGCCTTCGATCGGACGATAGCTCTGGCGCAGGCCTAGGCGCGTGTTGGTGATATCGTCGGTGTTCGCTTCACCGCTCGCGCGGCTGTCGCTGACGTCGAAGTAGGCATTGAACGGAAACCGGCTCACCGGAAACAGGGTTAGATCGCCATTTCCGGTCACGGCGTTGGCGCTCGTCTTGCGTGGCTGGTCGGCGGGCAAACCCGCGCCCTCGCTCGCAAGCTGCTTGCCCGCCACCAAGCCCAGGCCGCCGCTTACAAGCGCAAACCACGGTTGATAGACGTAGCTGGAAGCTTTGATACTGGCAATATCGGTCTGCCTCAGCCGCCGCGGTTGATCTCCCGCCTTGTCGACGCGAATATCCGTGGTCAAATTGCCCCCCCACCGCACTGGTGGAAGCTGCCAGCTGAGTCCGCCCGCAAAGGCCTCGGCGTCCGAGCCGGTCACCGCATCCGGGTCCGCGGCCGGTGACAAGTCCTTGGGGTCGGCCGCAACGACGACGTTCATGTTGGCCTCGGCTCCTGGCGCGGGATCTGCAGCTGCACGGCCGGCATGGAGCGTCACGCCCATACACCAGGTGACGAGGACTGCCGCACGCCAGCCGTGTTTCTGTGGGCTCCACACATCACGTTTCGCGTTCTTCGCGCCACGCCACGGCTCAATGCGCTGCCATCGCACCGACCGCGCCGCTATCGCTCACGTCAGCGCGAACGCGGTCACCAGCCAGCCTGATATCGGCGCCGGCCCGCAAGCGGGCGCGCAGCTCGCGCCACTGCGTATCTGCCTGATCGCGCGCCCACAGTTCGGCCACGTTGCGACGCACATCCTCCAGCGTTCTGAGCTGCGCCGGTTTGCGTTCGGTCAGTCTGAAAATCGCCATGCCCTCGAGCAGCCTGATCGGTTCCGAGATCGCGCCCGGCGCCATCTGGTCGATCACGCTTTCGATGCCCTGCGGCAGCAGGCCGCGATGAAGGTATCCCATGTCGCCGCCGCCCGGCGCCGAGCTGTCGCCCGAATGCCGCCGCGCGAGCTCGGCAAAATCCGCGCCGTTCGCGAGCTGCCTGACTAGGTCTTGTACCTGTTGCAACACCAGCTCTCGCGCCGGCGCCTCAGAGGAGGGGTCGATTTTGAGTAGGATCATCGACAGCCGCAACTGCTCCGGCTGGGTGAATTGCTCTGGATGGGAACCGTAGTAAGCGCGGAGTTCGGCATCGGCGGGCGCCGGCACAGTGCGGGTCGCTGCTTCCAGCTGCGCCAGCATCGCTTGCTCTTCCAGTACCCGCTTGAGCGCCGGCAATATCTGCGCACGGCTTTCCTGCCACTGCGGCCGGTCGCGATAGTTCCTTTCGTAGTTCGCCATCTCCGCTCTAACCTGCTCATCGTCGACGCGAACGCCGCGGCGCTGCGCTTCTCTTAGCAACAACACCCGGTTGATCAGATTGTCGGAAACTTCGCGCCGCAGCGCGGCAAGCTGGTCTTCCGGCGGCTGGCGGTGATAGAACTTCTGGCGGACCGCAGCGGCCAGCGCCGTCTCGAACTGCTGTGCGCTGATCGCCGTGCCTTCGACCATGGCAAACACGGCGTCCTGCGGCGC
>Ga0334722_10001161_pt1 | contig 34100 bp, 29 predicted proteins | sample C3_bottom_MG_FD_207210 | JGI IMG/M metagenome (GOLD analysis project Ga0334722, IMG submission 207210) | Sediment microbial communities from Yellowstone Lake, YNP, Wyoming, USA - C3_bottom | ecosystem: Environmental > Aquatic > Freshwater > Lake > Sediment | place: USA: Wyoming | collected... | reverse complement strand
GGGCTTTCTGGACACCGATGGACTCCATCGGATTATGTGCTGGTGACCCCTACGGGACTCGAACCCGTGTTCCCGCCGTGAGAGGGCGACGTCCTAGACCGCTAGACGAAGGGGCCAAACTGAAGTCGGACTTTCTAAATTAATAACCGGAATTTGTCAATAATTTTGACCGGAATATTTTGAGCGCGCCCAGGATAAGATTCGCCACGAATTATAAGATGGTTCCGAACAGGGAACAAGCTGGGCCGCCCTCTAGCTGCCGATCAGCACAGACACTGCACCCCGAACTCCTCGGCCCGAGTCAGTTCCTCATGGGCGCTGGCCATCTCGCCGCGCCGGTCGATACCCCTGACCAACAGTTCACCGCCATAGGCAAAACCGGTGGCGTCAAAGAAGTACTTGGCCGTAAGGATTGAGCCTTCGAAAACCCGGGGCCCCTTGGTGGCGGCCACCGCCACCAGATAGCCCTTACGGTCGGGATCTTCCTGCCACAAGCCCTTTTCGACCTGGAGGTATTTGCGGTTCCACAGGGCCTGTCCGCGATCAACCGCTGCCTTAAGCTGGGCCGTGAGAGAGTAAAAGTAGATCGGCGAGGCCAGGATCAGCCGACGGGACAAAACGATCTTCTCGTATAGCCTGGTCATATCATCCTTGACCACGCAATGGCCGGTTTTGTCACAGCCGCCACAACCGACACAGGGGGCAATTTTCAGCTCTGAAACCCTTAGCCGCTCAACTTTGCCGCCCCCCCTGAGAATCCCCCGGGCCACCGCATCGACCAACATCTGGGTGTTACCGCCCCGCCGGGGACTGCCCTCCAGAATCAACACCTTATCCATCCGCCTGCCCCTGACTTTCTGGAGAATTGCGACCTTCACCAGCCCGATTATAAAATTTCGTCTCTTCCCGGAGCCACTTAGCTATTTCGCGGGTTAGAAAACGGGGAGCACAACGCCAACGCCAGTTACCCTGGCTGGTTCCAGGGGTATTGAGCCGACAATCTCCGCCAAAACCCAGGATATCCTGAAGTGGCGCAATCGCCAAACTGGCAACCGACCCCATGGCACAGCGGACCATGTCGTGGCTGATTGCCCCCCCGTCAGAATTCAGGTAGCGTCGTAGCTGACTCCGGACGCTGGGATTTGTGGTCTCATCAAGATACCAGCCCAGAGTGGTATTGTTGTCATGGGTGCCGGTATAGACCACGCAATTGGTGGAGGTGAGATTATGGGGCAGATAAAGGTTCTTTTCGTCTCCGTCAAAAGCAAACTGCAAAACCTTCATCCCCGGCAACCCCAAATCGCGCAGGAGTTCGTCCACTGCGGGGGTGATCACCCCGAGATCCTCGGCAATAAAAGGCAGCTCGCCCAAGGCTGCCCGCATGGCGGCGAAAAATGGCGCTCCTGGCCCCTTAATCCAGCGACCATTAACAGCGGTCTCTTCCTCGGCCGCAATCGCCCAGTAGGACTCAAACCCCCGGAAATGATCAATCCGGCAGAGATCAGTTAATTCAAGGATGGCTCGGAGACGCTCGGCCCACCAGTCGTACAGCGGTTTATTCGCCACCCCTGGTGCGCTCTCCCAACGATACACCGGGTTCCCCCAGCGCTGCCCCGTGGGGCTGAAATAGTCGGGAGGAACTCCAGCAACCTGGATTGGCTGGAAATCTTCTGCTCGGAGACAGAACAATTCATGATGGGCCCAAACATCGGCGCTATCGTGGCCAACATATATGGGAAGATCGCCGATCAGCCGGACATCCGCCGCCCTGGCATACTCCCTCAATTTTTGCCACTGCCGGAAGAATTGGAACTGCAAGAAGCTATGAAACCCGACCATGTCCGCCAACTGGTCCCGGGCAAGGGCCAGGGCGGCGGGCTGACGCCCGGACAGCCCCCCGGGCCATGCGTACCAAGGCTGACCGCCATGGTGCGCACGGAGGGCCATGAACAAGGCATAATCCTCAAGCCACGGGCAACTCTGACAAAAGGCCTTAAATTCGCACGGGGGTGTCGAACGGAAGGTTTTCCAGGCCCCGAGTAATAGCGGCATCCGCCAAACGCTGGCCCGCTCATAATCTAGAAGGTACTCGGAAAAATCCGGGACTTCAGCCAAGGACCGGGGCGACAAGAAACCCTGCTCAACCAAGTCGGCCAAATCAATAAAGAGGGGGTTACCGGCAAAAGCTGAAAAAGACATATAAGGCGAATCAGCAAAGCCCCCACAGGTTGGCCCCAAAGGCAGTACTTGCCAGTAACTTTGGGACGCTTCAGCCAGAAAATCGACAAAACTCCTGGCGCCAGCCCCCAAGTCTCCGGTACCGAATTTTCCGGGTAACGAAGAAATATGCAGAAGAACTCCAGCTGCCCTTGGCAGATCCATGTGAGATCCTTATGATTGATCGGGTTTGATTTCTTTGGCGAATTATAGCCGTTCAGTCAAGATGTTACCATGGCTATACTGCTGGGAGCAGCAAAAAGAGCCCCTGCAAAGCCAGAGCAGGCCGGGCACTGGTGGTCAACCATCAAGCTTCTACAAACCAAACCATTAAGATTTTTCTTGCCTTATACATGACCTCATTATATTTTGTGGAGTTCTCAATAACTCCCGCCATCCATATTTTCTAGGAGCAAACAGACTGTGTCTGCTGAAATCAAAGAAAAGCTGCTGGAAATCGGCAAGAGTGAAGGCTATATCTCAATCACCTTCCTCAACGACCTGATCCCAGACGATAAAGGTCCGGAGTTCATTGATGAAATTTTCGAATTTCTCACCCAGAACAAAATCGAGATCATCAGCCAAGAAGAACTCGACGAGAAGAAGGCTGAGGACGGCGACCTTGAACTCCCCGAGGCAGATTTCGACGGCTCCGTGCCAGGTGAAGATGCTTTAGAGCCGATTAGCTCTAAGGATGACGAAAGCAGCGAGATCGAAGAAACCACCACCACCTACTTGCGCGAAATGGGCCAGTTCGAGCTGCTCACCCCGGGCGAGGAAGAGAAATACAGCAAGGCCATCCGCCAGGGTTTCGACGCCATCATCACCGCCATCAGGAACGAGACGGGGCAACTCCCGGAGATCGTCGTCCTCACCGAGCGCATTGCCCTCTGGGAAAAGCGGGATCCCACCCTTAAGCCCAAGAAACAGCATCTCAACTATATGACCTCCGCCGTCGAGAAGTGCTGCGATTGCTATCCGGAAATAGCTGAGCTCAAGGAACTGAACTACAAACTTCAGATGTACACCCGTTCCATCGAGACGGCCAAGGACGCCATGATCAAGGCAAACCTTCGTCTGGTGGTGAGCATCGCCAAGCGCTATATGCATCAGGGGCTTACCCTGGCCGACCTGATCCAGGAAGGCAACCTAGGGCTGATGCGAGCTGTGTTTCGCTTCGACTACACCAAGGGCAACAAATTCAGCACTTACGCAAGCTGGTGGATCCGCCAGGCCATCACCCGGGCCATCCTCGACAAGACCCGCACCATCCGACTGCCTGTCCATTTCCTTGAACTGCGCAGCCAGTTTTTCAAGGCATTTTATTCGTTACTCAAGGAACTGGGCCGCGAGCCGACCCCCGCCGAGATTTCCGAGAAGACCGGCCTGCCCATGGATAAGATTCTGGCCATCCTCGAAGCCTCTCGGGAACCGATTTCTCTTGAAACCCCGGTGGGTGATGACGACAGCACCCTGGGCGATTTTCTGGAAAACCAGGAGTCGATTTCTCCCTACGAGGCGGTCAAAAATAAGGAACTGGCCGACCGGGTTACCGGCATTCTTGCGACCCTGAGCCCCCGCGAGGAGAAGATCATCCGCCTGCGTTTCGGTATTGGCGAAAACGCTGAATACACCCTGGAAGAGATCGGCAAACGCTTCAACGTCTCCCGGGAGCGTATCCGCCAGATTGAGAAGAAGGCCCTTAACCGACTACGGCACTCCAGCCGCCGAGAAAAACTCAAGAACTTTATTGACTGACCTCACCAAGACACTCACTCGCTTTCCCCTGCCGGCGGCGGCACTAAGTTTTGCCGCCGGCATCTGCCATGGCCGCTTCGGCCCAACCCCCACCTCCCCGTTGACCTGGTTCTTTTCACTCGTTACCCTCACCCTTCTCCTTCATCACCTGACTACCACCAATCGCCGTCTGCTTGAAGTAACCAGCCTACTGGTTCTGTTTTACCTGGCAGGCATCATTCATCTTGACCACCATAACGGATCTTTTCATCAATCTGCCTTGGATCCACAACTAGATACGGGAGAACCGGTCATTCTCTCAGGCTACATGGCGACGGCCCCCTCTTATGCCGGAACCGGTGCCAAAATACTCATTCAGACCGACCAATGGTGGCGCCCGGACGGGACCATCACCCCGCTGACCGAACTGATCCAGTTTACCACGGCGTTCCCGGTTCCGGCGCACCTGGAGCCGGGCAACCGCCTTTTGCTGCGGGCCACTTTGCACCGACCCAGGTCACCTGGCACCCCTGGCTCCTTTGATTACCGCCAATACCTGGCAGACCGCAAAATCTTCATCACCGGCTATCTGCGTTCATCCGCCTGTCTGGCTGGGCTTTACCTGTCGCCACCCCAGGAAAACTACCTCCATTCCTTGCGGTTCTGGCCCCAGCGACTGCGCCAGCACATCAACTCCTTCCTGGCCGCCGCTCAGCTCACACCCCAGAATATCGGCCTTTACCAAGCCCTGTTGACCGGCGAGCTGGGCCTGGTGCCACCCCAGATTCTCGCTGATTTCCGCGCCTCCGGGGCCTTCCACCTGCTCTCAATCTCTGGTACCCACCTGGGCCTCCTCGGCCTGCTCTGCGGACTGTTCATCAACCTGCTCCTGCGCCGCAGCCGCTACCTGTTGCTAAATTTCTCGGTCACCAAGATCACCGCCGCCCTCACCACCCTTATCCTGTTACTCTACGCTCTGCTGGCCGGGATGAATCCGCCGGTGGTTCGCTCACTGATCATGGCCCTATGTGTAATTGGCGCCCTGATCTTCAATCGTCCACACTCTCTGATTAACAGCCTGGGATTGGCCATGCTCGTCTCCCTGCTCTGGTGCCCCACCGATCTCTTCTCGGCCTCTTTCCAGCTTTCCTATGCCGCCATCACCGGAATCGTCGCACTCCACACCTTCAACCCGGGGCTCTTCACCAAAAATGACGCCAAGAAAGGTGTAATATCTGTCCTGTTTCTATGGCTGAAGGGCAGTCTGGCCATATCTTTAGCGGCCCTGCTGGCCACCGCCCCACTCACCCAGTTTCATTTCCAGCAGGTGGCTTTGATCGGCCCAATAAGCACCTTATTACTCGCCCCGCTTCTCTGCTTCTGGGCCTTACCTCTAGGACTGGTTGCGGTGACACTCAGCTTCTGGCAGCCTGAAGCAGCCGCCACCCTGTTGCAGTTTGGCGGCTTCGCCCTCTCAGGCGCCGGTTGGCTGAACTCCACCCTGGCCGCCTTGCCGCTAGGTTCCTGGCAACATGGCCCCCTACCGCTCATCGGCATCCCTCTCTACTATCTGTTTATCGCTGCACTGCTCTGCAGCCGTCGGTCTCTCCCCGCCCGGATATTCGCCGCGGCCACCGTGGTCCTGCTGGTTTGGGTGCTGATGTTTCCACCCGGCGCCAATCAGGACCGCGACAAAACCCGAATAACTTTCCTGGATGTCGGCCAGGGCAGTTCGACCCTGCTAGAATTACCGGGTGGCCGCAACATCCTGGTGGATGGGGGGTGTCTTACCAGAGACGATTATGATGTCGGCACCCAGGTGATCGTGCCATTTCTCCGCCAACGCGGCATCAAAGAATTGGAGGCCCTGGTGATTAGCCACGATCACAGCGATCATTTCAGCGGCCTGGGCGCCGTGATTAAAGAGTTTTCACCCCGAACCATCTGGACCAACGGCGGCCAGGTACGCTCCCCTGAACTCACCGCCCTGCTCGACCTGGCGACCAAACACGGCGCCGTCATCAAGGTCCCCACAGTCGGCGAGACCATGGTTGCTGCAGCCAATGACCAGCTACGCTGCCTCGGCAATCAGCATTTGCTCCCTGCCAAGGTGGCGGAAAACAGACGCAGCCTGGTGTTGCAGCTAAAAAGCCGAGGGAATACCTTTCTCCTACCTGGCGACATTACGGCAAAAGAAGGAGAAGCGCTGAAAAAAACTGGGGACTTAGGAGAATGTGAGGTCTTGCTTACCCCACATCATGGGAGCGACAACTCGGCCAGCTTAGTTCTGGCTGAGGCCACCCACCCACACTGGCTGGTTGTTTCGGCCGGGGAATCAGAATCGAATAAATTTCCCGGACCCAAAATCAGGGAGTGGAGCAAGGACAACAACTGCCCTCTCCACCTGACCGGCGCCAAGGGCGCCCTCACCTTTACAGTTGGCCCGGCAGGCCTGTCCAGCCGCCGACTCTCGGGCAAAGAAGAGCCAGAAGCGATGTCAACCGAAGAGGACTGACGTAGCCGATCTGGCTTCAGACCTCGGTAAAATCGGCCGGTGGCTTATGCAGGAAGGAAACGAACTTGCTCTTGTCGATACTATTGGTATAAGCCGCTTCGGGAGAGATCCAACGCTTCTGAAGCATGTCCATGATGGCGTCGTCCATCGTCTGCATCCCGTACTTCTTCCCGGTCTGCATCACAGAGGGTAATTGATAGGTCTTGCCTTCGCGGATCAGATTGCGTACGGCCGGGGTACAGATCAGAATTTCCAGGGCCGGCACTCGGCTCTTTATATCAATTCGCTTAAAGAGGGTCTGGGAAACCACCGCCCGCAAAGCATCGGCCAAGGTCGAGCGAACCTGGGCCTGCTGACTAGAGGGGAAAATTTCGATAATCCGATCCACGGTCTTGGCGGCATTGAGGGTATGCAGGGTCCCAAAGACCAGATGTCCGGTCATTGCCGCCTCCATAGCCAAGGAGATGGTCTCCAGATCACGCATTTCGCCGATCAGGATGATATCTGGGTCCTCACGCAACGCCCCGCGCAGGGCGGCGGCAAATGACTTGGTGTGGGTGCCAATTTCCCGATGATTGATAATGCAATTCTGGCTTTCGTGGACAAACTCTATCGGGTCTTCGATGGTTATTATATGGTCCTTACGCAGTTTGTTGGCTTCATCGACAATGGCGGCCAGAGTAGTCGATTTGCCGCTACCGGTGGGGCCGGTGACCAACACCATGCCCTTGGGCAGGGTGGCTAGTTTGGAAACCACCTTGGGCAGGTTGAGCTGCTGGCAGGTCATAATGGTACTGGGAATTTCCCGGAACACCGCCCCGATCCCGTATTTCTGCAGGAAGAGATTGCCACGATAGCGAGCCAGGCCGGGGATTTCGTAACCAAAATCGATATCACCGGTTTCTTCAAAAACCTTGATCTTGTCCTCGGCGATGATCTCGTAGACCATGCGTTTTAAGTCATCGTTGGATAGCACATTGAACCTGATCCGCTCCACATCACCCCTGACCCGCAGTAACGGTTGTTGGCCGGCTATCATATGAAGATCGGACGCCCCCTGCTCATTCATCAGCTTAAAAAAAGCGTCGATTTGAGCCATTTTTCTGCCTCCTCGTTATTTTCTACGCAAGATCAATGCGGAATTTATCATCGGCACAAGATGTTTGGCGTGAACCAGCCACCACAACCAGTCCCCTGCACTAGCTGGTTGATATTAACACCAGCCTTTCAAAGTTAACCTAATTAAATTATCATGCCCAAAAATTTCCTAATCCTCGGACCCCGGCACAGGACGCCACGATTGCAGCATAACCCTACTGGTCCGGCAACCACATGCTCCCCATTGACCTCCACTCACATTCCTCCTATTCGGACGGCAGCCATTCCCCCGAGCAATTGGTCCGGGAAGCCCGGCGGCTTGGCTTGGCCGCCATCGCCCTGACCGACCATGATACCATGGCCGGGGTGTCCGAAGCCATAAACGCCGGGGTGAAATACCACGTTGAAGTGATTCCGGGCATTGAAATCAGCACAATCCAGGACGGCCAGCCTATCCACGTCCTGGGCTACGGTGCCGCCCCTGAGCATCCAGGATTAAGAAAGCTTATCCGCGAGTTGGCAGCTTTCCGGGAAACCCGTAATCTGGGCATTTTGGCCAGACTGGAAAGGCTGGGCATCCACTTGGACTATGTGGAGCTAACGGCCTCGACGGTCGGCCTGATCGGCCGTCCACACATCGCCAGACAACTGGTGCGCCAAGGGCACGCCAGCTCCATCGCACAGGCCTTCCGCCGTTTTTTGCAGAGAAACGCCCAGGCCTATGTCTCAGTCAGTAAATTTCCTGCCGCGGAAGCGATCAAACAAATCCAGGAAGCGGGAGGCTTAGCAGTACTGGCGCACCCAACCACCATCGACAAAAACCTCAAGGGGGTTGCGGCCTTGGTCAAGAAACTCAGCGAATCAGGACTCGGCGGTATCGAGGTTTTCTACCCCGGCCACTCTCAGAAAATCTGCCAGCGTTTGCTCTATCAATGTGAACAACATCACCTTGTCGTTACTGGGGGCAGTGATTTTCACGGTTCGCTCAAGCCCGAGATCCAGCTAGGCGGCGCGCCGATTATGCCACCGATTCCCTACCGGTTACTGGAAGAATTAAAAATGCGTCTGGTCGGCAAGAACAAGCCCACAGTCAACGAAAGTCAAAGCCCAAGTCAGGGCCAGACCATTTGGTAAACACACTTTCCGTATTATTTTTATATCCCGCTAGATAAATTATCTTCCAGTTAATATAGTGGGGTGGGCCATACTGAGCAGCAGAATGGCAAAAGAGGCAATCGTCAAAGCTAACCACCGTTGAAAGTTACCCATGAAAACCATACTAGTCGTCGATGACGAGCCCAATTACCGGTTGATCCTCTCGGAACTCCTCAAGGATGAGGCCTACGAGGTGTTCACCGCCGCTTCTGGCGCCGAGGCCATGAAAGTTTTGCGGGAAACCGATCTCGACTTGATCATAACCGACATGCTTATGCCGGGCATGACCGGCCTGGAATTGCTCAACGAAGTCAGAATTTTTGCCCATGACCTGCCAATTATCATGATCACTGCCTTCGGCGAGGTGGAAAAGGCGGTGGCCGCCATGCAGGCTGGCGCCTTCAACTACCTGACCAAACCCTTCAACAACGACGAGTTGCTGGTCAGCATCCAAAAAGCCATAGAACATTATTCCCTGGTCCGGGAAAATGTCCGGCTGAAGAGCGAGGTCACCAACCGCTACAAATTCTCAAACATGATCGCCAAGGACGAGAAGATGCAGCAGGTCTTCAGTCTGATTGAAAAGGTGGCCCCAACCACCGCCTCGGTCCTGATCACCGGTGAATCCGGCACCGGCAAGGAACTGGTGGCCAGGGCCATCCATTTCAATAGCCCCAGACGCGAGGCGCCGTTGATCTCGCTCAACTGTGCAGGCCTGCCGGAGCACCTCCTGGAAAGCGAGCTCTTCGGCCACGAAAAGGGTGCCTTCACCGGCGCCGTGGCCCTGCGCAAGGGCCGTTTCGAACTGGCCGACGGCGGCACCATCTTTCTCGACGAGATTGGCGAAATGCCCATGAACCTGCAGGCCAAACTGCTCCGGGTGCTTCAAGAAAAATCTTTCGAGCGCTTGGGCGGCTCCAGGACTCTGCAGATCGATGTCAGAATTGTCGCCGCCACCAACCGCGACCTCAAAGAGGCGGTAAGCCGGAGCGAGTTCCGGGAAGACCTATACTATCGGCTGAATGTCCTGCACCTGCACCTGCCACCTTTGCGTGACCGGGCCGTGGATATCCCGCTTCTGGTCAACCATTTCCTGGATAAATTCGCCAAAAGGCTGTCCCGACCAGATTTGAAGATTTCTACACCCGCCCTGCGGCACCTCACCAGGCTCCCATGGGAGGGAAACATCCGGGAATTGGAAAACTGCATAGAACGAGCGGCCATCCTCTGCAACCACGATCTCATTGAACTTGCCGACCTCCAATTAGACACCGAATTATCCGGGCCGCTTGCAGCAACGGATTTACAGCCCGATGTCGCGCACCTGCCCCCCGGCCAGCGGCTGCCGGAGTATCTTGACGCCATCGAAAAAACCCTCATCGAGCACGCCCTGGAGGCGGCCAACAATGTTCAGGCGCACGCCGCCGAAGGACTCGGCATCACCAAAAGCCTACTGCAGTACAAGATGAAGAAACACAATATCAACCGGCCAGGATAACCCATCATCCCGACCAAGGCGAGATACCCCCCCCGGGACTGGCTGGCCAAAAGCAACAACACCGCTGCTATTGTCCGCAACGGGATGATCTGATATCCTGAACATAAAAGCAGACCCGCAGGCCCGGCAACCAAAATTGAGTCATCAAACGAGCGGAGAGCAACCATGAGTGTCAGTGAAATTTTTTTACTGGTCGCCGGCCTGGCGATTACCGTTATCACAGTATTCTTAATCCCGGTATTACTCCAGATCCGGCGGGTCGGGGCGCAGGTGGAAAAGCTGGTTGGCGACCTTGATCGCGAGCTTCCCCCCCTCCTGAATAACTTAAATGAAACCGCTGCCCAGCTCCGCACCCTGACGACCTCGATAAATCGCAAGGTCGATGAGGTCGACAGAATCATCAATGTCGCCAGACAGGCCTCCGAAACCCTGGTCTGCAGCGTTGATCTCTTTAGAAAGAACGTGTTGCCGGCCCTCACCAAGGTCGGCGGCTTCAGCGCCGGGTTGCTCGCGCTTTTCAGTTTCTTCAAGAAAACCCGGCACAACAACAATACGGAGGAATAAGCCATGAATAAAGATGGAAACAATGCGGGACTGTTCGTAGCCTTCTTATCTGGGGCCTTGGTGGGTGCGGCTGCAGCCTTATTGCTCGCCCCCAGGACCGGCAAGGAAACCCGGAAGATCCTGGCCGATTACGGCGTAGGGCTCAAAGACAAATTGCCTGAGGAATTACGAAAAAAGGCCGATGCCACCATCGACCACGGTCGGCATCTCATCGACCGTGGTCAGGAGATGGTCCAGCGCGGCCATGACATCGTGAACGAAGGACGTGAGTATATCGACGAAAAGAAACGGATCCTCAACGCGGCCATCGAGGCGGGACGGGCTGCCATGGAACATGAAAAGGAGGCCATCGCGGCTGGTCTTGAGAAAGAAAAGAGCTGAGCGGAAACCAGCTCAGCCAAGAACTTCACCATCAGTTTGAAGATCTTTGGGAGGAGTCAGGTGCAAATATATGCCCGTAAAATCAACCCGGTATGGGGCGCCCGCCCCAATTAAGTTTGCGGCGGAGTATCTCAAAGTAGCCCTTACCGGGCGGGGAGATGAGGCAAAGGGGATTTTCGGCGACGCCAACCTCAAGCTGTTCCTCCTCGCCCATGTCCCAGGTGGACCTACCGTCGACAATAACCTTGCTATCGTGGCAGGGGCCAGCGATTTTCACCAGCAGGCCCGAGGTATCAGGAAGCAGAACGGGCCTGCTTTCCAGCATAAAAGGACAGATTGGCGTCACTAGGGTAGCGCGCACGGCCGGGTGGACGATGGGGCCACCGGCCGAGAGGTTGTAGGCCGTCGACCCGGTGGGGGTGGAAAATATCAAGCCGTCAGCCTTGTAGGAGTTAAGATACTCGCCGTCAGCCCACACCTCCAGCCGCAGCAGCCGGTCCTCATTCCCTTTGCTGATCACTACGTCGTTGAGGGCGTAATGCCATTCCCCGGCAGCGCCCTCCTGCCGCAGCCGGGCCTTAAGCATCAGCCGCTTTTCGACGATCAACTCCCCGGCCATGATCTGTTCTAGGGCCTGAAAACGCTCCTGGGCCGCAATCTCGGTAAGAAAACCCAGACTACCAAGATTAACCCCCACCACGGGAATCTGCATATTTGCCGCCTGATCGGCAACATGTAACAAGGTGCCATCACCACCCAGGATTACCAGGATATCCATATCGGCACTGATGCAGTCGGTTTGCGCGATAACCCCACGGGTCGCAAACCAGTCAGTGATTTCCGCACCGATCCGTCTGGGCAGTTCACTACCATGTTTCAAAATTATGCCGACTTTAGTGATTTTCATTGCGCTGTTTCACCTACCACGGAAATCAAACACTCTTCTTTTCCGCGGCCAGACGGCCCAGTTCCCTGGAACGATCGGTTGCCGCCTCAACCGCGCTCATGATAATCCCCTGAAACCCTGCCCTCTCCATTTCGTGTAAGCCAGCGATGGTTGTCCCCCCTGGCGAGGTCACCATAGCCCTCAACACCGCCGGATGTTCACCAGTGGCCAAGGCCATTCGCACTGAGCCAAGGACCGTTTGCAAGGCCAATTTCTCGGCCACCTGCCGCGCTAAACCAACCTTGACCCCACCATCGATCATGGCTTCGATAAAGGAAAATACATATGCCGGTCCGCTGCCGCTCAACCCGGTAACCGCGTCCATCTCCGCCTCGGAGAGAACCACACTGCTGCCCACCGCATCAAATATTTGCCTGGCCTCCTCCAGATCACCGCTGGTAGCGCGGGCGCCACCACAAAGGCCAGAGGCCCCTTCCAACACCAGGGCTGGAGTATTGGGCATAACCCTCACCAACCGGCAATCACGCCCGACCAGGCAATCCTCCAGAAATTTCAGGGAGATACCGGCGGCAATGGAGATCACGAGCTGACCGCCGTGAAAACACTCCAGGTTAAGGGCCAGGACCTTGCCCATCACCTGGGGCTTCACCGCCAACACTACTATCCGGCAATCGGCCAGGCCGACGCCATCCGCAGAGACGGCAACTCCGAACTGCCCGGCGAGAAACTGCCGGCGTTCCTGTGCAGGGTCCACCGCCAGGACCTGTCTAGACTCAACCAACCCGGATTCAGTTATCCCTTTGATTAAGGCCTCGGCCATGCGACCGCCGCCGAGAAAACCAATCTTCCCTTCAATATGCATGTGTCCCTCCCTCAAAAATCGGTACAGTTCCCCGACAATTACAAACGGCGCCAAAGATCTAACGCCACTCTCATTCCCTCAGGCCCCGGCCTTTGCCGTCCAGTGCGAAGGATATTAGATAATAAGACCGGTGATGACAAATCAATTATCCGGTACAACAATAAAAAACCCGCCGGGATACCGGCGGGCTTTAACTGAAGGCAATGACCTCCGAGGGCTGCGGAATCGTCACGATCCCCGCATGTTTGGTGAACCAGCCAACTGTTGCCGGGCGGGAACCAGGAACGGCAGAATCAGGTTGCCGGCTCCAACAGTACTGGTAACGACCCGGCCGAATACCCCCTCCTCCTCGGCTTCTTCCATGAGGACAAATTCCCAACACTCAGGATGGGCCGCCAACTCCTTCATCAAGGAGAGGTGTAAACCGTGTCCGGGCTTGCTGGCTATGACATGTCCCAGGATTGGACAGCCCATCAGGGCAAGATCACCGATAAGATCAAGGACCTTATGGCGGACAAACTCATCACTGAACCGCAACCCTTCAGAGTTCAACACCCCGGAATGATCCATAACCACCGCATTGGCCAGCGAGCCGCCCAAGGCCAAACCGTTGGCGCGAAGGCGTTCAACCTGCTCCACGAAACCGAAGGTACGGGCTGGCGCAATCTCTTTAACAAACCGTTTCGGGGTAACCTCCATGCTGTAGCGCTGACAGCGGATTAGAGGATGGGCAAAGTCAATTTCGCAGCTAACCCGGAAGCCTGCATGGGGCCGCACCCGAATGGTGGAGTCACCGTTATCACAAGACAACTCGCGGGTAATTTTGATCATCCTCCGGCTGGCCTCTTGCGACCGCCGGTCCGTTCGGTTAAGCAGATGAACAAATGGCCCGGCACTGCCATCCATGATCGGCACCTCGGGACCATCAATTTCTACAATTGCATTGTCAATCCCCAGGCCTGATAAAGCGGCCAGGAGGTGTTCGGTGGTTGAAACCATCGCCTCGCCTTCACCGATGGTGGTAGCCAGAGTGGTATCCACCACCCGGTTCATCAAGGCTGGGATCTCCACATCCAGATCGGTGCGGACAAAGCGGATGCCGCTATTGACCGGGGCCGACTTGACAACCATGGCGATCGGTAGCCCGGAATGCAAGCCAATACCGCTGAAACTGACCTCACGGCTCAGCGTGTGCTGCCGGGTGGCGATCTTTATGGGAAAAACCTTCATATCACGATCCTTAAACAAGGGCAAAATCTTCAAATCGGCAAACAGCAACGCAAGTCCCTGCTTAAATAGCAATATCCGGGCCACCTGGGCCACATTCCAGTATTTTCCCTAAAAATTCCGATTTATCGGGGGATTACCAAGATGTCCGCCAATCGCAAAGAATGCCGGACCACAGAGCTGACGTGGGAAAAAAGACACGGTCGGGCGAAAAGAACCGGCCAGACCGATTGTCGCTGCGGCTCGCTCAGAAAAGGTCGGCAAGCAGGGGCGAGAATTCATCCGGCAAAGTCAGCTCAACCGGCAGGACATACAACGGCAAGGGACAACCGAGTTCGCGGAGTTTAACCAGATCTTTGGCGGTGGTGACCAACGCACCGGCACCCTGTCGCTCCGCCTGCCTGACCAGCCCAGTCAAGTCGCCAGCGACATAGGGATGATGGTCGGCAAATGTGACGAATCCCTTCAGCTCGACCAGTTCCGACAAGACCTGACGGAATCCCTCGGGCCGGGCCAGGCCACAAAAACCCAGGCACGGTCCGATCACGTTGGTCGCCGCCAAGGCATTGCCCGGCTGGAGCCCCCCGGATCGGAAAAAAGCCCGGAATATGGGCCGCCCAGGAAAAACGGCCGTCAGCCTTTGGCAAAAACCCTCACCGGCTGAGGATAGCTGGGGCGCAGCATCATTAAGCACGAAGGCCGAGGCCCGGCCTAGGGCCGAAAAAGATTCCCTCAGATCACCACCCGGAAATACGCGCCCATTACCAAGAAATTCCGGCCCTTTAAAGAGGACCAGGTCGAGGTCCCGATGCAGGGCTAGATGCTGAAAACCATCGTCCAAGACGATCACCTCCGCCCCCAGCCGGTCACTGGCAAAACGGGCCGCCACCGCCCGCCTGGCGCCGGTCACCACCGCTACCCCCGGCAGAGATTCCGCCAATAGCCGGGGCTCGTCTCCGGCCATGACCGCGTCCAGAAGGATCTGCTTGCCGTCACTGACCACGTTGACTGGTGCCCGGGCTTGGCCACCGTAACCCCGGCTAACCACTGCCGGTTGTCGGCCCATGGCCTGGAGCAACCGCACTACCTGGACAACCATAGGAGTTTTCCCGGTACCACCCATGGTAAGGTTACCCACACTGACCACCGGTATCCGCAGCCGCTCCCGCCGCAACCACCCCCTACGGTATGCCGCAGCCCGCAAACTCATCAAACCGCCATAGAGTGGCCCCAATGGCCGCCCGATTCCAAATAGGGTGTCCCTGGCCAACCTCATGCAAGCCCTTTAGCTTGCAGCACCTGATGCAACAAGGCCAGATGGCGGTCGGTGACCTCGCGGCGGCGTGACTCGATCAAGCCGGCCCCGCTCCGCCCGATCGCGCTGCGCAGTCCTGGGTCGGCCAACCAACCGGCCACGAGAAACACCATCTCTTTCCAATCGTTGACCTGTTCGGCCGCCCCAACCGCCAACAACTCCCCGGCGATCTCGGCAAAATCCTCCATATGGGGACCAAACATCACCGGCTTTTCGAACATCACCGGCTCCAGTGGATTATGACCGCGCTCCGGCACCAAACTACCACCGACAAAGGCCAATGCCCCCAGACTGTACAATGCAGACAGTTCACCCATGGTATCGAGCAGAAGGAGATCGCCACCCTCCGTCCCCGGGCGACTGCGCAACACCGTCCTCAGTCCAAGTCCAGCCGCCAGGCGCCCGACCTCGCCGACCCGGCCGGGATTGCGCGGCGCCAAGATCAGGTAGAGTTCAGGGAATTGATGGCGTAATTCACTGTAGGTTTGCAGAATAACATCTTCCTCGCCGGGATGGGTGGAACCAGCCACCCAAACAGTACGCCCAGCCAACAACGGCAGGAGATCAGCAAAGCCAGCAGACACCCTATCCCCAACTGATTTCTCAACGAGCAAATCATATTTGAGATTGCCCAGAGTCAGCAGTTTATCCGGAACCACCCCTAAGGCTGACAGATTTGCGACCTCCTCGCGAGTCTGCATCGCCAAGAAAGTGAAGGAATTGAACAAACCGCTAAAAAATTGCGGAAATCGTCGATAGTTGGCCAGCGAATCCGCGGAAATCCTGCCGTTGACCAGCACAGCCGCCACCTCACGGCGTCGGAGTACCGTCATAAAATTGGGCCAAAGGTCGGTCTCAACCTGGACAAACAGATCCGGCGCCAATAACCGGACAAACCGGTTTACGACCCAGTAAAAATCCAGGGGAAAGGCTATATGCAGATCGGCAACCGGGCCAATCACCGCCTCAGCCTGACGACGCCCCGAGCTGGTGGAAGCAGAAAAAACCAGCACCCCTTCCGGATACTTATCCCGCAACCCCCTGACCAAGGCCAGGGCCGAGTTGACCTCACCCAGGGACAGGGCATGAACCCAGATCCGGGGCCGCCCGGCTGGCAGGCCTTTAACCAGCGCTGCCAGCCCGAAACCGAGCCGCCGCCAGGTCTGCCCACGGTACTTGGGCACCAAGAGCACCACCAGCGCCAAGCACGGCAAACAAAGCAACAGCCCCAAGACTTGCAATAGGTTATAGATCAGCAACATGGATTATCTCGAACTTGCCTTTGGTTTATCCCACCGATTCGGCTATATTCAAGCCCAACCGCCTCAAACCTAAACTGATTATGAACTTAATCCTCATCCATCCCCACGAAATCATAGCTGGCGTGGTGCGCCTAGCTGACCGGCGTGCCCGCCATCTGGCCAAGGTTCTGCACGCCCAATGCGGCGACACCCTGCGGGTCGGCCTGTTGGGCGGCCTGCTCGGCCAGGGACTGGTTCGGGAAATCTCCCGGGAGCACGCTGTGCTGGAGGTCACCTTCACCACTCCCCCGCCCCCACCCTCACGGCTGGGGCTGATCCTCGCCCTGCCCCGGCCCATTATGCTGAACCGGGTACTTTCCCAGGTTGCCTCGCTGGGCGTAAAGAAGATCTTCCTGGTCAACGCCAACCGGGTAGAGAAAAGCTTTTTCCACGCCTCGGCCCTGGCCCCAGCCGCCCTGGAGGAACGACTCCGCCTTGGTCTGGAACAGGGGATGGATACGGTCATGCCGGAGATCTCCATCCATCCCCGCTTCCGGCCTTTCGTCGAGGACCTGCTGCCCAGCCTGGCCGCAGAATTTCCCGCCGCTTTGTTGGCCCATCCCGACGTCATGGTCAGTCCGGCAACGCTATTTTCTCCATCACCCGCCAGCGGGGTACTATTAGCCATCGGTCCCGAGGGCGGCTGGGTCGATTTCGAGGTCAGCCAGTTCCACCACCAGGGCTTCCACAACTTCTCCCTGGGCCCCAGAATCCTGCGGGTGGACACCGCCGTCCCGGCCCTGATCTCCCGGGTGGAGCAACTGTTGAGCACCATGAGGCCCAGCGGCAGCGATTAACTTTTTCTCCACTTATTGAACTTTTTTCCCAGCCCGTCAACCACCAGCTGCAACTCCGGCAACTTCAAGGCATAGAGGACTATACCGTAGACTATACCGCCGCTGCCCACCGCCAGTAGCAGGGCTGGTATTTCGAGCATTTTTCCCAGTCGCGGCCCATCCGTCCAGAGCAAAGCCACCAGGCCCCAGAGCCAGCCTCCCATGACCAATGCCGCTGCCACCACCTTGACTAACGCCATCCCCAGATATCGCAAGGGGAGTCCAGTCAGCCGCCGGTGCAGCACGGCAAAGAGCAGCAGGAAATTCCCGGCCATGGCACAGGAAATAGAGAGGGCCAGTGCCCGATGTTGCAAAGAGCCGATGGTCAGTAAAATCACCGCCACATTGATCAGCATGGCCAGCATACTGCCCAAAACCGGGACCCGGGTGTTATCGATGTTATAGAAAACCGGCACAGTCACCTTCACCCCGGCGTAGGACGCCAGCCCCATGACGTAGTAGACCAAGGCGCTGGAGGTCATCAAGGTGGAGTGGTGGTCAAAACGGCCATGCTCGAAGATGATGCGGACCAGGGGCTCGGCCAGCATGATCAAGCCAACCGTGGCAGGAATCGTGAGACAGAAAGCTACAATCAGGGTGGAAACATAGGACTCTTTGAGCCCGCTCATGCTGCCGGCCGCCGCCTGCCGGGCCATCACCGGATGGGCGGCAATAGAAATCGCCACCCCAAAGACCCCCACTGGAAACATAAAGAGCCGGAAGGCGTAGCTGAGCCAGGACAGGCTGCCCTCCTGCAGGGACGAGGCAAAAAAGTTGTTGATGAAAACGTTGACCTGCAAGGCCGCCAGACCGGCCACCGCTGGCACCATCAAGCGCATGACCCGCCGCAGTCCGGGGTCGGCCAGCGAAAGATTGGGCCGGAAAACGAAACCGGAACGGCCCAGAGCAGGAAATTGCGCCACCAATTGCATGACCCCGCCCACCAGGGTGCCGATGGCCATGGCGACGATGGGTTGCATGCCGAATCGGGGCATCACGGCCGCCAAGCTCACGCCGGCAGCGATGGAGCCGACGTTGAAATAGGTGGAAGACATGGCGGGCACGAAAAAATAACCGCGGGTGTTAAGGATCCCCATGCAGACCGAGGCCTGGGACACCAGAACCAGGAAGGGAAACATGATGATCGTCAACTGCCGGGTCAGCTCGACCTTGCCGGGAGTCAGCTCATATTTCGCCTCCACCATCAGGCGAACGATGTTTTCCGCCTGCCACATCCCCAACAGGGTAATAATGGTCAGGAGGATGGTAAAGAAAACCATAACGTTACCGGCCAGACGCCAGGTCTCCTCGCGGCCCCGGTTGGTATCGTAATCGGAGAAGACCGTGACAAAGGCGGCGGAGAGCGCCCCTTCGGCAAAGAGATCGCGCAGGAGGTTGGGGATGCGGAAGGCCACCACGAAGGCATCGTAGGCGAAACCGGCCCCGAAGTAATAGGCGAAGACCTGTTCGCGAACCAGCCCGAAAACCCGGCTGAACATGACCGCTATCCCAACCGTCCCGGCCGTGCGGGCGATTCGCCCAGTATGTTCCGCCGGTTTCTCCAACGTTTCCCCCGCAATTATTATTTCGCGCCAACTTAGCAAGTTGCCGCCAGTAATACAACCGGGATGAGGCCGCACCCCCAAAAAAGGCGGGACAAAAGACCAGCGCCGGGGCCGCACCGGTACTGAGATTTTTAACCTGTCGGGAATTTTTGCTTTGAGTTTACGGCGGCGAATAGTAAGAATTAGAAGCACGGCCCCGGACAGCCGCAAGAGCACGGCCGACGCCAGCTTCTCGATCCGTCCTGCTCCCCGTTGCCCGGGGTTTGCCATCCTCGCGTCATTTCACCTGAAATTATACGGAGGCATTCATGCAGGATATCAATCTGGTTAGGAATGTGGCATTATTCGGTCATGGCAAGTGTGGCAAAACCTCACTGGCCGAGGCCCTGCTTTTCACGGCCGGCAAGACTACCCGCCTGGGCAAGGTCGATGACGGCACCTCGGTGATGGATTTCGAGCCCGAGGAAATCAGTCATCACATGACCATCAGTTCCTCCTTCAATCAATGTTCTTGGAACAAACACGCCGTCTATCTGGTCGACACCCCGGGCGACGACAATTTCCTAAACGAAAGCAAGTTTGCCGCCGTCATCGCCGACACTGCCCTTTTCGTCATCGAGGCCACCAGCGGCATCAAGAGCCAGACCGAAAAAATTGCCGGTTTTGTCAACGAACGCCGTCTGCCCACCATCATTGTCGTTAACCGCATGGATCGGGAACGGGCCGACTTCGCCGCCGCCCTGGCCGAGGCCGCCACCGTTCTGCCCTTCAAGATTGCCGCCAGCCATCTACCCATCGGCGCCGAAAACAACTTTCGGGGGGTGGTGGATATCGTCCGCCAGAAGGCCTACATCTTCACTGGCGACACCGGCAAATGCAAGGAAGAGCCCATTCCCGGCGAGATGGCCGACCAGGTCGCCAAGACCAGGGAAACCTTGATGGAGATGGTGGCCGAGACCGACGATGAGCTCATCGAAAAATTTCTCGAGGAAGGCGAACTCACTGACCTGGAGCTGGAAGAGGGCCTCAAGAAGGCGCTGCGACTAGGGGCTATTGCCGTGGCCGTGCCCATGGCCGCCACTAAGAACCATGGGACAGCCGCCCTCCTCGACCTAATCTGCGACTTCCTGCCCAATCCCGGTGAGCGGCCGGCGATGATCGGCACCGATCCCAAGTCCGGCGATCCGGCCGAACGACTGCCCCTGCCAAACCAGCCCTTCTCGGCCCTGGTCTTCAAGACCATGGCCGATCCCTATGCCGGCCGCCTCACCATCTTCAAGGTCGTTTCCGGCACCCTGACCGGCGATTCCTTTTACAACTCATCCAAGGAGACCAACGAAAAATTCGGCCAACTTCTGGTCCTAGAGGGAAAAAGCCAGGTCCCCACGGATGGGGCCGGACCGGGCATGATCCTGGCCGTCGCCAAACTCAAGGAAACCGTCACCGGCGACACCCTGTGCGACGCAGCCGCGCCGGTGCTCTTCGACCGGCTGGTGCCCGTGGACACCACCATCTCCTATGCTGTCACCGCCGCCCAGAAAAAGGATGAGGAAAAGCTCCACGCCTCCATCCACAAGATGCTGGAGGAAGACCCCACCCTGCAACTGATCCGCGACCCGCTGACCCGGCAGATTCTGGTCTCCGGGGTCGGCCAGGTCCACCTGGAGATCATTGGTGAACGGATCAAGCGCAAGTTTGGGGTGGAGATGGAATTGGAGCGACCCAAGGTTCCCTACCGGGAAACGATCAAGGGCAAGGCCCGAGTCCAGGGCAAGCACAAGAAGCAGACCGGCGGCCACGGCCAGTTCGCCGACTGCTGGATCGAGATCGAACCACTGCGGCGCGGCGAAGGTTTTCTTTTCGAGGACAAGATCGTCGGCGGTGTCGTTCCCCGGCAATACATTCCGGCGGTGGAGAAAGGAGTGATCGAAGCCATGGACAAGGGCATCTTGGCCGGCCATCCGGTGGTCGACCTCAAGGTCGCCTTGGTGGACGGCTCCTTCCACGCCGTCGATTCCTCGGAAATGGCCTTTAAAATTGCCGGGGCCATGGCCTTCCGCAAGGGTGTCCAAGATTCCAAGCCCGTCCTGCTGGAGCCGATCATGAACATCGCCGTCCGAGTTCCCAAGGACTACGTGGGCGATGTGATTGGCGACTTAAACGGTCGCCGCGGCAAGGTCATGGGCATGGATTCCGAGGCGAAAAACGAGGTAATCAACGCCCAGGCGCCCATGTCCGAGATCCAACGCTACGCGCCGGACCTCACCTCATTCACCGGCGGGCGCGGCTCCTTCAAGGTGGAGTTCTCCCATTACGAAGAGGTTCCCGCCCACCTGGCCGAGAAGATCATCGCCCAGGCCAATTTCGACAAGGAGTGACTGCAACCCGTTCAGTATTGCGTCCCCGGAACTCACTTACGCCTGTAAACAAAGTTAATACGATTAGTCGCTAGACAGGTGCGACAGGCCAATGAGTCCAACAGTATTTCGTGAGCATGGTTACCGGTTTTTCTTTTTCTCACGCGAGGAAACGCGGATGCACGTTCATGTGCATTGCGAAAAGGGCGAGGCAAAATATTGGCTGGAACCTGATATCGAATTGACCAGAAATCACGGGTTGTCTTGGGTAGAACGCAGGGAAGTCGAACAAATCATTGAGGCGCATCGCGATGAGCTCAAGTCCGCTTGGCAAACCCACTTCGGAAGTTGAAGTTACAAACATCTCCAACCATGGAGTCTGGTTGCTGGCCCACGGCAAGGAGTTATTTATGTCGTACCAGGATTTTCCCTGGTTTCAAGAGGTTCCAGTCGGAAAAATCCTGAAGGTAGAAGAACCGGCGCCAAACCACTACTATTGGCCTGAACTCGATATTGATCTCACCCCGGATATTATTGATCATCCGGAACGATTCCCATTGAAAGCGAAGACAACCTGACGATCCAGAGAACACCCATCTGTCAGCCATATACGCTCCAAGTCTGGAATAGGATCAGAAGCGTCGGGTTACGCTGCGCTAACCCGACGTAACCGATGGGCACGCTGCGCTTTACCCGTCCACGTCCTCATAAAGAGTCAACATCCAGAGGCAAAAAATGCCGCCTGAAAGCTCCGAATCTTCCCCGCACCACTGGCACTTTTTCCGCGCCGGCGGTATTGACCAGGTCAAGCTCACCAACGGCGCTGACCTGCTCCATCTTGGACAACTCGACCAAAAACTCTGGATGGTCTTGAGCTGCCCCACCCAGGGTCTGGAATTCGACAGTCGCACCCTGGAATTGATCGACAGCGACCAGGACGGCCAGATCCGGGCGGCGGAATTACTGGCCGCGATCAACTGGGCCTCCGCGCTCCTGCGGGATCCCGATGCGCTGGTTCGCCAATCACCAACCCTGCCGCTGACCGCCATCGACGACACCACCCCGGAAGGGGAGCAGATTCTCAGGGCAGCCCAACAGATCCTCGCCAATCTCGGTAAACCTGATGCGGCCGAGATCGCCAGCGAAGACACCGCCGACACCCTAAAGATCTTCGCCCAGACCAGATTTAACGGCGACGGTATCATCCCCCTGGACGCCGACGATGATCCAGCCATCACGGCAATCCTTGCCGACATCGCCACCTGCCTGGGTACCGAAACCGATCTCAGCGGCAAACCCGGCATCGATCAGACCAAGGCAGACCTGTTCTTTACCGAGGCCCAGGCCTACGCCGACTGGCTGCTCTACCCGACAACCGCCCCCACACTTCTGCCGCTGGCCGAAAACACCGCCGCTGCATCTGCCATCCTCAGCGAGGTGCGGTCCAAGGTGGATGACTTTTTTACCCGCTGCCGCCTGGCGGCCTTTGACCCCAAGGCCGGCCCCGCGCTGAATCGACAGGAAGTCGATTACCTGGCCCTGTCCGGCCAAGAGCTCACCACCACTAATCCGGACATCGCCGGTTTCCCTCTGGCGGAAATCGTGGCTGGCGCCTGCCTCCCCCTTAAAGCTGGCGTAAATCCAGCTTGGTCAAGCAAGCTGGCGGAGCTCCAAACTGAGGTAGTCATTCCCCTGTTCGGCAAGCAGGACGCCATTAACGAGGCAGAATGGGGAGACATAAAAAAACGCTTTGCCACTCACGAGGAGTGGCTCGGCCGCAAGGCCGGTCTGGTGGTTGAACCGCTTGGGTTAGAACGGATCCAGGCAATCCTCGCCGGGAACAGCCAGGAAACCATCAACGCCTTGCTCGCCCGCGACCGCGCCCTGGAACCGGAGGCCAATGCCATCGCTGACATAGACCGCCTGGTCCTTTATCATCGCGATCTTTACACCCTGGCCAACAACTTCGTCTCGTTCCACGGCTTCTACACCCGGCAGAGCAAGGCGGTATTCCAAGCCGGCACACTGTACCTTGACCAGCGCCACTGTGACCTGTGCATCCGGGTGGCAAACCCGGACAAACACACCATCATGGCCCACCTGAGCCGCACTTTTCTGGCCTACTGCGACTGCCACCGCAAGGGCTCCGGGGAACAACTTAGCATTCTCGCCGCCTTCACCGACGGCGACTCCGATGACCTGATGGTCGGTCGCAATGGTATATTTTACGACCGCCAGGGCCGGGACTGGGACGCCACCATCACCAAGATCGTTGAAAATCCCATCAGTATCCGGCAGGCCTTCTGGTCTCCCTATAAACGGGTGTTGCGCTGGGTAGAGGAGCAGGTCGCCAAACGGGCCGCCGCAGCGGATACCGCGAGTCACAATCGGCTCACCGATACTGCAACCGTCGTCGGCGACTCGACGCTAACCGGCAAACCAACTGAGGTGAAACCAAAATTTGACGTCGGGGTGGTTGCCGCCATAGGAGTGGCAGTTGGCGGATTAGTCGCTGCCCTGGGCGCCATCCTCCAGGCCTTTTTCGGGCTGGGAATCTGGATGCCGCTGGGGTTGGTCGCCTTGATGCTATTGATCTCCGGGCCTTCGATGATGATCGCTTGGCTCAAGCTCCGCCAGCGCAATCTCGGCCCGCTGCTCAACGCCAACGGCTGGGCGGTCAATGCCCGAGCCAGGATCAACATCCCCTTCGGGGCCTCGCTAACCAAGGTGGCCAAGCTCCCGGAGGGATCCTCACGCTCATTGGAAGATCCTTTTGCCGAGCCCTCCAGATTCTGGCCGAAATTCTTGACCGTGCTGACATTGATTATGCTCATCATCTTCTGGCTGAACCAGAGCGGCCACCTTTACCAGTTGACCGGCTTCGGCAAACCACCAACCCCGGAAGCAACGACACCGCCAGCGACGGCCATAAAATAAACAGGCGGCGGTTAACGGAAACCGGAGAAATTCAAGCAAGGACTGCAACTGGGCAATTGGCGGCGGGGTCTTTGCCTCACCTTGTTGAATAGGCGAGGCGGAAACCGATGGCGGCAAAATCGTTGGTCGGTTCGTAGCGATCGCGTTTACTGCAACGGGCCAGCCCCGGGCCGGTGTTCCAGCCGCCGCCGCGATATATCCGGCCAGACCACACCCCCAGCGGACCGACTGGATTTTTTCGGGGACTGTGTTTGTAAAACTCACTTTCGTACCAATCCTGCACCCACTCCGCGACATTACCCGACATGTCGTAAATCCCCAGGCCATTTGGCTGCTTGCTGCCGACCGCGTGGGTGCTGACGCCGGAATTGGCGTCATACCAGGCAAAATCATTTAGGACCTCACCGCCGGCGTACAACTCCTGCTTGCCGCCGCTACGGGCTGCATACTCCCATTCCGCCTCACTGGGCAGCCGGAAATTTTTACCAGTCATTACGTTCAAACGGCTGATGAAATCCTGGGCCTCGATCCAGGTAACCCGCTCAACCGGGAAGTTGCCGCCTTTCTTGAAATAAGAAGGATTCTTTCCCATTACCCCCAGCCACTGTTCCTGGGTGACCTCGAACTTTCCGATGGCGAAGGGATCAAGACAGACTTCATGCACCGGAGCCTCGTCAAGAATGCCGCTTAAATTGTCCCCCATCTGAAAGCAACCGCCAGGGACCTCAACAAAAGCGCCCATGGCACTGGCCTTCTTCCGCTCATCCATCTCGACCAGGCATTTCGCTGCCGCCTCTGGCTCAAGCCAAAGGTTACCGCAGGCAACCAATTGGCCGCCGGTAAGATTGAAGTCAGCGCGGGCAACATCATCAGGTTTCACTACCACGGACAGTTCCGAATCATAGTAACGGTCCAGATGTACCTTGACCTGATGAGGTCCGAGCGTCAACTCGGTGAAATACCGGGGGGTCTTCCCTTCCTGCTCCTGGCCATCCAGAATAACCCTGGCCCCTTGCGGAGTGGTCACGACGTCCAAACCACCGCGGTTTGGAACCAGGATATAACTCTTCTCAACCGCCTGGCTGGGAGACAGCACCACCTCATCTTCGACCTGTGCATGGCTTTGCAGGAGAAGAAGCAGCGGGAAACGACCGGTTGGGAGAGTCGCTCCCGACCATGGGGTCACGCCCAGCAAGCGCCCACCCAGGTAGAGTGTAGCCCCCGGTGGGTTGCTGGAAACCTTAAGGACGGAACGGCCAGCGGTGTTGGGATTAGGCCTAACCTCATTTAGCGGTGGGGGAGGCGGAGCCTTGACTACCGCCCCCCAGGCCACCCCGCCAGCCAAGAGAACGATCCAGAGCAAACCAAAACAAAGTGCGCCACCTGGCAAAGCCCCTCTCCGGCCCGTATTTCTTTTTTTCCGATTCAACATCCATCCTCCAGCCTGACACCAGAGCATCCACGAAAATCCGCTGACCGCTTTCCGGCAAACCACGAAAAAAGGGGCACAGCCCTGAACGGCCGCCCCCTTTTGGGCAAATAGGTCTTTGGCAACAATGCTAAGCGAAATTGGCCGCGCAATCAATCACTACCAGCTCGTCATTTTTGTCGGCGGCAACCACTTCACCAATGACGTACGGGGTTTCACCCATCCCGCTCAGTTGATGGCAGATATCCTCAACATCATCCTCATCAACGATGGCGATCATGCCAATGCCGCAGTTAAAGGTCTTAAACATTTCCTCCGGGGTGACCTCGCCTTTCTTGCAGAGGTAACGAAAGACCGGCGGAATGGGCCAGCTACCGGTGGCGATCTTCACCTTGCAGGCACTGGGCAGCACCCGGGGAATATTATCGGTAAAACCGCCGCCGGTTATATGGACCAGACCATGGATCTTGAAATGGCGGATGACGGTCAAAAGGGGCTCGACATAAATACGGGTCGGTTTAAGTAGCTCCTCGCCAACCGTGCAGCCCAGTGCATCAAGGTGGTCCTCAACCTTCAGTTTCTGTTCCTCAAAGAAGATCTTGCGGACCAAAGAATAGCCGTTGCTGTGTACCCCGCTGGAGGCCAGCCCGATCAATTTATTACCCACCCGGATGTCGGAGCCGTCGATGATGTCATCACGCTCGGCAATACCCACCACGAAACCGGCCAGATCGTACTCACCGTCCCGGTAAAGCCCTGGCATCTCCGCGGTCTCCCCACCAATCAGCGAACACTTGGAGATCTCACACCCTTTGGCAATCCCCTTGACCACATCCACCGCCACCTGGACGTCGAGCTTGCCGGCCGCGAAGTAATCAAGAAAGAAAAGGGGTTTGGCCCCGGAAACCACGGTGTCATTGACACACATGGCCACCAGATCGATACCGATGGTGTCATGGCGGTTGCAGAGCTGGGCGACGCCGAGCTTGGTGCCGACGCCATCCGTGGATGAAACCAGGACCGGGTCCTTGTAACGGTCACCGCCCAGGGCAAAGAGACCGCCAAAGCCGCCGATGTCGCTGATCACCCCTCGTTGGAAGGTAGCCGCGACCAGCGGCTTAATCCGCTTAACAAACTCATTACCCTTGTCAATATCGACGCCGGCCTCGATGTATCTGGATTTTTTCTCGTTCGCCATGTTCTTTTGTCGTATTTTTTGCGCAAAACAGGGGCCTTGCGGCCGGAATCAGGAACCACACTTTCTACTCAGCGCCCCCGTAAAAGTCAACGCCTTTCCCTGGCCAGTTTCTCAACTAGACGGGCAGACATTTCGAGTGAAGATACCATATCAACAGAGATTCCCGCAGATACTTTCTGAATATTTTTTCGTTCCATTGACCGGTCACGACAGATGCGTTAATGTCTCCGGCTTTCGAGATTGTCCGCAACAATCGAGCCGTTGCCTGGGGTTATCTTGGTCCCGGTTGCATTTTCGCTAAAGAGGAGCCCACCATGTTCACCGACGAACGTTGTTATAAGATCGCCAGGGAAGTTCACCACTGCCCCCACTGCCAGAGCAAACTTTCCTGCTGCCGCACCCCGCCTTTCCATGTTGGCGACGGACTGGGCTGGGGCACCGAGGTTTTCTTCGTCTGCCTGAACGACGAGTGCCGGATCTTTAAGAACAGCTGGGAGGAGTTCGTCGAACGCTACGGTCAATCTGCCTCTTGCCGTTACATGCTGCTGCCTAACGAGGAAAAGGGCGGGCCGATGATGGTGGGGAGCAAAGACGCCTTCACCGGCATGGTGGTCGATCCAGAAGCGGTTGCCAGCAGCAACGCTCGTTACCAAAGAGAACAGGAGGCGGTGGCCCGTCTCAGTTGCTGCGTGGCCGAAAAGGATCTGGCCCCGGTTCTTTGCCTGATCACCGACGAAGAGGCCAATTTGGAAAGCCGCCAGCGGGCCTGCGACCTCCTTGAGGCACTTGACGATCTGGCCTGCCTGGATCCACTCCGGGCCCACAAGTTCCTCCACACCGAGATCGGTCAGCAAGCCGAACTGGCCATCGGTCGAATTCTCGCCAAGCAGAACCGCATGGAGTGCCCGCACTGCGCCGAAATCATCAAGGCCCAAGCCAAGGTCTGTAAAAGCTGCAACCGGGAAACCGGCAAATAGGACGGCCCCGTCGGCCCGCCACTTTGGCCTTGCCAAACCGGCTTAATTCTATTAAATAGCCTTTCAAAGTCGTGCATGGTGGGCGTGGCTCAGTTGGTTGGAGCACCGGGTTGTGGCCTCGGAGGTCGTGGGTTCAAGTCCCATCGCTCACCCCAGTAAGTAATCCGGAGATGTCCGGTACAGTCCTAAAGCCCGCTTCCTACAAAGGAAAGCGGGTTTTTTGTTGTCCAGTAGCATCCCAGAATATCCATTGTGAACCGGGTAGGGAACGGGTAGATTAACGGGTAGAGACCGGCCGCCGAAACACCTCTACCCGTTAAGAGGCCCAATATGCCGAAACAAGGCACTTCTTTACTATCCGACACCTCAATCAAATCCGCCAAACCGACAACCAAGACCTACCACCTCCGGGATGGCAACGGATTGTGGTTGGTTGTGGAACCATCGAACCGAAAATGGTGGAAACTCCGGGTTGTCTTCGCCAAAAAGGAAAACTCCTTCTCCCTTGGCGAGTACCCGGCGGTAACGCTTGCCGCTGCACGTGCCGAGGTACTTAAAGTAAAAGGCAAGATGGCGGCCGACATTGACCCCGGTGCTTTTCGCAAGATGGAGAAGAATAGACGAACCGGCGAAGGGAGCTTTGAGGCTGTGGCCCGTGAGTGGATCGAGCTTAAAAAACCCGGTTGGTCCCCTTCTCACCTGGAGAAGACGACCACCATTCTCGAAAAGGATGTCTTCCCTTACATCGGCAGCCGGACCATTGGCGAGATTACTCCGCCTGAGATATTGTCGGTACTTAAACGGGTAGACGTGCGAACGTCAGTAACCGCAAGAAAAGCTTACAGCACGTGTCGGCAGGTTTTCTTAAACGCCTTTGCCTTGGGCCTGGTGGCCACAAACCCGACTGAAGGCTTGACCGCCCTGCTTTCACCAAGACGGGTAAAACACATGGCGGCCCCCACCGAACTTCCAGAAGTCGCCAGACTGATGCGATCCATCGATTCCTACACCGGAACCTTTCCGGTACGCTGCGCCCTGATTCTTTCCCCACTCTTCTTTGTCCGACCGGGCACCTTACGCGGTATGGAATGGGCGGATGTTGACCTTGACCGGGCAGAATGGCGCATCCCGATTGAACAGCTCAAACGAAGGCAAATAGATAAAGATGCCAGGCGCGGCGAAGTCGCCTTGATTGTCCCCCTGCCCCGCCAGGCCGTGGCATTATTGAGTCAACTCCGCCAGCTCACCGGCAACGGACAGTTTGCTTTCCCCGGCACCAAAGACCGGTCAAAGTGCATCAGCGACAACACGGTCCGATCAGCCCTACGCGGAATGGGTTTCAGCAATGAGGATATTACCCCGCATGGCTTCCGGCACATGGCGTCAACACTCCTTCACGAGCAAGGATTTCCCTCGCACTTGATCGAAAAGCAACTGGCCCACGCCGACAAGAACCGCATCCGAGCAATTTACAACCACGCCGAGTACATGCCGGAACGCAGAAAAATGATGCAGTCATGGGCGGACTACCTGGAAGGGCTGTCGGCAGGGGCGAAAATAATCCCATTACACAGCAGCATGGTATAAGGGTTTACCACGGTAGAAGAAAATGGCGGTGGAACAGGGGCAGAATCAGATGCGCTTCTTGACGTTGCGATAGACCAGATTGTTTTCCCGTTTGCCCACGGCGATAACCACGACCAACAATAGGCCATCGCTAACCTGGTAAACCAGACGATACCCGGCATCACGCAGCTTGATCTTGTAGCAATCAGGTAATCCCGACAGCCGGGCAGATTCCACTCGGGGTGCGCCAAGGCGTTCAGACAACCGTTTTTTGAACTGCTCTCTTATACTGCTATCCAGTTTATGCCATTCCTTGAGGGCAGAATCTTTGAACTCAAGTTCATAGCTCATCAAGGGACACCTTGACGCTACGTTCCTTTTGGCGATCTTTCACCAGCTGGACGAGATACTGGTCATCAAGCTGTTCCATCATGCTTTCATAGGTGGCAGCCGGGACAAGATAGGCCGTCGGGCGATTATGGTTGAGGATGGCGACCGGCTCACCATGGGCGCGGGTGATGATGTCGGAAGGATTCTTCTTCAGCTCGCTAATACTGATTGTTGCGGTCGCATGAATAGTTTGCATGGCGTACTCCTTGATTTATTTTGACCTAATTTTAAGTCATTATTTAGGTCTTGGCAATAAATCAAGCAGCAAGTCAGTCGCCCTCTTTCGAGCCACACACCCACGCCATTTTCACGCATCTTTCTGAGCACAAAGTCCATATCACCGCTCTTAGGCGACAGGAAGCCCATAACCGTGTGATTGCGCAAGACTTTACTGTATATTATTGGACTTCTGTAGTAGAAGTTTGGTCTTTGGTGCTGTTGAAGAAAGAATGCAAAATTCCAAGACTGGCCAAATTTTGTGCAATTTGGCCTCTTTACAATCGGACACCTAAACCCATGAACGAACCAGCCAAATTCAATGCCGTCGTCAGCTTCCTCTGGGCGATTGCCGATCTACTCAACGGCGCTTTCAAGAAGAGCGAGTTTCAGAAGATCATCCTGCCGTTCACGGTGCTGCGCCGTCTTGATTACGCGCTGGAGGCGACCAAGGCCAAGGTGCTGGAGACCGAGCACAAGCTCAAAGAGAAGGGACTTCAGAACCGCCACGGGCAGTTGTGCCGGGCTGCCGGTTATGCCTTCTACAACACCTCGAAATTTACCTACGAGAGCCTCCTGCACGACGACGCCAATCTGGCCCTCAACCTTCGTCAGTATGTGATGGGTTTCTCGCCCAATGTTCGCGAGATCTTTGCCGCCTTCAACTTCGACGACACCATCCGCGACCTTGATCGAGTGAACCTGCTCTACCTGCTCATGGAGCGGTTCAACGAGAAAAGTAAGGTAGATCTCCGCCCTTCCGCCATGTCCAACCACGAAATGGGCTATGTCTTCGAGCATCTGCTGCGCAAGTTCAACGAAGCCCTCAACGAAAACCCCGGCGAGCACTTTACGCCCCGCGATGCCATCCGCCTGATGGTGGATCTCGTCCTGATGTTCGACACTGCTCTGTCAGGCACCGAGGGCGTGGCCCGCACGCTCAACGACTGCTGCTGCGGCACGGGTGGCATCCTCTCCATCGGCAAGGAACACATCCTGCGGATCAACCCCCAAGCCAAAGTTTTCCTTTACGGCCAGGAGCTTAATCCGTTCACCTGGGGTATCGCCTGCGCCGACATGCTGATTCTTGATCCCGAGGGCAAAGACGCGGAAAATATCAAAAAGGGCAGCACGCTCTCCGACGATCAGTTGGCGAACATGCGTTTCGACTACCAGTTCGTCAATCCGCCCTACGGCTACGAGTGGAGCAAGGACGATGCGGCGGTAAGAGACGAGGCGGCGCGCGGCTTTGCTGGCCGCTTCGGGGCCGGACTGCCGCGCCGGTCGGATGGCCAGATGCTCTTCTTGCAGCACTTCATTGCCCGGATGAACGATCCGGAGGAATCGCAGAGCTACATCGGCATCATCATGAACGGCTCGCCGCTTTTCACCGGCGGCGCGGGCTCGGGCGAGTCGGAAATCCGCCGCTGGATCTTTGAGAACGACTGGTTAGAGGCCATCGTCGCCCTGCCGCAGCAGATCTTTTACAACACCGGCATCAGCACCTATATCTGGCTCTTAAGTAACCGCAAGCCCGCTTCACACCAGGGCAAAGTCATGCTGGTGGACGCCTCGGGCGAGCAGTTCTGGTCGGGCATGTCCAAGACCCTCGGCAACAAACGCCGCGAGATTACCGATACCCACAAGCAAGCGATTCTCAAGCTGGTCAAGGCTCGTAAGGAAGGCCCGCATCTGAAGATTTTCGATACCAGCGATTTCGGTTACCGCGAGATCAAAGTTCTGCGGCCACTCAAACTGCGCTTTGAAGTCACCGCCGAGTCGCTCGCCCGCCTCGACAGCCAAGCGGCCTTCAAAAATCTGGCGGTGAGTAAAAAGAAAGACCCCGCCGCGCGGAAGCACGATGAACAAGAGGGCCTCGCCCTGCAAGCCGCGATCCGCGCCATGCTCAAAAACCTCACGGGCAAAACCTACACCCAGCGTGACAAGTTCACCGCCGCGCTGGAGGCAGCGTTAAAGAAGTCGGGACTGAAGCTCAAAACCCCCGTGCTCAAGGCTATCATGGCTGGCCTCGGTGAGCGCGATGACACTGCCGAGATCTGCCGAGACAGCAACGGCAACCCTGAGCCGGACACCGACCTGAACGATACCGAGAATGTGCCGCTCAAGGAAGAGGTTGCGACCTACTTTGCCCGCGAGGTAAGTCCGCATGTTCCCGATGCCTGGATTGATCCCGCCTACTGCGACGCCAAGGACGGCCAGTTGGGCCGCGTCGGCTACGAGATCCCCTTCAACCGGCACTTCTATGTGTTCACGCCGCCGCGCCCGCTGAATGAAATTGATGCCGCCCTGAAGCAATCCACCGACCGGATTCTGACCATGATTGCGGGGCTGACGAAATGACCCTCCTGCGCTTCACAAACCCAACACCCAGCTTGACAGCAAGCTGGTAAGCTGGCAAAATGGTTTTATGAAAACCACACTGGATTTACCCGACGAGTTAATCAGGGAAGTGAAATTGCGGGCCGTGGTGCAAAGGCGCACGGTTAAAGATCTGGTCGCCGAGTTCCTCCGGCAGGGGCTGGGGATAGAGCCGCCGGGGCGGTTGGCGCCGCCCCCGGCCGGTTCCATGGTGGCGGTTGGGGCACAGGGTCTGCCGGTGATTAGCTGTCAACCCAAGGCCCCTGCTACCCGGATGAGCGCGGAAGAGTTGCTCAAGCTCGAACAGCAAACCCAGGCCGATGAGGACTTGCAACATGCCGGGATCACTCTTTGACACCAACGTGTGGCTTGCGGCGCTCTTCACCAGCCATCCCGCGCACCCCCAAGCCCAGCAAGTCTTATTGACCGCGACGCCCGCCGAACCGGCGGTTTTTTGCCGCGCCACCCAGCAAAGTTTTCTTCGCCTGGCCTCCACTCCGGCGCTGCTGAAGGTTTACGGCGCGGAGGGCATGACCAATCGCGATGCCCTGGTGGCGCTGAATGCCCTGCTGGCCTTGCCGCAAGTCTGCGAACGGAAGGAGCCGCCGGGCGTACTTGCCCTCTGGCAGCGCCTGGCGGCCCGCGACTCCGCCTCGCCAAAGGTGTGGATGGATGCCTATCTGGCCGCCTTCGCGATGGGGGGCGGGCTGCGCCTGGTTTCCCTGGATCACGATTTCAAGAATTTCGTCGCGCCGGGGCTCGATTTGCTCCTGCTCAACCCCTGAGCGTCATAAATACATGCGGTTTTATGCCCAAGAGTGTCCGGATCGCCTGATTGGTCAGCAGATCGCTGACCAATTACCCTGGTTCCACATCGTCAGCCTTGTCAACATGACCGGGGGGGGTGAGCGCATGAGCACGGAGATGTCATCAAAGAAAAGCTTGTGCAAAAACCACATTTCTGCTCACATTGTCACCAATAAAACCTGCCAAGGCTATGCGCGCATAGCGTATCCTCAAACCGGTGGGTTTCTCTTTTTTATCAGGGCAATGATGCAGCGCCCCTTCACCAAACCCGCCACAACCTTTGCCCAGCAAGTGGCTATCCTGCAACAACGCGGGATGGCGATTGCCGATTCATCCTCCGCAGAATTTTATCTCCAGCATCTCAATATGGACTCCTATTCCGAACCGCTTCCCCCGGTCTGGGCGGTCTGCGAGGTGATGTCGCTGGGGCTTCTCTCCCGCTGGTACAATACGCTCAAGCCCATGCCCACTCGCCGGGCCATTGCCTCGGTTTATGGTGTCGATGAAGGGGTATTGCAATCGTGGCTGCATCATCTTTCTCTGGTGCGCAACGTCTGTGCCCACCATTCCCGCCTGTGGAACCGTGATTTTTCCATAACTCCCAAGGATCCGAGGAGCAAGCCCAGGCATTTGCATGGAGAGTTCATCACTGGCTCCCGCAAGCTG
>Ga0334722_10001160_pt1 | contig 34114 bp, 27 predicted proteins | sample C3_bottom_MG_FD_207210 | JGI IMG/M metagenome (GOLD analysis project Ga0334722, IMG submission 207210) | Sediment microbial communities from Yellowstone Lake, YNP, Wyoming, USA - C3_bottom | ecosystem: Environmental > Aquatic > Freshwater > Lake > Sediment | place: USA: Wyoming | collected... | reverse complement strand
GCGGAGGTGGTCGCTGGTCTCGAAGCGGCACTACGAGAGGTCACTGGTTTTGCGGCCGTGAGCCTCCAGCCGAACTCAGGTGCGCAGGGCGAGTTCGCGGGCCTGATGGTCATCCGTGCCTACCATCATCATCGCGGGCAGCAGAAGCGAAACGTGGTCCTGATTCCATCATCGGCCCACGGCACCAATCCCGCCAGCGCGGTGATGGCCGGCATGCAGGTGGTGGTGGTCGCCTGCGACAATCGAGGCAACATCGATGTCGCCGATCTGAAGGCAAAAGCCGCGCAGCACAAAGACACGCTGGCGGCGCTGATGATCACCTATCCCTCGACGCATGGCGTCTTCGAGGACGCCGTCAAGGACATCTGCGCCATCGTCCACGAACACGGCGGCCAGGTGTACATGGACGGAGCGAACTTGAACGCGCAAGTCGGCCTCACGAGTCCGGGTCGCATCGGGGCCGACGTGTGCCACATGAACCTTCACAAGACGTTCGCCATCCCGCACGGCGGCGGGGGCCCCGGCATGGGACCAATCGCGGTCGCGGCGCATCTGGCGCCGTTTCTGCCGGGGCACGCGCTGGCTCATGTTGGCGGCGCGAACGGGATTCACGCGATCGCTGGCGCGCCTTGGGGAAGCGCCAGCATCCTGCTGATCTCGTACGCGTATGTCTGTCTGCTGGGTGGTTCGGGCATGACCCAGGCGACCAAGTATGCGATTCTCAACGCCAATTACATCAAGGCACGGCTCGAGCGCGACTATCCGGTGCTGTATGCCAATGCGAAGGGCCGTGTCGCCCACGAGATGATCTTCGACTTGCGCGCCTTCAAGGCGGCGGGCGTCGAAGAAGGCGACGTCGCGAAACGGCTGATGGACTACGGCTTCCACGCGCCCACCGTGTCGTTCCCCGTGGTGGGAACGCTTATGGTCGAGCCGACCGAAAGCGAACCAAAGGAAGAACTCGATCGGTTTTGCGACGCGATGCTCGCCATCAGGCGGGAAATCCAGGACGTCGTGGATGGCAAGGCCGACGCGAAGGACAACGTCCTGAAGAACGCGCCGCACACCATGGGGGAGGCGACCAAGGACGTGTGGACGCATCCGTACTCACGAGAAGCGGCGGTGTTTCCACTGCCGTTCGTGCGCGCCAACAAGTTCTGGCCGAGTGTGGGACGGATCGACAACCCGTACGGCGACCGCAACCTCGTGTGCTCGTGCCCGCCGTTGGAGACTTACGGAGAGTAGGGAATAGGGATTGGGGATTAGGGATTAGCTAAACCCTAATCCCTAACCCTTAATCCCTGGAGGCCGGCCGGCGCGTGAGCTGGTCGGCCTTCTGTCTGTACACCTGCAGCAGCCGCTTGCTGAGGGAACCGGGAACGCCATTGGCGATGACGCGGTCGTCCACACGGACGATGGGCACAATCTCGCGGGTGGTGCTGGTCAGAAAGACTTCATCTGCCGCGAAGAGGTCTTCGTCCCGAAGCACAGCATCCTGCACAGGGACGTCCGCTTCCTGAGCGACATCCATGATGAAGCCCCGCGTGATCCCCGCAAGAAGGCCTTCAGCCAGCCGCGGCGTCAGGGCGATTCCGTTCTTGACCACGAACAGATTCGACTGCGAACACTCGGCGATGTCGCCCCGGTAGTTTCGCAGGACCGCTTCGAACGCATCCTGGCGTATCGCTGCCTGCATGGCCAGGGCGTTGTTGAGCAGGTTATTCGACTTGATGAGCGGGTTGACCGAGCCCGGGTGATTCCGCACGACCGGCACGAGCGACACTTTCACGCCTTCCTCATAGGCCGACGGCGGCGGGGGAGTCAACGGCTTCACAATCATGACCAGAGACGAGGCCGGTGACGCGGCTGGATTGTACGAGCCGTCGCCGAGACCCCGCGTGACGAGAATCCTGACGTAGAGGTTCGCGTTGGAGGAGCCGCGACCGGGCCCTTCGGCGAACGCCTTCATTGTGTCGCGAATTGCGCGCTCCATCGCCGCATTGTCCAGCGGCACCGGGAGCGCAATCATCTGGGCCGACTTGTCGAGGCGCGCCAGGTGACGCTCGAGGAGAAACGGTTCCCCGTTGTAGGTGCGAACCACTTCGTACACCCCTTCGCCAAAAAGAAACCCATGATCGAAGATCGAGATGACTGCATCCTGTTGACTGCAGATGCGCCCGTTGACATATGCGACAGCGACCATGCTGATATGCTCCAGTGATGTGCCTCGCGTCCGCGCGGACCGCGGCGCGTACGATGGGGGCGCCCCGAATCCGCTACGGTACCTCTTGTGGTAGAGTGCGCGCAAGGCACGAAAATGACAGCCCCAGGTGCGCGGAGTGCAGTATGCGCGTGTTGAACGCTCTTCAGATGCGTGAAGCCGATCGGCGCACAATCGAGGATCTCGGGATCCCGTCGATCGTGCTGATGGAAAATGCCGGCCGCCAGGTGGTCGACGCCATGTCGGCGGCCTTCGGCTCCCTCGCAGGCCGTCGAGTCAGCGTGATCGCCGGCCGAGGCAATAATGGCGGCGACGGCTTTGTCGTGGCGCGAGGCCTCTGGCAACAGCAGTGCGACGTGCTCGTCTGCCTGGTGGGTGCGGCGGCTGATGTCCGGGGCGATGCGAAGGTCAATCTGAGCATCCTGGAGCAACTGGGTGTGCCGGTCGTCGCGGTGGCGTCGGACGAGGAATGGGCCCGCGAACGCAGTTCGGTGCTCGATTGCGACGTCATCGTAGATGCGATGTTCGGCACCGGCCTGAGCGCGCCTCTGAGCGGCCTCCATGAAGCCGTGGTCGTTGACGTGAACGCCGCCGCCGCACCAGTCGTCTCCATTGATTTGCCGAGCGGACTCTCCGCCGATGAGTGCGCGCCTATCGGGCCCGCGATCAAGGCATCACTAACCGTCACGCTGGGCGCACCGAAACTGCCGTTGGTGATGCCACCCGCCGAGGCGCTTGCCGGCGCGCTGGTTGTCGCGGACATCGGAATTCCCAGACACGTCCTTGGCGGGTCCGACGGTCCAGTCATCGAATTCATGATCCCGGCGGAGGCGCGCACGCTGCTGCCCTCACGCGCGGCCGACGCGCACAAAGGCACCTTTGGCCATGTCTGCCTGGTCGCCGGTTCGCGCGGCAAGACGGGTGCGGCGCATCTTGGCGGCATGGCGATTCTCAGAAGCGGTGCAGGCCTGGCCACCATCGCGACGCCTGAGTCGTGCCTGCCAACCGTGGCGAGCATGGCTGCTGAGTACATGACGGTCGGCCTCAGCGAAACCGCGACCGGCTTCGTCGCGCGAGGTGCGTCGAAGACAGTCATGGACATCGCCTGCGATGTTCTGGCGGTCGGTCCCGGACTTGGCACCGGCAGCAACCAGCGGGCGTTCGTCCAGGACATCCTGGCGCATACCACGACGCCGCTGGTTCTCGACGCGGACGCCCTCAACGTGCTCGCCGAAGACGCTCGCCAATTGAAGGCACGCAAGGGCCAGGTGGTCGTCGTCACGCCGCATCCCGGCGAGATGGCTCGCCTCATCGGCAGCACAGTAGCCGATGTGCAGCGCAGACGCCTGGCGGTGGCCACGACCTTCGCCCGGGATCGCGGCGTCATCGTCGTCTTGAAGGGCCATCGGACGCTCGTCGCGGCCCCGGATGGGCGTGTCTTTATTAACTCCAGTGGAAATCCCGGCATGGCCACTGGAGGCAGCGGTGACGTCCTGACCGGCGTGATCGCGGGATGGCTGGCTCAGATCGCCGACCCGGTGGATGCCTGCCGCCTGGCGGTGTATCTCCACGGAGCGGCCGGAGACATCGCCGCGATCGTCGAGGGGCAGGTGGCCATGACGGCGGGCGACATTCTGAGACACCTTGGCGAGGCGGAACTGGCGCTGACCGATCCGGACGGGTCTGTCGCCGATCTCACATGACGCGCGTCACCGTCACGCAATCCGAAGGCGAGACTGCGGCGATTGGCCGCCAACTCGGGCCGTCGCTGGCCGTCGGCTCAACCATCCTGCTCCGGGGCGAACTGGGCGCCGGCAAGACAGCGTTCGTGCGGGGACTCGCCGAAGGGCTCGGCCTCTCCGGAGACGAGGTGAGCAGTCCCACCTTCACGTTGATTCAGGAATACCGCGGCCCGCTCCCGCTGTTCCACGTCGATTTGTACAGGATCTCGTCGATGGAGGCCGACGACCTTGGCCTCGACGAGTTGAATCAGCAGGGCGTCGTCGCGATTGAGTGGGCCGAGAAACTGGCTCACTCGCCCGAGGGCGCGATCACGGTTTCGATCGAGGATCTGGGGGGCGACGCTCGGCGGGTAACGATTGCGGGACTGTAATGTCTGGCCGGGCTGGAGCCCGTCCTTCGGCGTGGCTCAGGACGCCCCGAGCAAGGTCGAGGGGCGGCGATGCCAGGCTCGCGTCTCCCATCCCGCCTGTCCGCCGTAGCCCGCTGAGCGGTGCAGGGCGAAGGCGGAAATCCCGAATCCCGATTACTCCGATCTATAGTTGGGCGCTTCCTTGGTGATGACGACGTCGTGCACGTGGCCTTCGCGAACGCCGGCGGGGGTGACGCGGATCATGCGCGCGTGTTCCTGGAGCAGCGCGATGGTTCCGCAGCCGACGTACCCCATGCCTGCTCTGAGACCGCCCACCAGCTGATGGATGACGCCCGCCACCGTCCCGCGATAGGGCACGCGGCCCTCGATGCCTTCGGGAACCAGTTTCTCGGACGCACCGGCCGCCTCGAGATCGAAGTCGTCCTGGAAGTAACGATCGCGGCCGCCCGCCCGCATCGCGCCAATAGATCCCATCCCGCGATATTCCTTGAAGCTGCGCCCCTGATAGAGCACGACTTCGCCCGGACTCTCGTCCGTGCCCGCCAGCAGGCCACCCACCATCACGCAGCTTGCGCCAGCCGCCATGGCTTTGGTGATGTCGCCAGAGTAGCGAATCCCGCCATCCGCGATAATCGGGACCCCGGCGGCGCGGCCAACAGGAGCGCAGTCCAGAATGGCACTAATCATCGGCACGCCGATGCCCGCAACCACCCTCGTCGTGCAGATGGATCCGGCGCCGATGCCGACCTTGACGCCGTCCACGCCCAGATCGATCAGGGCCTTGGTGGCATGCCCGGTCGCCACGTTTCCGGCGATCAGATCAACATCCGGGTACTTCTGGCGCAACTGGCTGACCACGTCCATGACCTTCTGCGAGTGGCCGTGGGCCGTATCGACCACGAGCACGTCGACGTGGGCATTGACGAGCGCCGCGGCCCGATCGAGGGTGTCCGCTGCGACTCCGACCGCAGCCCCGACGCGCAGACGGCCGAGCGCGTCCTTGCTGGCCGCGGGATACTTGATCACCTTCTGGATGTCCTTGACCGTGATCAGGCCCTTCAGCATGAACTCGTGGTCGACGACGAGCAGTTTCTCGATCTTGTGGCGGTGCAGGATCTCGCGAGCCTCATCGAGCGTGGTGCCTACGGGCACCGTGATGAGATTGTCTCGTGTCATCACCGAGGAGATGGGCCGATCGACGTTGGTCTCAAAGCGCAGGTCGCGGTTGGTGAGGATGCCGACCAGCTTGCCTTCCTTGGAACCGTCCTCCGTGATTGGCACACCGGAGATCCGGTATTTCGTCATCAAGGCGAGCGCCTCGAAGATCCTGCGGTCTGGCGAGAGCGTGATCGGATTGACGATCATGCCGCTTTCCGATCGCTTGACGCGATCCACTTCGGACGCCTGCTCCTCGATACTCAGATTCTTGTGGATGATGCCCAAGCCGCCGTGCTGGGCCATGGCGATGGCCAGCCGGGATTCTGTCACCGTGTCCATCGCGGCGCTGGTGACTGGTACGTGCAGGCGGATATTGCGGGTGACTCGGGTCGACACGTCGACCTGGTTGGGCAGGATCTGCGAGTGCCATGGCACCAGCAGCACGTCGTCGAAGGTGAGAGCGGTCACCGGTTCGCTGCCAGCGTGCATCATGCCTGCGGTCACCGAATTCAAATCCATGCCTTGATCTCCCGAGAAACCACTCCCGGAGTGGTTTCCGTCAGCAGTCTCGATACCGATACCAGAAACCACTCCGGGAGTGATCTCCTTAGTTGGCCGCCCCGTGACACTTCTTGTATTTCTTGCCGCTCCCGCATGGGCATGGGTCGTTGCGGCCCACCTTGGGCTCGTCGCGCCGCACGGTCTTGATCGGCGCGTCGTCTCCGCCCGTGCGCGCCGGCCTGAGCTCCTCGCCTCCCGTAGCCGTTCCGCCCGCGCCCCCTCGACCAAAGAAGCCGGAGTCGCCGGTGGGCGCATTCAACGTCAGCTGTGCGGCAGGACGACTCGGCCGCCGTCGAACACCTGCCGCCTCGTCCTCAGAGGCGACCGGCTTCAGCCAGAACAGGTACCGCACCGTCTCTTCGTCGATGCGCGCCTTCATGTCCTGGAACAGCGCAAAGCTCTCCTTCTTGTACTCGACGAGAGGGTCGCGCTGTCCGTATCCACGAAGGCCGATGCCCTCTTTCAGGTGATCCAGGCTGTAAAGATGGTCCTTCCACTGCGCGTCCACGATCTGCAGCATGATGTCGCGCTCGACGCGCTGGAGCAGCTCGTCGCCGACGGCGGCGACCTTCTCCTGATACCGCTGGATGATCCGCGTCCACAACTGGTCACGCATCTGCCCGGCTGAGTTCCCGGCGAAATCGATCGCGGCCGTGTCGGCGCCATCGAGCGCAAACACCTTCGCTGTTTCACGTTTGAGCGCATCGAGATCCCAGGTGTCCGGCTCCTGGCCCTCGGGGCAGTAGGTATCAATCAGACCGTCGAGCTGATCCTCGGCCAGGCGCATCACGTAGCCGCGGCTGTCAATCACCTCGTCTTCGTCGACCCGGATCTTTCCCTCGAGCAACTCACGGCGCAGCGCGTAGATATTCTCGCGCTGCTTGTTCATCACGTCGTCGTACTCGAGCAGGTGTTTGCGGATGGAGAAGTTCTGGCCTTCCACCTGCTTCTGGGCACGCTCGATCGCCCGAGTCACCATCCCGTGCTCAATCGGCACGCCTTCTTCCATCCCCAGTCGCTCCATCAGGCCGGAGATGCGGTCGGATCCGAAAATCCGCATCAGGTCGTCTTCGAGCGAGAGATAGAACCGCGACGAGCCCGGATCGCCTTGCCGGCCAGCTCGACCGCGCAACTGGTTGTCGATGCGCCGCGCCTCGTGACGCTCGGTGCCGACGATGTGCAGGCCCTCGTTGGCCACGACGGTCTCGTGCTCGGCGGTCGTCAACTCTCTGAAGCCGCCGAACAGCCGTTCCCAGTCGGGCCGCTTGACCCGATAGAAACCCGTCAGGTGGTAGAAGTAAACGTACTCTTCATCGTCGACGAACTTCTCCTCACCCTTGGGCAGCTTCTCGGCCAGCTCGTCGGCAAGACAGCGCTGGCGGGCCATGAATTCGGCGTTGCCGCCCAGCAGGATGTCGGTGCCGCGTCCCGCCATGTTGGTGGCAATCGTCACCGCGCCGTAGCGTCCGGCCTGCGCCACGATCTCGGCTTCCTGGGCGTGGAACTTCGCGTTCAGCACGACGTGCTTGACGCCGCGACGCTTGAGCATGCCGGCCAGTTTCTCGGACTTCTCAATGGACACCGTGCCGACGAGTACGGGCTGCTTCTTCTCCTGCCGCTCGATGATGTCCGCGACGATGGCGTCGTACTTTTCGCCGGCCGTCCGATAGATCAGGTCCGGCAGCTCTTCGCGCCTCAACGGGCGATTGGGCGGCACGACGACGACTTCGAGGTTGTAGATCTTGGCGAACTCCTCGGCTTCGGTTTCCGCCGTGCCGGTCATGCCGGACAACTTGCTGTACTTGCGGAAGTAGTTCTGGAACGTGATCGTGGCGAGCGTCTGATTCTCGCGCTCGATCTTCACCTTCTCCTTGGCCTCGACCGCCTGGTGCAGGCCGTCGCTCCAGCGCCGTCCCGGCATCAGCCGGCCGGTGAACTCGTCGACGATGACCACCTCGCCGTCCTTCACCATGTAGTCGACGTCGAGCTTGAACAGCGAGTGCGCGCGAAGGGCCTGATTGACGTGGTGCAGCACCGGCATGTTGATCGGGTCGTAGAGCCCGCCCGCCTGGATACGGTGCGCCAGAAGCTTCTCGCACTTCGCCATGCCGCTTTCGGTAAGCGTGACCGTCTTGTGCTTTTCGTCGACCAGGAAGTCGCCCGTGGACTCGAGCGCCTCACGCTCCTCGGCCTTGGCGTCGCCGCGCGTCACCGCGCCGGGCGTGAGTTTCGGAATCACGCGATCGACCTCGTAGTAGAGGTCGGTCGATTGTTCCGCCGGACCCGAGATGATCAACGGCGTCCGCGCCTCGTCGATCAGGATGCTGTCGACCTCGTCGACCACCGCGAAGCCGTGGCCCCGCTGGACGTACTGGGACAGGTCGAACTTCATGTTGTCGCGCAGGTAATCGAACCCGAACTCGTTGTTCGTGCCGTATGTGATATCGCAGCCGTACGCGACCTGGCGTTCCTGATCGGTGAGCTCGTGCTGAATGACGCCCACGCTCATCCCGAGGAAGCGATAGATGCGTCCCATCCACTCCGAGTCGCGCCGGGCCAGATAGTCGTTGACCGTGACCACGTGGACGCCCTTGCCGGAGAGGGCATTGAGGTAGGCCGCGAGCGTCGCCACCAGCGTCTTGCCTTCGCCCGTCTTCATCTCGGCAATCATGCCGCGATGCAGCACCATGCCTCCGATGAGCTGCACGTCGAAATGCCGCATGTTCAGCGTGCGCCGGCCCGCCTCGCGGACTGCGGCGAATGCATCGGGCAGCAGATCATCGACCGACTCGCCTTGCGCCAGCCGCTCTCGGAAGAGCAGCGTCTGCCCTTGAAGCTGCTGATCGGTGAGGGCACGGACGCCTTGCTCGCGTTCGTTGATCAGCGCGACAGACGGTGTCAACTGCTTGAGCGTTCGCTCATTCTGGGTGCCGAAAATCTTGGCCAGAAGGGTATTGATCATGTAGGAATCAAGTCAGGACGGAGATATCCCACGATTGTAGGTAACCGTCTGCGGATCCGTCAAGGAACCCGCCCCGCCTTCGCCCCGTCTTCTCGCGTGGGCTTCTGCGTGGCGAGCGAGTCGCAATCGCGATGGGGCCTCGGATTAGCGACGGCCGTCGATCAACGGAAGCGGGTTGATGGTCTGTCCGTTCGTGATGACTTCGTAGTGCAGGTGGGCGCCGGTGGTGCGTCCGGTCGATCCGACATAACCCACGATATCGCCCCGTCGCACGGTCGCACCCACTGTCGCAGCAAACCCCGAGAGGTGGCCGTAGCGCGTCTTGATGCCGAAACCGTGGTCAATCACCATCAGATTGCCGTAGTTCCCGTTCCACGAGGCGCTCTCGATCACGCCGTCGGCAGTCGCCACCACGGGCTTGCCCCGGTCGGCCGAAATGTCCAGGCCCTGGTGATATCCGGGATCGCCCGTGAGTGGATCAGCGCGCTCCCCGTATCCAGCCGATAGCCAGCCGAGGGCCGGCCAGATAGACGGCGTCGCGGCGGCCAGCGCCTGGCGCCGTTCTACGTCGAACCGAACCAGGCGGAGCTGGCTTTCGAGGCGGCCGAGCACGTTACGAAGCAGCCCAAAGGTATCTTCCGGCGACGACAACGCCGATGCGAGCAGCGAGGGCGGAGGCAGGGTGCTGCCGCCACCCATGGCGCGCGCCTTAATCATCGTCGGCAGTTTCTGCATGGCGCGAGCGACTTCGGGATCGACCGCCGACTTGTTGCCGAGTTCTTCCATGACCCCCTGAAGCGCGGTCAACTGGTCCGTCAGTTCGCCGGTCGTCGCACGGAAGCTGTGGTTCTCCATTTCGAGGGCGAGCGTATTGGTGCGGAGGGCCGACAGTTCGGCGACCGTACCCCAGCGTATGCCCAGACCAACCAGCACAGGGAGGGCGAAACAGAAAGCCACAGTCCCCAGCGTCCAGCCGAGTTTCACGGAGAAACGGCGGCCAACGCCCGAGGCGCGGTCCACGATGACAACGGTATAACGACGGGACAGGAATCCTGGCATCAGCCTCTTCTCAGGCAGATGGCAACTCGACACCATCGCCTCGGGAACAGAGTGCTCGGTGCCGGCGCCCGAAGTCCGGCCCGAAAGTGCGGATGCCGGACTGTACCATACGGAACAGGACCTGGGAAGTGCGACCGCATTTTATGGCGAACATAACACGAAGCTGAAATGTCCGACCACCGGACAATCACTAGACGCCGCGAGCACTACATCCGACGAAGCGATTCTGTCGCAATCGAGATACACACGGCGAAAGCGGCTTCACTATTTGGAGTCCACCCACATGACCCACTTCGCGGTTCGAAGCAGCTCGAGGTAACCGACGACGCTCTCTAGTGAGATATCCTGTCCGGTCTCCGCCGCGACACCGTTTCGGATCACCGTCGCCGACCGCTTCCCATTTACATAGTTGAGTATGGTGTTGCCAAGCTGCGGCGTCAGCTTGAGATCGGCAATCGCCGCCGGGTGAGCCTTGATGTAGCTGGCGTACGGCTCGTACGTGGCCAGCGAGAATTCCAGCCCCTTCACGGCTGCGTCGAAGCCTGGCACGATTGTCTGTGCCTTCACCTCAACCGGCGACGGCTTCGCGGCTTTGGCAGGCTTGCTGGGCGGGGAGGGCAGGCCCTTCACCTTGGCATATCCGGAGACCTGCGCTTTGATTCCGGCGCGATACAGCTCCCACTGACTCACGCGGTTTCGGACCGCCGTCCGGGCCAGTTCACTGCCTGTGTAGATGTCTTCTATGGATCTGATGGCTCCAATTTCCCTGTCCACCGCCGCGTCTACGACGTTCAGGGCTCTGGCCATCGCCGCCTCGAGTGCGGCACCATTAGCGGTCTCCACGAGGCGCAGCGACTTTGGCAGGTCGCGCTCGGCGACCCGACCATATCCGAATTCGGACGTGGCGTCGGCCAAGCCTGCTACCACCTCGTCTGTGCAGTGGGCGGCAGCCCACGCGACGGCGGCGCCGATAAACGCCATCCGCTTCAACTGCGTCGGATCAGATTTGTCTGGCGTGTCAGCGTCTGCGTGGTACCACTGGTCCGGCCAGGTGAACAGCTCGATCCCTGGCACTCCGACAGTGGGATTGTTGAAACAGAGGTGATCGCTGCCACCTGTGGCTCGATGAATGTAGAACCTGAACGCGTCGGTCGACCCGTTCTTCTCCATCATCGGAATTGGGAAGTACTGGCCGCCGGGCCTTGCGCGGGGCGCGTCGGGTAGATAGACGATGTCGTTGGTGCGCCAGACGTAGTTCATGACCGACTTGGTGAGTCCATCGAGGTAGCTGGGCAGGTAGTCGGGCGTCTCGCTCATCGTCAGCAGGGCATTGTTCAATCGCAGTGCCTCGCCGACCATGTCCATGTTGATGTTGACGCTCCACTTGCCGGCGATTCCGGGGTTCTTCTTGATGAATTCGTAGGTACCTGAGATTTCGTTGGGCCAGAGAAAGTAGATGGTGCGCCGCGGCCGGGGCAGTTCGCCGCTCTCGATCAGCTTGTTCAGTGCACGCAGGACTTCGAGCTGCACAATGCAGCCGCTCATGTTGTCGTTGGCGCCGCGCTTCGTGTAACCCTCGAACAGGTGCGCGCTGAAGATGACGCCTTTCGCGTCGGGTTCGGTGCCTGGGATCCAGCTGTAGACCGCCTCGAACCGATCCTGGAAGGTCTCGATCTTCGTTTTGGCGCGGACGATGACCTTGCGGCCAGCGGGCGCGGCCGTCTGCACATCCTCAAAGAGTTCAGACCATTGTCGCCACGAGACGTTGAGTCCCACCTGGAGAGTTGGGTTCTTGTACGAGCCGCCACCGTAGACCACTTGATTAGGATCGAGGTAGCGGTCTCGCGAACTGAACGTGATGACACCCCGCACACCGGCGGCGTCCAAGGCCTTGGCCGACTCACCATTGGCATGCGACCACATCAGGGCCAGCTTGCCGCGGTAGCGTTCAGCGGGACCGGCCGTGAGCAGCTTCGCCAGATCGGCGGCAGGCAGCGGCGGGAGATAGATGAGCTCGCCCTCGACATCAGCGGTAGAGGATCCGCTCCCGACCAGCGCCGCGTCGGCGCCGAGGCGCGCAATCAGGCGACGCTGCGGCTCGACCACCCAGAGTTCGCCTTCCGTCGCATAGTCGAAGGTGCGTGGGGAGGTTGAGACACTCATGCTGGTGGTCTTGATCCCGTAGCTTCGCACCAGATCGAGAATCTGCTGTGCTTCGGCGAACGCGGTGGTGTGGTCCAGTTCCTTGCGATCGCGAAGCCGTGGCGCGCCCGCCAGCAGGACTTCGTTGTTGAACGCCATCTGTCCCGACACTTCGTTGGCGAGAAGCGCGAGTGTCGCCGGGCTGAGGGGCGTCTTGAGGGCTAGATTGGGGCCCGCAGGAGCGACGGGCGGCTGCGCGCCAGCCAGCGTGGGGAACATCGTGACCATCACGAGTACGCTAAGAAGGGTGGGGCAGTAGACAAAGGAGCGTTTCACGAAACACCTCATGAAATCGAGATCCGAAGATCGTCTGGCGACCAAATGGCGGTCACAACCGCCGGAACAACTCAGTGGCAATGTCGCTACACACAGCGGTTACGCGCGACCAGTCGTGCCAGGAGGGATGGAGGCGGCGGTACTCGGTCAGGTCGGTCTGCTCGAGGTCGTACGGCAGAGGACGGGCGAGTTGTACCTGTAACTGTTGAAGAGCTGATTCGCCGCTCGACTGCGGGTAGAGCTGATCAAACGTCGCCAGCGCGCTGAGCACCCCTTCGGGCCCCACGTGCGTCGCGAGGGCGGCGAAGTCCAGGTAATCGCGCGTGGCGTTTCTGGTTAGTATCAGGACAGCCTTAATCCGGAGGATCTCCGCCTCGGTCGGCACCACCAGTCGGCTTTGGCCGATCTGCACTTCCTGCGTTTCGAGCGGTTGCTCTCGAATCAACTGCCGCACGCCCGTCTCAATGCCATCGAGGCTGCCCAGAATCATCACTGGGCGCTGTACCCGCGCGGTTCGCCAACCCGCGACCGATTCCAACTGGGCCAGGATCTCGTCGAAGCGACGGCGTAGATCGGGCAGTACATGGTCGGCATCGTGGGAGACCCGGTGTTTGGCAAAAATGGCCGCCGCCGTGCCACCGACCAGTGTGGTGCCCGGCAGCACCTGCTGAAGGTGCGCCGCCGCCGAGAGCACGTCCTCCCACTCAGGCAAGCTGGCGACGGACATAGTGGTTCCAGAAGTAGTGACGCTGCGCCGAAGTGTCGGCGAGTCGAGATGCGCAAACCCTGAGTATTCGCTCGCGCACGTCCGGGCGAGCTGCCGCGACATCGCGTAACGCCTTCCAGTCGTCGAGCCGGCCGCGAGCGATGATGTCGTCGATCGCAGCGAGCGTAAAGTCCGAGTGATTCAAGTGCCGGTGCATCACCGGGTGAATTATAGCGTCGATACGTCCGCATCACGCGAGTAAGATCGGGCCCCGACGGCGCAGGCGGGGCAGCGTCAGAGCCTATCGCGCTCGTGCGACGGCTTGGGGCGGGTCATTCAGCTCCGGCGTCCGCCCGCGCAGCCAGCCTTCGACGCCTGATGGTCGGAGTATCCCCGGTCGTCTGTTTCAGCCATCTTGCGAAGGACCCAGGAGTCGCGAAGCCCAGCGCGAAGGCGACCTCCTTGATCGACAGTGGCGGCGCATCGTCGAGCAGCGCGTCGGCCATGGCACGGAGACAACGTCGTCTCAACTGCCGGTACGATATGGCGACTTGGCCTTTCAGCGCCCGCGCGAGGGTGTGGCGACTGACGCCACAGGTGGACGCCAGCGCGTTCAGCCGCAACGCCGGTGCCCTCTGGAGATGCCGCTCGGCGGCTGCTACCAGCCACCCGGGATCGTGGGTCATGCTGCCTCCATCCGACGAGACGAGATGCGGGTGCAGATTGCCCTGCAGTCGGAGCGAGTGCGCTCTCGCACTCAAGAGCGGACGTACGGACCGTCACCATGTCCGAACGTCATTCCGTGTGCGGGGGCGCGCCACGCCGCCTCTGACGGAGTCCGTCCCCGGGGGCTCTCGTTTCGCCGCGCCTTTCGGCACAGGATGATCTGGCCAGGGAGGGCGCGCAAGCGACAAACGACGACATCGTCCATGTGGCGGCATATGGCGCCCAATGACGCCCCTTGTCGTCCCCTTTGGCGCCCGATGACGCCCCCTGTCGTGCGTGATGTCGTTACTTGTCGCACTCCAGGACGGGCCAAATCCGCATCGGGAGTGTGAGAGCGGAGCGTCGGGCGAGTCAGTTGCGGGGACTTGGGTCGCATCAAGAACTTGACGCTCTGACGGTTCCGCCACAGCCGCACTCACCAGGCGGCGAGAAGTTTGGACGTGGACTGAAGTTCCTGATCGCATCGCTTGCGATCCCCCATGACGTCACCAGCGACCAGTTTCGAATCGATCCCGAGCAACAGATCACCGTTCACCGCTCGCGCCGGGCGAGAGTCTGCACGGCCGACACTCCGCCCGCGATCGGTCACACGTCTCTGATCACGGCCCTCTCACAGGCCACCGCAACTGTGTTGCTCCATTCGGATCCGTTTTGCTCCATTTGGATAGGTCAATGTCGTTGTGACCGATGCGCTGCGAGAGGACAATGTTCCGAATGCCGGGTAGAACGACGCCGCCTTTGCAGCCGGATTAGTCCTCGTGGCAGTACTTGCGGTTCAGGAGATGTTGCACTGCTTGTTGCACTCGATGTCGAACCGTATGGCCGACTAGAGTGGGGGGTGCTAGTGCTCAGGGTGTCTGAAAGTTGCCGGCGTCTTCTTCCGTATGTGGCGTTTGCCGCCGTGGGACTCTTCTGGGGTGAGTCCAACTACCTGAAATCGACCTCGCGAGCACTGGCAGTCATGGCAACCAAGCGGCACTCTCCGGTGCTCCTGGCTGGACTTCGTCTCGATCCGGCCTCAACGCTGCAGCCGCCTATCGACTGGTCTGCTCAGCAGAATGCCAAGAATGACAAGCTCGTGTTAATCGTTACGAGCGATGACTGTTCCTTCTGCAGGCAGGCAGAAGCGGCTATGTGCGGGTTTCTCCGCAGCGGTTCGATGCCCGCCAAGGCCGGATTGGTGCTAGTCAGCTTCGGCGGACGTGAAATCCCAGACCGCCTTGCTCGGTGCGCGGCCGAAGCCGGGGTGGCGGGTCCGGCAGCGATCTCCAACGTCACCGCCAAACTCGCATTCTCGGTCAGAACGGGTATTTTGGCCACGCCAAGCGTTCTCGTTTTGGATTCTGACGGGACATTGGTGGGGAGCTGCGCTGGCGGTGATCTTGCGCGATGCCCGCCGCTCATTCGTGCTGGACAACCTAGGGGTAGGTAGAAGGGAGTGTGTGCCATGCGAGTGCTGTCGTGGATGGTGCAGACGTGCGCGTTGGTGGCTCTGGTTTTCACGTTAGGGTACAGCGTGGTCCGGGCCGACGACGAAGGGGGGATTCACAACTGCTGCGGGCAGGGGGTGACCTGCAGGTACGTGGACAACGAGTCGGACTGCAATCCTGGCGTGCCAGCCCAATGCGCAGACCAAACATGGAACTACTGTTGCGTCAAAGCCTGCGTCACAATTCAGACCTAGCCTGATCGTTTAACCGTGCGCGGCGTTGACTTGAACAGAATCTAAAAGGAGAGTCCTATGAGCTATCGAATTCTGTCAGCTGCGGCTCTGTGTGCCGTTCTGTTTACACTTGTATTTGGAGGCGCGGCGAGTGCGTGGGACAATATCTATGATTGCTGCGGGAACCCCCAAGGAGGCCTGTACACGGAATGCAGATTCACGGACCGAGACAAGGAATGCAACGACACCTCGGGCAACTGCCTGTCCGAGGGATACACCACCTGCTGCTTGAGAGGGTGCGTCCGCGGCATGAACTAGCGTACAGCGGTAGGGCGGCAGCCGGGCGAGAGCCTGCTTGCTTCTGTAATTGACACCCAATGGTGATGTCATTCGCGGGGGCGCAGCCCCCAGAACTGATGAGATGATGCGGACGTTTCGAGATGTCGGGTTAGCTGTTCTGACCATTCTTGTGCTGTGGAGAGCGGCCCGAGTTGGCGTGCAGCTTGCCGACGTCTCTGCCGAGCTGAGTGCGCTGGATGCGGCGATGCATGCTTCAGTGCAGGTGCCGCGTAGCCCGCTCATCGACCAGTCTTCTGATCTGTATGTATCAGCCACTGACGCCATGCCGCCCCACCCAGATACGCTCCGGCGGGGCGACACGTTGGTGCTGGTTCTTGGAGGTCGGTCGGCGAAGTCCGCGAGTAGTCTGCCAATCTGGGACACTGTCATAGGGCGTGTTCGGTGGCGGACCGATCAGCGAGTTCTGGTCGTCACCAACGGCGAGGATCCAACTTGGGCCGCTCCTCCTCATCTCACCGCTGGGTCCGGCGTGCCGGTACAATGCGTACGCATGTCGGACCCGAGGCGCTTCGCTGAGGTCACTGGCGTCGGTCAGGTGCCAACTGCTCTCCTGTTCCGGCAGGGACAGCTTGTGTTCATGGCGAGTGGACCGACTGAGACGGGTGACGTGGATCGGTGGGTGGGGCGGATCGAGGATGGACTGGCGCCCGGTGCAGGTAGTCCTTTCCACACTGATAGGTTGGGCGACCCTGTGTATGCTCAGAGGAACAAGTAGGAACCGGCCTGCGCCTGACCGACCTGAACGCCTACTCATATCCTTCTGATGGTGTAGCGCGGCTGGGAGACGGTCAGGGAACTCGGCCACACTCCCGCTGATCCCGAGGGCATCGGGCGACGAGAGCTCGGCCCCGCATGGTGCCCGATGACCTTGGCGGATTTGAAATGCATCGTTGGTGGCGTCGCTCGCCGGCCCGTTAGCGTTGTAGGAGCCGTTGTGTCGTTGGCGCTCGGGTGCGCTCTGAACACGGCGGTGTATCGGGCGCTCAACGACGTGTACAGTGCCAGTCTGCCCTACCAAGACGAAGAACGCCTTGGAACCGTGAGCGTCCTCGATCGCAGCGAAAAACGCTACACCCTCACCGGGGCTGAGGTGCAAGCCCTACGCGATTTGCCCGAGACATTCGAAGCAGTGGCGGTAGTCGAACGATACCCGGCGAGTCGACGAGCCTGGACGTTGTTGAGAGACGGCAATGCAGTTTATCGTGTGGCTGCCGGCATCGTGTCGCTGGATCTGTTTCGCGTCCTGGGGGCTCGACCTCGTGTTGGACGGGTCTTCGACACCCAGGATGCTCCTGGTTCCCCGGCCGCTGTTCTCAGTCATCGAGCATGCCTGAGGATCTTCGGCTCGTCCGAACCCCTCGGGAGGACAATTCTCGTAGGCGAAACCCCGAGGGTGGTCGTCGGGGTCATGTCGCCTGATTTCCTGCCTCCTGTCACGTTGTTCGAAGGCGTCCCAGAGAGCGACGACATCGATGTCTGGGTTCCGCAGGACAGTGTTGACCCCGCTGGCAGAGCCCTCCTGTACAACGTTGTCGTCAAGTCTCGGACCAACCTGGACGGTGCCAACCGCGAAATGAGCTCGCACACCGCCTGGGCCGCTTTCCGTAGAGCGGCGGGAGGTCATGGCGATGGTTGCGTGGTCGAAAGGCTGCGCGACGCGATGATAGGAAACGAGGGCAGGCGACTGACAATGCTCCTTGCCTTCAGCTTGTTGCTGCTCGCCATCAGCGTCGCCAACGTCGCTTCGATATTGGTCCTGCGCTCGCTTGGGCACCGTGTGCACCTCGCGATTCGGTGGGCGCTGGGGGCGAATCGGCGCCAGATGTGGACCATTCCGTTTATCGAGGCGATGTTGTTCTCTGCAAGCGGTGCGGCGTGCGGTGGGGCGTTGGGCCTGTGGACCTACTTGGTGCTGTCCCGGCTGACTCCCGCGGTGAGATGGCACCAGAGCGACCGAATGCTCGTAGACACAGCGGTCATCGTCTGCCTCGTCATGGCTGTGTCTTGGCTGTGCAGCCTCCTCGTTATCCCGGGCGCCAGCGATACAACTGGATTCCGCGGGAGTCTGGTTGGGGGCGCCGGGGAGGCATCGAGTCCGTTCGGTCTGGCTTCGCAGCGGTGGGTCGTGCGGGTTCAGGCCGTGGCATTGCTCAGCGTGCTGGCGCCCGCGCTAGCGACGGCGGCAGCGTTAGGCGCGATCACGAGTCAGGCACCTCTTCTCGCCCGGCATGATCTGATCCTCGCTGAATGCTGGATGGCATTTAACAAGAACGTCCAGTACGGTGACGTCAATCGTAAACAGGATGACTTGGAGCACCTAGCTCGGCTGATCCCGGGAGTGGAGGACGTGGCCTCAAGTTCTGACATTCCTGTCAGTTCGGCCTTGCTACCCAACTACTTGGTAAGAGTCCCAGGTAGGGGGGGCGTCGTCAGGGCGTTTGGAGCGCATGTGGGCCCGGGATACTTCAGGGTTGCCGGAGTCAAAATGGTCGCGGGCAGGGATTTCCTGGCCTCCGACGCCCCGACTTCTCCTCGGGTTGCCATCGTGTCGTTGTCGTTCGCCGAGCGGGCGTTTGGGCGGGTCAACGTCGTCGGTGAGAGGATCGAATGGCACGGCAAACGAGAGATCGTAGGCGTGGTCGAAGACCATGGCTTCGGAGAGCAGCTTGGCTCCCCGCGGCAGTCGCTGTTCGTGCCTCGACATCAGGACCCAGTTGTCCGTATGTGCCTGTACGTGCGAATCAATGCCGCCATGCCGCGCGAGACGGCGATCCAGCGACTTATGACCCTCGATCCCGAGCAGCCGTTCGACCAGGTCTCGCCCCTTGATCAGCTGGGTGAGCGTTACTTCCGAGAACAACGGGGCTATGTCGTCTGGGCCGCGATTCTCGGAATTGTTGGGCTTCCGCTGGCCTTCGTCGGCATCGGTGTCGCAGCCAGCTACTCCGTGGGAAGCCGACGGCGCGAGATCGCTATCCGGCGGGCGTGCGGGGCCGGTGTTCTCGACGTCGTGTGGTTCCTAGTCCGTGGCCAGCTCAGCCTTCTGCTGCCTGCGATGGCTATCGCGCTGCCCGCCCAGTTATGGCTGTCGGAAGCGGCCCAAAAGCACGTGCTGCCGCTGAGGATCTGGACGGTGCCCGCGATCCTCATCACGGCCGCGTCGGTCGTGGTGCTGTCCTGCGGCATCGCAGCCGCATCCGGGTGGGTAGCATGCCGAGGAGAGGTTGCCATTCGCCTTCGGTCAGGGGAATAGGCCGCGACACTCCATCCGGCTACCACGCCACTCGATACTGCAGCGCCTCAGCCAGGTGTTCGGGCCGGATGTCGGGCACGCTGGCGAGATCGGCGATCGTCCGGGAGACGCGGAGGATTCGGTCGTGCGCTCTGCCACTCAACGCCAGACGATTGACGGCCGAGTCCAACAGCGCCCGCCCATCGGCATCGAGTTTCGCGAAGCGCCGCAGCATCCGTCCTTTCAAGAGAGAATTGAGCCGCACGCCAGACTCGGCAGTTCGGGCGGCCTGGGCGTCGCGCGCACGAAGCACACGCTCGCGAATCGCGGCTGACGATTCCTGCGGTCGCTCATCACCAAGCACAGAAGGCGGAACCCAAGGCACCTCGACGCAAACGTCGATTCGATCGAGCAGGGGCCCTGAAATCCGTCCCGTATACAACTCGCGTTGGAGCGGCGTGCATCGGCACACTCGTATCGGATGACCGGCGTATCCGCACTTGCATGGATTCATGGCACCAATCAGCAGGACGCGGGATGGGAACTCGACTGAGCGGGCAGCGCGTGCGATGCGGATGCACCCCTCTTCGAGCGGCTGCCGCAACACTTCGAGCGCGCGGCGATCGAACTCCGGCATCTCGTCGAGAAAGAGCACGCCGTTGTGCGCCAAACTCAATTCCCCGGGCCGCGGCAGCTTTCCACCACCGACCAGCGCGACGTCCGAGATTGTGTGGTGAGGCGCGCGGAAGGGCCTGGCGGTAAGCAATCCCGACTGGGCCGACAGCAGACCGGCGACCGAGTGAATGGATGTCGATTCGAGGGCTTCTTCGTCACTGAGCGGCGGCAGAACTCCGGGCAGGCGGCGAGCGAGCATGGTCTTGCCGCTGCCGGGGGGGCCAACCAGCAGGAGGCTGTGTTCACCGGCGGCGGCAATCTCAATTGCCCGTTTGGCGAGGGCCTGTCCGCGGACGTCGGCCAGGTCACCCCAGTCGTGAATGGAGGTATCTGCCAATGACCGGGGTGCGATAGCCGTCACTGCGTCAGGCTCATCGCCATTGAGCGCCGAGACAGCCTCGACCAGGTTCGAGACCGCCCGCGCTCGGATGCCGGAGACCACCCGCGCCTCTGCGACATTGGTCAACGGCACGACCACGCGCGAGCACCTGGCCTTTCTAGCAGCGACCGCCACCGGGAGCGTGCCACGCACCGGCTGAATGCAGCCATCGAGCGAGAGTTCGCCCACGACGACGGTGTCTTCGATCGCGCGATTCAAGACGATGCCCGTCGCCGCCAGAATGCCGAGTGCAATGGGCAGGTCGAACGACGATCCGATCTTCGGCACATCCGCGGGAGCCAGGTTCACGGTGACGCGGTGCTCCGGGAACTCGAAGCCGGAGTTGCGGATGGCGGTTCGCACCCGGTCGCGGCTTTCCCGGACGCTGGTGTCGGGCAGGCCCACCATGTTGAACGCAGGCAGGCCGAACGACACATCAACCTCCACCTGAACGATGGTGGCGTCGATGCCAATGACGGCGGCACTCAGCAGCGTGGAGAGCACGAGTAGGGCAGTGCAAATGGCGCGCCGTTTGCGGGGGCTACGATGCTGAGGGATTTCTATGCGAATAACGAGATGTGCCCGGATCGCAGATGGATGCGTTGCAGGAACTGCAATCGATTCGACGTCCGCCTGTTGCAGTAGCTCCAATCCTCAATTCAGGAAGCGTCATTCCGGCGAAAGCCGGAATCCAGTAGTGCACCTCTCTGGATGCCGGCGTACGCCGGCATGACGGCCAGGACGCTAGCGGCCCGTGTGGATGGTGAGTCGCTCGCCGGCCGTGATGCGATCGTTCTTGAGGCCGTTCCAGGCACGGATGTTCGCGACCGTGGTGTGGAACTGCTTCGCGATGGAGGACAGGGAGTCCCCCTTTCGCACGTAGTAGGTGAGCGGGGCAGAACCGGCCGGTTTCGTCGCCGGTCGAGCCGATGAGCCGGCCGCCTGTGCGGGTGTGCTCGTCGACGCGGATGGGGCTGCAGCGGCCGGTGGATCCGTCCTCGACGCCAGCAGGGTGCTCGGCGAGAGCGGGATCACCAGTTTCTGGCCAGGCGTCACCGCCGATCTCACCGTGAGGTAGTTCGCCTCGGCGAGGTAATTCCTGCGCACGCGCAACTTGTTGGCGATGCTCGTGAGCGACTCCCCCCGACGCACGGTGTACCACTGGAGCGGCGCCAACTCTTCAGGCGGCACCTCGCTGAGCCACTGCTCGACAGCCTGGGCGGTGCCTTTGGGCACGCGCAGCGGATAGGCATCGCCGCGCACGGGCGTCGTAAAACGCAGCAATTCGGGATTCAGCCGCTGGATGTCGTCGACCGGCACGCCCGCCCATTCGGCGATCTTGCGAAGGTCGGCAGGCCCCGGCAGCACCACGGTCTCGTATTCGGGCGGCGCCACTGGCTCGAAGGTAAACCCATACTGAGCCGGATTGCGGGCAATGACAATCGACGCCAGCACCATCGGCACGTACTCTCGGGTTTCTTTTGGCATCGACGGCAGCGCTTTGGCCAGGGCCCAGAAATCGGGCTGCTTCTTGCGAGTCAGGGCGCGCTGGATATAGCCGGGACCGCCGTTGTACGAGGCCAGCGCCAGATGCCAGTCGCCATCGAACAGCGCGATCAGCCACTTCAGATACTTCGCCGCAGCCAGCGTGGCCTTTTCGGGATTCGATCGCTCGTCGATGTACCAATTCTGCGTGAGCCCCTGCTCCTTGGCCGTGCCCCTCATCAGCTGCCAGAATCCTTTGGCTGCTGCGCGAGAAAGGGCATCGGTCCTGAACGCGCTTTCGCAAATCGGAATGTACGCCAGGTCGAGCGGAAGGCCCTGCGACCGGAAGGTGTTCTGGATCATCGGGAGATATGGCATCCCACGCTGGAGCGAGATCTGAAACCAATCGCGCAAGCGTCCCTGGAACACCTCAATCCACGAGAGCACCTTTTCGTTCAGGGGAATGGGGACGTCGTGCAACGTGGTTTGCAGGTCCGCTGCCACGATCTCCCGGAGTTCCGGTTTCGGCGTGGACGATTCAGGGACAGGCTGGTCCAGCAGTTGGTCGATGGACGCCGGCACGGTCGGCTTTTCCGCGAAGCCATCTCCTTCGGTGAGCGTCCTCATCTCAAATGCGCTGATGCGATCGACCAGCCGATCGAAATGCTCCTGGAGGCGGCGGTCCGATCGCGCGCCCGAGGGCGACTCGAGCAGGAGGTCGACCGCGGCGTTGAACTCCGCCTTCGCGCGACTGAGGTGGCCGAGTTTCAGTTCCGCAGCACCGGCGTCGAAACGCGCTTGCGATTGCGCGATCAGAGAATCGACAGCGTCGAGACGGGTGGGAGTGGCGGGTGCCTGTGCAACTGGTGACGGCGACTCAACCGCCGTTGGGACCACTGGGGTGGGCGTGGCGATCGGTGGTCGGCTGGCCGTCACGCCGCCACAGGCCACGGCCAGCAGCCCGGAGAGCGCCGCGAAACCGCCGCGCAGCCAGCTTCGTCCATGCATCGGTTGGGTCCGAATTCCCCGCAAAACACCCGCGATCGACCATTGCGGGCAACGTGGCGCCACGTTAACACGCAGATCGAGAGGCGGTCAACGCAACCTCGGTTGCCTCAACCAGTGGCCACAGGTATCATTCAATGATCCACGTAACATCCGCGCGTCCCAACTGGTGAACTGAACATGCGAAGACTGATTGTCGTGACTGGCATGGTGCTTCTGGCGACCGCCTGCGGTGGCAGAAAGGACACGGCCGCTCCGCTTGGCTCCGCGTCGCTGGCCTTCAATCACGCCAAAGTTCCGCTCGGCAGTCCGGTCGAGCTCACGTATCGATTTGAACTGGCTCCGGGAGCGCAACTGGGGAAGGACTACTGGGTCATGGCCCACTTTCTCGACGCGAACGACGAACTGATGTGGACCGACGACCATCAGCCGCCCGTTCCGCCGACACAGTGGAAGCCGGGAACGCCTATCGAGTACAAGCGGACGATGTTCGTCCCGCTCTATCCCTATATCGGCGAGGCGACGGTGACGTTGGGACTCTACGTGCCGGGCACCAACGAACGCGTGCCGCTGTCGGGTGACGTTGTCGGGCAGCGCTCGTATCGCGTCGCGAAGATTCAACTCCAGCCACGTACCGATAACATCTTTCTCGCCTTCCTCGACGGCTGGCACGGTCCGGAGGTCGCGGACAAGAATCAGTTCGTCGAATGGCAGTGGACTCGAAAGGACGCGACGCTTCGCTTCCGCAATCCGAAGCGAAACGCCACCTTCTACCTGCACTACGACGGCATGCCCAAGATGTTCGCATCGCCGCAGACGGCGACCATCAGTATCGGGGATGCCGTCATCGACACGTTCGAGGTCTCGACGCCGGTGGAACAGATCCGGCGAATCTCGCTGAAAGCCGCACAGTTCGGCAACGACGACATGGTGGTGGTCCGGATCTCGGTTGACAAGACGTTCGTGCCAGCGATGGTCACGCCGGGCGGTCGCGACTCGCGTGAACTCGGAATCCGGGTGTACCACGCGTTTGTCGAACCCGAGTGAGCCGGACGCCGGCAAGCGCCGCGGTGTTGGTGACGGAAGGGCCCGTGCTGGTCGAGCCGTCTTTTCTTCGGTAGACAGTGTCTAAAGGGGAGTGTGAGGGTGTGGTGGTGTCCGGAAGTGGCGGGCTGGTCGATGGCGACCTGTTATAATCCCGTCAGCGAGCCGCGATTTCACTAATCACCTGATTATCCATGGGTTGCGATGGAATATCGCTGCAGGCTTGGCACGCAGACGGGCGAAATCGTTGAGCAGTTTCACGCGGCTGACGATGAGCCGGGCTTGCGCCACGAACTCGAGCAAAAGGGCTTCTGCGTCATTGCCCTGCAGCCTAAACACGCGCTCTCGAGGCTTTCGCTCCCCGTGGCCAGGAGGCGCAAGCGCATTCCGACGCGAGAGTTCCTGGTCTTCAATCAGGAACTGGCCACGCTGCTGAAAGCCGGCATGCCACTGGTGCAGTCGCTCGACATTCTGCGCAGTCGCGTCGTGCATTCGACGTTTCGATCGGTGCTCGACACGGTGTACGAGCGCGTCAGGGCCGGTAGCGCCTTGTCGGACGCCTTCGGCGAGTACGGCGATCTGTTCCCCGGGGCCTACACGGCGTCGTTGCTCGCCGGAGAGAAGAGCGGCAGCCTCGAAGGCGTGATTCGACGGTACGTCGCCTATATCAAGGTCATTGGGGTCGTGAAGCGCCGCACGATCTCCGCCCTCGTGTATCCGGCGGTACTCATCAGTCTCGCGCTGGTCGTCGTGGGCGTGATCGTGCTGAAGGTGGTACCGGAGTTCTCGTCGTTCTACGAGAGTTTCGGCGCCCAACTTCCGCTTGCCACTCGGATGATCGTGAAGGGGTCGTCGCTCATTCGGGATAACGTCGTGCTGATCGTGGTGGTGGCGGTTGTCGCGATTGTCGGGACGTGGAGATGGATCGGGCGTCCCGAGCAGCGGACGCGGTTTGACCGCGGCGTGCTCAAGGTGCCATGGATCGGATCGACGGTGCAGCGGTTCGCGACCTCTCAGCTCGCCAGGACCCTCGCCACGCTGCTTGGAGGGGGCTTGCCGCTCGTGACGGCGATTGATATCGCCGCCCGATCCGGCGGCAATCAGTTTCTGTCGGCGCAGATGCGCATCGTGGGCGCGCGGGTTCGGGAAGGCGAGTCGTTCGCCGGGGCCCTGGCGGCGCGTGGCGCCTTCCCCGATGTTGCCGTCAAGATGGCGGAGGTCGGCGAGGCGACCGGCGCGCTGCAAGACATGCTGACGAGCCTGGCGGATTTCTACGACGAGGAAATCGACACGGAACTGGCCCGGTTTGTGTCCTTGATTGAACCGGTGCTTCTCGTCATCATGGGGTTGGTCATTGCGAGCCTGTTGCTCGCGCTGTATATGCCGCTGTTCCAGCTGAGTACTGTGGTCGGGACCCAGTACTGACGGTCACAGCGGTGAGGGGAGCGGACTGGTTGTGAACGCCCATCGCCCGACTGCGGGATCTCCATCCTCCGACGAGGTGTCCGTGGATCGCCCCACCGACGCCGCGGGTGATGCGGCGGCCGAACTGGAGCACGCCCAGCAGGTCGCGACGCGTTATGGATTGGACTTCGTCGACCTGGAGCAGTTTCGCATTGACCACGATCTGTTCCGCTCGATTCCCGCAGACCTGATGCTCCGGTACGGCTTCGTCCCTTACCGCCGCGATGGCCGGACGCTGCTCATCGTGGTGTCCGATCCGAGCGACCTGGCGGTGCTCGACGAACTCGAGGCGGTGCTGTCGACGCCGTTGCGCGTGATGGTCGGCACCCACTCGGCGATCGAGACGATTCTCCAGAAGAGCGAGAGCTCACAACGGGTGCTGGACGAGGCCACTGAGGGCTTTCAGATTCAGCTCCTCAAGGACGACGACCTCGGCGACGAGAACCTGACCGTCGAGCGCCTGACCAGCGACATCAATCCGATGATCCGCCTGGTGGATTCGACCATCTACACGGCCATCCAGCGGCGGGCGTCGGACATTCACATCGAAACGCAGGACGATGCGGTCAGCGTGAAGTACCGCATCGACGGCGTGTTGCAGTCCGCGTTCCGGCCCATCGCCAAACAGCACCACAGCGCGATCATCTCGCGCATCAAGGTGATGGCGGAGCTCGACATCGCGGAAAAGCGCGTGCCGCAGGACGGTCGTTTCAGGCTGCGGCTGCCGGGAAAGACCATCGATTTTCGGGTGTCGATCATGCCGAGCGTGCACGGGGAGGACGCGGTCATCCGCATTCTCGACAAGGAGTCGATCAGCGAGCAGTTCAGCGAACTCCGGCTCGATATCCTGGGCTTCCCGGAGGCCGAATTGCGGCGCTTCCGGAAGTACATCGCCGAGCCGTACGGGATGGTGCTGGTCACCGGGCCGACGGGCAGCGGCAAGACGACGACCCTGTACGCCGCGCTCTCCGAGATCAAGTCGTCCGAGGACAAGATCATCACGATCGAGGACCCGGTCGAATATCAATTGAAGGGCATCACGCAGATCCCGATCAACGAGAAGAAGGGGTTGACGTTTGCGCGCGGTCTCCGGTCGATTCTCCGCCACGATCCGGACAAGATCATGGTTGGAGAAATCCGGGATCCCGAAACGGCACAGATTGCGATTCAGTCCGCGTTGACCGGCCACCTGGTGTTCACCACGGTGCACGCCAACAACGTGCTGGACGTGCTGGGCCGCTTCCTCAACATGGGCGTCGAGCCCTACCAGTTCGTCTCGGCGCTCAACTGCGTCCTCGCCCAGCGGCTCGTCCGGTGTATCTGCACGCAGTGCAAGCGGCCGGCTCAGATCTCGCGAGTGACGCTCGAGGAATCGGGGCTCGACCCGGTTCGGATGCAGTCGCAGGTCTTCTACGAGGGGGCCGGATGCATTGAGTGCGGGGGCACCGGCTACAAGGGTCGATCGGCCATTTGCGAGTTGCTCGATCTGTCGGACCGGATTCGGGAGATGATTCTGGATCGGAAGCCGACGTCGGAGATCAAGAAGCAGGCGCGCGACGAAGGCATGCGATTCCTGCGGGAGAGCGCGGTGGAGGCGGTGCTCCGGGGGCTCACCACGCTGCGCGAAATCAACAAGGTGACGTTCGTCGAATGAGACTGCCACACTTTCTTCGCACGGCGGCCCCAGAGGTGACGGTCGAGATCACGCCGCGCTACGTCGCGGCCGTCGACGTGTCTGGCACCCTGGCCGCCGGGCTCCACGTGACCAGGCACGGCGTCGAACCGCTCGCGGCGGGCGCGGTCGTTCCGTCGTTGAACGCGATGAACGTCGCGCGGCCCGACGACCTCGCCCAGGCGCTCACGCGACTCTGGGACCGGTTGGGGAGCCGCCCGAAACGAGTGGCGCTGGTGATCCCCGATGGCGTGGCCAAAGTCTCGTTCATCCGTTTCCAGCAGGTTCCGGCTCGATCCTCGGATCTGGACGAGATGATCAAGTTTCAGATCAAGAAGGGCACACCGTTCCAGATCGAAGACTCGCGAATCTCTTACAGCAGGGGGCTCGAGACGGCTGAGGGACAGGAGTTCGTGGTGGTGCAGGCGCGGCGGGACGTGGTCGGAGAGTACGAGGCGGCCTGCCAGGCGACTGGCGCGATGGCGGGTGTGGTCGATCTGGCGACGTTCAATGTCGCCAACGCCGTCATTGCCGGCGATCCTGCGCTGCGTGGCGACTGGCTGCTCGTGCACGTGACGTCCGGGGGGGCCGCCCTCTCAATCCACCGCGGACGCGACGTCGCGTTCTTTCGCCATCGCCTCGGCGAGGGCGACGCCCACCTCGGCGATCTGGTGCACCAGACCGCGATGTTCTACCAGGATCGGCTCGCCGGCGCGGGTTTTACCCGTGTGCTGGTGGCGGGCGGCTGGCAGGTTGATGGCGCGCAGACCGCTCGTCAGACCATCGAAGCGAGACTGGGCCGATCGACTGAAGCGGTCGACCCTCTGAAGGCCGTGGGATTCGCCGATCGCGCGTCGCTGCCGCCGGAACTGGCGGATGCGCTGACTCCCGCCATTGGTCTGGCCGTCGCGCAGCGGACTGTGGCGACCGACAGGGACTACTAGCGATGCTGAGACACAACCTGGCTACACGGCCGTTTTACAACGAACGCCTGGTCCACGTGGTGCTCGTGGCGGTGTCGCTGCTCGCGATTGGCGCTACCGCGCTCAACGCCTGGCAGATCGTTCGACTCTCGGGCCACAATTCCGCGTTGCAAGGCCGGCTGCAGGCCGACGAGCGAAAGTCCCAGGAACTGCGGGCCCGCGCCGTGACGCTTCGGGCCTCAATCAATCAACCGGATCTCGATTTGACCATCGTGGCAGCCGACGAGGCCAATGTGGCCATTGATCGGCGCGTGTTCTCGTGGACCGACCTGTTCAACCAGTTCGAGACGACGTTGCCCGAAACGGTGAGAATCGCGGCCGTTCGCCCGCGGATCGATCGTGGGGTCGGCATGACGCTCTCCGTCGTCGTGGTGGCGAAGAACGCAGAGGGCATCGACACATTCATCGAGAGGCTGGAGAAAACTGGAGCGTTTTCCGGCCTGCTCTCGCGAGAGGAATACGTCCGCGAGGATGGGGCCCTGCAGGCCACTCTCGAAGGCGAATACACGCCTGGTCTCTCACGGTCGGCGCGGTCGAAGGCGGTGCGACGATGAGAGCGCGACTCGTGGCGCGCGTGATCCGGGAGCACCGGTTTGGTGTGCTGATTCTGGCGCTCGTGGTGCTGGCGAACATCGTGATCGCCGCGCTGGTCGTGTATCCCATGTCGGCGTCGGTCCAGACCGGCGAGCAGCAGCGCGCGACGACCGAGCGGGCCCTTCGAGCGGCGGAGCGGGAATTCGCAGCGGCAAGCGCGATGGTGGCTGGCAGGACACGGGCAGCCGACGACTTGAAGCGGTTCTACACCACGGTCCTGCCGACCGATCTTGCCGGCGCCAGGCGGGCGACCTATCTCAAGCTGACCCAGTTGGCCCGCGTCGCTGAACTGAAGGCTCAACGGCGCGTCGAAGCCGTGCACGAACCGAAGCAGTTCGAACTCGACGCGGGAGTCACACTCGCCCGCCTGAGCATCTCGATGATACTCAAGGGCGAGTATGAGAGTGTGCGACAGTTTCTCCGGGACATTGAGGCCGCCAAGGAGTTCATCGTGATCGACAACGTCGGCCTGGTAGAGGGAACGGACGCCGGCTCGGCTCTGCTCCTGACGGTGGAGTTATCGACCTACTACCGGATGGCGAACCATGGCAGCTAGCCGAAGTCAGCTGGGCACGCTGGCCGTTGCCGTTGTGGTCCTGGCCGCCGTGATTTGGTGGCAGCGCGGGGCCGATCCTGCGACCGTGGTACCGGCAGGCAAGAAGGCGTCGCTCGACGGCCAGCAGGGCCCCTCGTCCCGGACTGGTGTTGTCGCCAGGTCGATTCCGACGGTCGCGATTGGGCGCCTGAAGCGAGAGGCGTCGGAGCCAAGCGATACGGGTCGTGACCCGTTCCGATTCGGGGCTGTTCGACCCGTCGCTTCGGGGCCGGGCGCCACGAGTCCACAGCCTGTGATGCCGCCGGTGGTGAAGCCGATCGAACCGGCGGTGCCGGCCGGCCCGCCGCCACCACCGCCGATCCCGCTCAAGTTCATCGCGGTGATCTCGAAGGCCGCGGGCCCGAAAATCGCCATGCTGACCGACGGGCACGGTGTCTATTACGGCGTTGAAGGTGCCGTCATCGAGGGTCAGTATCGTATCGTCTCGATCCGAGCGGATTCGATTGAAATGACGTATTTGGATGGGCGCGGACGTAAGACGATTCCGCTGTCCGGAAGTTAAGCGTCGCTGTCACGGAGCGTCAGAATGTTGAGCACAACGAGACCGCACACTCTCCGGTGGACTTGGACGTCCGCGCGCCAGATCGCCCTGGTTCTGGTCGTCAGCGCGCTTGCGTCCGGGTGCACGGCCAGCCGGGTCTTCCAGCGGGGCAGCGACGCGGCGATGCGCGGCGACTGGGACCTGGCCGTCTCATATTATAAGACGGCCCTCCAGTCCCATCCGAACCGGGTGGACTACCGGATGACCCTGGAGCGCGCAAAGATTGCGGCCTCGCAGGTCCACTTCGACAAGGCGCGCGAAAACGAGAGGCGCGACCAACTCGACGTGGCGCTCATGGAATACCGGCAGGTGGTCGAGTACCACCCTGGAAATCAGGAGGCGCACGCCAAGATCGCCGCGATCGAGAAGACGATCCGGGATCGGGTCGAGGCTGCTCGGCCTCGGCCCGCAATCGAGGCGATGCGCGAAAAGGCTCGCAAGGCCCAGCCGGAACCGTTGCTGAATCCGCGCTCGCGGGAGTCGATCGAGTTCGTCAATCGAAATGGGCAGTTGCGGGACATCCTGATCGGGATGGGCGCAGTCGCGGGGATCACCGTCAATTTCGATCGCGACTTTCAGGAGAAGACGTACAGCGTCGAACTCAAGAACATCTCGTTCGAACAGGCCTTGCAGCAGGTGCTGTCCGCCAATACCCTGTTTTACAAGGTGCTCAACGAAAACAGCATCCTCATTATTCCGGACTCCTCGACGAAGCGTCAGGCGTACGAGGAGCAGGTCGTTCAGACGTTCTATGTGTCGAACGCCGATCCGCAAGAGTTGATGACGCTCATCAACTCGGTTGCCAGGCCGACGCAGGCCATCCAGCCGGTGATCACCGCGGGTAAAACCAGCAACACGATCCTGGTTCGGGCGTCGGTCCCGATGATGCAGATCATCGAGCGAATCATCAGGGCGAACGACAAGCCGCGTGCGGAAATCGTGATCGACGTGGAGATTCTCGAAGTCAATCGGAACCGTGCCAAACAGTATGGAGTGGAGTTGAGCCAGTATCAGGCAGGCTTGACATTTTCTCCGGAATCCGCGCCTGGCGGGACAACCACCGGCGGAACGGGAACAGGCGGTGCTGGTTCGTTCAACCTCAATACGATCACCAAGGGTGTCAGCACGAACGACTTCTACGCCGCGGTGCCGAGCGCGGTGATCAAGTTTCTCGAGTCGGACATCAATACCAAGGTGATTGCCAAGCCTCAGCTACGCGGCACCGAAGGGGAAACGCTGAGCCTGAATCTCGGCGAAGAACTGCCAGTGCCGAGCACGACGTTCCAGCCGATCGTGACAGGGGGAGGGAACTTTCAGCCGATGACGTCGTTCCAGTACAAGCCGGTTGGCGTCAACGTAGAAATGAAGCCACGAGTGACGTTCGACGGCGACATCATCATCGAACTCAAACTGGAAGTCAGCGCCCAGGGCCCCGACAAGAACATCGCCGGCCAGAATCTCCCCTCGTTTACGTCGAGAAAAGTCGGCACCAAGCTGCGACTTCGCGACGGAGAACCCAACCTGCTCGCAGGATTGCTGCGCGAGGACGAGCGCACGTCGCTCAAGGGATTGCCTGGCACGTTGCATATCCCAATCCTGTCGAATCTGTTTGCGTCGAACGATACGTCAGTCGCGCAGACCGACATCGTGATGCTGCTGACGCCGCACATCGTGCGGACGCACGAACTGACACAGCAGGACCTCATGCCGATCTATATCGGGTCGCAGCAGGATCTCGGACTGAGCGGACCGCCACCGACGATTACGCCGCCCGCGATTCCAGAGGTCGTTCCCCCGGCCGCGCCTGCAACCGGCGCGACGACCCCGGCTCAGCAACCCGGGCTGCTCGTTCCGGGAACGGTAGTGCCCGGGCCGCCCGGATCGCCGTCAAAGGCTGTGGTTCCGACAGGCAACTCTCCGATTCCGGGAACGGTTGGCGTCCCGGCCCAGCCGCCCGCGGTTTCACCGGCGCAGCCTGCTGTCGCGGCCATCACGCCGCCTCCGCCAGCAGCCCCGCCGGCCCAGCCGCCTGGTGCGCCAGCCGCGGCTGCAGTCCCGGCTCCTGCCGCGCCGTCAGCTGCCAAGCCGGAGACACTGACGCAGGTGGTGGTGGGAGCGCCGACCACGCCGATGATGGTGGCGGGTGGGCCATACACCATTCCGCTTGCGATATCGGGCGCGGCACGCCTCAGCACGGTCACCTTGTCGGTGAGCTACAACCCGAGGGTGCTGCGCGTGCGGCTCCCGCAAGAGGGCGACTTCATGCGGCAGGGCGGGGCCAAGGTGACCTTCACCCACAAAATAGACGAGGCCGCCGGGCGCATCGATCTGACGCTGACCCGGGCCAGTGATACGACGGGCGCTTCAGGCGAAGGCGTGCTCGTCGGTATCGTTTTCGACGCAACAGGAGCCGGATCATCGGCCCTGACAGTGGCCGGCGTCGGCACGGCGCCTGGAGGGGCCCCGGTGGCGCTCCAGTTCGTGCCCGCATCTGTCACGGTAAAGTAGATGCATCGAGCGCAATGATGGCAATCAGAGCGATGGCGATGATTCGACGGGCACCAGGCGAACGAGGGTTTACGTTCGTCGAGCTGCTGGTGGTGACGACCATCGTGCTGCTCTTGTCGGCCGCAGCCATGCCGCTCGCGCGGTTGACCATTCAGCGGCAGAAAGAGATCGAACTGCATCGGGCATTACGCGAGATTCGTACGGCGATCGACAAGTTCAAGGACGCGGTCGATCAGGGCGCGATCGGCGGCACAGACGTCAAGTCCGGGAGCGAAGGGTACCCTGAGGATCTCGAAACGCTGGTCGAAGGGGTGACGCCGCTCAACGATGCGACGGGGCGGAAGTTGAAGTTCTTGAGGCGCATTCCGTTCGACCCGATGACGCAGAGCACCGAGTGGGGCATGCGCTCGTACCAGGACAGCCCGACATCGACGTCCTGGGGCCGGCAGAATGTATACGACGTGTACACCAAGAGCGACGGCGTCGCGCTCGACGGGACGAAATACAGTGATTGGGACTAATCGACTCAGGATCGGCTCGTCGGGATCCCGGGACGCCACAGGGCGCGCCGGGTTCACCGTGATCGAACTGCTCGTCGTGGTGTCGATCATCGTGATATTGGCCGGCATGGCGATGGCCCAGTACCGATCCAGCGTGACGAGGGCCCAGGAGGCCGTCCTCATGAAGGACCTGTACACCATGCGGGACGCGCTCGATCAGTACTACGCCGACAAGCAGCATTACGCGCCGGCACTCGACGCCCTGGTGAGCGAGGGATATCTTCGGGCTATTCCGAAAGACCCGTTCACCCAGTCGGCCGACACGTGGCAGACGATTCAGGCGGATCCGGATCCGAGCAATCCGACTGCCGAGTTGGGAATCATCAACGTCAAGAGTGGTTCGGACCGGACCGGGTCTGACGGGGTTCCATATTCAGAACGGTGACGGACAGCAGCCCTTCGATTCATGAGTTCGTTGGCGAACTCATTCACTCAGGGCTTCGTGCTGAGCGAGCGGCGTTCGATGGAGCGGTACGAAGGAAGAAACGACCGACGTTGCGAGTCGGAACACTTTGGGAGCAGCCCGAATGACACGACAGATTGGAACAGCAGCGCGGCGTCGCGGCCGATGGTTGCCGGCAGGCGGACTGATGCTGGGGGTGCTGATGACGGCATCCTGCAGCAAGGTGGCCTTGATGGCGCCCACGAGCAGCACGCTGACGCTGATGGTGAGCCGGACCACCGTCGGGCTCAACGCCTCGGTGACCGTCACCGCACTGGTGTACGAATCGGGCGGGACGCCTGTCCACGACGGAACTGTCGTGACCTTCTACACCACGCTGGGAACACTCAGCCCTGCCCAGGCAACCACGACCAACGGCCAGGCCTCCGTGCAGTTGGTCACCGGCACGGACTCTGGTGTGGCAGACATTACCGCGAACTCCGGCGGTATCAAGGCGGCCTCGAGCGTCAAGATCACTGTGGGGGCCGCGGGAGTCAGCCGTGTGGATTTGTCCGCCAGCTCGCTGTCACTGCCGTCCAGCGGCGGCACGACGGTGTTGACGGCCACCGTGAGCGACACGAGCGGGAATCGGCTGACAGGAATCCCGGTCTCGTTCGTCACCAACGCCGGGACCCTCGATCCGAGCGGCGCCACGACCGACAGCAATGGGCAAGCCAGGGTTCAGCTGACGACGTTCTTGCGGGCAACCGTCTCCGCCTCGGTTGCCGGTGGAACTGGTGGGAACGTCCAGTCCAATTCAGTCACCATCTCGCCGAGGACTCTGCCGAATGCCGTGCTGAACCCGATAGCGACCTCGCTGGATGTCACGGTGTTCTATACCGCGTTCGAGGGCGCCGATGGCGCCGTGATCAGTTCGGTCAGCCTCAGCTTTGGCGATGGCTCGTCA
>Ga0334722_10001159_pt1 | contig 34115 bp, 26 predicted proteins | sample C3_bottom_MG_FD_207210 | JGI IMG/M metagenome (GOLD analysis project Ga0334722, IMG submission 207210) | Sediment microbial communities from Yellowstone Lake, YNP, Wyoming, USA - C3_bottom | ecosystem: Environmental > Aquatic > Freshwater > Lake > Sediment | place: USA: Wyoming | collected... | reverse complement strand
CTGGTGGGCACCTCGGTCCTGGGCGCGGACCAGACCTGGATCAAGTTTCTTTCCGGTACCGGCGCCATCGTCCTCACGTTTCTCGCCGGCGCCGAGCTCGACCCGGTGGTGTTCAGGCGAAACTGGAAGGAGGCGGTCGCGGTCGGATCGGTGAGCTTCCTGGTGCCGTTTCTGGGCTGCACCGCAGCCGCGCGCTACTTGCTCGGCTGGGACCCGCTGCCGAGCTGGCTTGCGGGCATCGCGATGTCGACCACTTCGGTCGCCGTCGTCTACGCCGTGATGCTGGAGTTCGGCTTCAACACGACCGATTACGGCAAGACGGTGCTGGCCGCGTGTTTTATCACGGACCTGGGCACCGTGGTCGGCCTCGGCCTCATCTTCGCGCCGTTCACTTTGAAAACGCTGCTGTTTGTGGGCGCGATGCTGGTGCTCGCGTTCGTGCTGCCTTGGCTCACGCCGCGCTTCTTCAAGCGCTACGGCGGCAGGCCGTCGGAACTCGAGGCCAAATACCTGTTGCTGTGCCTGTTTGGCATGGGCGCCCTTGCGACCTGGGCGGACAGCGAAGCGGTGCTGCCGGCCTATCTCATGGGGATGGTCCTCGCGGGGACGGTGGGAAAGGACCACGTTCTCGTGCGGCGCTTGCGCACGCTGACTTTCGGCCTGTTGACCCCGTTCTATTTCATCCGCGCCGGAGCGTTCGTCTCGGTGCCTGCGCTTTTTGCGGCGCCAGGCGCGTTTTTGGTGATGCTGCTGGTGAAGGTGGCAACCAAGATCACGGGCGTTTTCCCCGTCACCAGGATGTTTGCTGCGCCGTTCAAGGAAGGGATGTACACCACGCTGCTCATGTCCACCGGTCTCACGTTCGGAACTATTTCGGCGCTGTTCGGACTGTCGCACGAGATCATCGATCAGGCCCAGTATTCGGCGCTGGTTGCTGCGGTTATTGCCAGCGCCGTGATACCGACCGTGATCGCCAATGCGTTCTTCATGCCGCGGCACTTGCTGAAGGATGTGACGGGGACGGGCGTGCAAACTGCGGAGTATGAAGGCGCGACCGCCCCCATCGTCGGTGCGAAACGAGGAGCTCAGCCATGATCAAGAAGATATTGCTCGCTTACGACGGATCCGAACCGGCCAAGAAGGCGCTGGCCACCGCACTCGATCTCGCCCGGAAATATCAGGCCGAGTTGTACGTTCTCACCATCGCACAGCCACCCGATTTCGGCGAGGAAGTTGAGACCGAGGCGATCATCGAGAATTCGCGCAGTTATCATCAGCGCATACTGGCGCCAGTCAAACATCTAGTCGCAGCGAGCGGCGTCAAGGCGCAGTTTGAAGTGGCTGTCGGGCATGCGGCAGAACAGATTATTTATCACGCCGATCGTTACAAGGTCGATGTGATTGTCCTGGGGCATCGCGGTAAATCGCTGTTCCGGCGCCTGCTGCTGGGTTCGGTGTCCAAGCAGGTGACGCAATACGCGGATCAATCCGTGCTGGTGGTGCGCTAGCGTGTCTGCGTCCGCATCGCGTCGCAGTGCTTGGCGCTGAGCGCCTGGGTGCTGCGGCATCTCTTGAACATCTAACAGCGGGAGACACACGTGGAAACCAATATCCAATCCGTTCACGCCCGAGAAATCCTTGACTCCCGCGGCAATCCCACCATCGAGGTCGATGTGACACTGGCCGGTGGTGCCATTGGACGCGCGGCAGTGCCTTCGGGTGCCTCCACCGGCGTCCATGAAGCAGTAGAACTGCGTGACGCCGATCCGGGCCGCTACGGCGGAAAAGGCGTGCAACACGCGGTCAAGAACGTCAACGTCGATATCGCGGCTGCGATCCGGGACATGGATGCTTTGGACCAGGGCGCGGTGGACCGGGCCATGCTGGCGCTCGATGGCACTGCGCACAAGCAGAAACTCGGCGCCAATGCCGTTCTTGGGGTGAGCCTGGCGGTGGCTCGCGCTGCTGCGGACGCTTGCCGCCTCCCGCTGTTCCGCTACCTGGGCGGTGCTACGGCCTGCCGCCTGCCAGTCCCGATGTTCAATATCCTCAATGGCGGCGTGCATGCCAACTGGCAGGGCACGGACTTGCAGGAGTTCATGATCGCGCCGGTGGGCGCTCCCAGCTTCGCCGAAGCCCTGCGTTGGGGTTCGGAAATTTACCACCGACTGAAAAAAGTCCTCAAGGACGGCGGTTATTCCACCGGCGTGGGCGACGAGGGTGGCTTCGCGCCTGCTCTGAAGCGCAACGCGGACGCGGTGGAACTGATCCTCAAGGCCATCGAAGGCGCCGGCTATCGGCCCGGCGAAGACGTGGTGCTGGCACTGGACCCGGCCTCCAGCGGCTTCTTTGAAGACGGTCTGTATCATCTGCGCACCGAAGGCCGCAAGGTGGGTGCCAAGGAGATGGTGGCGATGTACGCCGACTGGGTGAGGAAGTATCCCATCGCGGTGCTGGAAGACGGGCTGGCCGAGGACGACTGGGCCGGCTGGAAGCTGCTCAATCGGGAACTGGGCGACAAGATCGAACTCGTGGGCGACGACCTGTTCGTCACCAATGTCGAGCGCATCGCTCGCGGCATCAAAGAGGACGTGGCCAATGCCGTGCTCATAAAACTCAACCAGATCGGCAGCCTGACGGAAACCAATGTGGCGGTGCGGCTTGCGTATGACGCGAACTGGGGAGCCATGGTGTCCCACCGCAGCGGCGAAACGGTGGACAGCTTCATCGCCGATCTCACCGTGGCGCTTGGCACCGGCCATCTCAAGACCGGTGCGCCCTGTCGTGGGGAGCGGGTGGAAAAATACAACCAGTTGATGCGCATCGAGGAAGCACTGGGTGAATCGGCGGTATATGCCGGGCGCAAGGCGTTCGTGAGGTGATCGGAGCGTTCGAAAGAATTGTCGATGAACAACATTAGGCGCAAAACACGATGCCATCTGTAAACGACTGGTTCTACTGGGCTCTCCTTTCTGCAATGTTCGCTGCCTTTACGGCGATCTTTGCAAAGATCGGGCTGCAGGGCATCGACTCGGATTACGCTACGCTGATTCGCACGATAGTAATCATCGGCGTGCTCACAGGCTTTGTTTACCTCACCGGAAAATGGAGCAACCCATTTGCGCTGCGCCCGAAGACATTGATCTTTCTTACATTGTCCGGGCTGGCCACGGGGGCATCGTGGGTTTGTTACTTTCGGGCGCTGAAGGTGGGAGAGGCATCGAAAGTCGCCCCAGTGGACAAACTCAGCCTTGTTCTCGTCGCCATTTTCGCGTTCGCCTTTCTCGGCGAGCGTCCCGGCCTCCGGGAATGGCTGGGAATTCTCATGGTTGCGGCCGGAGTGGTGGTCCTGGGCTTCAAGAGATGAACTATGCGAAAATTCGCGTCGAAGGTGGTCTGACAGCAGGATCGGATTGGAACAGGCGGATTGGCCGCGGCTTTTTCTTCGGCGTTTTCGTTCCCCGGGATGTATTGGAGGCAGTTGCAGATGGAGATACTTGTTGCCGGCGGCGCCGGATACATCGGTTCGCACATGGTCAATGCGCTGCGCCAGGCGGACTGCAAGGTCGTGGTGCTCGACGATCTTTCCGCCGGTCATCCTGATGCGGTGTTCGACGCAGAACTGATAGTCGGCAGCCTGGCTGACGGCGAACTCCTCGACCGCCTGCTCGGCGCGCGCAAATTCGATGCCGTCATGCACTTCGCCTCGTTTATTCAGGTGGGGGAGTCGGTGCGCGATCCCGCCGCGTATTACCGCAACAATCTGATCAACACCCTGAACCTGCTCGACGCGATGATTGCGCATCAGGTGCATCGCTTCGTCTTCTCCTCGACCGCCGCCATATTCGGCGAGCCCGAGCGGACTCCGATAGACGAGCGCCACCGCGCCGCGCCGATCAACCCCTATGGCCAGAGCAAATGGATGGTCGAGCAGATCCTGTCCGACTATGAACAGGCCTACGGGCTGCAATCGGTGTGCCTGCGCTACTTCAATGCCGCGGGCGCAAACGCCGCTGCCGGCCTCGGCGAGCGGCATGACCCCGAGACGCATCTCATCCCGCTGGTGCTGCAGGCGGCCGCCGGCAAGCGCGCGGCGATTTCGGTGTTCGGCCGCGACTACGACACGCCGGACGGCACCTGCATCCGCGATTACATCCACGTGATGGACCTGTGCGACGCGCACCTGCTCGCATTGAACCACCTGGTCTCCGGAAAGGGCAGCGCGCGCTACAACCTGGGCAATGGGCTGGGCTATTCGGTGCAGCAGGTGATCGACACCGCGCGCGCGGTCACCGGGCGCGAAATCGTCGTGCGGCACGAGGCGCGGCGGCCGGGCGATCCGGCGCGCCTGGTCGCGGATTCGGCGCTGGCGCGGCGCGAACTCGGCTGGCAGCCGCAGCGTGCGGCGCTCGCGCGCATCATCGCCGATGCCTGGGCCTGGGAGCAGCGCCGTCCGGACGCCCCGGCTGCGCCGGCCAAGACCTGACCCTTCGCTGTTTCAACCACCCGAGTAAGGAATACACATGATTCTGGTCACCGGCGGCGCCGGCTTCATCGGCAGCAACTTCGTCCTCGACTGGCTGGCCCAGTCCGATGAATCGGTCATCAACCTGGACAAGCTCACTTACGCCGGCAACCTGGAAAACCTGGCGTCGATGGCGGGCAACCCGGGGCATCGCTTCGTCAAAGGCGACATCGCCGATCTTGATCTGGTGTCGCAACTGCTGGCCGCCAACCGGCCGCGTGCGGTGATCAACTTCGCCGCCGAATCGCATGTGGACCGCAGCATTCACGGCCCGGAAGATTTCATCCAGACCAATATCGTCGGCACTTTCCATCTGCTCGAAGCCGTGCGCGCCTACTGGAACGCTTTGGACGAGACGGACCAAGCGGCGTTCCGCTTGCTGCACGTCTCCACCGACGAAGTCTACGGTTCGCTGCAGGCGGGCGAGCCGGCGTTCCGGGAAGACCGGCGCTACGAGCCGAACAGCCCGTATTCCGCCAGCAAGGCCGCGAGCGACCATCTGGTGCGCGCCTATCACCACACCTACGATCTGCCGGTGCTGACGACCAACTGCTCCAACAACTACGGCCCGTATCACTTCCCCGAAAAGCTGATTCCGCTGGTGATCCACAACGCGCTCGCGGGCCAGCCCCTGCCTATCTACGGCGACGGTCAGCAGATACGCGACTGGCTGTATGTCAAGGATCATTGCTCCGCGATCCGCCGCGTGCTCGAGGCCGGCAGGGCGGGCGAGACCTACAACATCGGCGGCTGCAACGAGAAACCGAATCTGGAGGTGGTGCATACCCTGTGCGCCTTGCTCGACGAACTTAAGCCGCGTGCGGACGGCAAGCCGTACCGGGAGCAGATCACCTATGTCAAGGACCGCCCGGGCCATGACCGCCGCTATGCCATCGATGCCGCCAAGATAGCGCACGAGCTGGGCTGGACGCCGGCCGAGACGTTCGCGAGCGGCATGCGCAAGACGGTGCAATGGTATCTGGCCAACCAGGCCTGGGTGCACAACGTGACCAGCGGCGCCTATCGCGACTGGGTCGGCAAGCATTACGGGAATGGACGATGAACATTCTGCTCACAGGCAAGAACGGACAGGTGGGGTTCGAGCTGCAGCGCGCGCTCGCGCCGCTGGGGGAAATCGTCGCGGTCGATCAGGACGAATGCGATCTTGCCGACGCGGCGGCGATACGCGACCTGATCCGCAGGGTCAAGCCCGGCCTCATCGTCAACCCGGCCGCCTATACCGCCGTGGACAAGGCGGAATCGGATGTGGCCACGGCCGACGCGGTGAATGCGCGGGCGCCCGGGGTGATCGGCGCGGAAGCCGCCCGGCTCGGCGCCTGGGTGGTGCATTTTTCCACCGACTACGTGTTCGATGGAACCAAGCGCGACGCTTACGTCGAGGAAGACGCGACCAATCCGCAGGGCGTATATGGCCGCAGCAAACGCGACGGCGAACTGGCGCTTCAGGCCAGCGGCGCGCGGCATGTGATTTTGCGCACCAGCTGGGTGGTCGGTGCGCACGGCAACAATTTCGCCAAGACCATGCTGCGCCTGGCCGCGGAGCGCGAGCAGTTGAGCGTGGTGGCGGACCAGTTCGGCGTGCCGACCTCGGCCGCTTTGCTCGCCGACCTGACCGCGCTCTTGGTGCGCGAGGCGCAACTCAAGGGCCAGGCTGATTTTGCGTTCGGGGTGTATCACGCGGTTCCCGCCGGGGTAACGACCTGGCATGAATGTGCCTGCTTCGTGATCGAACAGGCGCTCCGCGCCGGCCGGCCGTTGAAGGCGAGACCGGAAACCATCAAGGCGATCACCACGGCCGAATACCCCACGCCGGCCCGACGGCCGGCCAATTCACGCCTGGACACCACCCGCTTGCGCCGGACTTTCGGCCTGCAACTGCCGTCCTGGCAGTCGGGACTGCAACATATTCTTGAGCAAATCCTCAGCCGATCCTAGGATTTCCCGGCTCGCTCGCGCCGTCGCGCGTGGCACATTTATTGCGTCGATATCAGACCAGTAATAAAAGCCTTGCGCGGCTTGGGAATTTTTGTACTTTATTTTTAGCAGCTTGCATTACAGACTTGGCGCCGGGCTGAAGCCGGCTCATGCGCCCGGAGGGGAACAAGTGCAGGAATTTCAACAAGCCTGTGTCAGTCGTTCGACAAGCGGGCAGCCCTGCCGCTCGGACGCGGATTTCCGCGAAACGCGCGCTTGGCCACGGACGGAAGCGGGAATCCTGGCGGGGTAGGCGAGCATAATGCCACTGCATCTTCCGTCAGCGCACCGCGTCGCGCGGATCAATTATCCGGCGCGATCGGTGTGGTTCGGTTTCTCGTTCCTGGTTCTCCTCGCGCTCTTGGCCGAGCGCGGCTTCAGCGCCGGCACCTTAGTTTTCGGCGTCGTCAGCCTGCTGATCTACCCGCATCTCGCCTATCTGCACGCGCGCATCGCGGTGGACTCCAAACGCGCCGAGTTCCGCAATCTGGCCTTCGATTCCGTTCTGATCGGCGTGTGGGCGGCGCAGGTGCATTTTGCGCTTTGGCCTGTTTGCGCAGCGCTCACCGGTGTGAGCATGGATAACGCGGTGTGCGGCGGCATTGGGCGATTTTTCTCCGGCCTGCTGTACTTTGCCGCCGCGGCCCTGCTCTGGGCGGTACTGATGGACGTCCCGTTCGAGCCTTCCACCGGACCGATCGTGACCGGTCTTTGCTTTTTCGCCATCGTCGGCTATGTCGCCCGGCTGGCGGTGTTTTTTCATGAGCGGAACAGCCGTTTGGTTCGCACCCGCAATGTGCTGCGCTCCAGCGAAGAGCAGTTCCGGTTTATCGCCGAGCATGCCGGCGACCTGGTGGCGGTTATCACCGCGGATCATCGCTTCCGCTACGCCAGCCCGTCGCACAGGAAATATTTTGAACCGGCGCGGTTTGCCGAAGGCGCTGACTGGATGGAGCTCGTCTACCCGGAGGATCGGGCGCGGGCACGCGCATTCCTCGACTTGCTGAGCAAATCGCCGCATAGCGAGCGCCTCCAACTGCGGATGTTCTCGGCCGGGCTCGTTTATGTGATCGAGTGCGAAGGCAATCCGGTGCGCCAGGAAAACGGCAAGCTGCAGATGATCGTGCTTTTGTGCCGTGATCTGATCGTCAGCGACGAGGCCACACTCACCAGCTTGCGGGCCACCCTGGCGGCCAGGAGTGTCGCGCCTCGCGATACTGGCGGTTAGCCCGTCCGCGCCGTGGTGTCGCGCAGGCAATCGCAGGTGCGGCGACGGCATCCAGTCGATTGAAAATCCGCGTTTTGGCCCCATTTGCATGGAAACGACATTTGGGAGCCACCCATGCGATTAGACAAACTCACCACCAAGTTCCAGCAGGCGCTTGCCGACGCGCAAAGCCTGGCCGTGGGCAACGACCATTCCTACATCGAACCGGTGCACCTCCTGAGCGCGCTGATTGCGCAGGAGGACGGCGGCACGGCGTCGCTTTTCGCGCGCGCCGGGGTCAACGTGGCGCGGCTGCGCGACAGCCTCAAGGGCGCCATCGCCCGCCTGCCCAAGGTCGAGGGCCAGGGCGGCGAAGTGTCGATTTCGCGCGAGCTCAATAACCTGCTCAATCTGACGGACAAGGAAGCGCAGAAGCGCGAGGACCAGTTCATCGCCTCGGAAATGTTCATTCTGGCGCTGGGCGAGGACAAGGGCGAGGCCGGCCGCCTATTGAAGGAGGCGGGCGGCAACAAGAAGGCGCTGGAACAGGCCGTCACCGCCCTGCGCGGTACGGAGAGCGTATCCAGCCCCGAAGCCGAGGGCAGCCGCGAGTCGCTGAAAAAATACACCCTGGACCTGACCGAGCGCGCCCGCGCGGGCAAGCTCGACCCGGTGATCGGGCGCGACGACGAAATCCGCCGCGTGATCCAGATCCTGCAGCGGCGCACCAAGAACAACCCGGTGCTGATCGGCGAACCCGGCGTCGGCAAGACCGCCATCGTCGAAGGCCTGGCGCAGCGCATCGTCAACGATGAAGTGCCGGAAACCCTGAAGGGCAAGCGCGTGCTGTCGCTGGACATGGCGGCGCTGTTGGCCGGCACCAAGTACCGCGGCGAGTTCGAGGAGCGCCTGAAAGCCGTGCTGAAGGAATTGGCGCAGGATGAAGGCCGCACCATCGTGTTCATCGACGAGCTGCACACCATGGTGGGCGCAGGCAAGACCGAGGGCTCGATGGACGCCGGCAATATGCTCAAGCCCGCGCTGGCGCGCGGCGAGTTGCATTGCGTCGGTGCCACCACGCTGGACGAATACCGCAAGTACGTGGAGAAGGATGCGGCGCTGGAACGCCGCTTCCAGAAAGTGCAGGTGGGCGAGCCCACGGTGGAAGACACCATCGCCATTCTGCGCGGGCTGCAGGAGAAATACGAGGTGCACCATGGCGTCGACATCACCGACCCGGCCATCGTCGCCGCGGCCGAGCTGTCGCATCGCTATATCACCGACCGCTTCCTGCCGGACAAGGCGATCGACCTGATCGACGAGGCGGCTTCGCGCATCAAAATGGAGATCGATTCCAAACCCGAGGTGATGGACAAGCTCGATCGGCGCCTGATCCAGCTCAAGATCGAGCGCGAAGCGGTGAAAAAAGAAAAAGACGAGGCTTCGAAAAAACGACTGGGCCTGATCGAGGACGAAATCAAGCGGCTCGGGCGCGAATACGCCGATCTGGAAGGGGTATGGAAGGCGGAAAAAGCCGAGGTGCAGGGCGCGCAGCACATCAAGGAAGAACTGGAAAAGCTGAAGATCGAAATGGAAGCGGCCAAGCGCAAAGGTGACTGGCAGCGCATGTCGGAATTGCAGTACGGCAGGATTCCGCAGTTGGAAGCACAGCTGAAGAAAGAGGAAAAGACGGTAGCCAAACCGGGCAAGGCGCGCTTGCTGCGCACCGAGGTCGGCGCCGAGGAAATCGCCGAAGTGGTGTCGCGCGCCACCGGCATCCCGGTGTCGAAAATGATGCAGGGCGAGCGCGAGAAGCTGCTGCAGATGGAAGCGAAGCTGCACGAGCGCGTGGTCGGCCAGGACGAGGCGGTGCGCCTGGTGTCGGACGCCATCAGACGGTCCCGGGCCGGCCTCGCCGATCCGAACCGGCCCTATGGTTCCTTCCTGTTTCTCGGGCCCACCGGCGTGGGCAAGACCGAACTGTGCAAGGCCCTCGCAGGATTCCTGTTCGATTCCGAAGAACATCTCATCCGCATCGACATGAGCGAGTTCATGGAGAAGCACTCGGTGGCGCGGCTGATCGGCGCGCCGCCGGGCTACGTCGGCTACGAGGAGGGCGGCCATCTCACCGAGGCGGTGCGGCGCAAACCCTATTGCGTGATCCTGCTGGACGAAGTGGAGAAGGCGCACCCGGACGTGTTCAACGTGCTGCTGCAGGTGCTGGACGACGGGCGCATGACCGACGGCCAGGGCCGCACCGTGGACTTCAAGAACACCGTGGTGGTAATGACCTCCAACCTCGGCTCGCAGATGATCCAGCAGATGTCGGGCGACGATTACCAGGTGATCAAGCTCGCGGTGATGGGCGAGGTGAAATCGCAGTTCCGCCCCGAGTTCGTCAACCGCATCGACGAGATCGTGGTGTTCCACGCCCTGGACGAGGCGAACATCAAGAGCATCGCCAAAATCCAGCTTGGGATCCTGGGCAAGCGGCTCGCAGGCATGGAGATCAGGCTCGAAGTCGCCGAAAGCGCGCTCGTGGAAATCGCCAGGGCCGGTTTCGATCCGGTCTACGGCGCGCGGCCCTTGAAGCGCGCGATCCAGTCGACCATCGAGAACCCGCTGGCGAAACGCATCCTCGAAGGCGAATTCGGCGCCAAGGACACGGTCAAGATCGCGGCCAAGGGCGGCGCGATCCAGTTCAGCAAGGGCTGACCGGCGCTGAATACATAGGGATCGGGGCTGGAGCCTGTGTCCTGCGGCACGAGCTCCGCCCCGAGCCCCGCCCCGCGTCCGTCGCGGCCGCCTGGGCGCGGAACCGATGCAGTGCCTGCACCCGACGCAGTACCGGGCCCGCTCTGTGCGGCCCCTGAGCCTGGCGGCGCCATCTGTGCTCTAGCGCACAGACCGCAGCAGTAAAGCAGCGAAAACTGCCACATCAGGGGAATCAAGCGCTTTTCCCTGGTCGAGCCGGTTTTCCTGGCTCTTCCCGCGGTCCCCGCCGCGCGAACTGCCGCCAAGACCATTCCACGTGTCGGCAGGAGGTAACATGCAATCGGTCCGATCCCCATTGTCAAAGACACCAACCAAAGCGCCGACCGGCATCTCCGGTTTCGATGAAATCACCGGCGGCGGTTTGCCGCGCGGGCGCACCACGCTGCTGGTGGGTGGACCGGGTTCGGGGAAGACCGTGCTCGCGCTGCAATTCCTGGTGTATGGCGCGCGAGACTGCAAGGAGCCGGGCATTTTCGTCGCGTTCGAGGAAACCTCGACGCGCATCGTGGCCAATGCCGAAAGCTTCGGCTGGAAACTCGCCGAGTTGCGGCGCAAGAAACTGTTTTTCCTGGACGCCCAGCCGGTGCCCGACCTGGTGCAGTCGGGGGATTTCGATCTCAGCGGCATGCTGGCGGCGCTCGAAGTCAAAATCCGGGAAATCGGGGCGCGGCGCATCGTGTTCGATGCGCTGGACGTCATATTGGCGCTGCTGCCTGACCTGGCGGCGGAAAGGCGCGAGATCTACCGGCTGCACGCATGGCTATTGGCGCGCAAACTGACGGGCATCATCACCCTGAAGTCCGGCGGCGACGAGACCAACTCGATCAGCCAGCAGCCGTTCGGCTTCATGCAATTCATGGTCGACTGCGCGGTGATCCTCAACCACAGCGTGGTGCTGGGTGTATCGCAGCGCAGTCTGCGCGTGCAGAAATACCGCGGTTCCAGCTTCGATGAGAATGAGTCGGCGTTCCTGATCGGCGCGGGCGGATTCGAGGTCGCCGTCGCGCACACGCTGAGCCGCGTCGACGCCACGGTGAGCAACGAGCGCGTGTCCAGCGGCATCGCGCGGCTCGATACCATGCTGGGCGGCGGTTACTACCGCGGCGCCAGCGTGCTGATCACCGGTTTCTCCGGCACGGCCAAGACGACCTTGAGCGGTGCGTTCGCGGAGGCTGCCTGCCGGCGCGGCGAACGTACCATGTTCGTCTGTTTTGATACGAACAGCACCGAGGTGATCCGCAATCTGCGCTCGGTGGGCATCCGGCTGGATCGTTACGTCAAGAACGGGTGCCTGCGCATGATCTCGGCCCGCGCCATTACCGGCAGCGCGGAGACCTACCTGGTGCGCATCAAGGCGATGGCGAAAGAACATGGCGCCCGCTGCGTGGTGATCGACCCGGTGTCCGCCTGGTCCAAATCCGGCAACGATCTGAGCACACAGAGCGTGGCCGACCGCTTGATCGACTGGTCCAAGGGCGAGGGCACGACCCTGGTCTGCACCAGCCTGCTCGACGAGATGTCCGGCCAGGGGGAGGGCGGCTCGCAGCTGCAGATCTCGGCGCTCGTGGATACCTGGATCCATCTCAATTACCTGATACAGGCCGGCGAGCGCAACCGGGGCTTGTCCATTGTCAAATCCCGCGGCACGACGCATTCGAACCAGGTGCGCGAGCTGATCTTGAGCGATGCCGGTGTGACGCTGGCCGATACCTACACCGCGGGCGGCGAGGTGCTGATGGGCACGCTGCGCTGGGAAAAGGAACGCGCCGAGCGGGCCGTGCACGAGGCCGCGGAAGTCGCCGCGAAGTTGAAGCGCGTGAAACTCGACGCCGAGGAGGCCGAACTCAATGTGCGACTGAAGTCGCTGCAGACCGAGCTCGTGGCGAAGCAGGTGGAGAAAGCCTTGTTGGTCCGCACCACGCAGAGCGATAAGGGCGAGTTGTCGCGCGGCCGCACCCAGATGAAAGAGTTGCGCGGCGCCGATGCGGCGATTCCGGTGCGGAAAGCGAGCCGGCCATGAGTCGACGCGCGAAATTCAAATTCCGCCTTTACGTCGCGGGCGATGCGCCCAACTCCGCGCAGGCGATTGCCAACCTGGCCGCATTCTGCCGCGCACACCTGCCCGGTGGCTATGAGATCGAAGTCGTGGACGTGTTCCGCGCACCGAAGCGCGCACTGGCGGAAGGCATCTTCATGACCCCCACGCTGGTCGTACTTACGCCTCCCCCGGTCCGGAGAATCGTCGGCGCACTCAGTCATACGCAGACCGTATTGCTGGCCTTGGGGCTGGTACCTTCCGCCGTATGAAGCCTGGAAAATCACCACTTCCAAAGAACGCGGATGAGGAAATCGCCGCGTTAATCCAGACGCTGCACCAGACCGGGGAACGCCTGGAGGAACTGACGGCGGGCGAAGTGGATACGGTGGCCGACCGTGACGGCCGCACCTTCCTGTTGCGCCACGCCCAGGAGCAGCTGCGCCACAGCGAGGCCGCCAAGCAGGCCGCCATCTTGAATGCGCTGCCGGCGCATATCGCCCTGCTCGATACCCTCGGGCGCATCATCTCGGTGAACGAAGCGTGGCGGCAGTTTGCGAGCGCGAACGTGCTCCAGGGCCCGGGATACGGGATCGGCGCCAATTACCTCGATATATGCGACGACGCACGCGGAGACGATGCATCCGAGGCGCACCAAGCGGCCGCAGGCATTCGTTCGGTTCTGGATGGTTCGGTAACGAGCTTTTCGATGGAATATCCCTGTCATTCGCCAACGGAACAGCGCTGGTTCCTGATGACAGTGACTCCCCTGGACGACGGCCGTCCGAATGGCGCCGTGGTCATGCACTTGAATATCACGGAGCGAAAGCGCGGGGAAGAGGCGTTACGGCGCTTCGCCGCGGCAATGGACGCAACAGCGGATGCGATCTATCTGGTCGATCGGTCCAGTATGCGCTTCGTCCATGTCAACGACGCTGCCTGTCGCATGCAGAGCCAAACATGCGATGAGTTGCTTGCACTGGCGCCCTGGACGGTGCTTTCACTTTCGCGCGCAGAGCTTGAGCGCGCCTACGACACTCTCATCGCCAGCGGTGTGGACGCAAAACCACTGGAACTGCTGCGGCACCGCAAGGACGGCTCGGAGATCTGGATTGAGTTGCGGCGCCACGCAACGCGCTCAGGGGACAGTTGGATGATTGTTACCTTGGTACGCGACATCACCGAGCGAAAAAAGGCCGATCAGATGTTCAAGGATCTGCTGGAGTCCGCGCCCGACGCGATGGTGATCGTCAATCGAGACGCCGAAATGGTGCTGGTCAACGCCCAGACGTTAAAGCTGTTCGGCTGGCGCCGCGAGGAACTGTTGGCACAGAAAATCGATATGCTCGTGCCGGAACGCTTTCGCGCCAGGCATCCAGAAAACCGGGACGGCTTCTTTGCTCAATCCCGGGCTCGGGCTATGGGCGCGGGCCTGGAGCTGTTCGGACTGCGCAAGGACGGCAGCGAATTTCCAGTAGAAATCAGTCTGAGCCCGCTGGATACAAACGAAGGCACTCTCGCGATTACCGCCATTCGCGACATCAGTGTGCGCAAGGAAACGGAAAACAAGATCAGGCGTCTCAACCGCGTATACGCAATGTTGAGCGGCATCAATACGCTCATTGTGCGCACCCGGGATCGGCAGGAACTGTTCGGCGAAGCCTGCCGGATTTCGGTGGAAGAGGGTGGATTCAGATTGGCCTGGATCGGCCTGCTCGATGCCAACGGTCTGGACGTGCTACCCGTGGCCAAGGCAGGCATCGACGAAGGCTATCTCGACAACATCCGGTTGACCGCCCGGGAGAATGTGCCCGACAGCTGCGCATTGGTGGCACGGGTATTGCAGGAAAAGATAGCGGTGGTCTGCAACGATATCGACACCGATCCGCAGATGGCGCGATGGCGCGAGGAGGCGCTACGGCGCGGCTATCGGTCGATGGTCGTGTTCCCGCTGCAATTCGCCAATAAGGTGTCGGGTGTCCTTTTGCTCTACGCATCGGAGAAGGATTTCTTCGACACGCAGGAGATGAAGTTGCTCACTGAGCTCGCCGGCGACATTTCGTTCGCGATCGCGCACATCGAGAAGCAGGAACGGCTCGACTACCTCGCCTACTACGACACGCTCACCGGCCTTGCGAACCGCAGCCTGTTTCTCGATCGGGTGGCGCAGTACCTGCGCAGCGCCGTCAGTGGCGGGCACAAGCTTGCCTTGTACCTGATCGACCTGGAGCGCTTCAAGAACATCAACGACAGCCTCGGCCGGCTTGCCGGCGACGCGCTGCTGCAGCAGGTGGCGGAGTGGCTGACGCGCAATGCGGGGGACGCCAACCTCGTGGCGCGCGTGGGCGCGGACCACTTTGCCATGGTGATGCCGGAAGTCAAGCAGGAACGGGGCGTGGGGCGGCTGCTCGAGAAATGGATAGAAGCGTTCTTCGAGCATCCGTTCCATTTGAATGACGCCGTGTTCCGGATCACTGCCAAGGTGGGGGTGGCGCTGTTCCCGGATGACGGCACCGATGCGGACACCTTGTTCAGGAACACCGAGGCCGCGCTCAAGAAAGCCAAGGCGAGCGGCGAGCGCTACCTGTTCTACACGCAGACCATGACCGAAGCGGTAGCGGGCAAGCTCACCCTGGAAAATCAGTTGCGCCAGGCGCTGGATAACGAAGAATTCGTGCTGCATTACCAGCCCAAGGTTAACCTGGTGAGCGGCAAACTCACCGGCGCCGAGGCGCTGATCCGGTGGAATGATCCGCGCACCGGCCTGGTGCCGCCGGGCCGCTTTATCCCGATCCTGGAAGAAACCGGATTGATCTATGACGTCGGTCGCTGGGCGCTGCGCCAGGCCATCGCAGATTACCTGCGCTGGTGCGCGGCGGGCCTGCCCGTGGTGCGCATCGCGGTGAACGTGTCGCCGCTGCAATTGCGCAATCGCGGCTTCGTCGATGAAGTCGGGCAGGTGATCAGTATCAACGCTCAGGCGGCGGGAGGATTAGAACTGGAAATCACCGAAAGTCTGATCATGGAAGACATCAAGCACAATATCGCCAGCCTGCAGGCGATTCGCGCCTTGGGCGTAACGATCGCGATCGACGACTTCGGCACTGGTTTCTCCTCGCTCAGCTACCTCGCCAAACTGCCGGTGGACACGCTGAAAATCGATCGCTCGTTCGTGATCGACATGACCGCGGGCCCGGAGGGACTGGCGCTGGTGTCCACCATCATCGATCTGGCGCATTCGCTCAAGCTCAAGGTGGTGGCGGAAGGGGTCGAAACCGAGGAGCAGTCGCGCCTGCTGCGCTTGCTCAACTGCGACGAAATGCAGGGCTTCCTGCTCAGCAAGCCGGTACCGGCCGAGGTCTTCGAAACAAGATTCCTGGCCCCGCCGCCCGCCGGGTGACGACCGCTTACCCAGCATCGCAAAGCTGTTGCAAGGAACTGAAGTGGCAATGCATTTTGAGCCTGCGACCATAGCTGCCCGCTATGGCGACTTGGCGGAAATAACCGCCGCGGCGCCGGAAGGAAAGCCATGACCAAAAAGCGGGCATGGTGGTGCTGGTTTTCAAGCGGCCTCGGCGTTAACACCGCCATCGTCCTGTTCGTCGCAATTCTCATCGGCATCATCTGGAACGCAGTGTTCGGGCTGGTGCGGACCGAACGCGAGGATACGATCCGGGCCGCAGTCGACAGAAATGACAATCTTGCCATCGCACTGGAGCAATATGCCTCCCGCACCCTCCATAACGCCGATGCGGTGACCCAGTACCTGGTCCGGGAATACGTGGGCCCTCGCAGGGACACCGACCTCGCCAAATTCATGGCGCGCTACACCGTCGCCGATCGTGCAATTATCGGTGTGGTACTGGCAGACGAGCATGGCAGTGCGGTGACCACCGCCTACTCGGGAAATCTGGCCAAGCCGATCAAATTGGCAGACCGCGAACATTTCAAAGTCCACGTCGTGCGCGACGATGGCCGGATATTCATTGGGAAACCAGTGCTGGGACGTGTCACGGGTCAAGGGGTGATACCGGTTACGCGCCGAATTAACAAGGCCGACGGGTCGTTCGGTGGCGTCGCAATGGCCTTGATCGAGCCCGCCCGGTTCACGGATGTCCTGCACGAGGCAAAACTGCGTCCGCTCGATGTAATTTCGCTGGTAGGCCTGGACGGCATCACCCGGGCTAGGCTGAGCGGCACGGTGGCAAGCTGGGGAGAGGACGTCGGGAAAAGTCAGCTGTTGGTGGAACAAGCCAAGCGTCCTGCCGGTAACTATTTCGGCAAAGGCGGACGGGACGGGGTGCTGCGCTTTTACAGCTACAGAACCTTGCCGGAATATCAGGTCATCGCCACAGTTGGGACCGCGGAAGCTGACGTAATGGCCGAGTTCTATCACCGGCAGAACCAGTATTACTGGGCTGCCGGACTGACCAGCGCATTCATCGTCGGCTTCGGGGTCATGCTGATGCTGGCTCTTGCAAGTCAGCGGCGCGGAGCCGCCACCGTTGCCCGCAGCGAGGCGCGCTTTCGCAGCCTGACGGAGATGTCCTCGGACTTTTACTGGGAGAGCGACGCGGAACACCGGCTCACGCAGCGCGATTCGGCCAACAAGAAATTGAGTTCCGTATCGGTGTTTCGGCACGGCTCACAGATTGGCGACCGCCGCTGGGAAATTCCTTATTTGTCACCTGATGAGGCGGGCTGGCAGGCGCACCGGGCGGTGCTCGATGCCCACCAGCCATTCCGCGCGTTCGAGCTCTCGCGCCGTGGTGTCGACGGCGCCGAGCGCTTTATCTCGATCAGCGGCGATCCGGTGTTCGACGCCTCTGGTGCGTTCACGGGCTACCACGGTGTCGGCACGGACATTACCGAACGCAAGGAAGCAGGCGCGAAAATTGTACACCTCAACCGCGTATACGCCATGCTGAGCGGCATCAATATGCTGATCGTGCGCGTGCACGATCGCGACGAGCTTTTCAGAGGTGCGTGCCGGGTCGCAGTCGAGGCAGGCGGGTTTCGCATGTCCTTGATAGCCGTCGTGGATCGGAGCGCGATGAAAATTGTTCCGGTGGCCTCGGCGGGCAAGGATGAGGAGCTTCTGGCCTCCATCAATGACATCTTGTCATCGAGCGAACTTGCTTCGAGCACCATGGTCGCCCGCGCGATCAGGGAAAAGAAGGTCGTCGTGGCGAACGATTCAAAAACCGACCCCCAAGTTGTGTTCGGCAGGAAATATGCGGAAGCCGGAGTTTGCTCGATGGCGGTTTTACCCCTGATCGTGGCGGATGAAGCGGTAGGCGTGCTCGCTCTGTACGCCAGCGAGCGTGAATTCTTCCACGAAGAGGAGCTGAAGCTGTTGACCCGACTGGCCGGCGACATCGCGTTCGCGCTGGATCACATCGAAAAAGCGGACAAGCTCGACTACCTCGCCTACTACGATGCGCTCACCGGCCTCGCGAACCGCAGCCTGTTTCTCGAGCGGGTGGCGCAGTACGTGCGCAGTGCCGTCAGCGGCGGGCACAAGCTGGCCGTGTTCCTGATCGATCTGGAGCGCTTCAAGAACATCAACGACAGCCTCGGCCAGTCGGCCGGCGACGCGCTCCTGCGGCAGGTGGCGGAGTGGCTGACGCGCGCCGCCGGGGACGTCAACCTGCTGGCGCGCTTGGATGCAGATCATTTCGCCGCGGTGCTGCCGCAGGTAAAGCAAGGGGGCCACGTGGCGCGGCCTCTCGAGAAAGTATTGGAAGCGTTTCTGGGGCATCCGTTCCGCCTGAACGACGCTGTGTTCCGCATCGCCGCCAAAGTCGGAGTCGCGCTGTTCCCGGAGGACGGCGCCGACGCCGACGCTTTGTTCAGGCACGCCGAGGCCGCGCTCAAAAGCGCCAAGGCGAGCGGGGAGCGCTACCTGTTCTACACGCAGAAAATGACTGCGACGGTGGCCAGCAAGCTCACCCTGGAGAATCAGCTGCGCCAGGCTCTCGACAACCAAGAATTCGTGCTCCATTACCAGCCCAAAGTGAGCCTCGCGAGCGGCAAACTCACCGGCGCCGAAGCGCTGATCCGCTGGAATGATCCGCGCACCGGCCTGGTGCCACCGGGCCGCTTCATCCCGGTCCTGGAAGAAACCGGATTGATCTATCAAGTCGGGCGGTGGGCGCTGCGGAAGGCTGTCGAAGACTACCTGCGCTGGCGCACCGCCGGACTGCCGGCCGTGCGCATCGCGGTGAATGTCTCACCGCTGCAACTGCGGAATCGCGGTTTCGTCGACGAGATCAGGCAGGTTATCGGTGTCAGCCCGTATGCGGCGGCTGGGCTGGAACTGGAGATCACCGAAAGCCTGATCATGGAAGACGTCAAGCACAGTATCGCCAGCCTGCAGGCGATTCGCGACCTCGACGTATGCATTGCCGTCGACGATTTCGGCACCGGCTTTTCCTCGCTCAGTTACCTCGCCAAGCTGCCGGTGCACACGCTGAAAATCGACCGCTCGTTCGTGGTCGAGATGACTGCCGCGCCGGAGGGACTGGCGCTGGTATCCACCATCATCAAACTGGCGCATGCGCTCAAGCTCAAGGTGGTGGCCGAGGGGGTCGAAACCGAGGAGCAATCGCGCCTGCTGCGTTTGCTCGCGTGTGACGAAATGCAGGGTTTCTTGTTCAGCAAACCGGTGCCGGCGGACGCGTTCGAGGTGATGTTCCTGGCCCCGTCGACCGGCAAATGACGAATAACGAAGTGAGAATGCGAGTCTTGCCGCATTTCTGATTCCGCCCTCGCTCGACGCGAAGCAGCCTTTGCGCCTGCGCCGTTTCGGCTTCGCCGCGCTGAGCTATGTTTTTGTTTTGGCGCTGGTGGTAGTCATTCGGTGCCAAGCAGGCGCGCTGCGGCGGGTCTGCCCGGCCCCCGGGGAACGCCTTACTTGCCGTAGTATTCGCTGACGGTCTCCCACGCCACAGCTTGAAGGAATTTCGCGGTTGCGGCGTCGATGTCGGCGGTATAGCTGTTGCCGACCGGCGATTTCTTATATATCGATGCGTAAGCCGTCGCCGCGGCGAGGTAAGTGCCGATGACGGTCGGGTGGCGCTTGTCCGGTTGATAGAACTCCAGATCCGTCCTCTTGGCTATCGCTTTGGCGAACGCCAGCCCGGCCGGTATGACCAGGGCGTCGTTGTCGTTTCCGGCTACGGTGTAGGCCTCGGCCAGTTGCGCCGCCATTTCCGGCTTATCCTTGTAGGCCCAGGTCATCATGAACATCGGTATGGCGCCGTGCCTGCGCACGATGTCGCTCTGCTTTTTCGCATATTCGTGAAACACGCTCTTCAATTGCGGATGCACCGGGCACTGGCTGCAGTCGGACATGATGACGGCATCGAACAGCTCGTCCAGCTTGTTGAACTTGACCTGATTATCTGCGACAAACGAATACTTGCCGATACCGTTCGGCCGGAAGTAGGACTCCATGTCATGCCAGTCGAAACCGGATCCGCTGATGGTCACCGATGAGGAGCGGTGGCTCATTTTCGGATCCGCGGCCCTGACCAGCCGGCCAAGGTAGTTGTGCATGCTGTTGTTGTAGTAAAAGAAACTGTTTCCGACCCAGAGGATGGATTTCGGCGGTTCTGCGCCGAGGTCGGTGCGTTTGGGTTGGGTCTGCGCGAGAAGATCACCCGACAGCGAAAACAGCAGCAGGGAAAGCAATGCGACGGAGAGTTTTTGGTTGCCGTAGGCCCTGAACATCGATCTTCTCTTTTGAGGAAAAATGTATTCGAGATGCTTCCAACATTTCTGAATTTCGCGCAACTGATTCTGCAAATTGTAGCATTGCAGAAAACAGGACTTATTCGCGTCCGGAAGTTTGGAGATGCAGACCGCACGTGCGGATTGCGGCGATGCCAGAAGCGGGCTGGGGCGTAGCGAGCGGCGAGGTATAATCGAAAACCGAATTCGCACAACGCCCGAGTGAAGGAGCCCCGCCCATGTCCCGCGCCAGCCGCTTCCCTTTTACTGTTGCCGCGCTAACCGCGGTTCTGCTGGGCGCCTCCGCGTCCTACGCCCAGGATTTTCCGAACAAGCCGATCCGGATCGTCGTGCCCTATACGGCGGGCGGATCGTCCGATTTTGTCGCGCGCACCATTGCGACGCGGCTGCAGGAGAACCTCAAGAGTCCGGTAGTCGTCGAGAACAAGCCCGGCGGCAACGCGCAGATCGGCTGCGATTACGTCGCCAAGTCCGCCCCCGACGGCTATACGCTGCTGCTCGCCGGAATGACCACGCACGCGGCGGCGCCGGCGCTGTACAAGAAGCTGCCCTACGACACGATCAAGGATTTCGCGCCGATCACCAACGTGATCGAGTCGCCGCTCGTGGTCGTAGTGAATCCAGAAGTGCGCGCCAACACGCTGATGGAATTCGTCGCGCTCGCGAAAGCCAACCCGGGGAAGCTCAACTACGGCTCCGCCGGCGTCGGCAACACGCTGCACCTCGCCGGCGAGATGTTTCGCCTGACCACAGGCACCGACCTGGTCCATGTGCCGTACAAAGGCGCGTCGCAGGCGCTGGGCGACCTGCTCGGCGGCCGCATCCAGGTCATGTTCGACCTGCCACAGACGCCGCTCGCGAATATCCAGGCCGGCAAACTCCGGGCACTCGCGGTCACCGGCAGCGAACGCTTGAGCCTGTTGCCCGGCGTACCGACGACTACCGAGGCGGGCTTGCCGGCGTTCACTTTCGGTACCTGGATCGGGCTGGTTGCGCCGGCCGGAACGCCGCCTGCCGTCATCAAGCGCCTGCACGCCGAAATCGTCAAGGCGGCACAGCAAGCGGAGGTCAAGGAAGCTTTCGCAAAAATGGCCATGCTGGTTTCGACCAGCGAATCGCCCGAGGCGTTCGCGAAGAAAATGCAAATCGAAACCGAGCGCCTGGGCAAGGTGATTCAGGCCGCCGGCATCAAGCCGGAATAGCCGCCGCATGAACAAGCGCGAACGCTTCTATGCCGCCGTGCGCGGCGAAAAGATCGACCGCCCGCCAGTGACCGCATGGGTGCACTTCCTTTCGGACCACCTGAGCGGCGAGCAGACGGCTGCGCTGCACCGCTGTTTTGCCGATGCCTACGACTGGGACGTGGTGAAAGTCATGAACGACTATCGCTATCCGATTCCCGCCGGGGTGCAGACGCTGGAGGACGCCGCGAGCCTGCGCGCGTTCAAGCCGCTGGACCTGGACGCGCCTTGTTTCGCCGAACAGCTGAAATGCCTGGCCACGCTGCGCGCGGCGCTCGGACCCGACATTGCGCTGATCGATACCGGCTTCGATCCCTACCAGCAGGTGTTGCGCAACGTCGGTTTCGACCAGGCGCCGAACCTGTGGAAGCACCAGGCCGATACCTTGCGTGCGCTTGAAATCGTGGCGGACAATATCTGCCGCTATATCCAGGCGGTGAAAGCGCAGGGGGTCGAGGCCTTCTTCCTGTCGATCAACGGCGCGATACGCGAAGGTTTCCCGCGCGGTTCCAGCCAGCAGGTCTATGAAACCTTCCAGCGGCCGTTTGAATTGCGCTTGCTGCAGGCGGCCGAGGGCATGGTGCGCATACTCCACGTCCATGGCGCCGGTCTCGACCTCGGCCGCGTGCTCGACTATCCCTGCGAGGTGATCAGCATTTCTGACCGGCTGCCGGGCAACCCCAGCCTGGCCCACCTGCGCCGGATCACGCCGAAATGCCTGATGGGCGGGATCGACGAAACCCGCTTCCAGGAGCGCACGCTTCCCGCGATCGCGAGCGAAGTCGACGATGCCATTGCCCAGGCGGGGCGGCGCAAATTCATCCTTGCGCCCGGATGCACCATTCCTTCTTTCAGCCCGAAGCGCTTGCTCGATTTCCTGCGCGACTACACGCGCAGGATTTGACCTGCACCAGCGAGCGCTCCGGCAAATGATTTCTCATCCAAGGGAGTAGCCATGCAGTACGATCCGAAACGCAGTGATTTCACCCTGGGCATCATCGGCACCGGCGCCATGGGGCGCGGCATCGCCCAGGTCGCCACCACCGGCGGCATGCGCGTGCTGATGACCGACGCGCGCGCGGGTGCCGCGGCCGAAGCGAAGGATTTCGTCTCCAAGATGCTGCAGCGCGCGGTGGAAAAAGGCAGCATGACGAAGGAGGCGCATGCGGCCGCGATGGCGCGGATCGAAGTGGTCGACGGCCCCGCGGCGATGGCGCCCTGCCATCTGGTGATCGAGGTCATCGTCGAGGACCTGGCGGCGAAGCGCGCTTTGTTCGCCGAGCTCGAAGGCATCGTCAGCGCCGACTGCATCCTCGCCACCAACACCTCATCGCTGTCGGTGACCACCATCGCCGCGAAGCTGAAACAGCCCGAGCGTTTCGCCGGGATCCATTTTTTCAATCCGGTGCCGGTGATGAAACTGGTCGAAGTGATCGACGGCGTGCGCACCGAACCCTGGGTGGGCGATGCCTTGATGGAAGTGGGCCGGCGCATGGGCCGCGAACCGGTGCGGCTGAAGGACGCGCCGGGCTTCATCGTCAACCAGGTCGGCCGCGGCTTCGGCGTCGAAGCCGCGCACATCGCGATGGAGGGCATCGCCAGCTTCGTCGACATCGATCGCATCATGCGCGACGTCGCGGGCTTTCGCATGGGGCCGTTCGAACTGATGGAACTGACCGGCCTCGACGTAAGCCAGCCGGCCAGCGTCGCCATTTACGAGCAGTGCTACCACGAGCCGCGCTACCGGCCGGCGCAGCTGATGCGCAGCCGCTACGAGGCCGGGATATTCGGGCGCAAGACCAACAAGGGCTTCTACGATTACGCCGAGGGCAAGGCGGTGGTGCCGGCCGAAGCCGCGGCGCCCTCAGCGCGGCCGCAGAGCGTCTGGGTGAGCCCGGCCGAGCCCGACGGCCACGCTGCGCTCACGGCGCTGCTGAAGGCGTTGAAAGCGCCGCTGGAGACCGGCGCCAAGCCCAGCGCGCAGGCGCTGATCCTGGTCACGCCCTACGGCGACGATGCGACCGCCTGCGCGGTCGCGCAGGGCCTGGACGCCAAACGCACAGTGGCCGTGGACACGCTGTTCCCGATGGTCAAGCGGCGCACCATCATGACCACGCCGGTGACCGATCCGGCTTTCCGCGACGCTGCGCAGGGCCTGCTCGCGAGCGACGGCGTGCCGGTGACCGCGATCAAGGACAGCCCGGGCTTTATCGCCCAGCGCATCGTGGCCATGATCGTGAACATCGGCTGTTATCTGGCGCAAAGCCGCACCGCGGCGCCGGCCGATATCGACAAGGGCGCGACGCTGGGACTCAACTATCCGCACGGGCCGATGGCGTTCGGCGATGTGTTGGGGCCGGCCAAAGTGCTCAAGGTCCTCGACAATATGACCCGGCTCTACGCCGATCCGCGCTACCGGCCCAACCTGTGGCTGACGCGCCGCGCGCGCCTGGGCGTGTCGCTGCTCACCGCCGACAGCTGATCGCCGCCGCCGCGGCCGGCTGCCGCGGCGTCCGCATCGCCGGGCGGGGATCGGAACGCGGTGATCGCGCGTGCGCGTACCAGCAGTTCCTGCCACAGCGTGTCCGTGTTCTTGCGAAACACCGTGTCGGCATCGGCATTGAGCGCGAGCCAGCCGCCGCGGCCCAATTCGCGCGCGAGCTGTCCCGGCCCCCAGCCGGCATAGCCGTTGAAAAAGCGCACCTGTCCGGGCGGGGTGTACAGCAGTTGTTCCAGCACCGCGGGATCCATGGCGAAGGACACCTCGCTGAGCACCCGCAGGGCGCCGGGCGGGTTTTCGCCCGAGCGGAACACGGCAAACAGGCCGGCTGCTTCGACCGGACCGCCGAGGTAGATCGGTTCGGTGAAACGCCGCATCAGCTTGTTGTCGGGCAGGATCTGGGCGAGCGAGCGCGTGCCGGGGCGGTTCACGATGAAGCCCACGCTGCCGCCGTCGGCCATCTGCGTGACCAGCACCACGCTGCGGCGGAAATTCGGATCGAGCAGGCCCGGTGATGCCACCAGAAATATTCCGTTGGCGGAACCGCGCGTCTGGGCCGGGGCCATCGGCGCCGCCGCCATAAGGACGGCAAGCAGCAGCCATCGACAATTCATGGCTGGCCCTGGAGCTGCGCGTGGCGAAAGCATTTGACCAGGTGGTCGTTGACCATGCCCGTGGCCTGTATGTAGGCGTAACAGATGGTGGACCCGACGAACTTGAAGCCGCGCCGCTGCAAGTCCTTGCTCATGGCATCGGATTCGGGCGTGCGCGCCGGCACGCTTTTCATGCCGCGCCGCCGCTGCTGTTTCGGTTTGCCGCCGACGAAGCGCCAGATGTAGCGGTCGAACGAGCCGAATTCCTTCTGCACTGCCAGAAACGCTTGGGCATTCTGTATGGCGGCTGCGATCTTGAGCCGGTTGCGCACGATGCCGGGGTCGGCGAGCAAGCGCGCGACTTTGCCCTCGGCGTAGCGGGCGATCTTACGCGCGTCGAAATCGTCGAAGGCCCTGCGGTAGCCGTCGCGCTTGTTGAGGATGGTGGACCAGGATAGGCCGGCCTGCGCGCCTTCCAGAATCAGCAATTCGAACAGCAGGCGCTCGTCATGCACCGGCACGCCCCATTCCGCGTCGTGATAGGCGATGTAGGTTTCGCTGCTCAGGCACCAGGGGCAACGCGTGGCGGGATCGATGCGGTTCATAAGCGCATGATAGCCGCGCCTCGCAACGCGCGCCATGGCACGGATTCAGGCGGATTCCCGCCGCGCCCGGGGGCGCGCGCACAGGCGCAATGGCTTGCCGCAAGTCGCGGAAACAAAAAGAATTTATCCACAATTGCGCGGAGCTTGATCTCGGTCGAACTGCGACCGCGCGCTTTGTGCTAGCTTACGGCGTGCGTTTGGCGTTGCGTACTCCGTCGCCGCAGTCAGCTGCGCCGCAGCGATGCCGGGCAGACGATTGACAATACACCACACAATTGAAATCAATTCGAGAAAGGGAAGACCATGGCTGACGTATTAGCTCCGCTGGCGGGAAAAGTCTGGGAAGTGCTGGTCGAAGTCGGCGCGAAAGTCGAAGAGGACGATGAGTTGCTCGTCATCGAGGCGCTGAAAATGGAGAACACCGTTTATTCGCCGTCTGCCGGGACGGTCAAGGAAATCAAGGTGAAGAAGGGCGACAGCGTCGAGGACGAACAACTCCTCATCGTGCTCGAATGACGCACGGCCGCCAACGAACAGGAGGAATACAACAATGAATTTCGAACTTAGCGAAGAGCAACGACTGATACAGGACACGGCCCGGCGCTTCGCCGCCGAGGAGATTGCGCCGACGCTGGAGCAAGAGGAGGCGAAGCACGAGTTTCGCGCCGATCGCGTCGCGAAAATGGGCGAACTCGGCTTCTTCTCCTGCGCGCTGCCGGAAGACCTGGGCGGCAGCGGCATGGGCTTCATGGAGTCGGTGCTGATGTCGGAGCAGATCGCCAAGATATCGGCATCCTGGCGCCTGCCGTTCAACATGCAGAACCTGGGCCCGGCGCTGACCGTGACCAAGTTCGGCACCGACGCGCAGAAGAAGAAATATGTGCCCGGCTGGGTCGCCGGCACCCAGCTCGGTTTCTTCGCCATGACCGAGTCCAACACCGGCTCCGACGTATCGAGCATGAAGACCCACGCGATCGACAAAGGCGACCACTGGGAAGTGCACGGCACCAAGATGTGGATTTCGCAGGCGCACGTCGGCCATGCGGGCCTGCTCTATGCCTACACCGACAGGGCCAAGGGCAACAAGGGCATGACCGCATTCATCATCGAGCCGAAAAACTGGAAAGGCTGCACCGCGCGCGCGATCGAGACCAAGCTCGGCCTGAAATGCGCGCCGACCGGCGAATTCGCTTTCGAAGGCATGAAAGTGCCGAAGGAAAACGTGCTGGGCAATCCGGGCGACGGGTTTCGCATCTGCATGTGGCAGCTGAACCAGACGCGACTGGGCTGCGCTGCCGGCGCGCTCGGCGTTGCCGGCGGGGCGCTGGACATCGCCATCCAGTACGCGAATGAGCGCACCCAGTTCGGCAAGCCGATTTCGCAGCACCAAATGATCATGGCGCAGATCGCCGAGATGACGGTCGAGCACCAGGCGGCGCAGATGCTGGTGTACAAGGCGGCATGGCTGAAGGACAACGGCAAGCCGAACCAGTTCGAGACCTCGGTCGCTAAGTTCGCCGCATCGGAGGCCGCGGTGCACGCGGCGAACGAGTGCATGAAGATCTACGGCTCTTTCGGCTTCTCCACCGAGTATCCGGCGGAGCGCTTCTACCGCGACGCCAAGTCGCTGCAGGTGGTCGAAGGCACGTCGAATATCCAGAAGATCATCATCTCGGGCATGGCCTGCGGGTCCACGCCCAACCGCGAATAGAAACAGGGGAAGAGGGGAGAAGAGGAACAGGGGGTAGAGCCTAGGCGCTCTGACCCCCTTTCTTTCCGCAAAGCTTCATCTATCTTGAAGGAAGAATCCGCATGAGACCGTATTTCGAAAAAATGCCCGGCTTCGGCAAGGCGCTGAAGGAAAACCGCATCGCACGCACGCAGGAGAGCCGCGCCCAGATCGAAGCGATCGAAGCCGAGATCGCCGCGGCGAAAAAGGCGGTGGAGGAAGTGGGCATCCCTACGGCCAAGATCAACGAGCGCGGCGGAATGACGGTGTGGCAGCGCCTCGAGTACCTGGTCGATCCCGGTACCTGGCAGCCGCTGCACAGCCTGTACAACCCGGAGGACAACGAGGAGGGCACGACCAACGTGGTCGACGGCCTGGGCCAAATCGGCGGCCGCTGGGCGGTGATCATCGGTTTCGACAACAAAGTGCTTGCCGGCGCCTGGATCGCCGGACAGCCCGACAACATTCTGCGCGTGACCAACCTCGCCAAGCGGCTGCACATCCCGCTGGTGTGGCTGGTGAACTGCAGCGGCGTGAAGCTGCCGGACCAGGAGAAGTTCTACGCCGATCGCCGCGGTTCGGGCGCGCCGTTCTTTCGGCACGCCGAACTGGAGCAGGCCGGCATTCCGGTGCTGGCCGGCATCTACGGCACCAATCCGGCCGGCGGCGGCTATCAGGCGATCAGCCCGACCATCCTGATTGCGCACAAGGACGCCAACATCGCGGTCGGCGGTGTCGGCATCGTTTCCGGCATGGCGCCGCAGGGTGGCTTCGATGTCGCCGGGTTGGAGCAGCTGATCGCCGTGACGCGCAACATGAAAGACAAGCCGCCGGGCAGCGCGTCGACGCATTACGACTCGACCGGGTTCTTCACCCGGGTCTGCGACGAGGAAAAAGGCGTGCTCGACGGCATCAAGGAATACATGCGCATGATTCCGGCCTACGACCCGAAGTTCTTTCGCGTGGCCGAACCCGCCGAGCCGCAGCTGCCGGCTTCGGACCTTTACCACCTGCTGCCGTTCAACCAGAAGTCGGATTACTCGTTCGACGACATCCTCGCGCGCCTGGTCGACGGCAGCGAGCATATGGAATTCCGCCCCGGCTACGGGCCGGAGGTGTACACGGGCCTCGTGAAAATGGACGGTATGCTGGTCGGCGCCATCGGCAACCGGCAGGGACTCCTGCCCAAGGGCTATCCCGAGTACGCGGATTACCCCGGTATCGGCGGCAAGCTTTACCGCCAGGGCCTGATCAAGATGAACGAATTCGTCACCCTGTGCGCCCGCGACCGGGTGCCGGTGATCTGGTTCCAGGACACGACCGGCATCGACGTGGGCGATATCGCCGAAAAGGCGGAGCTGCTCGGCATCGGGCAGTCGCTGGTCTACTCGATCCAGAATGCGGACGTGCCGATGATGCTGGTGGTGCTGCGCAAGGGCAGCGCCGCGGCCCATTACATCATGGGCGGGCCCACGGCGAATCGCCAGAACGCGTTCACCCTGGGCACGGCGGCCACCGAAATCTACGTCATGCACGGCGAAACCGCGGCGGTGGCCACCTACGCGCGCCGCGCGATCAAGGACAAGGATTCGGGCAAGCCGCTGGAGCCGCTGGCGCAGAAAATGAACGAGATGGCGCAGAAATATTTGGATACCTCACGGCCGGCGTACTGCGCCCGCCACGGTTTCGTTGACGAGATCGTGGACCTGAAAGCGCTGCGCGGCTATCTGAAGGCGTTCGCCGGGGCCGTGTACCAGAATCCCAGATCGATCTGCCCGCGACACCAGATGCTGCTGCCGCGGATCATCAAGGGCTGAGGCGGTTCCACGGGGCGCGAGACAACTTGCCATTTTTGAACATGCGGCAGGCCGGAACACCAGGAAACGCCTGATTCATGGCTGAATCAATGTTCAGAAATGCGGCGGTCCGTAGAATCGCTCTCATCGCGACAATTCGTCAGCTCATCTTCAGGGGGAGAAATCGGCATGCGCAAATACCTGCACGTCAATCTGGGCGACCGCGCCGTCAGGACCGAAGAATTCCAGGGTGAGGCCAGCGTTCGCGCCGGCCGGCATTGGATCGCGAAAACCCTGCTCGAGCTCGGGACGGCCGCGGTCGATCCGCTGTCGCCGGAGAATCCGCTGATTTTCTCCGCAGGTCCGTTCGCGGGCAGCAACTTCTCCAACGCCAACCGCCTGAGCGTCGGCTGCAAGAGCCCGCTGACCGGCGGCATCAAGGAAGCCAACTCGGGCGGCACTTTCGCCTTTGCCCTCGGCCAGTTGGAAATGGCGGGGTTCACGCTCTATGGCGCGAGCCGGGAATGGGTCGTCATCCGCATCACCAAGGACGGCGCCATTACGTTTGAGACCGCCGCTCCCTATATGGGCAAGGGCACCAACGAAGCTGCGGCGCTGTTGTTCGAGAAATACGGCAAGAAAGTCAGCATCGCCCTGTGCGGTCCGGTGGGCGAGTACCTGGGCCTGACGGCGGGCATCTCCATCACCGATACCGACGGGCGGCCCTCCCGCCTGGCCGCGCGCGGCGGCGTGGGCGCCGTCATGGGCAGCAAGAAGGTCAAGGCCATCGTCGTCGATTTGAACAAGATGCCGAGCTTCCACGACCGGAAGAAACTCATAGGCGCGATCCGCGAATACGGCGCGCGGATCGCCAAGGACCCGGGCATCGACAACTACCGGCGCTTGGGGACTGCGATGGTGGCCGATATCACCAACCGCCTCGGCGGACTGCCGGTGCGCAATTTCAGCGCCGGGCGCATGGTCGAAGCATCCGAGGGGCCGTTCAAGCTGGGCGGCGACTATATCCGCGAGTTGAATATGAGCCGCGGCGGCAATCCGACCCACGCCTGCATGCCGGGCTGCCAGATCGAATGCAGCAATGTCTATGTGGACAAGGACGGCAAAGAGATTGTGTCGCCGCTGGAGTATGAAACCCTGGGCCTGATGGGCAGCAATTGCGGCCTCGCCGACCCGGATCAGGTGGCCCGCGTCAACGCCGTCGCCAATGATCTGGGCGTCGATTCCATCGAAACCGGAGCCATGCTGGCGGTGTTGATGGAGGCCGGTCTGGGCAAGTTCGGCGATATCGAATTCATGCTGAAGGTGCTGGAAGACATGCGCCTGGGCAATGAGCGTGGCCGTCTGTACGCGCAGGGCGCGGCGCGCGTAGGAGCACATTACAAGGTGGCTCGCGTCCCCGTGATCAAGAAGCAAAGCCTGGCGGCGTACGACCCGCGCGTGATCGAAGGAACCGGCATCAGCATGATGACTACGGCCCAGGGCGCCGACCACACCGTGGGCGCCCTGTTGATGCTCGACACCAAGAACATGAGCACCGCCGAAATCGTGGCGGCGAGCCTGGAGCTCCAGGCCGCGTGGGCCGCGGTCGATTCGCTCGGTCTGTGCATATTCGGGCGCGCGGTGACCGCCGCCAGCACCGAGCTCTTGGTGACGGCGCTCAACGACGCGCATGGCACCCATTTCGATGCGTCGTTCATGCGCGAGCTGGGGATGGAAGCGCTGAAAATGGAGTGGGAGTTCAACCGTGCAGCGGGCTTCACCGAGAAGGATGACGAGCTGCCGGAGTTCTTCTACACCGAGCCGCTTGCGCCGACCAACCGGACCGCGCGCCATCACAGCGCCGAAGTCAACCGCTGCCTGCAACAGCTGCTTGCTTGACCCGGATCGCCTGACGGATTAGATCGACCACCTGCGCAAAAGCGGGGACAGATGCGAATCACCATCGAAATGCAAGGTCCGCTGCAACGGTACAACAAGGGCGGACAGCCAAGGGCGGAACTGGATCTGGAAGACGGTCTCACCGTGCACGATCTATTGGTGAGCCTGGGTATGGACATGGACGCACCCTGGAACGCCGCCTTGAATGGCACACTGGCCCGTCCGTCGGACAAGGTATCCGACGGGGCATTACTCCTGGTATTTCCCCCCATCGAGGGGGGGTGATCCCTGCGCGGCGATCTTTGAGTTGAAGGAGCATGAGCACCATGGTCAAAGGACTTGCCAACAAGATACTGCGGGTCGATTTGTCTGAAGGCCGCATCTGGACCGAAGAGCAGAACGAGCTTTTCTACCGGCGCTACCTGGGCGGCGCCGGTATCCTCAGCTACTACCTGCTGAAACAACTCAAGCCCGGCGCAGATGCTCTTTCGCCTGAAAATGTTCTGGTCTTCGCTCCTGGCCCGGTAACCGGCACCGTCATGCCGGGCGGCTCCCGCCTCTGCGTCGGCGCGAAGTCCCCGCTCTCGGGCGGCATGGCGAAATGCGAAGCGGGCGGGTTCTTCGGCTACGAGCTGAAGCGCGCGGGTTTTGATGCCCTCGTGATCGAAGGCAAAGCCGCTCACCCGGTATACCTGTGGATCGACAACGGCGCGGTGGAAATCAAGGATGCGTCGCATCTGTGGGGGCAGACGGTGCTGCAAACCCAGGACGCCATCGAAGCGGAATTGGGTCAGACGCGCGTGCGGACCGCGACCATCGGTCCGGCGGGCGAGAACCTGGCCGCCATCTCCTGCATCATGACCGACCTCAGGAACGCGGCCGGCCGCGGCGGCCTCGGGGCGGTGATGGGATCGAAGAATCTCAAGTGCGTCGCAGTCAAGGGCAAGACCGCTCCGCAGGCGGCCGAGCCGGAGAAGATGCGTGAACTGGCCCGCTGGATGAACACCAACTACATGAACTTCAGTATTGCCGCGGGCTTTCACGAACTCGGCACCGGCGCGGGCATGGTGAGCGGGAACGCCATCGGCAACCTTCCGGTGCGCAATTGGGGCGATGGGCAGTTCGACGATGCGGCGATGATCCAGGCCGACGTGTTGCGCGACAGCTACCGGGTCGCGATGGAGGCGTGCCCCTCCTGCCAGATCCGCTGCAAGAAGGTGGTGGAACTGGAAAACGAGACCTACAAGGTGGATCGCAGAAACGGAGGGCCCGAGTACGAAACGCTGGCCGCGCTGGGCTCGCTCCTGGGCATCAACGATCTCGCGGCGATCTGCCGCGCGAACGAGCTGTGCTCCGTCTATTCGCTGGACACGATTTCTCTCGGCGGCACCATCGCCTTCGCCATGGAGTGCTTCGAAAAGGGGATACTGACGCTGGCGGATACGGGAGGCATAGACCTGCGCTTCGGCAATGCCGCCGCCATGCTGAAAGTGATTGAACTCATCGCGCAGCGGCAGGGCATAGGCGATATTCTGGCCGATGGCAGCCGCAAGGCCGCCGAGCGCATCGGGCGCGGCGCCGCGGAGCTCTCGATGCAGGTCAAGGGGATTGAATTCGGCATGCACGAGCCCCGCCTGAAACAGGGTCTGGGGCTGATCTATTCGATCGCCGCGCAAGGCGCAGACCACATGGCCGGCGCGCACGACACTTTTTTTATGCAGGAAGGACGCGGCATGGAGGCCGTGCGCAGCCTGGACAGTCTCGACCCCCTGCCCGCCAACGACTTGAGCACGGCCAAAGTGGACAGGGTGAAAAACCTCCATTTGGTGAGAAATTTTTCCGATTCTCTGGTTACCTGTAATTTCGTTCCCTGGACCCTGCGGCAGCAGGTGGACATGCTGCGCGCCCTCACCGGGTGGGATTACACCGATTTCGAGGCCTTGCGCCAGGGAGAGCGCGTCGCCACCCTAGGAAGGGTGTTCAATCTCCGGGAGGGCTTGACGGCGGCTGATGATCAACTGCCCAAGCGCTTCTTCTCGTCCACGCCGCGCGGGGCTTTGAAAGGCACCGCGATCGACCCGGAGGCAATGCAGCGGGCGAAGCGGACGTTCTACGTCCTGATGGGCTGGGACCCGGTCACCGGTGTCCCCACGCAGGAAAAGCTGGAACAACTGGGCATAGCCTGGGCCGCTGCGGAAGCAGTTCCCGCCTAGGACCAAAATCTGTCGGGCGGTGTCTGGCCAGCACGCGCGCCGCATTTTCGCGCAGCCGGCTGCGACGATCGCGCAATCCCCGTCGAAGGCAGGGGCTGGCGCGTGAGGCAAGCACTCAATCGGGGTCGAATCGCCCGTGGTTTGATATAGTCGGGCTGGCCTGTTCGAATCTCGTCAGATTTTCCATCCAGTTCATTGTGCGGAATCCAGCCCCCATGTCTCCAGAAATCCTGAAACAACTCGCGCCGACAGGGACCCTGCGTGCGGCAATCAATCTCAGCAATTTTCTGCTGGTCACCGGGAAAAGCCCATCCGGCGATCCCGAGGGCGTCGCGCCGGACATGGCGCGGGCGATCGCCGGGCGCCTGGGTGTGAACCTCAAACTCGTGCCCTTCAAGACGCCGGGAGAACTTGCCGACGCGGCCGAGAGCGATGTCTGGGATATCGGGTTGATCGGCGCGGAGCCGGCGCGGGCGGAGAAGATCGCATTCAGCCCCGCCTATGTCGAGATCGAGGCGACCTATCTGGTGCCGGCGGGATCAAAGCTGCGCACGATCGCGGAGGTCGATCGTCCGGGGATACGGATCGCGGTGGCGGCGCGCAGCGCTTATGACCTTTGGCTGGTGCGCAATATCCGGCAGGCCGAACTCGTGCACGCGGCGGGCATCGACGCGGCGTTCGACCTGTTCGTCGACGACAAGCTGGAGGCGCTGGCCAGTCTCAGGCCGCGGCTGTTGGCCGATGTCGAAAAATTGCCTGGTGCGCGTATCCTGGACGGACAATTTACCGCCGTGCAGCAGGCGGTCGGTACGCCCAGGAGGAACGCGGCGGGAGCAGCGTTCCTGCGCGATTTCGTGGAGGAAGCGAAGGCGTCCGGCTTTATCGCCGGCCTGATCGCACGCCATCAGGTTGCGGGATTGTCGGTTGCGCCGGCGGCATAAGGGGAATTCGACCTTTCGACCCGATATGGCGCGTCCTGCAACGCAGGGGGAGTAGACTCCTCTCGATATTGATATCGAAATCACCTCGGCCAATCGGCATGCCGTCGTGCGCGCCATTGCCTAGACCCATTTTCAATCCCCCTTGTAAGGTCCAGCCCCATGCTACGGGAACGCGAGCAACTAAACCAACATAGGAGATCCCCCGGCTCTGCCGGGGAGGCAGTAGAAGTTTGACATTTAAGGGAGTCCACCGCAGAAACTTCCAACCGTGAGCCGCCAAAGCACACGAAAAGGGAGTTTCGCGAT
>Ga0334722_10001158_pt1 | contig 34117 bp, 29 predicted proteins | sample C3_bottom_MG_FD_207210 | JGI IMG/M metagenome (GOLD analysis project Ga0334722, IMG submission 207210) | Sediment microbial communities from Yellowstone Lake, YNP, Wyoming, USA - C3_bottom | ecosystem: Environmental > Aquatic > Freshwater > Lake > Sediment | place: USA: Wyoming | collected... | reverse complement strand
GGCTTTGATCCCGTCCTTGATGGTTAAATCGGCCGCTTCCTGGGCCGCCGCGGCCGGGACGGTGATCAGCATCATCTTGATCTTATATTCCTTCACCCTGGCCGGTAATTCCTCCGGCGGAAAGATCTCCAGGCATTCAACCCGTCGGCCGATCTTGGCGGGGTTGTTGTCAAAAAGGGCCGCCATCCGGAAAGGGTAGTCTTTATCGTCGGCCACGCGCCTCAAGTTGTAACGGGCCAGGGCGGTACCAAGTTCGCCCACCCCAATCAGCCCGACATTGATCGGGCGGTCGGCATTCATGATCCGTCGCAGCTCTTCTTTCAACATTTGGGCCTGGTAGCCGACGCCTTGTTTGCCGAACTCACCGAAAAGGGCCAAATCCTTGCGTACCTGGGCCGCGCCTACCCCAGCCAGGTCCCCTAATTCCTGAGAGGAAATGTACCGCTCAGGATCAGCGGTGTCCAATTCGCTCAGGATGCGCAGGTAAACGGCCATCCGTTCCACGACCACTTCGGGAACCTTCTTTTTCCTCATACTTGAGCCCCCTTTGCGGGTTTAGTACCATAATGAATACTTACAATCCCACCGGTTAGCTCCTGGTACCCCACGGCAACAAAACCGGCCTGGCGGAATAGATCGGCCAAACGATCCTGGTCGGGAAAGTGGCGCAAAGAATACGGTAAGTAGGCATAAGGCCGTAAACCACCGGATCCCGCCAGGCCTTTCTCATTCAAGCGACCCAACCAGGGAACAATCTTTTCAAAATAAAATTTATAAGGCCCCCGCCAGAGGGGGTGGCGAGGATGGGACAATTCCAGGGAAAAAGCCCGCCCCCCCGGTTTTAGCACCCGGTACATCTCGCGCAGGGTCTGGGGCAGATCGGCCACGTTCCGCAAGGCAAAACCAATGGTTACTCCGTCAAAGCTATTATCGGGAAAGGGGAGGGCCATGGCGTCACCATAGAGAAGTTCTACCACATCCTTGAACCGGCTCCGGCTGACTTTGTCCCGCCCAACGGCGAGCATCGCCTCGGAGAAATCCACCCCCACCACCTGTCCGCCCGGAACCACCTGCGGGGCCAAACCGAGGGCCAGTCCGGCCGTTCCCGTACAAAGATCCAAAACCCGTTCTCCCGGCTGAAAACGCGTATAGCGCAAAAATACCCGCTGCCAGTAGGCAAAGGTACCACCGGTGATTAAGAGATTCATCAAGTCGTAATGACGGGCAATGGAATTGAAAAGCCGTTTGACATAAGCCGCTTTATCGTTAAGGATCGGACTTTGTTCCACCAGGTTTCGCTCCCCTAAGGTTTAAAATCGGCCGGGAGCCTAAGGTGAGGCAGAAGCCGAACCGCCTCTTTTCCCTCAACCAGGCCGGGGCCTCAGGTGTGGCTGGCCCACGGCCAGCCTGAACGATCACAGTTCGTGCTACAAGGCACAGATTATTATAACACGAATTGGGAAGAGCTAAAAGATTATTTTTCTCAAATAGCGTCCGGAAGGAAGAAAAAATAGGAGGCGCCGCCCGGGTCTCCAGCCTACTCTGTCGCCTCGCTGTTACTCGGACAAGATCCCCTCCTCGACCAGGTCCACGGATCAGATCTTTAATCCGGCCAGGTTACACCTGAAGGTACTTCCAGGAACAAACCCTTCGTTCCAGCCACTCCAGGCCCAGGTAAAGGCCAAAACCCAAAAGCCCCATGGCCATGATCCCGGCAAACATCTGGTCATAGGCATAGCGGGTCCAGGCGTCCAAGAGATAATAGCCGAGCCCCTCCTGGCTGGCGATGGTTTCCGAGAAAAAGAGGACGGCGATGGCCGTGCCGGTGGCAATGCGCAAGGAAGTGAGGATTTCGGGAAGGGCGGCCGGCCAGATGACGTGCCGGTAAAGGTCCCACCAATCGGCCCCCAAAGACTGTACCGAATGAATGAGAGCAGGGTTAATCCCACGGGCGGCATCCCGGGTGGTGATCAGAATTTGAAAGAAAAGGACCAGGCTGATCAGGAAAATCTTGGCCCCGTTCCCTAATCCCAGCACGATCATGACCACGGGCAAAAAGACGACTTTGGGGATGGGATAGAGAAGATAGATCACCGGAGTAAAATAGCGGTCAAAGGCCGTCGCGCGCCCCAAAAAAAGCCCCAGCGGGACGGCCAGAAGGAAGGAGATGACCATACTGGCCACAACCCGGTAAGCACTGGACCAAAAATGATAGGCCAGGCCGGTGGAGAGGGCCAGGAAAAAGGCCCTGGCGGCCCGCCCCGGTCCGGGGAAGGCCGGGACGGCCAGCCAGAGCGATAAGATTTCCCAGAGGAGCAAAAGCCCCAAAACACCGATCAGGCGGGCCCGCCACCCATTGTCAACCCGCAATATATCTCCCCCTACCGGGTTGGCCCCGGGAAAAATCCTCCATCAGCAACGTCTCAGCTGAACCTCAACCTTGTTTGAGCTGGCCGAAAAGTCCGTACCGGCTTACACCACCTAACACAGCTCCCGACCCAGGCACAATTCTTCCATCAGCCGCCAGTCTGACACTCCCGCTATCATAAAGAACCCAATTCGCCACGGAGGCACTCTTATGCGTTCTGGCGGAGGACCTTTGCCGTCTGCGCCTGGTCCGGATCATCTTCCTGCGGCCGCGTCAAAAGTCGCCGGACTTCGTTGGCCAACCGGTGAAAGGCCGGGTCGCGGCGAAAGCCGACCCGGCCCATGCCGGGGTTTTCCAGCACGGCCAGCACCTGGCCCGGGCGGGAAGAGAGGACGATGATCTTTTGCCCCAAAAATACGGCCTCTTCGATGCTGTGCGTGACCAGTAAGATGGTCACCCGGTCCCGCTGCCAGATGTCCAAAAGTGCCTCCTGCAGGCTTTCCCGGGTCAAGGCATCTAGAGAGGAAAAGGGTTCATCCATCAACAAAAGATCCGGGTCCAGGGCCAAAGATCGCGCAATGCCCACGCGCTGGCGCTGGCCCCCGCTCAGCTGGGCCGGATAGTGGTGACGGAACTCCCACAATCCGAGCTCCTGCAAGAGCTGCCGGCCCCTTTCTTCAATCTCCTCCGCCGTCTTACGGCGGATTTGCATCCCCAAAATGGTATTCTGCCAAACGGTCTTCCAGGGCAAAAGCCCGTAATCCTGGAGGATCAGGCTCGTCCGCCGTCGCTTCGGCCCTACGGGCTGGCCGTCTACCAACGCCTCGCCCCCACTGGCGGGAACAAGCCCGGCCAAGACATAAAGGAGGGTGGTCTTGCCGCAGCCGGAAGGCCCAATGATGGCCGCCGTTTGCCCCCGGCCGATGCTGAAACTGACCTGCCGCAGGGCCTCAACCACCGTGTTTCTCTGCCGGTAAACCACCGAAAGGTCCCGCAAACTAACCATGGGGGTTTCTGGCGGAGCATCCCCCGCCATCTCCTTTTCCCCGTGGTTCGTTTGGAAAATGGCTTTTTCGTCCCGCTGCGAAAGCCTGTCCTCCATCGCTGTTCCCCGCTCAATGGTCCGCCGACATCTACTGGCCAAGAACCCTTTTGTCCACGAGCTGCTCAAAGGTGGGCTTTTGTGAAAGGAGTTTGCGCTCCAGCATCCAGTTGACCACATCCTCCACGGCACCCCGCCCCGGTAAAACCGGCGCAGAAAAGACGATTTTCATCCCGTGGTTCCCTGCCGTGAGTAGTTCTTTGGGCACCCCAGCTTTGGCCACCAAGAGGTCGTTATAGCCGGCCGGGTTTTTTTGTAGGTCGCTCACGGCCCGCGCGTATGCCTTCATGACCTTCTGCGCCCCGGCGAGGTTTTTATCCAGCGTATCCTGGCGGAAGAAGATCACCGTCTGGCTCAGGTTTTCCCTGGTGTCATCCAGGAGGAGGCGCGCACCTTTACTTTCAGCCATGGCCGCAAAAGGATCAGGCAAGGTGGCCGCTTTAACCGTTCCGTTCAAAAGGGCCTCCAAACGCAAGGGGATCTTGGGAATGGAGGTTTTCTTGATCTCCTCGGGTTTGAAACCCTCCTTCTGCAAAAGTCGGTCGGTGACGTATTCAATGATACTGTTGGGGGAAATGGCTATCTCCACGTTTTTCAATTGGGCGACGGAGGTCAGGCCGGAATTGGGTGCCGCCAGAATGGCAAACCGTCCTTCCTCCGGCTTGACCCCTTGCCCAACGGCCACGGCCCGCACTGCCGTCCCTCCTTGATTGAGGAGGGCCACGGCCAAAAGGTCGCCCAAAGCTCCGTCGATCTTCCCTCCGGCCACCGCGCTATCCCTTTCCACTGCGCTGGGGAAGGCGACCAGCTCAACCTCCACGCCCTCGTCCTTAAAGTAACCCTTTTCCTGGGCCACCCAGAAGGGTAGATTGTCGATGATGGGGAGCATGCCCAGCCGCACCGGGGCCGGCTGCGCACCGCACCCGGTGACCAGCAGTCCGATGGTACTTACCAGCAAAGCTAAAAGGACGAAAACCTTGCTAAGTCTTTTCACGTTTTTTCTTCCTCCCTTTAAGCCTTGATCAGTGTGGTATCCAGAAAGGTAAAAAGAAAGAAAATGAGGCTGATCATCCCGTTCACATTGAAAAAGGCCACGTTCAGGCGGGAAAGATCCTCCGGTGAAATCAACCGGTGCTCATAAAAAAGGAGGGCCGCCGTCAGGACCACCCCAACGAGGTAATAAGGACCACGCCGGTCCAGGAAATAGAAGGCGACAAAAAGAAGGATCGTCAGGACGTGCATGGCCGCCGAAATGCGCAGAGCTCCCTTCAGGCCGAAACGAACCGGGATGGAAAAGAGCCCCGCCTGCCGGTCGAAATCCAGGTCCCAGATGGCATAGATAATGTCGAAGGCGGCGATCCATAGCCCCACCGCCAAACCCAAGACGTAGGCCGGTAGTTCTGCCCGCCCGGTCACGGCTATCCAGCCGCCAAAAGGGGCGTAGAATTCGGCCAGTCCCAAAACCAAATGGCTGAGCCAGGTAAAACGCTTGGTATAAGGGTAAACGACCAACGTCACCAGGGCCAAAGGCAAAAGGCGAAAGGCGAGGGGATTCAATTCCCAGGCCGCCAAGGCAAAGAGGGCCACCGAAAATAGGGTGAATAAAAGCACTTCCCCCACCGACAGAAGGCCCCGGGGCAGGTGGCGGTTGGCCGTGCGCGGGTTCTGGGCATCAATGGCCCGGTCGATGAGCCGGTTCAAGGCCATGGCCGCGCTTCTAGCCCCGAACATGGCTACTGTCACCCAAAAGAGAACCCGCCCTTCTGGCCAACCGCGCGCCGCCAAAAAGCTTCCGGCGTAAGCAAAGGGCAGGGCAAAAACGGTGTGTTCGTATTTGATCAGCTCACCAAAGGTCTTAACTTTCCGCCACCACATGATCGGCTCGCATTCCCTCTCAGAGTTTTATCCCGTATTCCCGCCAGCGCCGATTGACCAACTCGACGATCTCCGGCGACATCTTGATCTCGTCTGGCCATTCCCTGGCGTGCCCTTCTTCCGGCCATTTGCGGGTGGCATCGATCCCCATCTTCGCCCCATATAAAGGTGTCGGCGAGGCATGGTCCAGCGCGTCCAGGGGCCCCAGGGTGACGGTGACGTCCCGGGCCGGGTCGATATTGGCAAAGACGCGCCACCAGACCTCCTGCGGGTCATGGACGTTAACGTCGGCGTCCACCACCACGACCAGCTTGGTGTACATCATCTGGCCCAGGCCCCAGACGGCGTTCATCACTTTCCGCGCCTGACCGGGGTAGGTCTTCCGGATGGAAAGGATCAGGCAATTGTGGAAGACCCCCTCGGCGGGGAAGTCCATGTCCACCACCTCGGGAAGTTGCAGGCGCAAAAGGGGCAGGAAAATTCGTTCCGTGGCCTTGCCCAGAAAGAAATCTTCCATGGGCGGCTTCCCGACCACGGTGGCCGGATAAACGGGGTGCCGGCGCCGGGTGATGGCCGTCAGGTGGAAGACGGGATAGTCATCAGCCAGGGAATAGAAGCCGGTGTGATCGCCAAACGGCCCCTCCCGCCGTTTCTCGTTAGGATCCACGTATCCCTCAAGGATGAACTCCGCTTCCGCCGGCACTTCCAAATCTACCGTCTTGGCTTTGACTACCTCTACCGGGGCCCGCCGCAAAAACCCGGCAAAGGTGAGTTCGTCGATCTGACCTGGCAGAGGAGCTGTGGCGGCATAGATGGTGGCCGGGTCGGCCCCCAGGGCCACCGCCACCTCCAGGCGTTGGCCCTTTTCGCGGACCCCCCGGAAGTGTCTGGCTCCGTCCTTATGGATGTGCCAGTGCATGCCGGTAGTCCTTTCATCGTAAACCTGCATCCGGTACATCCCCACGTTCTGTTGTCCCGTACTGGGATCGCGGGTGATGACCAGCGGTAAAGTGATGAAAGGACCCCCGTCCTGGGGCCAGCTTTTGATGATGGGAAGATCGCGGAGGCTTGGATTTTTCGTTTCCACAACCTCCTGGCAGGGAGCGGACCTGACCCGTTTCGGCGTAAAGGAAGCCAGTTCGGCCAGTTTTGGCAGGGCGCGCAATTTCTCCAGAAGCCCGCTCACTTCCGGCGGTTTCAAAAGTTCCTCCAGGCGGCGCCCCACCTCATCCAGGTCCTGGACCTCGAGGGCCAATTTCATCCGCTCCAGCGAGCCGAAAAGATTGATCACCACGGGATAGGGAGAGCCCTTGACCCGCTCAAAAAAGAGGGCTGGACCTCCAGCCTTTACCACTCGATCGGTGATTTCCGTTATTTCCAGTTCCGGATCGACGGGGGTGGAAATCCGCTGCAAAAGCCCCCGTTCTTCCAGGACCCGTAAAAAGTCGGACAAGTTGCGAAAAGCCATGGTTTATCTCTTTCGCTCCCCAGCGCCGGTTGGGTCACCGCCCCGAAATTGGCTTCCAATCCGCCTGCTCCAGTTCCTTGACCAGCCTGGCCACTTCCCAGGGGGCTTCCGCCACGGCCGCCCCACCGGCCTTTAAAGCCGTGACCTTACTCTCAAAGGTGCCTTTTCCTCTTTCAATGATGGCCCCGGCGTGCCCCATCCGTTTTCCAGGCGGCGCGCTCTTCCCCGCCAAATAAGCCACCACCGGCTTGGTCATGCCTTTAATGTACTCGGCCGCCTCTTCCTCCGCCGTTCCTCCGATCTCGCCGACCAGGACGATGGCTTTGGTCTCCGGATCCTGCTCAAAACGCTTCAAAAGATCGATGAAGGTCAGGCCGACGACCCGGTCGCCGCCCATCCCTACCACCGTCGATTGACCGAGGCCAGCCTTGGTCAAACCGGCCGCCACCTCGTAGCTCAAAGTGCCGCTCCGCGCCGCAATCCCCACTGGACCAGGGGTGTAAATGGCGTTGGGCATGATGCCCATTTTCGATTTTCCCGGGGAGATGATGCCGAAGGTGTTCGGACCGATCACCGTCACTTCGCGTTCCTGCGCCACGGCCATGATCTCCATGGCGTCGTGCACAGGAATATGTTCCGGAATCAAAACCAGGACCTTGATCCCGTTATCCATGGCCTCAAAGGCCGCATCCTTGACCAGAGGGGCCGGGACAAAGATGATGGAGGCATTGGCCCCGTGTTTGGCCACGGCCTCGGCCACCGTATCATATACCGGGACACCGTGTACCACTTGCCCCGCCTTCCCGGGGGAGACCCCCGCCACCACCCGCGTGCCGTAATCGAGCATCTGTTTGGTATGGAAACTCCCCTGGTTGCCGGTGATGCCCTGAACGACAACCTTCGTTTTTTCGTCGATGATTATCGCCATTGCTCAAGCCTCCCCTCTGGCCGCCGCCACAACGGCCCGCGCCGCCTCATCCATGGAACGGTAAGCCGACAGGCCATTCTCCCGCAGAATCTCAACGCCCTCGGCTTCGTTGGTCCCTACCAGGCGAATGACCATGGGCACCGGAATACCCCGCGTCTTTTTCACCTGAACGATGGCCTTGGCGACATCGTCGCAGCGGGTGATGCCGCCAAAGATGTTAATCAACAGGGCTTTGGGCTTTTTCATTAAGAGCACTTCGATGGCCTGAGCCGTCTGTTCGACGCTGGCCCCACCGCCGGCGTCTAAAAAATTGGCTGGCCGGCCCCCGTAGCTCTGCAAGACGTCCAGGGTAGCCATGGTGATGCCCGCCCCGTTGGCCATAACCGCGATGTCCCCATCCAGTTCCACGTAGGCCAAACCCAGGGCCTTGACCTTCCGCTCTAGCTCGGTACCCTCTTCTACCAGCGGGAGGTCTTTATGCCGGTACAAAGCGTCATCATCCACGTTTAAGCGGGCATCGGCCGCAATGACCTTATCCCCGCTGATGACGAGGGGGTTAATCTCCACCAGCTCGGCATCGTATTGCCGGAAGATACGGTAGAGTTTCACCAAAATATCGGCCACCTGTTTGGCGATGTCCCCGCTTAATTCCAAACGTCTGGCCACTTCCCGCCCGACATAGGGGTGGACTCCGAGGCGGATATCGACCCAGCGCTTGACGATGTGCTTCTCCGGCACCTCTTCAATATTCATACCGCCCTGGTTGGAGGCGATAATCAGCGGCGCTTTGGCGGCTTTGTCGATGCTGATGCCCAGGTAAATCTCCCGGTCGATCTTCAGTTTCTCTTCCACCAAGACCTGTTCCACCCGGTACCCGCGGATCTCGGCCCCCAAAAGGCGAGCCGCCGCCTCCCGCGCCTCCTTCGGCGTACCGGCAAAAGCGATTCCACCGGCCTTTCCCCGCGCCCCGGCCAGCACCTGCGACTTGATGGCCACCTCCCCGATCTTGGCCGCTATGGCCTCGGCCTCCTCCGGAGTCCGGGCTACCCTACCCGGCGGGACGGGAAGGCCGTTTTTGGCAAAAACCTCTTTGGCCAGATATTCGTAAAGCTTCATACAGCGCCTCCTTTCAACAAAAAAAGAAATCAGCCTAAGCACGTAGGCAGACTAAGGCCGCCCCCACAAAAAGTCGCCGGAAAACATTGAAAGATCTTGGTGCTAGTTTTGGACAATCCTCCAAAAGTATTCTACAAAGGCCGAGCTTTTCCTCCTGGCTTTCGACAATATTTCCCCCGCTTTAAGCCAGAAAAGCCACAAAAGCCAATCATCCAAACGGGTAGTCATGTCTAACCGGAGGATGGTTCGCTGGCCGCCAGGCCCCTTGCTCACCACAAAGCCCCAGAGTGCCACTATTGCTATCCGTTCCGAGGCGCCGTATAGCCAGGTAGCAACCCACATCCTACTGGCCAAAAAGCCCTCCCGTCAAAAAGCGACGGGAGCCAAAAACGCTTTGGCCCCCGTCAGTCTGCATTTAACATACCGGGCCCTGAAAATGACCGGTTTCTGGCACAGGAAGGTCGCTCTGTCCTCAAGGGGCGGCGGCTGTCTACCTCATCGTTGTCCCTCAACTACTACCGGCTTGGCGTGGCTGTCTCGGGGGTGTCTACCTCATCGTTGTCCCTCAACGCTGCCGACACCCGCGCCGAAATCATGCTTATGCTCTATCACCAGAGTTCAGCTTCGCCCATTGAGCCGCCACCACGGCAAACTCTCCGCCCGTGGAAAGCGCCGTGCGGCGACGTCCTGTCGCCAGCCGGAGCGGTAGCAGAACCAGCTAGCACGCCATCAAATGCCTGGATGCCCAAAGGATGCGGAGGAAGGTGGTGGTTTCGACCAAGTCCTGCTCAATGTCCAGCTTTCCTCGCTGGCCTCGCTTCACCTGAGGCAGGGCCCGGCTCGGCGAAAGGCTCCCGGGAGCAAACTGTCTGCCACCGCCCCAGGCAGTTACTGCACTCAAGCCCAGGCCTGGTTTATCTTCTCCACCGCCTCCGCCGTTCGGCGCGCGACTTCCGCCGGGTCGACCTGCAAACGAGCCACGCCAGACTCCATGGCCGCCCGGGCCACCGCCGCCGCCACCGCCGGAGCCACCCGCCGGTCAAATGGCTTCGGGATGATGTTCTCCGGCCCGCGTTCGGCGTCGGAAATGAGCCCGGCAATGGCCTCCGCCGCTGCCCGTTTCATGGCTTCATTAATGTCCCTGGCTCGCACGTCCAGTGCCCCGCGCAGGATGCCGGGGAAGGCCAGGACGTTATTGACCTGGTTCGGGAAGTCCGAGCGTCCGGTGGCCACGATCTTCGCCCCAGCTTCCTTGGCCAAATCGGGCATGATTTCCGGCACCGGGTTGGCCATGGCCAGGACGATGGCGTCTTTGGCCATGCTGGCCACCATTTCTTTAGAAACCACTCCCGCCACCGAGACCCCAACAAAGATATCGGCCCCCACTAAGGCGTCGGCCAGAGTCCCTTTGATTTTCCTGGGGTTTGTCCTGGTAGCAATCTCTTCCTTATACTTATTCATGCCTTCCTGGCGACCTTCGTAGATGGGGCCTTTGGTGTCGCAGAGGATGATATCTTTAACGCCGAGATCCAAGAGCAGCTTGGTTACCGACATCCCGGCGGCACCGGCGCCGTTGACTACGATTTTGCTGTCGGCCAAGTTTTTCCCGACGACCTTGACGGCATTGATCAGGGCGGCCGCCACGACGACAGCTGTACCGTGCTGGTCGTCGTGGAAGATGGGGATGCTGGTTTCCTTCTTCAGACGCTCCTCAATTTCAAAGCAACGGGGGGCCGAAATGTCCTCCAGATTGACGCCGCCGAAGGTGGGCTCAAGCAGCTTGACCAGTTTGACGATCTCGTCCACATCCTTGGTGGCAACGCAGATGGGGAAGGCATCGACGGCTCCGAAGTTCTTGAAGAGGAGGGACTTACCCTCCATCACCGGCATGGCCGCTTCTGGGCCGATATCCCCGAGGCCCAATACCGCCGTACCGTCGGAGACCACCGCCACCAGGTTACCCTTGGCCGTATATTCGTAAACGGCCTCTTTATTGCTGTGGATCTCCTTGCAGGCCTCCGCCACCCCCGGCGTATAAGCCAGGCTCAAGTCGTTCTTGTCCCGCAGGGGGACCTTGCTGACGACGGCAATCTTGCCCTGATTTTCCCGGTGCAGCTTCAGGGCGTCATCGCGCAAAGCCATGTTTCTTCCTCCCTTTCGTCTCTTTTGGGGAATCAACCCACCTTCTGGTATTTTTTCCTTCCTTCAAAATAGAGATCATTTCCCTGGGCGTCGATGGCGACGATAACCGGGAAATCTTCCACCTCTAAACGGTAGATGGCCTCGGTACCCAGATCGGGGTAAGCCACCACTTCCGCCTTCTTGATCCTTTCCGCCAGCAGCGCTCCCGCTCCGCCTACGGCCACAAAGTACACGGCGCCGTATTCCTTCATGGCCTCGATCACGGCCTTATTGCGCAACCCCTTTCCGATCATTCCCTTTAAGCCATACCGCAAAAGGGCTGGAGCATAAGGATCCATCCGCCCGCTGGTGGTGGGGCCGGCCGAACCAATGACCTCACCCGGCTTGGCCGGGCAGGGGCCAACATAGTAGATGATCTCTCCCCGGAGGTCGATCGGAAGTTCCTCCCCGCGGGCCAGGGCTTCATACATCCGCTTGTGGGCGGCATCACGTCCGGTGTAGATGGTCCCGGTGATGAGGACCTTGTCCCCCATCTTGAGACGCCGCACATCCTCTTCCCGTAATGGGGTTTTCAACTGAATCATCTCGTCACCCCCTTATAGCCGCGTCTCGGCGTGCCTGGCGACGTGACACTGGATGTTTACGGCCACCGGCAGGCAGGCGATGTGCGTGGGATAGGTTTCAATGTGTACGGCCAGGGCCGTCACCCGGCCACCCAGCCCTTGCGGTCCGATCCCCAGTTGGTTGATTTCCTGGAGGATTTCCTCCTCCAGACGAGCCACGTGTTCCAAAGGACTCTTCTGTCCCACCGGACGTAAGAGGGCCTTTTTGGCAATTAAAGCGGCCTGCTCCATGGTTCCGCCTACACCGACGCCAACGATGATGGGTGGACAAGGGTTCCCGCCGGCCTGATCTACTGTGGACACGACGAACCTCTTCACCCCTTCAGCTCCATCGGCCGGAGTGAGCATCTTCAAGGCGCTCATGTTCTCACTCCCGGCACCCTTCGGCGCCAGGGTGATCTTCAAATGGTCGCCGGGGACGATCTCGGTGTGAATGACCGCCGGCGTATTGTCCCCGGTATTCTTCCGCAAGAGAGGATCCCCGACCACGGACTTGCGCAGGTAGCCCTTCGTGTACCCCCGGCGAACACCCTCGTTCACCGCGTCGGTTAGGCTGCCGCCGACAATGCGGACGTCTTGCCCCACCTCTAAGAAGACGACGGCCACGCCGGTATCTTGGCAGATGGCCGTTCCCTTCGTCTTGGCCAGGCGGGCGTTTTCCTGCATCAGCTGAAAAATCTCCTGCCCCAGGTCAGAGTCTTCCCGCCGTGCTGCCGCGGCGATGGCCTGGACGACATCCTCCGGCAGTTCATAGTTGGCCTTCACGGCCAGTTCCTCGATGGCCTCAGTTATTTGAGATACGTGGATTTCGCGCAAAATTTTCCCTCCTCTCTTTCAATGGCTCCTGCCGCCGGAACGAACCGCAATGTGAGACAAAGTTGCAGTCAATTGGCACACCTAGAAAAGCCGCAAGCCTCAGACGTCACACCTGCCGCGACGGCGAAAGCGGCCACCCCCGACGTTGCCCACCACTCTTGTGGGCAAATCCAGAACGCCATGGCCCCGGCCCTGTTGGTGTCCATTGCTATGAGGCCATGGGCGTCTATCACCAGGAGGCTTGGCTGTCTGTGGCAGGTTACACCATTTCATTCTACAGGTAACTTCCGTTTTCCTGCCATTTGTGAAAAAATTCCGTTCCACGGACCGTTATTTTAGGCGAAACAATCTCACCCATCTCGCGCGAAGCACATTCCGGGCACAGGAACCCCAGGACATCGCCGTTGGCGACCAGGGCATAGAGGCAGGGCAGAACGTGAGAACCGCCATCACCCTCATCTGGCTCGCCCCGCGCCAGGTTTCCCGGTAGATTAGAGCGGGCATCTGGTCCGATTCGCATCAGCTTTCCCGGTAGATTATTGCGGGGGAAACACTGTCCACAGAGGCCGTTCCCGTCAAGATCAAGGCCGCTTCCAGCTCATCCCTTAACCGCTGCAATTCCTGGCGGACCCCCACCGCCCCAGCCCCAAAGGCCGCTATGGCCAGAGGTCGTCCCACCAGAACAGCCCGCGTCCCTAAAGCCAGGGCCTTTAAGACATCCACTCCGGAACGGATGCCCCCATCGAAGAGGACAGTGATCCGGTCTCCCACCGCTTTGGCGATGGCGGGCAAGACCTCAGCCGTCCCCGGTGTATGATCAAGGGCCCGCCCGCCGTGATTGGAGACCACCAGGGCCGCCGCCCCCGCTTCAGCAACGGCCAGCGCGTCTTCCGGCGTCATAATCCCCTTGATGATAACCGGCAGTGGAGTGAAGGCCACGATTTCCGCGATCTGCTCCCTTCCCTTTGGCCCCACCTTTTTCCCCGCCCGCGTCATGTTGATTAGGCCGGCCGCATCGACGTCAATCCCCACCGCCAGCGCTCCGCTCTCTTCTGCCCGCCGGATCCGTTCTTTGATTTGGCCCTGTTCCAAAGGTTTGATGATGGGAATACCCAAACCGCCCACCGCCTTGATGGAAGTCAGACCCGCTTCGTACAAGGCCGGGTCGGGGCCGTCACCGGTCATCCCAATGGTTCCCGCCTGCCTGGCTCCCTCCAAGAGGGCGTGACTCAGCTCTTCCTCGCTCAGCCGCCCCTGAAAATTAAGTTTTGCCCCCGCCACCGCCGCTCCGAGCACCGGAAAAGACAGTCGGCGACCAAAGAGGGATATGCCCAATTCCGGCTTTTCCACTTGATGAATGACCCGCAGGTTCAGCCGGTACCGGGCCAAAGCGCGCACGTTGTTCTGGAAAGACTGACCTGTGCCTACACCGCCAATGCCCGGTACCCAGCCGGCACAGACCACTCCGTCACAGACACGGCACACCGCACAGATCCCGCGGAGTCGTTCTTTTGCCCGCTCTTTGATCTCGGACAGATTCATTCCACCTTACCCTCCCACTTTACTCGGCCGCTGCGGTTGTCCTGAGCGAAATAGCTGTGTGATTATGCCTTGGATGGGACATCGTTAGCGCAAAAGGCATCTGGCTCCCAAAGCCAAAAGGGCCAGACCGAGCAGCTGCCACCAGGAAAAGGGGATCTTTTCCACTCCAAACAGGCCGAGATGGTCGATGAGCACGGCGGTAAGAACTTGACCGACGATAATGGCCGTGGTGGCGTTGGCCACCCCTAAGCGCGGAATGCTGGTGACCACGCCGTAAATGATCCCCACGCTCAGGACTCCACCCAGAAAGGTATACCACGGCGCCTGGAGCAGGTTGGCCAGTTGCCCGTCGCCCACCTTAAAGATAAAAACCAGCAGGGAAACCACCAGCAGCCCCACCAGGTGCACCAACCAGGTGGCTTCCCAAAGGCCAATGTAACGGCCGAGCACGGAATTCATCGAACCCTGGACGGCCATGGTTAAACCGGAAAGAGCCGCAACACCTAAAGGTAAGAGATTGGCCAGCAAAAACTTTCCGAAAGACACCCGAAAATCCCCTCCGCTTTCGAAAAGGAATTTACAAGAGGAGATTTCCCCAGGCGCCCAAAATTAATCCTCAGACCAGGGCCACTTTGGCCAGCTCAACGTAGGACCGAAGGGCGTCCAGCCAATCACCGTAGACCATGACGTGGTGGTTCCCCAACGGCCGTTCCAAAAAATATTTGACGCCAGTAGGGATGCGGATCTTAACTTGGGTCCGGCAAAGGTTTTGGGACCGCCCCGTTTCCAGCAACTCCCCTCCGGCCGCGTACAAGAGGTCCAGGTTAGTCCCGCCGATCCGGGCCAGGGTCACTGGACCCGGTTGAAGCTCCCCTTGGAGACCGACACCGATCCCTGATTCAAAATGGGACCGGACGATATAGGAGGTCAAGAGCTTCCGGGCAATGGTGCAGTGGGCCAACCAGAGGCTCTTTTCTTCCACCTGCACCCGCGCCGGGTTGGCCATAAAGGGGATCTGCCCGCTCAGATAGGACAAAAGCATCATGGTCAGGGCCGCCGGCAAGTCTCCCTCACAACCGGCGATGATCCCTTCATCCAGAAGGCGCGAAAGGGCCAGACAGCCAGTGGTATTGGCCTGCAAGACCAAATCAAAGCAACGGATGCTGAAGGCATCGAGGTGATAGCTATCGACCAGCTCACGGAGGGCCAGGTACACCCCTGCCGCCTTAAACAAGTCTTCCTGGTTCGGCTCGCGCACCCCGCCAGCATTGGCGAGAAATTCTTCTACCACCAACTTTTGCGCTTCCAAATCCACCTTTTCCAAGCGGTTTAATACTTCTTCCATTTCGATGGTGACGACCTCTGGTCCCCAAACTCCTGTAACCAGATGTGGGTCCGGGGAACTGGCCACCAACCAATCCGAAGGCCGGCCGATGAGCCCCAAGCGGGCCCGCTGCATCTTCCGGTAAGCCCCGGTGACCAGCAAAGCCGTCTCCAACTTCTGCCGGGCGGCCACATCCTCATCCAGGTAAACCACCTGCCCCTGGCGCCGGATTTGTCCCAGGCGGGCCAAGATCTCCAGGGAAGCCGGGAGGGAGTTCATGTCCGGGTGAGCCAAAAGCAAAACCGGCCCGGTGGACTGGGCAATGGTCTCCAAAGCCAACCCTTCGGAGCCACCGGTCACTATAAAGAGCAGGCTCTCCTCCTCGGGTTGGAGCTCCTGCCGTTCCTTCAGGCGGAAAGAGAAGACTTCCAGGGTGTTGGCCAGGGCCAGATACTTCTTGATCGTCTCTTCCACCGCCTGGCGGTCATGCAAAGGAGAATAAACGGGAACAAAAGCGATCTCTCTTTTTGCCACCTGCATCACCTTCCATATAAGCTAATTATAACCCGGTTTAAGCCGCTGCCAAGAGCGAACAAAAAGAAAAACCCGGGGGATAACCCCGGGGTTGGAGACATTTCCGGAGTGACGGCGAAAGACTCTGGCCCCAAACAGATCGACCCTACGCCCGGTCATGCGTAGGGCCAACCAGTAGTGGCAAGATATTCTTGGATTGGCCTAACGACGCCGGGCAGCGCTTCTCTTGGCCACAATGTAGTAGCCACCATCGGCCGTGGTCCGGGGCTGGTAATCAAAACCTTCTCTGGTCAGCAAGTCGAAAAGATCGTCGATCTGGTGGGCATCACGGCGGTCCACCACCACCGTGAACTGGTCGTCCAGCCCCAACCGCTGAATGGACTCCAGAACGCGATCCTGGTAGTTGGCCAACCCGCCCGGGATCCTGAGATCAAGGGTAATGTCCGACATAAAAAACCTCCTCCTTTGACCATTCTGTAATTATTCTGGCCAAAACGAGGAGGTTTTAAGGCAACATTGGTTACAAAGACCCGCCTAGTCTTCGGGCAGAGCTTGGCCTACGCGGCTTAAGGCCATCGTCCGACAACCCCTAGTCCTCATGGCACCACCAACTATGGGTTTACAGCATTGCCCAGTTTTCCCCGGGCTCGCCTCCTTCCCCAGACTCGCCTAGTCTTCTCCAGACTCATCTAGTCTTCTCCAGGCTCGCCAATCCCTCAGGCTTTTGCGGCCTCCTGCACCGGCGCCGCTTCCGGCGTTTCCTCGAAACGCGGCCGGGGTAAAAGGCCGGCCTGCTCCACCAGTTGCGGGATCACCTGTTCCCACATCACGGGCATGATGTGTACGCCGCGGACGCCTTCTATCTCGCGGATTTGCTGGATCAGCTCGACGGCGATCTTCACCCCTTCCTCTTGGGGCTTGGCCGCTTTCCGCATCCGTTCGATCAGTTCGTCGGGGACACTCATGCCGGCCACTTCTGACTTCATGTATTCCAGAGCCTTCACCGAACGCACCGGAATGATGCCGGCCAGAATGTAGGCCTGTTCGTGCAGGCCCATATCCCGCACCATTTCCATCCAACGCTTAAACCGGGGGATGTCGAAAACCCCCTGCGTTTGAATGAAATCGGCACCAGCTTTGATCTTTTTGGCCAGACGCAACACCCGGAATTCAAAGGGATCGGCAAAAGGATTGGCCGCCGCCCCGATGAAAAGCCGTGGTTCCACCTTCATCTCTTCGCCATTCTGAAACTTCTTCAGATCGCGCATGTTTTTCAGGATCTGCACCAGCTGGATGGAGTCTAGGTCATAGACATTCTTAGCCTGGGGATGGTTCCCGAACTTCTGGTGATCCCCGGAGATGGCGAGGATGTTCTTGATTCCCAGGGCAGAAGCGCCCAAGATATCACTTTGGATGGCGATCCGGTTGCGGTCCCGGCAGGTCATTTGCATCACCGGCTCCACCCCGGCCTCCAGCAAAAGGTGGGCGGAGGCGATGCTGGACAACCGGACGATGGCCGTCTGATTATCGGTGAGGTTGACGGCATCGACAAAGCCCCGGAAATACTCGGCCTTCTTTTTGATGACTTTTCCGTCGGCGCTCTGCGGAGGTCCCATTTCTCCGCACACGGCAAACTGACCGCTCGTTAGTACTTTCTCTAGATTGCTCCCCGCTTTCACGCTCTTACCCCCTTCGGAGACCGGCCCGCGCCGGTCAACGCCGGCTATAATCTCACGTCTTCCCGGATGACCTTTCTGGGACCGCCATCGCGCGCCTTGGACCAATCTTTAGGTGGTTCGATCTCCAGCAAGAGCTCCAGTTTCCCCAGGTTTTTCATCCGGTCAAAAATGAGCTGCCAGGCGCAGTCGATGTCCGGATTGACCTCGCACTTGCCGTTTTGCGACCCGCCGCAAGGTCCGTTGAGGAGGCTCTTGGAACAACGGATCACCGGGCAAATCCCGCCGGTTTTGTAGAGGATGCATTCGCCGCAAAGGCCGCAACGTTCGGCCCAAACCCCGGCCTCCAGAGTAGCCCCGGCGAACTTGGTGTTGAGGGCCGGCACCACCCAGGCCTGGGGAAAGTGTTCCGCGATGAACTGAACCCCCACCCCGCAGCCCATCGAGAGCACCACGTCGGCTTTGGCCACGTTTTCGGCCAGCTCGCGTACGTATTCGGGCTCACACTGTCGCGTCACGGTTTGGGTCAAAATTTCGACCGGTTTGTCCTGCATCTTATAGTGCATCCGGAGGAGGGAGGCCAGGACCTCCACTTCCTTCTCACCGCCCGCCATATGAACGGTGACGCACCCTCCGCATCCTGCCACCAGGATGGACTTGGCCCCGTCCACCAGCCTGAGGATTTCTTCCATCGGCTTTCTCTCGGCAACAATCATTCCCCGTCACCCTCTTTTGCTCTTGGAGAATAGAGGATCTCCTCCGGCTGCTCAACCTCCGGCCGCATCTTCCTGCACCCGGCCGGCTCCAGCCTTTTTATTCAGCGGGCTTGGCCCCAAAGCGCGAATCCGTTCCGTCATTTCTCGGGCGATTTCCGCAAAGCGCGGGCCCATGGACGAAGATAGATTATACATCTCCAGGCGGGCTCCGCCGACCCCGATCTCGTCCAAAAGACCTTTCACGTACTGAACCCGCCGTTTGGCCCGGAGGTTGCCCCGCAAAAAATGGCAGTCGCCCTCCATGCAGCCGGCCACATAAACGCCGTCCGCTCCCTCCTCAAAAGCCGCCAGGAGCATTTGGGGATTGACCTTCCCCGTACAGGGAAGTTCAATGATGCGGACATTGGGTGGATACTGGATGCGCATGGAGCCGGCCAGGTCGGCCGCCGAATAAGCACAGTAATAACAGGCAAAGGCAACGATCTTGGGTTCAAAACCCGGAAAAGCGGCACTCCCTTCTTTTTCCTCAGCCATCAACATCACCCCGTTTCCGGAACGCCCGCAGAGGCGAACCTTTATTTCACCTGGCTTATCCTCCAACCTCAGACAGCTCGAAAAGTCCACGGATCTTGGCCAAAATTTGGGCATCTTTATAGTTCTGCAGCTGGATGGCTTTCGCCGGACATTCGGCCGCACAACTGCCACAACCATGGCATTGCACCGGATTGATCTCCGCCACCCGCCGCTCGTTGATGAAGGGCACGTTGAAGGGACAGACCCGGACGCAGGTCAGGCAGGCGGCACACTTTTCCTCGTCCACCACCGCCACCACGCCGCCCACGGTGAGGCTGGGCTGGGCCAGGATGTTCATGGCGCGGGCCACGGCCCCTTCCGCCTGGTAGACCGCCTCCCAGAGGAACTTGGGAGAATGGGCCGCCCCGGCCATGTAGATCCCCTGGGATGGGAAATCCATGGGACCCAGCTTGGCGTGGGTCTCCATGAAAAAGCCATCTTCGTTCAGGGGAACCTTGAGCACGGTCGCCAGCTCCTTGACTCCGGCCGGCGGTTCGGCCGCCGTTGCCAGAACCAGGGTATCCACGGCCAAAGTCACCGGTTGGCCGATGCTTTGGTCGACCACTTCCACCTTTAGCCCATCTTGACCAGGAGAAACCCTGGGCTTCTCCCCTTCGTCGTAACGGAGGAAGAGGACCCCTTGCTCGCGGGCCTCTTTGTAATACTTTTCCATGAAGCTGTAGGTCCGCATGTCGCGGTAGAGGACATAAACCTCGGCCGCCGGATTGGCCTTTTTGACGGCCAGGGCGTTTTTCACGGCCTGCGTGCAACAAGTCCGGCTGCAATATCGGTGCTTGTCGTCCCGCGACCCGACACACTGGATCATGGCCACCCGGTTCAGCCCCTGGTGTTCGCCGTCAGCCAGGCGGTTCTCCAGCTCGGTCTGGGTTAAGACGCGGGGGTCTTGACCATAAAGGTACTCCTGGGGCCGCGCTTCCACCGTTCCCGTGGCCAGGATGATCACACCATGCTCCAATTCCACCCGGCTTTCGGCCATACGTCCCCGCAGGGTCACCACCGTTTTGAAGTGTCCGGCGTGACCGGAGACCTCGGCGACTTCAGCCCGGGTAAAGACATGGATGCGCGGATCTTCGTCCACCCGCCGCAAGAGATCGCGCAGGTACGAGCCGAGATCCTGTCCCTCGGGCGAGGTCCGCAGGCGCCGCAGGAAACCGCCCAGTTCCCCTTCTCGTTCAACGATGTAGGACTCAATCCCTTGATCGGCCAGGGCCGCCGCCGCGGTTAAGCCGGCGGGACCACCGCCAATGATCAGGGCCTTGGGCACCACGGGCACCTGCTGCATATAAAGGGGCTCTTGCTTTTTTACCTTAGCTACGGCCATCTTCACCAGATCTTTCGCCTTCGCCGTGGCGAGATCCGGTTGATCGCGGTGGACCCACGAATCTTGCTCCCGGATATTGGCCATCTCGAAAAGGAAGGGATTCAAACCGGCCTCCCGCAAGGCTTCACGGAAAAGGGGCTGGTGCGTCCGGATGGTGCAGGAAGCCACCACCACCCGGTTGAGATTTTTTTCTTCGATCAATTCTTTGATCCGTTTAATGGAATCCTGCGAGCAGGTGAAGGTAAACTCCTGGGCGTGGACCACCCCGGGCAAACGCTGGGCCGTTTCCACCACCGCCGGAACGTCCACCACACCGCCGATGTTGATCCCGCAGCGGCAGATAAAAGCCCCCACCCGCGGCTCCTCGCCGGCGACGTCGCGCTCCGGCGGGTACACTTTGGGACTGACCATGGTCCCGCGGGAATCGCTGAGCAACGCCGCCGCCCGCGCCGCCGCGGCGCTGGCCGTCATCACCGTTTCCGGGATGTCACGTGGCCCGGCGAAAGCACCGGCCACAAAGATCCCGGGCCGCGAGGTGACGACCGGATCCAGTTCCTCCGTCCAGGCGAAGCCATATTGGTTCAGACGGATCCCGGTCAATTGGGCCAGTTCCCGCGCCTTCTTGGGTGGTCGAACCCCCACTGCCAGCACGACCAGGTCGAACTCTTCTTCCTTCAACTGACCGCCTTCGTAATACGTTATGATCAGGTTCTTGGTCTTCGGCTCCTGGCGGACCCGAGAAATGAAAGACCGGATATAGCGAACGCCATAATCGTTTTTGGCGCTGTCCACGTAACGGTCAAAATTCTTGCCGTAAGACCGCAAATCCAGGTAAAAGATGCTGGCCTGGACCTCCCGGTCGTGTTCGCGGGCGATAATGGCTTCCTTGGTCGAATACATGCAGCAAATGGAAGAACAGTATTCGGCCCCGCCGGCGGTATCCCGCGAACCAACGCACTGTAGAAAAGCGATGCGGTGCGGGTGTTTGCCGTCGGAAGGACGCCGGAGGGCCCCTTTGGTTGGCCCGGTGGCGCTCAGGAGGCGCTCGAATTCCAGGCTGGTGACGACATTGGGGTAAACCCCGTAGCCATACTCGCCCTTCAGCTCGGCCTCAAAGAGTTCATAGCCGGGAGCCAAAATCACCGCCCCTACGTCCAGCTCCAAGACTTTGTCCCGCTGCCAGTGCTCGATGGCCTTTTTCTTGCAGGCCGTCTCGCACTGCAGGCATTCGGAGCAAACGCCGCAATTGAGGCAGCGCTTCGCTTCCTCCTGCGCCACTTCGGGCGTAAAGCCCAGCAAGACCTCGCGGAAATCTTTGATTCTTTCGGCCACCGGGGCGGCCCGTTGCTGCCGCCGCCGGGAAGCCAGGACCAAACGGCCCTCCGGCGGACCGAGCTTCTCGGGCTTCTCCAGGCTTCTTCCTTCCGCCAGGTCCTGTCCGGAAAGGTAGCGCTCGATGGAGATGGCCGCCTCGTGGCCGGCGGCGATGGCTTCCACCACCGACGCCGGACCGCTGACCACGTCACCGCAGGCAAAGATCCCGGGCACCGCGGTGGCCTTGGTCAGAGGATCGGCCACGATGGTCCCGCCCCGCGTGACTTCCAGCCCCAGGTCGGCCGGCAAAAAGGAGAGATCGCTGGTTTGACCAATGGCCAGGATCACGGTATCCGCTTCAAACACCTTTTCGGAGTTGGGGATGAACTTGGGGTTGAAACGCCGGTTCTCGTCAAAGACCGAGGACACCTGCAACATTTCTACCCCGGTAACCTTTCCATCCTGCTGGAGAATGCGCTTGGGACCCCAAGAAGGATGCAGGACGATACCTTCTTCGAGGGCCTCTTCAATCTCCCAGGAGTGGGCGGGCATCTCGTGCCGCGCCTCCAAACTGGCCACGTGAACCTCGGCTGCCCCCAGACGCAGGGCAGAGCGGGCCACATCCATCGCCACGTTCCCGCCGCCGATGACCAAAACCCGTCGCCCCACCGCCGGCGGCTGCCCGGCATTGATGGCCTTCAAGAAATCAAGGCCCAGAAGCACCCCCGACGCCGAAATCCCTTCGATATTCAGGGAACGGCTCTTCTGCGTCCCGACGGCCACCAAAACGGCATCAAACTGGGACCGGATTTCGGCCAGCGTAATGTCCCGACCAACTACCGTTTGCCCGCGGAATTCGATCCCCATTTCCAGCAAACGCTGACTTTCCCGGGCCACGATATCGCGGGATAACCGGTACCGGGGGATGGCCGAAAGCATCATACCGCCAGGAAGATCGTTGGCGTCAAAAACGGTGACGCGGTAACCCCTGGCCACCAGGTCGGCGGCTGCCGTCATTCCGGCCGGACCGCCACCAATGATGGCCACCTTTTCCGCCTGCCAGGGTTTTACCGGCTCAACCGGCGGCAGTCCTTCCCATCCGTAATCGGCCGCCGCACGCTTTAAGGTGGCGATGGCGATTGGTTCGTCATACTGGGCCCGGTTGCACTCAGATTCACAGGGATGATGACAGATACGGCCGCAGATGCCGGGATAGGGTAGGCGCCGCATCACTACTTCCAGGGCTTCTTTGAACTTCCCCTGCGAAATCAAAGCGGTGTAACCCTGGACGTTGGTCCCGGCTGGACAGGTGGCCCGGCAGGGCGGAATCCCTCTTTTCTCTATCAGATACTTGTTGGGAACGGCCTGAGGAAAGAGCTTATAGACCGCCTTGCGCGTGTCCATTTCCTCGTTATAGGTATTGGGAACCGTCACGGGGCAAACCTGTTCGCAATCGCCGCAAGCCGTACATTCCTCAATGTTGACGTAGCGGGCGCGTTCCCGGAGGGTGACTTTAAAGTTGCCTGCCTCCCCGGAAAGCCCTTCCAAACTGGTCAGGGTGTGAATTTTAATATTCGGGTGGTTTTGCGTATCGGTCATCCGGGGACCCATCAAACACATGGCGCAGTCGTTGGTGGGGAAGGTCTTATCCAGGCGGGCCATCTTCCCACCAATGGAGGGCTCTTCGGTGATCAGGTGTACAAGATAGCCGCTATTGGCCAGATCGAGAGCGGCCTGCATCCCCCCGATGCCTCCGCCCACCACCAGGACGGCCCCCGTCGTCTTCTTTTCTACCAGCAAATCTTCAGGCATGGTGCTTCCCACCTTCTACAATGGCCCGTGAGTGACGGCCAAAACCTTTCGGCAAGGACAGATAGTTGTTTACCATGGTGGCAGCTCAGCTAAGCCACCTGCGTGCTTTCCGAAAAGAGACGGCCTGGATCAACCAGGTGCCGCGCGAACCACTGCCGCACCTCTTCCTCCGGTGTACCCAGGGCAATTCCCAAAAGTTCGGTGATGTGGAAGATGGGCATTCCCGCACCGAGTTCCGGTACCTGGCCGATCGCCCCTTCCTGGCGCGTATCTAAATTGACGTGACAGAGAGGACAGGCGGTAACGATGGCCTGGGCACCGGAACGCAGGGCATCCAGGACGATGCGCGTGTTTAAACGCACGGCCACCTCCGGCTGCGGGATGGAGGAGCTACCGCCGCAACATTCCGTCTTATAGGACCATTGAACCGGTTCTGCCCCAATGGTCTCGAGCAGGCGGTCCATGACCACCGGCTGCTCCGGAACGTCAAAAGAGACGATTTCCGGCGGCCGGTTGAGGAGGCAACCGTAGTAGGCGGCCACTTTTAGACCCGTCAAAGGTCGGACAACCCGGGACTTGAGTAAAGACTGAACCGTTTTATCTTGCAGGACATCCAGGATGTGCCGGGTTTCCACCGTTCCCTGGTACTCCCGCCCCATCACGCGGGCCAGTTCTAGATTCAGCTCCCGTGCCTGCTGGCTGCCGGAACGCATGAAGCGGTCGGCAGTTCGCAACGTGTTATAGCAGGCCGCGCACGGCAGCATTATATCCTGGCCTTTCTCTTCGGCCAAAATTAGATTGCGCAAGGGGAGCGCTTTGCCCAAAAAATCGTCGGTAGCATGGGCGGAGGTGGCGCCACAGCAACTCCAGTCGTCTAATTCCTCCAGTTCGATTCCCAGGCGACGGAAAACGGCCCGGGTTGAGGCGTCGTATTCCCAGGAGGTCGAGTGGAGGGAACACCCGGGATAGTAAGTGTATTTCATCCTTTTTTCGCCTCCGCCCGTTGGAAGATTTCGCGGACCTGGCGCAACCGCCGGACCCTTTCCGGCCAAAGTTTCAATTTACGCCGCTTGAACATTTGCAGGCCCAGTGACAAATCCTGGCTGTAAGTGGCCGTCTTCATCTTGTAGACTCCAATCAACCCCAGTTCATAGGCCCGCCCCAATTGCCGCACTGTACCCAAAAAGGCGGAATGGAAGGCTTCCACCCGTTGGCCCGTCGGCGTGCGTCGCGCCGGTTGGACCAGACTTCGCAGAACCTCCATGATCCGGGACGAGTCAATGTCGTTGGGGCAACGGGCCTCACAAGTCCGGCAGGAGACGCAAAGCCAGATGCTGTTGGCCGCTAAAAGCCTGTCCCTGGCCCCCAATTGGACCAGACGAACAACCTCATGAGTCTTGAGGTCCATTGCGTCACTGACCGGACATCCATTGGTGCATTTTTGACATTGGAAGCAACGGCTGATGGCCAGACCCGTCTTCTCTTCCATCATCTTTAAAAGGGAGAAGCTGGGAGCCAAAGCCCCTACCTCGCCAACGTTTACCGCCATCCTCCTCCCGCCTCCTCGTTCCACGCGGCCCCTGGTCTGGACCTCCTACCCAATGGGTCTGGCCCCGCTAAAATTCGGTCGGCAGGGCCAGCCGGCAGGGATGATCAACAGGTGTGGCCTTCTCCACTGACGTGACCTTTCCCACGGCCTCGCCGCTCCAAACTGTTCGAGCTCAGGCCTCTTCGCGCCCGGCCTTGAAGACCTTCAAATAAGAATCGGCGTAAACATCCTGGTTCAAAAGGATTCTGGCCGTGGCCACCGCATCAATGAGCTCCTCATCGGCGACGTTACAGATGGCGGCATCGAGGCCGGCACCCATGGCCATGACCAGGTAGGTCCGGTCAATTAAGGGGCGGTTTAAAGCCTTCTGGGAGACGTTGCTCAGCCCCAGGATGGTCTTCGGCGCCGGATTGGCCAACAACTTAACGTTGCGAATGGTCTTTAAGACCTCGATGGCATGCTCCTGGGCCACATTGACCGGGAGGATCAACGGGTCGATGTAAAGCTCTTCCATGGGAAAACCGAATTCGTCAGCCGCAGCGACGATCTCCATGGCCAGCGCCGTGCGGTCGTCGCTATCCTTGGGGACACCTTTTTTGTCCATGGTCAAACCGATGAGCTTGGCCCCGTAATGTTTGGCCATGGGGAAGACCCGCTCGATCTTCTCGCGGTCGGCATGGACGGAGTTAATCATGGCTGGACGCTTGCAGAGGGCCAGCCCGGCCTCAATGGCGTCGTAATCGGTGGAGTCCAGGCAAAGGGGAGTATCCGTAACCTCCTGAATGGTGTTGACCAGCCATTTCATGGCGGAAACCTTATCGTCAATGGCCGGGCCGGTGTTGACATCCAGATAGTGAGCACCGTACTTGGTCTGCTTGATGGCCCATTCTTGAATGGGTTTCGGGTCGCGCTGCCGGATGGCTCGACCGATATCCTTGAACATGCCGTTAATTCTTTCGCCGATTAAAAGCATTTTCTCTCCCTCCTCTTTATGTGCACAGAGGCGCCCCAGGTACCCCCGGGGTGCCTCAAAAGGTCAGAAGCTATTCTTCTGCATCAGGGCGTCAATGTTTCTTTTGACCAGTTTTATGGCCTCAGGATGCCGCATGACAATGATGTGCCCGCCCGCCTGCAGGAGGGTGGTGGCCGTCATGGCTTCCCAAACGATGGCCCGCTCTTCCTGGGGACCCCAACCGGGGAACTCCTCGACGCTGGCGTTGAATTCCTTGGTTCGGCCCACTTCGTAACCGACGTTGCAGAAGACGGGCATGGCCAACATTTTGTCGCCGGTCAGCCCACCCAGGCGCGTCCGTTCCATAATGGAGTAGCTGTACTCAATGCCGTACCCCAAAGCCCCAATGGAGGTGTCGATGACGATGCGGTCCGGCGGCAGGTTCATCTCGGTGATCAAGATGTTCAACTGCTTACAAATATTGATGTCGATGGGGCTTTGGGCGATGATATTGTGCTTGTGCACCATACAGGCGGCCGTCAGGGTCTTATAGTTGTCCTGCGTGGCAATACCCAAAAGGAGGTTCTCGCCGGCCGCCGCCTCCGCTACCACCGGCATGACCTGGTTATCTTTCTCTTCGTTCCCGCAGCCGACCACAATGAGCGGTACCCCTACCGCCGCCAGGACGTCCTTCACCGTCTGGGCGCACTGTTCGGGAGTTCTATCCCCCAGCTCGGGATCGGCACTCTGCAGTTTCAAGTAAATCAGGTCCGCGCCATATTCCTCGACCGCTTTTTTCGCCCAGGCCGCCGGATTGTCCAAAACATCAGCATAATACTTCGTTAGGGCCGGGCTCCACTCCGGGACCATGTCCAAAACCTCGACCGCCACCACCGGCCGGTGGGGGACCTCACCTTCAAAATGGAGGAAAGGTAAGGTTGAATCCCCGCCAATGGTGATGGTGTGCGTCCGGGTACCGCCTTGCTCCGGGGTGGCCCCCAGGACGACCTCGCGGATCCGGCTGGAGTATTTCTCTTTCAGTACTTCAATAGGCATCTCCTCTTAACTCCTTTCCTCACTCACGCCTTCCCTCAGCTACGCCACCAGTCTGACCTTCCGGGCGATTTCATAAACCGCCTTCACCGCCGACGATTCCGCCGGTAACTGATAAAGGGGTATCCCTTTTAGATCGAACTCCGCCACCTGGGGATCAAGAGGTACCGTACCCACCACCGGGAGGCCAGTCTTTCGGATTTCTCCCTCCAGCTCGGACAAGTCCCCCGTCGTCTTGGTGACGACCAGGAACATTTCCTTGACATCCAACCTGAGGGCCTTCACCAGTTCGGCCACCCGCCCCGCCGAGCGGATGCCCCGCGCCGATGAATCACTGATGATTAGGAGAGTATCCACCGAGCGAGCCACCCGCCGGCTGAGGTGTTCCATTCCGGCTTCGTTATCCATGATGATGTAGGGATAATTCTTGGACAACCGCTCCAGGTACCGGCTCAACATGTCATTGGGATAACAGTAACAACCGGCCCCCTCCGGCGTCCCCATTACCAAAAGATCAACGTCCTTTCCTTCGGCCATGGCCCCACTCAGACGGTACTCCAGGAAATCGAACTTGTTCATTCCGCCCGGAATGGCTTTATTGTCCTTCATTTCTTCCAGGACATCGGAAATGGTTTCCGGAACCTCCAGCCCCAGAGCCTCGTTAAGATTGGCGTTGGGGTCGGCATCCACCGCCAGGATCGGTCGTTTTTTGTGTTCGATGAGATAACGAATCAAAAGCGCCGCTACCGTAGTCTTACCCGTTCCACCTTTACCGGCTACCGCAATCAGCTTCGTGTTATCGCTGGTAATACTGGGTCCCTCCTCGCCGTCTACGGCTTATTCGAGCTACCGGCTGTCCTGGTGCCTTTGCCACCACTGCTTTTGCCCCTTGGCCGAGCCACCCGTCAGCCCCGTGTGGATGCACTATTTTTTCACCGACGGGAACAGTTCCAAATTGGTATGCGGTAAAAAGAGGGCCAGGGTAAACTCATCCATGAAAACGGTCCCCAGGGAGAGCTCAATGTAGGTCATTTTCTTGGCCAGTTCCAGACCCTCCCGGAAGGCCCGCTGCGAAAGCAGGGCCAAACGCGCCCCCTTCACCGACGTGTTTCCGACAAAGGCATAACGCTCCGCTGGCACATCGGGCAACATCCCGATCTCGATGGAATCGCGTAGATTGAGGAAGTTGCCGAACCCGCCAGCTATATAAATCCGTTCGATGGCCTCCACCGGCATCTCCACGGTCTGCAACAAGGACCGAATTCCGGCGAAGATGGCCCCTTTGGCCCGCATGACGTTCTTCACGTCGGCTTCGGTGATGACTATGTCTTTACCCAAACCGGAGTCTTTGGCCCAGGCCAAAACGAACTCCGGACCTTCGTTGCTCTCCCGGCGCCGGGCTCCGTTCACTCCCGGCAAGAACTTGCCCGTCCGGTCGATAATCCCGGCCTCCCGCAGCTTGGCCAAAGAGTCGACCAACCCCGTGCCGCAGATGCCCATGGGTGCGTCGCCACCAATGGTATCTAGCTTCACCTCCAGGTTGGGATCGATCTCCATCCGCTGGATGGCCCCTGGAGTCGCCCGCATCCCGAAGGAAATGCCGCCCCCCTCAAAGGCCGGCCCCGCCGAACAGGCTGCTGAGACCAAGAGGTCCTTGTTTCCCAGGACCATTTCGCCGTTGGTACCAATATCGATGAAGAGGGTAAGCTCGTCGGCATTGGCGATGTCCACCACCAAAGCCCCCGAAACGATATCGCCGCCGACGTAACTGGCCACCGCCGGGTAGGTCAAGACCAAGGCCTCCGGATGGACGTGCAGCCCAAGGTCCTTGCCCCGTACCACCGGGAAGACGGACGCCGCCGGAATGTAGGGTTCCAACCGGATGTAACCCGGCCAGATCCCCAAGAAAAGGTGGGCCATGGTCGTATTCCCGGCCGTGACCACCGAATGGATGTCGTTGGGGGTGAGCCCATTCTTCTCCAGCAGGCGGTCCACCAGTTCATTGATGGTGTCGATGACGGCCTTTTGCAGTTCCGCCTGACCGTTAGGCTCCTCGGTGGCATAGATGATCCGGGTGATGACGTCGTCGCCGAAACGGAACTGCTTGTTGTGGGTTCCCGCCCGGTCGATGGTCAGCCCCGTACTGGTGTCGACCAGGAGAACCACGACGGTGGTGGTACCGATGTCCACGGCCAAACCGTAGCTGGGCTTACTGGCCGGGCCGGGCTCAACCTGGATGATCTCTCCCCGCCCGTCCTGCTCCACCAGGGTCACCGTCACCTCCCAGTTGCTCTGACGGAGGACCTGGGGCAGCGTGCGCAAGGCCGGCAGGCTGATGCCGATTTCGTCTAAGCCGGTCACTGGCTGTAAGGCCAAGACCAGCCGGGAAAGATCGCTGGCGTTTTCATAGATAGTTGGTTCAGAGAGTTTTACCGTTACTTTCCGGCTGAAAGGCTGCAGGCCGTACTTCTCCAGGGGATCCTTCTCGACCTCAGTCAAGATCTCCTTCTTCTCAATCTTCTCCATCAAGACCTGGTGTTCGGCCATCCGCGATCCGGCCGGAATTTCCACCACCAGGTCGCCCTGGACTAAAGTTCGGCAGGCCAGGACATAGCCGGCTTCCCTGTTCTTGCGAGAAAGGTTGCCCTGGCCCACCAGGGCCTTCCCTTCCTTGATGGCAATGGCGCAACGGCCGCAGGTGCCTTCACCACCACAGGAGCTTTTCAGCTCAATGCCGGCCATGGCGGCGACCCGTAGAAGGTCGAGGCCCTCCTCGACCTCCACCGTCCGATTATCTGGCAGGAAGGTGACCCGGTACTTGGGCATTTAGGCCGGCACCCCCTGTGCGTAGCGCGACTTGGCAAAAGCCGGGATCCCGGATGCTTCGCGCGGCCCGACGACCACCTTCCACCCGGAGAGATCCTGCAATTTACCGCTCAGGACAGCCACATACCCGGGCAGGACCACTTCCCGGTGCTGTACCCGCTCGGCAATCCCCGAGTTCTTGATGAATTCGGCAATCTTTTCCGCGGTGTACTTCCCAGCCGCCCAGGCCGTGAGAACAGAGGTGCCATCTGTCTCCACCGGCAAGATGTAAGCCGGGACGCGGCTGGCCTGGACCTCACCTTCCACGCTGAAGTAGGTGAGGGAGAAGTTCGTGGTGAGATAAACGGGCGAATTGGGCGTGACCTGGCCGACTTCATAGATCTTCGGCTCGACCTGGATCGGTTTCTGCGGATCGGTATAGATATTCCCGCGCCAGGCCAAGAGCGCCAAAAGATGCTCCCGCCGCGAGGTTTTCACTACCAGAACGCTGGCGTACTTGGCCACCAGGACGCTGGCCTCCACCATCTCTTCGCGCGGATCCTCGGCGGTGGTAAAGGCAATGATGGGATAGCCCAGGGGACGGAACTTCCGTTTGATGGCCAGGCGACGGATCAGGGTATAATCGGCCACCGCCTGCGAAAGATGCCGGTTACCTGTATCCAAAACGATATTCTTGCAACCCAGGGCCGTCACCTTTTCCACCAGCTGGGCCGTATCCTCCACGCCGTTGCCGCGGACCACCACGGGGCAGGAGTATTTTTTGGCCAGCTCGATCATCTTTTCATAGTTAGCCGCCGTGGCCGCGTAGAGCAAAGGCACCCGGTTGGCCACGTCCTGCAGGGCCCGCTCCATTACCCCTGGCTCCTCGGTGATGAGGACGATCCCGTGTCTCGTCTTCTGGGCCACCAATCTGGCCGCTTCCGCAAAGGTTTCGGCATTACCGGACACGTTGCGGATGGCCACGCCATTCAGGTTGTACTGCAACCCGACCCGTTCGAAAGTGAAGTTGACGTCGGCCATCTTGGCCTCCAGTTCTTCACCGCGTAACGTATCGGGGATCTCCACCACAATGGTGGTGGGGTTGACGAAGGTCTTTTCATGCCGGAAGATGACCGTCTCTTCTCCCAGGCGGTTGACATAATCTCCGGTGCCGAACTTGATGGCGGCGATGGGCGGAGCCGAAGCCGCGCCGAGCGCCTCCTTGGCCTCATCCGTCACATAGGGGCAAGAATCGAGGGAGGCCTTGCCGGCGGCCAAAGACATGGCGAAAGCCAGGCAGGTCGGCGGTCCGCATTTACCGCAGTTTTTCTTCGGCAGGTGTTTGTAGATTTCCAAACCAGTAAGACCCATTAGTGCTGTTCCTCCTTCCTCCGTTGCCTATCGGCGTCCGTACAACAAGCTACCCTGAAAATGGCCAATTTCTGGCGGGTAGGTGGCCGGCGCTGGTACCGGCTGGCCGCTTGGGCCGACCACGTTCTATTGGAAGGCCCGCCTTTACCTGCGCCGACCGCCTTGACCGCTCGACGGGGGCCTTTCGTCCGGCACCGCGCGGACACGTTCAGCGCGGTCTGAGGCCGGCGAGGCGGCGGTTGCTGCCCGCGTCCCGTCACCTCCGCCGACCGGACCGCGGTTCATCTACAGAAGGTTTCCGCTCTCAGCCGATAATGGGCGGCATGGACAGGGCCGGATGACCCTTTTCCTCCAGGAACGGGAGGATTTCCTCAATGGTCGTCCCGATGGTCTCGTCGGCGATCTTGTCGACGAAGTCCTCGCCCAATCCCTGCTCCTTGGCCCGGGCGATGATGTCCTCGCGGAGCTGATCCTTCATGTCCTTGGGCATCCAGACCACCCGGCCAATACCACCGTCGGCGGCAATGAACTTGCGGCTGACCACATACGACTTACCAATCCCCATAAAGCCGGGGGTCTGCACGCCACCGCCGACCATACCGGCCAGGGTGGAGAAGGTCATGCCAATGGGGGTCATGGACTTGGATTCGCGGGTGACGATCATGACCCCGTTGGCCTCCGGCAAGACGGCCATGATGGCCTCAAAGCACCCGCAGGAGGTCATGGGCGACTCCATTAGGGTGTAGAGGGCTACGGACTCGATGGTATTGTTGGACGCCGGGTAGACATAGTCGTTGACGCTCTTCCAGATGCCCTTGACCTCGTCAATGGCTTCCCCTTTGGGGATAGGCCGGTTCGGGCCGGTGGGATCGATCTCATAAGCGGCCTTGCCGTCCAGCCAGGTCACCGCACCGCAGAGGCCCACCCGTTCGGGGGTGACAACGCAAACATGGTTCGGAGCAAAGGACTGGCAGAGGAGGCAAGAGTAGAAGGTATCCACGGAATCGTCGGTGAGCCCGCGCATCCGTTCGTCGCGTTCGAAGTAGACCTGTCTCGCCTCTTTCAGCCTTTCCTCCACCACCGCCCGGTCAGTGATGATCTCCACCTCGACCCGGTCAACGATGGACGGGAACTCCGATTTGAACTTGGCAATGAGGATATTGCCATAGTGCCTGAATTTAAAGCCCTTGGCCACCGCTTCTTTACTGATCCGCAACCAGGCCAGATCCCGCTGAGCCACGTGCCAGAGACCTTCGCCGTAGTTGATGAAGTAGTGGATGCGCCGTTCCAAAACCGGCTCGAAATCAATCTGCATCTTGCGGCCATAAATCTTGACCACGATGCCTAAGGGCAGCTTGTCGCCCTCTTTCACCTCGTCGATTTCCGGCCCGATAACCGTTATCCGCTCGTCCACAATCTCATTCTGTCCCACCATGCGCAAGAGCTCAAAGGCCGGGGTCCGCCCGCCGCCGAACTCGACGTAGGTGTCGTTCTTCCGGATGGTCTCACCCTCATAGGACGGACCAAAGTTGAGCGGAATGCCCACGTCGACGGTGGTCACCTTGATGCCGCGGAGCTCCATGGCGAACTTGACCAGGTCGTCGTAGTTTTCGTGGGAGACGAACCAGTCAGGCAGCTCCTCACTCATTGGTTGGTCGGTGATCACCGGGAACCCGAGGAAAATGGCGCCGAATTCAGCCGCCACCTTCACCTCATCCAGTTCACCCAGCTGCAGGACGAAGGCACGCACCCGCCGCCGCTGGTAATCGCGCATCTCGTGACGCTTACCGGGCTGGATCCCACCGAAGGAGAGACCGGCCCGCAGGGCGTAGTTGGCGGCATGGACCACCTGGGTGAAGTTGCCCAAGGGGAAGCAGGTGTAATCCACGCCCATCTTGACGCCTTCCTCCAGGAGCTGCTCGATGATCTCATCGGAGAGAAAGATCATCATGCCCTTGTTCATGAGCTCTTCGACGATCTTTTTGGCCAGCTTGGAGGTTTTGGCCCGGCCAATGATGATGGCCTGACCGGGAATGGTCCAGTCCACCAGTTTGATTCCAAAGCGCCGGACCACCGGGTCGCCCAAGAATCCGGTCCAGGGCTCAACCTTCGGCTCGTCATTATACAGGTAATGCAGGGCTTCGATGATCTCCGCGGCATAAAGGGTCGCTTCACCGGCCAAACGAGCGTTTTCAAAACTGAGTTGATCCTCGTGGATCTGTTCGCGGATCCGGTTCAAAATGGGGACCAGCTCGCCCAGTTTGGTCACTTTTTCCCCACTCAAAGCGGTGATGACCGGCAAGAAATAACCGGTGTCGGGATAGCCTACCTTCTGTTCCGGGCCATACTCCCGCAGGGCCTGATTGAGGAGGATTTCAGCGTAACTGGTGGCGATGATGGCCCCCTCCATGGCCTTGCGGAAAAGCCCCCGCGGAGCTTTGGACGGGTCCTTTATCGCACCGGCGAAGATCTTATCAAATTCCGTGATCCTCGGTTCCCATTCACCCAACTCAAAATGCATCTGGCTTCCTCCTCTCCTCAATCAGTAGCCGACGGCCAGAGAAGTGTTGTACTTCTCCGCGGCCGCGCGGTGAATCCGTAGTTTCCAGGTCCGGTAATCGAGGGCATCCACCAGTTTCTTGGCCCCAGATTCCGGCTCCGTATCGAAGATAAAGCTGCCGCCGAAAACATCATAGGCGATTTGGGTAGCCAAGCTGTAAACCAGCTCACTTCCTTCGATAGGGGGCATTACGCCGACGTGCACCGGGAAGCCCATGGCCACAAACCAACTGCCGATGGATAGAGCCTTCTCGTGCATGTCTTCCGGCGCCGATACGGCAAAGGGGACCTTGGGAAGATCAATGCCCCAAGTTTCGGCCATCTTGACCGCCAAGTCAAAGCCCCGGACGTTGTCCACACATGAGCCTTGATGGAAGACCAGGGGCAGGCCGTACTTGGGCTTCGCCGCCTCTTCCAGCCGCTTCAGGAAGCTCTTCAAACCATCTCCAGCGTAAGCCTCCACCGCCCCGGGCGTAGTCAGACCGGCTTTGGCGAAAGCGCCTGCGGCACAGCCGGTAGCCAGGAGCAAAACGTTATTTTTGGCCAAGTGCTTGGCA
>Ga0334722_10001157_pt1 | contig 34119 bp, 51 predicted proteins | sample C3_bottom_MG_FD_207210 | JGI IMG/M metagenome (GOLD analysis project Ga0334722, IMG submission 207210) | Sediment microbial communities from Yellowstone Lake, YNP, Wyoming, USA - C3_bottom | ecosystem: Environmental > Aquatic > Freshwater > Lake > Sediment | place: USA: Wyoming | collected... | reverse complement strand
CGTAGACCTGATCATGCCGATAGCCTGCGAGAAGGAGCTTCGCTTCGCCATCCGCGAGGGCGGCCGCACCGTCGGCGCAGGCGTCGTGACCGAGGTTATACAGTAGGCGGGGCAGGTGCACGGTTTTTGGGATGAAGGGCCGACACATGGGTCGGCCCCTACAATAAGGTAGATGTAGGGTGGGCGAAAGCCCGCCACACGGGAACTTGAGAGGTTAATGTGGCACAGAAGATAAGGATAAGGCTCAACGCATACGACCACAGGCTTTTGGACCAGTCGGTCAGCGAAATTGTGGACACGGCGAAGAGGACCGGCGCAAGGATATCCGGCCCGGTGCCCCTGCCGACCAAGATCAACAGGTACACCGTGCTCCGTTCGCCCCACGTGGACAAGAAGTCCAGGGAACAGTTCGAGATAAGGACTCACAAGCGCCTTATAGACATACTCGACCCGACCCCCCAGACGGTGGATGCGCTTATGAAGCTCGACCTCTCCGCCGGCGTGGACGTGGAAATAAAGTTGTAGCCGGTGCGGTGCGATGCCTGAACTCAGGCGTCCCCGACGTGGGCTTCAAGGGTTTGACTGTGTATGGGGCCTGTTATAATGGGCCTGACATATAAATAAAGAGGTTAATCAGCGATGATTACAGGGATAATAGGAAAAAAGCTGGGCATGACCCAGGTCTTCATGGAGGACGGGCGGGTAGTGTCCGTGACGGTTATAGAGGCCGGGCCGTGTCCAGTGGTCCAGAAGAAGATAGCCGCTGTTGACGGCTACGACGCAGTCCAGGTCGGCTTCGACGAGCTGAAGGAAGGCCGGGCCAACAAGCCCAGGAAGGGCCACTTCAAGAACTCCGGGACGCCCGCATGCCGTACCCTCAGGGAGTTCAAGGGAGACGCCTCCGACATGGAACTGGGCCAGAAGGTCACCGTCGATATATTCGCCAAGGGCGACAAGGTGGCCGTGACCGGCAGGTCCAAGGGCAAGGGATTCCAGGGCGTTATAAAGCGCCACCATTACAGCGGTGGCGGTGCGACCCACGGCTCGATGTTCCACAGGGAGCCGGGCGGCATAGGCTCCTCCGCATGGCCTTCGAGGGTATGGAAGAACAAGGGCCTGCCCGGACACATGGGCGACGAGAGGGTGACTACAAAGGGCCTTGTTATCGTCGACGTAAGGCCGGAAGAGAACCTGCTGCTCGTCAAGGGTGCTGTCCCCGGGAGCCCGGGCGGCCTGGTAATAGTACAAAAAGCGTAGTTTTAGTTATGACTGGACGGCCCTTGCCAAGGCATACGGGCCTGGCCTTTAAAGTATATCGGGAGATGAAGAGATGCCAGCGGTAGACATAATAAATGCGGCCAAAAAGAAGACGGGGGAGATGGCGCTCTCGGACGACATATTCGGCGTCCCGGCCAGGAAGTCCCTCGTCCACGAGGCGCTCGTGATGCAGCTTGCCAACGCGCGTCAGGGCACGGCAGGCACGAAGACCCGCCACTTCGTAAGCGGCGGCGGCGTTAAGCCATACCGTCAGAAGGGTACGGGCAGGGCGAGGGCGGGCTCCAGCCGTTCACCGCTCTGGAGGCACGGCGGCGTGATATTCGGCCCCCACCCCAGGGACTACTCCTACTCCATGCCGAAGAAGGCTGTCAGGCAGGCGATGGCCTCGGTGTTATCGGCTAAGCTCAAGGACGGCGAGTTGGTCGTGCTGGACAAGCTTACCCTTGGCGCGCCCAAGACCAAGGACGTGGTTGCCCTTATCGGCAGCCTGGGCCTTACCGGGACCACCATGATACTCACGGACGGCTCCGACAACAACATATACCTTGCGGCAAGGAACATAAGAGGCGTGCAGGTGTGCAGGTTAGAGAACATAAACATATTCGACCTGTTGAAGTGTAAGAACCTGCTGACGGACCAGGCCGCAATGGAGAAACTACAGGAGACACTGAAGTGAAAGACCTATACGACGTCATATTGAAGCCGCTGATAACCGAGAAGGGCACGAAGCTCAAGGACGAGCAGAACAAGATAACCCTTGAGGTCGCCCTCGACTCAAATAAGATAGAGATAAAAAGGGCGGTCGAGGCGCTTTTTAAAGTGAAGGTGGAGGAAGTGGCCACCATCACCTGCAAGGGCAAGAGGAAGCGCACCGGCGCGAGGCAGGGACAGCGCTCCGACTGGAAGAAGGCCATCGTCACCCTCAGGGAAGGCGAAAAGGTAGAGTACCTGGACCGCGTCGGTTAAACTAAACATAGCACGGGGAGCCAACAATGGGCATTAAAAAATACAAACCGACTTCGCCTGCCAGGCGTTTCCAGACGGTGGACACCTTTGAGGACATAACCACCGATACCCCTGAGAAAAGCCTCGTCAAGGGCTACTCGAAGACCGCCGGCAGAAACTGCTACGGGCGCATAACCGTCAGGCGCAGGGGCGGCGGCGTGAAGAGGGCCTACAGGAAGATAGACTTCAAGAGAGACAAGGAAGGCATACCCGCAAAGGTGACGACCATCGAGTACGACCCGAACAGAAGCGCGAGGATTGCCCTGTTGGCGTACGCGGACGGGGAGAAGCGCTACATACTCTGCCCGGTGGGCATGAAGGTCGGCGACAAGGTTCTCTCAGGCGAGGGCGCGGACATACTGCCAGGCAACACGCTGGCCCTGAAGGACATACCGCTCGGTACGCTCGTCCACAACGTGGAGCTCAGGAAGGGCGGTGGCGGACAGATAGCGAGGAGCGCGGGGGTGTACGCCCAGCTCATGGCCAAGGAGGGCCGCTACGCCCAGATAAGGCTCACGTCCGGAGAGGTGAGGATGGTGCTCCAGGACTGCAAGGCTACTATCGGGCAGGTCAGCAACATAGAGCACGAGAACGTCTCCATAGGCAAGGCGGGCAGGAACCGCTGGCTGGGCAAGAGGCCGAAGGTCAGGGGCGTCGCGATGAACCCGGTTGACCACCCGTTGGGCGGCGGCGAGGGTCGCTCCTCAGGCGGCAGGCCGGCGTGCTCTCCGTGGGGCAAGCCCGAAGGCGTGAAGACCAGGAAGGGCAAGACCGACAAGTTCATAGTGAAGAAGAGGAAGTAGTTGATGTCTGGATTCCCGTCAAGGTTTATCCCGGCCGCCGAGCCGGGGCGGGATGACATGCTAAATTAGGAGGAAGGCCGTGCCGAGATCCATTAAGAAGGGCCCGTATGTAGCGCCCAGTCTCATGCAGAAGGTCGAGCAGATGAACAGCGCAGGCGACAAGAAGATATTCAAGACCTGGGCCCGGAGCAGCATGATAGTCCCGGACTTCATCGGACACACCCTTGCCGTGCATAACGGCAGGAAGTTCATACCGGTATACGTGACCGAGAACATGGTCGGCCACAAGTTGGGCGAGTTCGCCGCTACGAGGACCTTCAAGGGTCACGGCGGGTCTGAGAAAAAGACGTCTAAGTAGGCCTATAACACAAGGCATTTGGGGGCTAAGTCATGGAAGCCAGGGCTAAGTTGAGATATATAAGGGTCACGCCGAGAAAGGCGAGGCTCGTAGTAGACGTAATCAGGGGCAAGAGGGCGGGCGACGCCCTGAACATCCTGAAGTTCATGCCGCAGCACGCGTCCAAGGTGATAGAGAAGCTGCTCCGTTCGGCAATAGCCAACGCCGAGCAGAAGAACATCTCCGACGTGGACAGGCTGAAGATAACCACCGCCTTTGTGGACCAGGGGCCGGTTATGAAGAGGATGATGCCCAGGGCAATGGGCAGGGCCAACATAATAAAGAAGAGGACCAGCCACATTACGCTGGTGCTGGGCGAAGAATAACCGAAGTATTATTCTGGAGGTGCGAGTTTGGGTCAGAAAGTCCATCCGACCGGTTACAGGTTAGGCGTGATAAAGACGTGGAGCTCCCGGTGGTTCGCCAAGAAGGAGTACGCCACCTTCCTCCACGAAGACATCAGGCTCCGTAAGGTCGTCAAGGAGAAGCTCTTCCATGCGGGCGTCGCAAAGATTGACATCGACCGCGCCGGCAACAGGATAAAGGTTAACATCCACACTGCCCGGCCCGGCATCATTATAGGCAAAAAGGGCAGCGAGGTGGACAAGCTCAAGAAGGACTTAGAGGCGCAGACCGGCAAGCAGATATACATCAACATCATGGAAATAAGGAAGCCGGAGATGGACGCCCAGCTGGTAGCCGAGAACGTGGCCCTTCAGCTCGAGCGCAGGGTGGCCTTCCGCCGCGCCATGAAGAAATCGGTGACCTCGGCGCTCCGCTTCGGCGCGCAGGGCATCAAGATTGGCTGCGCAGGCCGACTGGCAGGGGCGGAGATAGCGCGCTCCGAGTGGTACAGGGAGGGGCGTGTGCCGCTACACACACTCAGGGCCGACATAGAGTACGGCTTCGCACAGGCAAAGACCACCTACGGCATCATAGGCATAAAGGTCTGGATATACAAGGGCGACGTGCTGGAAGTCGCCAAGCCGACCGCGTAAGCCAAGACCCTTAATTTATACTGGAGCCATTAAATGTTAGCGCCAAAGAAAGTCAAGTTCAGGAAGAAGCAGAAGGGCAACATGAACGGAAAGGCCTACCGGGGCAGTGAGGTGAGCTTCGGCGACTTTGGCCTGAAGGCACTCGAGCCGGGCTGGATATCAAGCGCCCAGATAGAGGCCGCCCGTATTGCCATGACCCGCCACGTAAAGAGGGGCGGCAAGATATGGATAAGGGTGTTCCCGGACAAGCCCATAACTAAGAAGCCCGCCGAGACCCGAATGGGTAAAGGCAAGGGCGCCCCTGAGTACTGGGTGGCGGTCGTGAAGCCGGGCCGGGTCATCTACGAGATGCAGGGTGTCGCAGAGGCCGTGGCGAAAGAGGCATTCAGGCTTGCCGCGCACAAACTGCCCGTGGCCACGAAGTTCGTGAGCAGGGAGGGTAACGTGATATGAAGATAAAAGAGATAAGGGACCTCTCCGCAGAAGAGTTGGCCGTGCAGAAGGCGGACCTGAAAAAAGAGGCGTTCAACCTGCGCTTCCAGCTTGCGATGGGCGACATAGAGAACCCCATGAGGATACGCCAGGTCAGGAAGACCTTAGCAAGGATGAACACTGTAATCAAAGAGAAGGAGACGGGGCAGTAGTAAAAGCCCTACGGAGGAAGCCTGATGGCCGAGAATAAGAAGACGTACATTGGCGAAGTGGTAAGCGACAAGATGGACAAGACGGTAACCGTCGCCACCACGAGGCGCATACAGCACCCGGTGTACAACAAGATTGTAAAGAAGACGTCCAGGTTTATGGCACACGACGAGAAGAACGAGTGCGGTATAGGCGACATGGTCAAGATGGTCGAGACCCGCCCGCTTTCCAAGCTCAAACGCTTCGAGATCGTGGAGATAATAGAGAAGGCCAAACTCAAGTAGTATTGGCTTAATCCCGCAGCAAGGATATTGGAGAGTTAAAAATGGTTCAGGTCCAGACGATGCTGGATGTGGCTGACAACTCCGGCGCGAAAAAGGTCATGTGTATAAAGGTCCTGGGCGGCTCGAAGAGGCGGTATGCCACGGTGGGCGACGTGATAATCGTGTCCATCAAGGAGGCCATACCCGATGGGACCGCCCAGAAGGGTAAGGTCGCAAGGGCGGTGGTCGTGAGGACCGCCAAGGAGGTCAGGAGGGGGGACGGTTCCTATATCAGGTTCGACAGGAACGCCGCCGTGCTGATAAACCCGCAGAACGAGCCGATAGGCACCCGCATATTCGGGCCGGTAGCCAGGGAACTCAGGTGGAAGAACTTCATGAAGATAATATCACTGGCCCCGGAAGTGCTTTAAGGGAGGCGGAGTAACAATGGGCATCAACATCAAGAAAAACGACACAGTCAAGGTCATCTCCGGCAAGGAGAAGGGCAAAAGCGGGCGCGTCTACCGCGTCATGCCGGAGGACGGCCGGGCACTGGTCGAGAAGCTCAACATAGTAAAGAGACACACGCGCCCCAGCGCGACGAACAGGCAGGGCGGCATAGTGGAGAAGGAGGCCCCGATACAGGTCTCCAACCTGATGGTGGTTTGCGGCAAGTGCGACAAGCCCACCAGGGTTTCACACAGCTTCCTTGAGGGCGGCAAGAAGGTGCGCGTCTGCAAGAAGTGCGGCGAGCCGCTGGACAAGGTTTAATATACCCGGAGGTTTCAGATGGCGACGAGGATGAGGGATAAATACGAGAAAGAGGCCGTCCCTGCCTTGATGAAGGAGTTCGGGTACAAAAACCCGATGCAGGTCCCCAGGCTGGTCAAGATGGTGGTCAACGTGGGCCTTGGCGAGGCTATACAAAACCCCAAGCTCCTCGATGCGGCAGTTAAGGAGATGGCGGAGATAACCGGCCAGAAACCGGTGGTCAACAAGGCCAGGAAGTCCATCGCCACCTTCAAGCTGAGGGAGGGCATGTCCATCGGCTGCATGGTGACGCTCCGGCAGGAAAAGATGTGGGAGTTCTTCGACAGGCTCGTGAACGTGGCGTTGCCCCGCATCAGGGACTTCAAGGGCATATCGGGCAAGGCGTTCGACGGCAGGGGCAACTACTCGCTTGGGCTCAAGGAGCAGTTCATATTCCCTGAGATAGACTACGACAAGGTCGAGATGGTGCACGGCATGGACATCGCAATCGTCACCACCGCTAAGACCGACGAGGAAGGCAAGGCTCTCCTTAAGTTCATGGGGATGCCGTTTCGGAATTAACAGGAGGATATTTTGGCAAAGAAATCCTTGATAGCCAAGCAGAAGAGGACGCCCAAGTTTAACGTGAGGGCCTACACCAGGTGCAAGCTCTGCGGAAGGCCGAGGGCCTTTATGCGCAAGTTTGAAATGTGCAGGATTTGCTTCAGGGACCTGGCCCTTAAAGGCGAGATCCCCGGGGTGATAAAGGCCAGCTGGTAGTGCAGGGCCGTGACACGGCGCCTACTATGGTGCCGTGACGTGACTGGGCAGTTCGTGGATGCTTGGAGAGTGACCGCAAGGTCTTTTAAATATCTAAAAGGAGCAACGTAAGATGGGAATGACGGACCCGATCGCTGACATGCTTACCAGGATTAGGAACGCCAACCTGGCGAAGACGGAGAAGGTAGACATACCTTCGTCCAACCTGAAACTGGAACTGGCCCGTGTCCTCAAGGAGGAAGGCTACATAAAGAACTTCAAACTCCTCAAGGACAGGAAGCAGGGTATCGTCCGGGTATACATGAAGTACAGCCCTGAAGAGATTAGGGTCATCAACGGCCTTAAGAGGGTAAGCCGTCCGGGCAACAGGGTCTATGTAAGCGCCGACGATATACCCCGCGTGATGGGGGGCCTCGGTATCGCCGTACTCTCCACTTCGAGGGGGCTTATGGTGGACAAGGAGTCGAGGACAAAGAACATCGGTGGCGAGGTGCTCTGCTACATCTGGTAGCGTGGACCGACATCGGGTGCGCCAGGCCAGTGAAGCGGCGTCACCGACGCAAGATTTCGCCCTGAAGAATATATAGAAGAATATATAAAGGAGCAACGACGATGTCCAGGATAGGCAAGCAGCCGGTAGAGATACCCTCCGGCGTTGAGGTCAAGCTGAACAAAAACTCCATCTCGGTCAAGGGGCCGAAGGGGCAGTTGAGCCGCGACCTGCACCCGAAGATGATAATACGCCACGAGGACAACAAAATAATTGTCGAGAGGCCCACGGACCACCAGTTCTACCGCTCCCTGCACGGCCTCACACGCACCCTCGTGAACAACATGGTGCTGGGAGTGACCAAGGGATACGAGCGGTTACTTGAGATAAACGGCGTGGGATACAAGGCGGAGAAGAAGGGCGCGATCCTGCTCCTGAACATGGGCTACTCGCACCCCGTCAACTTCGAGCTCCCGAAGGGGGTCGACGTCCTGTGCGAGAAGCCGACCCTAATAAAGCTTATGGGCATAGACAAAGAACTCGTTGGCCAGACCGCTGCCAAGATACGTGCAGTCAGGCCCCCCGAGCCTTACAAGGGCAAGGGCATAAAGTACGCGGAAGAGACCATCCTCCGCAAGGAAGGCAAGAAGGGCAAGTAGGGCTGACAGGTGTTCACCGGGGAGGCACTCTGCGGCCTCCCATGATATACAGGTTCTTATCAGGAGCTAAAAACGATGGCTGGTTTCGTGAAGAAGCTTACAGGGATACAAAAAAGGCGGAACAGGATACGCAAAAAGGTCATGGGTACGACGGACAGGCCCAGGCTGAACGTGTTCAAGAGCAACACCAACATTTATGCCCAGGTGATAGACGACTTAAAGGGCGTTACCATCACCTCCGCTTCCACCCTCGACAAGGACATCAAGCCGGGCCTCAAGTCCTGCGGGAACACGGACGCGGCCAAGGCGGTAGGCGCGGCGGTGGCGAAGAAGGCCATGGAGAAGGGCATTAAAGCCGTTGTATTCGACAGGGGCGGGAACATTTACCACGGCAGGATAAAGGCGCTCGCGGACGCTGCGAGAGAGGCCGGGCTGAACTTTTAGTCTTAACAGGAGGTTTCATTGGAAAAGATAGACGCCGAGGGCTTGGCACTTAAGGACAAGGTTATCCATATCAACAGGGTGGCCAAGGTCGTCAAGGGCGGCAGGAGGTTCTCGTTTTCCGCGCTGGTCGTGGTGGGCGACGGCGCAGGCAGCGTCGGAATCGGCAAGGGCAAGGCGGTCGAGGTCCCGGTAGCCATATCGAAAGCGGTCGAGCGCGCCAAGAAGAGCATGGTGAAGGTAACCATGAAGGATACCACCGTGCCGCACGAGGTAATCGGCGAGTTCGGACCCGCGAGGGTGCTCCTTAAGCCGGCAGCCCCCGGCACGGGCCTCATCGCGGGCGGCGCGGTGCGCGCGGTGCTCGAGGTGCTGGGCATACAGAACATACTTTCCAAATCCCTTGGAAGCCCGAACGCACACAACGTGGCGAGGGCGACGATAGAGGGCCTCAAGCTCATGAAGAGTGCGGAGCAGGTGGCAAAGCTGAGGGGTAAGACCGTAGAGGAAATCCAGAGTTAGGAGCGAAGCTTAAAATGGCAGCCAACCTTAAGATAACACTGAAGCGAAGCCCCATAGGGCGGCCCGAAAAGCACAAGAAGGTTGTGGAGGGCCTCGGCCTCACCCGTATGCATAAGACGGTGCTGAGGAAGGACACCCCTGAGATTAGGGGCATGATAAACAAGATATCGTACATGCTCGCAGTCGAGGAGACTGAATAATGAAGATAGAGGAATTGGGGCCCCGCCCAGGGGCGAAGAAACCTAAGAAAAGGGTCGGCAGGGGCGATGGCTCAGGGCACGGAAAGACATCGTGCAGGGGCGAGAACGGCCAGGGCTCCAGGGCCGGCGGCACCAAGGGCCCCGGGTTCGAGGGCGGCCAGATGCCCCTGATGAGGCGCATACCCAAGCGCGGCTTCACGAACATATTCCGCAAGGAATATACCGAGGTCAACCTGAGGGACCTGTCGAGGATAGAGGGCGCGGACACGATAGGCCCGGACCTGCTCTTTGACGAGGGCGTGCTCAAGAAGCTGGGCGCAGGCATAAAGATACTCGGCCACGGCGACATAAAGAGGCCGGTTACGGTGCAGGCCCACAAGTTCTCCAAGGGCGCACAGCAGAAGATTGAGGCCGCCGGTGGAAAGGCAGAGGTGATACCGCTTTGATCCAAAGCATCCAGAATATCTTCAAGATTCCGGAGCTTAAGAAGCGCATCATTTTCACAATAGCGCTCCTCGCGGTATACAGGGTCGGCGGACACATACCTACGCCTGGCATCAACGGCGAAGAACTCTCGAAGTTCTTGAACCAGAGCGCCGGGGACCTCATGGGCTTCTTCGACATGTTCTCCGGCGGCGCGCTGTCGAGGGTGACCATATTCGCCCTCGGCATAATGCCCTACATAAGCGCGTCCATCATACTTCAGCTCCTGACCGTCGTGTTCCCGTACCTTGCAGCCCTCCAGAAGGAAGGCGACAGGGGCAGGCGCAAGATGAGCCAGTACACGCGCTACGGCACTGTGGGCATATCGCTCGTGCAGTCGCTTATGATATCCATCGGGCTCGAGACGATGGGCGGCGGGGCGTTCATACAGAACCCAGGCTGGGGCTTCAGGCTGATGACCATGATAACCCTGACGACCGGCACGGCATTCATCATGTGGCTGGGCGAGCAGATAACCGAGAGGGGCATAGGCAACGGCATTTCGCTCATCATATTCGCGGGCATCGTGGCGAGGTTCCCCAACGCCATACTCAACACGTACAGGCTGTTCCGCTCCGACACGCTGTCCTTGTTCGCCATCATAGCGATGGTGATACTGATGGTGCTCATCGTGGCGGCTATCGTATACATGGAGCGGGCCCAGAGAAGGATACCGGTACAGTACGCAAAGAGGATGGTCGGCAAGCAGGTGTACGGCGGGCAGAGCACGCACATACCCTTAAAGCTCAACACCTCCGGCGTCATACCCCCGATATTCGCCTCGTCGATACTGATGTTCCCTGCGACCATGGCCGGGTTTTCGAGCGCGGCGTCGGTAAAGGCCATACAGCAGTACCTCTCGCGCGGCTCGTTCGTCTACATAACGCTCTACGTAGGCATGATAATATTCTTTGCGTTCTTCTACACGGCGGTTGTGTTCAACCCGGTGGACGTGGCGGACAACATGAAGAAGTCCGGAGGCTTCATACCAGGCATCAGGCCGGGCACGAACACCTCCGACTACATATACAAGGTGCTCAACAGGGTGACGTTCGGCGGCGCGCTTTACCTCTCGGCCGTATGCGTGGTGCCGGACTTCTTCTACAGGGTATTCCAGACTAACTTTTACTTCGGCGGCACTTCGCTGCTCATAGTGGTTGGCGTGGCGCTCGATACTGTCAGCCAGATAGAGACTCATCTGATCAGTCGTCATTATGAAGGTTTCATGAAAGGCGTCAGGATAAAAGGGAGGAGAACATAAAAATGAGGATGATACTGTTGGGCCCTCCGGGGGCAGGTAAAGGCACGCAGGCGAAAGACCTGGTCGAGAAGTACGGCATACCCCAGATTTCAACCGGCGACATACTGAGGAAGAACCTGGCGGAGAAGACCCCGCTCGGCCTCGAGGCCAAGAAGTTCATGGACGCGGGTGGGCTCGTGCCGGACGCGGTCGTCATAGGCATAGTCAAGGAGCGCCTCAAGGAAGCAGACTGCAAGACGGGCTACATACTGGACGGCTTCCCGAGGACCGTGCCGCAGGCGCAGGAACTCGATAAGGCCCTGGCAGAGATGAAGACCCCGCTCGACAAGGTGCTCTCTATAGAAGTCGCGGACGAAGAGCTGGTCGGCAGGCTTGCCGGCCGCAGGACCTGCAGGGGCTGCCAGCAGGGCTTCCACGTGAAGTTCAAGCCGCCCAAGACGGACGGCAAGTGCGACAAGTGCGGCGGCGAGCTCTACCAGAGGGACGACGACAAGGAAGAGGCCATAAAGAACCGCCTCGTGGTTTACCAGTCCTCGACCGCCCCGCTCATAGACTACTACAAGGGCAAGGGCCTGCTGAGGGACGTAAACGGCGTTGGCAGCATGCCGGAGATACTTGCCAGGATGGTCACGGCCCTCGAGGGCTAAGTGATTATCCTGAAGTCAAGGGCCGAGATCGACAAGATGAGGGCGGCCTGCCGAGTAGTGGCGGGCGCACTTTCCGGCCTCAGGGAGTATATAAAGCCGGGTGTCACGACCGGGCAGATAGACGCCTTCGCCGAGAAGTACATACTGGGCTCCGGGGCGGTCCCGGCATTCAAGGGGTACATGGGGTATCCCGCCACGGTATGCGCCTCCATCAACGAGGTAGTGGTCCACGGGATACCGTCGGGCCGCGCGCTCAAGGAAGGCGACATTATAGGCGTAGACCTGGGTGCGGTATTAGACGGGTTCTACGGTGACGCGGCGGTCACATACCCGGTGGGCGAGATAACCGAAGAGCTCGCCAGGCTGATAGAAGTGACCGAGGCCAGCCTGTACAAGGGCATCGAGATGGCGATAGTCGGGAACCGAGTCTCGGACATCTCGCACGCCGTACAGAGCTACGTGGAGCCTTTCGGATATTCGGTTGTCAGGGACTTCGTGGGACACGGCATCGGAAGGCGCCTCCACGAGGAACCGCAGGTCCCGAACTTCGGGCCGCCGGGACAGGGCCCCAAGCTCAAGGCGGGCGCCACACTGGCCATCGAGCCGATGATAAACATCGGCGACTACCACACGGTGGTCATGGACGACGGGTGGACGGCAGTCACGCTTGACAGAAAACACTCGGCCCACTTCGAGCACACCATTGCGGTGACTGAAGAAGGCCCTGAGATACTTACTAAAATATAAGGACGTGGATGCCCAAAGAAGACGCAATTGAGGTTCAGGGGAAGATACTTGAGACGCTGCCAAACGCCATGTTCCGGGTGGAGCTGGACAACGGCCACGTCGTGCTGGCACATATATCCGGGAAGATGAGGATGCACTTCATCAAGATACTGCCCGGAGACAAGGTGACAGTAGAACTCTCACCCTACGACCTTTCTAGGGGCAGGATAACGTATCGTTTCAAATAGCGGGTCTTGTGGTTAATAGTTAGAGGCACAGGTCGTGCCGTGCAGCTACAGACTGTTTCAGGTAGTAAACATGGGGGGCTTTTGAAATGAAGGTCCGGTCGTCGGTCAAGAAAATTTGCGACAAGTGTAAGGTGATAAAGAGAAGGGGAGTTGTCCGGGTCATCTGTATCAACCCGAGACACAAACAGCGGCAGGGATAGTAATATCCCTAAGCCAAGGAGGAAGCATTGGCAAGGATTGCAGGCGTTGACTTACCAAGGGACAAGAGGATAGAGATAGGCCTCACCTATATCTTCGGCATAGGCCGGACCTCAGCCCAGAAGATCGTGGCAGAGGCGGGCGTGGACCCGAACAAGAGGACCAAGGACCTGGACGAGGCCGAGGTTATACGCATCAGGGAGGTTATCGACAAGTCCTTCAAGGTAGAAGGCGACCTGCGCAGGGACAGGACGATGGCCATCAAGCGGCTTATGGACATCGGCTGCTACAGGGGCCTTAGGCACAGGAAGGGCATGCCCTGCCGTGGCCAGAGGACAAAGACCAACGCCCGCACGAGGAAGGGCCCGAAGAGGACCGTCGCCGGCAAGAAGAAGGCCACGAAGTAATATTGCGGCAGTCGGGTCGGATGACCAGGTCTGGTTTACATAAATAAGTGACGGTTGACTAACAGGGTGCAGTACCCTGATACCGGGTTTGGCATAAAGGCGAACAGGAGGAGAAATGGCAGCACCGAGAAGGAGCGGCCCCAAGAAGGAGCGCAAGAACATATCCACGGGGGTCGCCCATATCCAGGCGTCGTTCAACAACACCATCGTGACCATAACAGACTTAAACGGAAACGTGCTGTGCTGGTCGAGTTCCGGCAACCAGGGTTTTAAAGGCTCCAGGAAGAGCACCCCGTTCGCCGCCCAGATGGCGTCCGAGAACGCGGCCAAGAAGGCGATGGACCACGGTATGAGGAACGTCGAGGTCCGCATCAACGGGCCAGGCTCGGGCCGCGAGTCCGCCATAAGGGCGCTCCAGTCCGCCGGCCTCGACATAACGGCCATCAGGGACGTGACGCCCATACCGCACAACGGCTGCCGCCCCCCCAAGAGGCGCAGGGTCTAACCGGTCTGGCGATACTATAGGCTGCAAGTTTTATCAAGTTTTTTATATCAGGCTTTTTTACAGGAGGTTCCAAGTTGGCGAGATATACCGGCCCTGTCTGCCGCCTGTGCAGAAGGGAAAGCATGAAACTGTTTTTGAAGGGCGACCGCTGTTTCACCGACAAGTGCGGGGTTGAGCGCAGGGCTTACGCCCCCGGCCAGCACGGCCAGGGAAGGCAGAAGGTGTCCGACTATGGCGTGCAGCTCAGGGAGAAGCAGAAGGTCAGGAGGATTTACGGCGTCCTCGAAAAGCAGTTCAGGGGTTACTACCACCTTGCCGCCCGCATGAAGGGCGTCACCGGCGAGAACCTGCTGGCGCTCCTCGAACGCAGGCTGGACAACGTGGTCTACAGGCTGGGCTTCGCCGCATCCAGGCAGGAGGCCCGCATAATGGTCGCCCACGGACACCTCCACGTCAACGGACGCAAGGTCACCATACCCTCTTACATCACCAGGACGGGCGATTCTGTAGTCCTAAGGGATAAGAGCAAAAACATGACCCGGTTCCAGGAGATGGCCGCCGCGATGGACAGGAAAGGCGTGCCGCCCTGGCTTGAGATGACGAAGGCCGAGTTGAAAGGTAAAGTAGTGGCCATGCCCTCAAGGGAAGACGTAGGGATGCCCGTGAACGAGCACCTTATCGTCGAGCTTTACTCCAAATAAATGATGGGCGCGGGCGGGTGTGGCTTTCCATAAGCCCCTGCCTGTGGTCATCATAAGATAGTAAACCTACAAGGAGATGTTATGGCCATGAAGTTAAAGGGGTTCCAGATCCCCAAGAAACTGGACTTTGAGCCAGAAACGTTTTCCAATACATACGGCAAGTTCTCCGCGGAGCCCTTCGAGAGGGGCTACGGGACAACGATAGGCAACTCGCTCCGCAGGATACTCCTCTCCTCCCTGGAGGGTGCGGCGGTCGTCTCGATAAGGTTCATGGACGGCCCGAGCCACGAGTTCACCTCGATACCCGGCGTGCGCGAGGATGTGACGGACATCATCCTGAACGTAAAGAAGCTCCGCTTCAAGATGCACTCGGACAAGCCCAAGACCGTCATGATAGACGTCGAGGGGCCGGGCGGCGTGTACGGCTCGTCCATAGACGTGGACTCGGACATCGAGGTGCTCACGCCCGACCTGCTCATAGCCAACCTGGAGAGCGGCGTGAAGTTCAAGATGGAGATGATAGTCAAGAAGGGCAGGGGGTACGTGTCCTCCGAGAGGAACAAGGACCCTGAACTCCCGATGGGCTATATTACGGTGGACTCCATATTCACCCCGATACAGAAGGTGATATTCAACGTCGAAGGCGCGAGGGTGGGCCAGGAGACTGACTACGACAAGCTGGTGATGGAGGTCTTCACGGACGGCAGCGTGAGGCCGGACGACGCGGTCGCATACGCGGCCAAGATACTCAAGGACCACCTGAACATATTCATAAACTTCGAGGAGGAGGGCGACATGATAGAGCCCGAGTCCGAGGAGATGGAGGAGAGGTTCAACGAGAACCTGCTGAGGAGCGTCAACGAGCTCGAACTTTCCGTGCGCTCCGCCAACTGCCTGAAGAACGCGGACATCCAGACCATAGCGGACCTCGTGCAGAGGTCGGAGGCTGAGATGCTGAAGACCAAGAACTTCGGCAGGAAGTCCTTAAACGAGATCAAGGAGATACTCTCCGAGATGGGCTTGGGCTTCGGTATGAAGATAGACATGGACAGGCTGAAGGGCTACGAGAAGTCGCTCCTGAAGTCGAACGCTTAGCACATAATTGTAATGGAAGGATATCCCTATGCGTCACGGTTTTAAAGGAAGGCAGTTCGGCAGGAACTCGAGCCACAGGAGGGCCATGTTCAGGAACCTCGTAACGTCTCTCCTTGAGCACGGCAGGATAGAGACCACCGAGGCCAAGGCGAAAGAAATGAGAGGCATAGCCGACAGGATGATAACCCTGGGCAAGAAGGGCGACCTTGCAGCCAAGAGGAGGGCCTTCGCGTACATCCAGAGCAGGGATGTCGTGGCGAAGCTCTTCGACAAGATAGCGCCCATGTCCGCCAACAGGCCGGGCGGGTACACGAGGGTGATAAAGACCAGGGTGCGCCTTGGCGACTCCGCCCCGATGGCGATTCTCGAACTGGTCGACAGGGAGGGCGCAGCCCCGGCCCCGGCAACTAAGCCTGCGAAGAAGAAAGCCGCAGCAACGGCCCCGGTAGCAGCGCCCGCACCGGTCGCAGAGGCCCCGAAGGCAGAGGCGGCACCGGCAGCAGTCGAAGAAGCCCCGGCGACCGAAGCCGCAGCTGAGACGACGGAAGAGGCAAAGCCAGAGGAAGAGGGTAAGTAGGAAAATAGGCCGACGTCGTATTATCGCGATACTTAAAAGGCCCCCCGCATTTGCAGGGGGCCTTTATCTTTGGCGTAACTTGCGGATTTCAGGTCTAAGCGCCGACCACCAGGACCGGGCAGGGGGCGCCGCTGATGACCCTCTCTACCACGTTGCCGCCGATGAGCCTCTTGAAGAAGCCGCTTTTCTGTGCGCCCATGATTATCACGTCGCACTTCTCCTCGGCTGCTACCGCGATAATCTTCTCGTCCACCTCGCCATGCTCGATGCGCGTCTTTATCAGGGCACCCTCGGACTCGGCTATACGCTTTATCTCCGACAGCGTGCTGGCCGCGCCTGAGCCTAACACGTCGCCCACGTTACGGATGCCGGTCAGGTCTATATCGCCCTCATACGGCGGTATTACCTTCAGCGCCGTAAGCCAGGTCTTCTCCTCGTGTGCCAGGCTTATGCCGTGCCGCACCACGTCCATCGAGCCGTTCACAGCTATAAGCGCCTTCCTGTAGCCCTTCATGTTGTCACCTCGCTATAAGCACCGGGCAGGGGGCGTCCATTATCACCCTCTCTGTAGTGCTGCCCATTATGGCCTTGTTGACGCCTGTCCAGCCGTGGCTCCCCATCACTATGAGGTCGCTTTCCGAGCGTTTTGCTATGTCCAGTATCCTGTCGGCGGACGGGCCTTCCTGTACGATGGCGGCTATGGCGAACCCGCCTTCTGCTGCGACCGCCCGTGCCGTGTCCAGCAATTTTTCCGCCTGCGCATAAAGGCTGTTTTTGATAGCATCGGTCTTGAAGAACTCGACCATCTCCTCGTAGCGCGGTATGACATAGAGCACCGTCACCGCGGCCCCGTCCGAACCGTTCAGCCTGCCCGCTCGTGCCAGCGCCTTCCTGCTCTGCTCGGAGCCGTCATACGCCACTATGATGGACTTGAAGTCCCCGGTGCACTTGCTGCACGGTTTCTTGACGACGAGCACGTCGCAGTGGGCCTTGGCTATCACGCCGGAGGTGACGCTTCCTAACAGAAGACGTTTCAGGCCCTTCCTGCCGTGCGTGCCGAGCGCTATCAGGTCCGCTTCCTTGCCCAGCGCCACCTGCGTGAGTATGTCCGGCGGTTCGCCCTCGCATACGAGCGACTCCACGTCCACGCCGAACTCGGACAAGTGCTTCTCCTTGGCCTGCATGCATATGTTACGACCGAACTCTATCCGCTTGTCCAACTGGAGCGGGGCAATTCCGAACTCCTCTTCGTCGAAGTACACTGCGTGTACGAGGGTCACCTTGCCGCCGTTCTTTTTAACCCTCTTCGACGCCTCCATGAGTGCCGCCTTGCTATAGTCCGAGCCATCGTAGCCGACCACTATGTTCTTGTACATCGTGTCTTTCCCGCCGACCTCTGCGGTATGGGTGGACGGCACTGCTAAAATCTTCTGCATCAGTGAGCACCCCCTCCCTTTCCGAAGACTATCCCAACCCCGAAGCCCGCGCCCAGCGCGGACAGTACGGACAGTATGCCGTACAGGGCGGCGTTGTTCTTCGCCATGTTGGCAAGGGCCTTGACAGCGCCGACCTGCTCGACCGTTACTTTGGACGTGGCGGTCTCGACCACCTTGTGGTCCTTGACGGCATATACGGTGACCAGGTAATCTCCGGGAGGCGCCTGGTAGGGCCATGCGAACTTCATGTAATAGCCATGCTGGTCAGGTTTGTCCGGGTTGGGGCCGAATCCGCCGTCGGCTGCGAAGTAGAGGTTCTTGGATTGCTTGAATTTCAGGAACTCCCCGAACCATTTCGACCTGTCCGCCTCGGACTCGACCGGGCTGATGCCCACGTGTTTTTCGAGGGCCGGGAAGCCTATGCAGTACTTTTCCATCTCGCTTGCGGAGAGGATCTCTTCAGGTTTTTTCGTGCACTGCAACATGTACAGGTTTGGCGTGTCCTCGAACTTGAGGGTTCCTACGTTCATCCAGAGCGCCCCGGCGACCTTGCCTTTTTCCTTCAAATCCTGGTGGCCGTCAGGGGATGTTATCTTGACGACAAGGTCCACGTCCGGGTCGGATATCCCGCGCACGCTTACCTCGCTGCCGTTGTAGAAGAAGTCTATCGTTATGTGGTCGTGGTTCGCCCTTGCAGTCAGGCATGCCAATGCATTATCCGTATTCAGGAGCGATACCAATAGCATTATAAAGACGGCTGCAAAGGTTGCGAATGTTTTTCGTGTCATCAGTGTCCACCTCCGAGGGACAGGAGCAGAGACGGGGTCAGGGTAAGTTCGAATACTATCTTCACGGTGACGGCCAGTACTATTATTGCAAGATATATCTTGAGCTGCTCGGCCTTAAGCTTCCTGCCGAATACCGCGCCTATCTGTGCGCCGATGGTCGAGCCCAGAAGCAGGAGCACCGCGAGCGTGAAGTCCACGCTGTGGTTTGAGTACGCCTGCAGGAACGTGACCTCTATGCATGTGAAGAGTATCTGGAAGAGGCTCGTACCGACCACGACGTGCATCGGCATCCTCAGGATGTACACCATGACAGGCACCATCAGAAAGCCGCCGCCCACGCCCATTATGGCCGCGAGTACCCCTACGCCCCCACCGAAGAAAATCGGCAGTATCAGGGAATGAGTGACGCCCGACTTCTCGAACCGGGTCTGGAGCGGCAAGGAGGCAAGCAGCCTGACGAGTTTCGACTCTACTCTGGGGGCCTCTTCGGCGACCTGCTTTTTCTTCATGCTCGTCAGGCTCTCGTATAACATGTAGCCGCCCACGCCGCCAAGCATAAGGACGTAGGTCATCTTGATGACGAAGTCGGCGTTGCCCATAGCGTTCAGAATTTTTATAGCCTGGACGCCTACGAGCCCGCCCGCGAAGCCCCCCACAAGGAGGTAAAGCCCCATCTTGAAGTCCACGTTGCCTACCCTCCAGTGCGCATATGTGCCGGAGGTGGAGGCCGCCACTATCTGGTTTGAGTCTGTTGCGGCAGCGACCGTGGAAGGGATGCCGAACATAATGAGGAGCGGGGTCATAAGGAAGCCGCCCCCAACCCCGAAAAGTCCTGAAAGAAGCCCGACGGCCAGGCCGAGCCCTACGGGTATTAACACGTTAATGCTTGTTAAGGCAACTGGCAGATACAGGTGCATCTCGAAACTCCTCCTTTAGGCAGCGCTCGCATGTCTTGCTATTGTTATCACCGGAATAGTGGCAGTCTTTACGAGGCGGTTCAGCTCCCTCGCGGTAACACGTCCCTCGCCCGTGACCGTCGGGCCCAATAGCACCATGTCAATGGACGCCGAGCGCCCCACCGACTCCTTTATGGCAGGAAGAAGTTCCTTGTCCGTTGAGCCGAGTACTGCGTCAATACCCGCCATGCGGCACCTCTTTTGTACGAGGGAGTTTTTCTCCTCTACGTCCCTCGGGGTGATGCGGCCCTCGTTCAAAATCTGAATTGCCGCATCGGGCTCGTGCGCCTCCGCAAAGGCGGACGCTGCCATCATGTCGGTGAACTTCTCCATCAGGCCCTTGTTCTCAGGCACGAGCAGGACCGAGAGGTCCTTGCCGAGCGTCCTGGCGAGTTCTACCGCGTACGACAGGCCGTCATCGAAATGGTCGTTGTGGTACGTTACAAACAGCAGGTGTCTCTTTCTCATCATATACCTCCGGTTAATGTGGTTGCCAACTATCTAACCGGTATATATAGCAAGAAGGATGCCAGAATGTAACTGATTGAAATTACAGGGAATTAAGTGGTGGGTGTGGTGATTTTGTGTTTCAAATATGAACGGTGCTGAACGGTCTACTCCCCTTTGAGAATACGCCAGAGGCTGGTCCTCGATATGCCCAGGAGCTCCGCAGCCTTTGTCTTGTTGCCTCCGAGCATGTCGAGCACCTTCACGGCATAGGTCTTGTTCAACTCTTCCATCGTCCTGATTTCACCGGGCTCGAATGTTTCAATCTGGAACATAGTCAAGCTCTGCGGCAGGCTCTCCGGGGTTATGGTAGGCGACTTTTCAAGTATTATCGCACGCTCGATAATATTTTCGAGTTCCCTCACGTTGCCAGGGAAGCTGTATTCCTTGAGTATTTTAAGGGTTTCCTTCGTCAGGCCGGTTATTTTTTTGTTCGCCTTCGGCAGATGCTTTTGAAGGAAGAATTTTGCAAGCGGCTCGATGTCGTCTTTGCGTTCCCTTAAGGGGGGTATGAATATCTCCATCACGTTCAGCCGATAGTAAAGGTCCTCACGGAACCGGCCCTCAGAGATGAGGCCCTTCACGTTCTGGTTGGTGGCCGCGATGAACCGCACGTCCACTTTGATGGGTTTGGTGCCGCCTACCCTGTAGAACTCGCCTTCCTCAATCACCTTGAGGAGCTTGGCCTGGAGGTTGGGCGTCATTTCTGATATCTCGTCTAAGAACAGCGTGCCGGAGTCGGCAATCTCTGCCAGGCCTTGTTTTGTCCTTACCGCCCCGGTGAACGCGCCCTTCTCGTGGCCGAAGAGCTCGCTGGCGAGCAGTTCTTCCGTCAGGGTGGCGCAGTTTATGGAAAGGAAAGTGGAGTTCTGTCTCTTGGAGGTAAAGTGGACAATCTTTGCAAGCAGGCTCTTGCCGACGCCGGACTCGCCTGTCAGCAGTATGTTGCAGTCGGAGTCCTTGAGGTCTTGTACGACGCTCAGTATCCCGTTCATCGCATCGCTTTTGGCTATTATGTTAACCTTCCTGTTGAGGCCGAGAAACGCCTTGAGCGCAATGTTCTGCTTCTTGAGGGATTTCCGCTCGATAATCTTACCCACCCTTATGACCATCTCGTCCAGCTCGAAGGGTTTCGTGATGTAGTCGAACGCCCCCATCTTCATAGCCTCGATGGCGGAGCTTATGCTGCCGTACCCGGTCATTATTATCACTTCGGTGTCCGGGTACCTGTCCTTTACAGTGGCCAGAAGTTCGAGCCCGGTCATGCCCGGCATCTTTATGTCCGCTATCAGTACGTCGAACTCTCGCCTGTCGAACTCCCTCAGGGCGTCCATCCCGCCGGAAACGCAGGTCACCCCGTAGCCCTCCTTTTGGAGGGTGTTCGTAAGGTGCCGCCTTGTTATCTCCTCGTCTTCCGCTATCAGTATCTCGAAGGCCATCTCTATAAACCTCCCTTGGGCAGGGTCAGTCTGAACGTAGCGCCCTTGCCCTTCTCGCTCTTAACGGTTATCTCACCGCCGTGCCTCTTGACTATGTTGAACACGATGGCCAGCCCGAGACCGGTCCCCTTGTCTTTGGTGGAGAAAAACGGCTCGAATATCTTCTGCAGGTCGTCCGGCGCAATGCCCGCGCCGCTGTCCGTAACGGTCACGCATACTGTGTCGCCCGCGGACGTAACCTCTACCGTAAGGTCGCCCCTGCCTTCCATGGCGTCTACCGCGTTAGTGAAGAGGTTGATGAACACGCGCTCCATATGGTTCAGGTCAGCCGTCACGCGCACGGCGGGCGAAAAGGTTTTTAGCGAGAAACGCACCCCCTCCGTGCCGTAGGTGGTGGTGGTGCTTACAAGGCCGTATACCTCATTGATTACCCTGACCACGTCCACCTCCTGCATGCTGGGTTCCCTGCCCCTCGCAAACTCAAGGAGGTCGCCTACTATCCTCTTCACCCTCGCGGTCTGGCCTATTATGTCTCCAACTACCTCCTTTACTGCTGGCGGGTAGTCCTCCTTTATCTCCCTCTCTAACACCTGTGCGGAGAGGTATATGTTGTTCAGCGGGTTGTTGAGTTCGTGCGCTACGCCAGAGGCCAGCGTACCTATGGCGGAGAGCTTCTTCGCGTGCAGTATCTCCTCGTTCTTCCTGGCTATCTCATGCTCCCGCTCTACAAGCTCCTCCTCCATGTGGTTGAACTTTTCTATCAGTACGCCGACCTCGTCCTTGGCTCCAAGCTTCCTGAACACTGCGGGGACGTAAGGGTGGTCTCCCTTGCCTGCCTTCTCGACCACGTCCGTGAGCATCCTGAGGCGCACCGTTATGTTGCCCGTGATGAAAAAGAGCGTGCCGACGCCGACAAGGAAGAAAAGCGGGAATATAACAAGTATGGCTACCTGGGAGAGATGGATGGAGCGCTCCACGTTCTTGCGGGCGGTGCTGTCCAGGTCCTTCGATACCGCGATTATGTCCTCGCCCGTCTTTCTGAGGCCGGAGATGTCCGAGTCCATCTCTCTCAGCACCACGGTCATCTTTTTGTCGTGTGGCAGGTTGGGTGAGTTCTCGATAAACTCGGCCCCTTCGAGCGGGCGTTCGAGGAACGTCAGCCCTATCAGCTTATAGACCTCGTCGTTTTTTCGGTTGGAGGAGCGTGCGGTTTCAAGCTCTGTTAGCAGTGCCTTTGAATTGGCCTCTATCCTGTCGAAACGCGCTTTGTAGTCGCCCAGGAGTCCTTCCAGCCGGTCAAGCCTGCCTGTCCTGTCCGTGCGCAGGTTGTCTTTCAGGATGCCGTCGAGTTCATTCAGGTACCTGTGCACCTCACCCGACTCTTCTGCTGATTTCTGGGGGCTGTAAAGGAAGAAGTTCTTCTCGTGCCGTCTTAGCTGTAGGGACTTGCTCCTTATTGTGTCCGTGAGTTCGAGGTAAGTTATCTCCTTGCGCATCTCGACATAGTTTATATATTCGAACACGACGAGGGCCGCAATAATAGAGGCGCTGATGATGAAGCTGAGCAGTATTTTGCGTTTTAGGAGCATGTCTCCCGCGTTGTTACGCGCCGAACATTTCCTGCCATCGGTCGAAACGGGCGAGCTGCTCTGCTCCGTAGCCCGCCACCATCTTTCGCACACGGTCGAGCGGCTTTTCCTCGGTGAGGCTCGTCGGGTACTTGCTGAAGAACTTGTCCGCCCAACATATTACCTGCTCCTCGATGGTTATCGGGAGCATGTCCCTCTCAGGGATGGGCAGGCGGTACTTCTTTACCTCGTCCGCGGTGATGCCTGCGCCGACGTGCCGCTCGCATACAAGCGCATGTACGGGGTATCCCTCGCGTTCGAGTATATCCCTGCCCAGGTAACCATGCTCGACATACTGGCTTGGGCCGATGCAGCCTATCTGGTGCGCGCTCACCTTGAATATGCCAATGTCGTGCAGGAGCGCCGCCTCCTCGATGAACTTGAGGTCGGGGTTTAAGTGTTTCACGCGCGCTGCGCCTTCGAGCGCCTTCTTTGCTACCGCCCTGCTGTGCGTTACAAGGAAGTTGAATGTCTTGGAATCCGGGTAGTAGTAGTTCACGAGTATCTTGTACGGGTCCATCATTGCTCCTGTTATGTATTACGGCCAGATTGAACGTGCAATAGCTATTGTACCCCAACCGGTACATGATTTCAAGGCAATAGCGGCATAGGCACGCCCGATTTCCTTGACTATCCGTTCAATTTGTCATATATTTATACACTTGGAACTTACACGGAGGCATAACATGTACGAGCTCTTGATAGAGACGAAGTTCTCGGCGGCACACCAGCTGAGGGGATATGAAGGAAGGTGCGAGCGGCTGCATGGGCACAACTGGCGCGTGAACGTATCAGTCGAGGCGGCGGAGCTTAATACAATAGGGCTGGCGATGGACTTCAAAGACCTCAAGGACGCGGCAAACGGCTTCCTGGCCCAGGTCGAGCACAGTTTCGTCAACGAGGTCTTCCCGTTCACCGAGATAAACCCGTCATCCGAGAACATAGCGAAGTGGATATTCGACGGGCTGACGAAGAAGATAAACGACGGCAACCTCCGCATATCGGCAGTCACGGTGTGGGAGTCGGACACCGCATCCGCTACATACTATGAGTAAGAGATGACAGAGAACGAACTGATAGGGCTTGCAGACAAGGCCGCGGCGATACTCTCCATGAGTCCGGGCCTCGACTTCGACGTGTACGTGCGCGAGGCTCGCGCGACATCCGTGGAGGTCAAGGAGCAGAAGTTGGACGCGTACGAAGAGGCCGAGACCTGGGGCGTGGGTATACGCGTAATCGCGGCAGGCGGGAGGATGGGCTTTGCATATTCCACCGGCTCAGAAGACGCGGTGAGGGAAGCTGCCGCCCAGGCCGTGAAAAACGCAGTGAGTTCCGCGCCTGACGAGTATAACTGCATAGCACTGCCGCCGACCGCACCATACCCTTCCGTAACAGAGTACGACACGGGCATAGGCGATATCACCGAGCAGGACAAGATAGCGCGCGCGATGCTCCTTGAGAAATCAGCGCTCGTCCACGACAGCAGGGTGACAAAGGTGAGGAAGTCGTCAGCATCCTTCACCGAGGCGCGCTGGGCGATAGTAAACTCAAGGGGCATAAAGGCAAGCTCGTCCGGCACGTATTTCTCCTGCGGCATAATGGTGGTCGCGGAGGAGGGCGGGGACTCGCAGATGGGCTATGACATGGACTACAAAAGGCGCGGCGCGGAGATAGACTATGCGTCAGTGGGGCGCTACGCTGCGGCCAGGGCCGTGGGCCACTTAGGCGCAAGGCATGCGCCATCTGGCTTGTTCCCTGTCGTACTCGACAACGTAGTGGCCTCCGAGTTCCTGAGCGTGCTCGCATCTTCTTTTTCCGCCGAGTCCGTATTAAAGGGCAAGTCGCTTTTGAAGGACAGGGTAGGCGAGGCAGTGCTGGCCGGGATAGTCAACATATACGATGACGGGCTTATACCGGGCGGGCCTGCTACGAGGGCGTTCGACGACGAGGGCGTGCCGTCTAACAGGACTCCGTTGGTAGAGGGTGGAGTGTTGAAGGCATACCTGCACAACTCGTACACAGCGGGTAGGGTCGGCGCTTCCTCCACAGGCAACGCGGTGAGGGGAGGGTTCAGGGCTACGCCCGGAGTCGGCCCTACTAACCTGTACATAGAGAAGGGAAAGCTCAGCCCTGCCGATATTATGGGAGGCGTATCTTCCGGCCTGCTTGTTCAGGAGGTACTTGGCATGCACACGGCGAACCCGGTGTCAGGCGACTTTTCGGTAGGCGTATCGGGTCAGTGGCTGGAGGGCGGCAAGGTCGTATACCCGGTGCGTGAGGCTGCAATCTCAGGAAATATACTGGACATCTTCAAGGGCGTGGAGGCGGTAGCGAGCGACCTCCGTTTTATGGGCCGACTCGGCGCGCCGACCCTTCTGCTCAAACCGCTTTCGGTTAGCGGGAGTTGAGTATCACCCCGCAATCACCTTGACCAGCACCTCTCTGCTCCGTGGCCCGTCGAACTCGCAGAAATATATCGCCTGCCACGTACCCAGCACAAGCCTGCCGTCCTCCACGAATATGGTCTGGGACGACCCGGCGAGCGTCGCCTTCATGTGCGCGTCGGAGTTGCCCTCCAGGTGCTTGTAGTCGCCCTTTTCGGGTATGAGCCTGGCGAGGCAGACCTCCATGTCCCTGGCCACGCTGGGGTCTGCGCCCTCGTTTATCGTTACGCCTGCAGTGGTGTGCGGGACATACACGATACACACCCCGTCAGCGACTCCCTTTTCCTTCACCATCTCCTGGACGCGGGAGGTGATGTCTACAAGCTCTATCCTTCTGCCGGTCTTTATAGATATTCGCTTCATTATTTGGTCACCTGCACGAAGCCGCCGTCCTTGACCTGCCATATGACATAGTGCGCTATCTTGTTGTCGCCCTTCGCGTCGAACTGCACCTCTCCGAGCGCGCCGCCGTACATGCCCTTGTGTATCGCGTTGGCTATTGCCTTGCCCTCTGTGCTGCCGGTGTCATTGATTGCCTTCAGCAGTACGTTCGTCGCATCGTATGCGTATATGGAGTAAGGTCCGTGCGGGCCGTACTTCTTGTGGTACGTCTCAAGGAAGGTCCTTGCCGTCTCTATGTTCTGCGGGTCCGGGCTGAACGTGAGGTACGCGCCCTCGGCAGATTTGCCGCCTATCTCTACGAACTTGGGGTCTATGCAGCCGTCCCCGCTTATGAAGTCAGAGTTCAATCCGAGTTCCCTGGCCTGCTTGATGAGGAGCCCGCCCTCAGGGTATATGCCGCCGAAGTATATGACCTCCGGCGATGAGCTTTTGATGCTCGTGAGCACGCTCTTGAAGTCCCTGTCGCCCTGTATTATGCTCCCGTAATAAACCACCTGCGCCTTGTCGCCCAGGTTCTTCTTGAACTCGTCTGCAATTCCCTGGCCGTATGTGGTCTTGTCGTGCAACACGGCGACCTTCGTCTTCTTTAGCGTGCCGAGCACGAAGTCCGCCGCAGCCTTCCCCTGCTGGTCGTCCCTGCCGCATACCCTGAACACGTTCCAGCACCCCTGCTCGGTGTACGTCGGGTTGGTCGTGGCCGGAGTTATCATGGGCACGCAGCCGTCCATGTATATCTTCGACGACGGTATGGAACAGCTCGAATTGAAGTGGCCGACCACGCCCACCACGCCCTCGTTCACGAGCTTGTTGGCAATCGACACCGCCTGCTTCGGGTCGTGCTGGTCGTCCACCACCACCATTTCTATCTTCTTGCCGAGCACGCCGCCCTTTGCGTTCCACTCGGACACGGCAAGCTCGACGCCGTTTTTGAAGTCCATGCCCATCTTGCTCTGGTCTCCGGTCATCGGGCCCGCAATGCCTATCTTTATCGTGTCCTCCCCGCCCTTCTTCGCGCAGGCGGATACGGCGACTGCAAATGCGAGAGCAATCAACGCAGTGATAAAGAACTTCTTGCTCATGGTACGCTCCTTTTAGTGTGACTATTGTTGTTTGTGACGGCGCTGTTATTGTGCCAAAATATTTGCCGGTTCGTATCGTAGTAACCCTCAGACAAGCTGCCGCCTGCCTTCGGGTAACCACGTTATCTACCGGCTGCAAGGATTTTGTCACAATAACAGCGCCGTCACAAACTCGCATCGCTACAAGAGGAGCCGCTCTATCATAATTCCCCTCTCCTTGCGGGAGAGGGGTTGGGGTGAGGGGTTACTACCCTTGCAATCTCCCTCGCGGCCTTCTCAATATTCTCCGCCGATACGACGGCGGATATAACGGCTACCGCGTCCGCGCCAGCATCTATAACGACGCGCGCGTTGCCCGCGTCTATTCCACCGATAGCTACTACAGGAACTTTTATCTTTTCTCTTATTGCCCTCAGGCCCTCCGGCCCCTTCGGCTCGCCTGATCCCTTTGTGTCAGTTTTATATATAGGCCCGAAGCCGATATAGTCAGCGCCCTCTCCCTGTGCAACAAGCGCCTCCTCAATTGTGTGCGTGGACACGCCTATTATCTTGTCAGGCCCCAATAGCCTTCTCGCAACACCCGCAGGCATGTCCTCCTGGCCCAGGTGCACTCCGTCAGCGCCTATGGCCATTGCAAGCTCGATAGAGTCGTTAATGATGAGCGCCGCGTCAGCCTCCCTGGTCATCTCCCTGATACGAAGCGCAACTGGGTACAACTCATGGAGCGAGAGTTTCTTCTCGCGCAGTTGTATCACCCTCGCCCCGCCCGAAAGCCCCGCACGCACTATCTCTTCATGCGTCCTGCCGCGCGAGAAGGCGGTGTCGGAGATGAGGTACAGCCCACATATCTTCTGGCCGGGACCGGTCATTATTTAGTGTTGTATTTTTCCAGGAAGCCCGTATGGAATTTGCCGGAGCGAAACTCCGGGTCCTTGAATATCTTCTGGTGCAGAGGGATGGTGGTCTTGATGCCTTCTATGACGTACTCATCGAGGGCACGCGCCATCCTCGCCAAAGCCTCGTTCCTGTCTTTCCCGTGCACAATGAGCTTCGCTATCAATGAGTCGTAGTTAGGCGGCACCGTGTAGTTGGTGTAGACCGCGGTGTCCAGCCGGACGCCGGGGCCTCCGGGCGCGTTGTACGACGTTATCTTGCCGGGGCAAGGGGTGAACTTGTCCGGGTCCTCCGCGTTTATCCTGCACTCGAAGCTGTGCCCGTTAATATGCACGTCGTCCTGCTTGAATCCGAGCGGCATGCCCGCTGCGACCTTTATCTGCTCCTTGACTAAGTCGTAGCCTGTGACCATCTCAGTCACCGGGTGCTCGACCTGTATCCTCGTGTTCATCTCCATGAAGTAGTACTTGTCTCCAGACACTATGAACTCTATGGTGCCCGCGTTTTTGTACCTGACGGCCTTGGCCGCCGCAACTGCTACCTCGCCCATCTTCTTTCGCATCTTGGGCGTCAGGGCAGGTGAGGGGGCTTCCTCCACGAGCTTCTGGTGACGCCTCTGTATCGAGCAGTCACGCTCGCCCAGGTGCACCACGTTCCCGCGCTGGTCTGCCAATATCTGTATCTCTATGTGCCTCGGCTCGGATATGAACTTCTCTATGTATACGTCGGGGTTTCCGAACGATGACACTGCCTCCGACTGCGCCATGAGGAAGGAGTTAATAAGGCTGCCAGCCGAGTGTACCACGCGCATACCGCGCCCTCCGCCGCCCGCCGAAGCCTTGATGATCACTGGGTAGCCAATCTTCTGGGCGAGCAAGAGTATCTCGTCCTCGCTCCCCACCGTGCCCCTGCTTCCGGGTACGACGGGTACGCCCGCCCTCGCCATAGTTTCCTTGGCCTTTGCCTTGTCCCCCATCAGCCTTATGTTCTCAGGCGTCGGACCGATGAACTTGATGCCTGCGGTCTCGCACATCTCGGCGAAGTTTGCGTTCTCCGCCAAGAAGCCGTAGCCGGGATGTATGGCCTCCGAGTCGGTTATTTCGGCGGCGGAGAGTATAGAGGGAATGTTTCTGTAGCTCAGGGCTGAGTCGGCGGGTCCAATGCATACGGCCTCGTCCGCGAAGCGCACGTGGAGCGACTCCGAGTCGATGGTGGAGTGCACCGCCACGGTCTTAATGCCGAGCTCCCTGCAGGCCCTTATTACGCGGAGGGCTATCTCGCCCCGGTTGGCTATAAGTATTTTTTTAAACAAGGAGGTCTCTCTGGCGTTATAAGTGTAGTTGCCTGATTTATCAGGCGCCTTTGAGGACGCCCCATAAATGGGGCAACTACAACGTGAATTGTCCTAAACCGGCTCTATCTGGAACAGCGGCTCTCCGAACTCGACGGGCTGGGCGTTATCGACCAGTATCGCAGTCACCTTACCGCCTACCTCCGCCTCTATCTCGTTCATCAGCTTCATCGCCTCTATAATGCAGAGTATCTGGCCCTTCTTGACCACGTCGCCAACCTCCACATATACCGGTGTCTCAGGCGAGGGTGAGCGGTAGAAGGTGCCGACTATGGGCGAGTTCACCACTACGGAATTTCCCTGTGGAGGGGCTTCCTTTTTCTCCGGTTGTGGAGATGCCTCTGCACCCGGCAATTGGGCAGGGACGGGCAGGGCGGAAACCGGGCCGGGCACGACCACCGGGGCCTGTACGGCCTCAACCGGCCGCATCACGCCGCCATCCTTCCTAAGCCGGATCCTCGTGCCAGCCTTCTCGACCTCTATCTCCACGATGTCCGTGTCTTTCAGGACGTCTATGAGGTCTTTTATCTCTTTGAGGTTCATGTCGGCTCCTTTGAGGTGGACTAACCTAAGGCTACTTGACCCTTTCCATGTACTCGCCGGTCCTCGTATCCACCCTGATTACCTCGCCCTCTTCAAGGTACAGAGGGACCTTTACCACTGCCCCGGTCTCAAGCGTAGCAGGCTTCGAGCCGCCGGACGCGGTGTCGCCCTTGACGCCCGGGTCGGCCTGCACGACTTTCAACTCGATAAACATCGGCACCTCTACCCCGATGGGGTTGTCGTTGTGGTACAGCACCTTTATGACCATGTTCTCCTTCAGCCACTTCCTGTTGTCGCCCAACTGCTCCGCGCTCATGGACGACTGCTCGTAGGTCTCGTTGTCCATGAAGAAGTAGTCGTCGCCGGAGGCGTATAGGTACTGCATGTTCTTTTCCTCCAGGTTGGGCGTATCCACCTTCTCGCCGGAACGGTACGTCCTGTCAATGACGTTTCCGGTCCTCAGGCTCTTTAACTTCGTACGCACGAATGCCCCGCCCTTGCCGGGCTTGACGTGCTGGAACTCGATCATCACAAATGGCTCACCATCAATCTCTATCTTGGCGCCGTTTCTAAACTCTGCGGTTGAAATCACTTAACAGTTACCTCCCAATCCCTCTATCCCTCGAAATTAATGTCTTTGGGCAAGGAGGTGAGCACGCGGCAGCCGTCATCCGTGACCAGCACCATGTCCTCTATCCTGAACCCGCCCCAGTCGGGTATGTATATACCCGGCTCTATCGTAAACACCATGCCCGGTTGGGCCGTATCCTCACACATGGGCGAGACGGTCGGGCCTTCGTGCACGTCCAGCCCTACGCCGTGGCCCAGGCTGTGCCCGAAATAATCGCCGTAACCTTTGGATGCTATGTAGCCGCGCGCCGCCAGGTCTATGTCGCGGCACAACGCCCCGGGCTTTACTGCCTCTATGGCCCTCGACTGGGCCTCATACACTATGTCGTATATCTCCCTCTGCTTCCTGTCCGGTTCGCCCAACACGCCGCTCCGGGTGATGTCGGACTGGTAACCGTCCGCCTCGCCCCCGAAGTCAATAACTACCGTGTCGCCATTTTTCATCTTGCGGCCCGACGCTATGCCGTGCGGCAGCGCGGCCCTCGGACCGGACGCCACTATGATGTCGAAGGGCACCCTCTTAGCCCCGTTGTCCCTTATGTTGAACTCGAGCCCGAGTGCGGTCTCCGCCTCGGTCATGTCCGGCGACACCCTTGAGAGGTTCTCGGTAAACCCTCGCTCTGCGCGCCTTATTGCCTCGGTTATGCGTCTTAACTCGTCTTCGTCCTTCACGAGGCGGAGCTTTTCAACTGCGTCCTTTGCCGGGACAAGCTCGACACCATCTATCGCCTTGCACATGGACTGGTGGGCCTCGAAGCTCACGGCCCCGCCCTCGAAGCAGAGCCTCTTGACGCCGGCGTCCCGGACGAGGGCCGCCACGTCCTCCGTCCACCTTCCCTTCTGGATGACGATGTCCAGGCCCTGCACCTCTTCGGCGCTCTGGGTCTTGTACCTGAAGTCCGTTATGAACACCGCCCTGTCGGGCGTGACCAGCACGTACCCCGAAGAGCCGGTGAAGCCGGTGAGGTAATGCACGTTCTGGAGCTTCGTAACGAGGAATGCCTCTGCGTCGAGCCCTTCCGCCGCCTTCCTCGCGCCATCTATCCTGTCTTTGAGTCGGTCTGTCACGGCGTTATTCCCCGGCCCCCGCAAGTTTCATTGCGGCGCGCAGGCCCAGCATATAGCTGTCCGCCCCGAACCCGGACACCTGGCCCACTGCGACCTCGGCTATGAACGAGTGACGCCTGAACTCTTCACGCCGGTATATGTTCGAGAGGTGCACCTCTACGGTCGGCACGCCCACCGCCGATATGGCATCCCTTATCGCCACGCTCGTGTGAGTGTATGCGCCTGGGTTTATCACGATGGCGTCGTGGTTGCCTCGCGCCGCATGTATGATGTCCACTATCGCGCCTTCGTGGTTGGACTGTATGATCTCCAACTCTACGCCCGCCTTTTTGGCCGCATCGCCAAGCTTTGCGTCTATGTCCGAAAGCGTCAGCCGCCCGTATACGTCAGGCTCCCTCTCGCCCAGGAGGTTTAAGTTGGGGCCGTGGATTATCAGTATCCTCTTCAAGCGTGCGCTCCTTTTTTCATATATTTCAATGGCCTGAAAAGCCGCGAAACCTTATCACAAATGCGGGCCAGAAAACAACAAAAAACTGCCGGGGCAGTTCTTCAATTAAAGGCCGATGGTCGTTGGACCCTAAAACTCTTTTGCGAGCCTGTTCACCGCCTTCCGCACCATGAAGCGGCCCTTGCCGAAATTTCCTCCTGTGGAGAGCATCATGGCCACGAAATAGTCTTTGTTAATCTTGCGTATGATTACGTCGCTTGAGTCCGTCAGCACCGCTAATTCCTTTGCAGCGCCGAGCCTGAGGGAGTCGGAGGCAGTCTGCACCTCTTTGAGTATGTTGCCGTATTCGGCCCCGATGGACTGGAAGTCCACGCCCGACTCGCGTAGATACTCCTCGACTATGATGCCGTCCATACCGACCACAACTGCGCCCATGGCGCCTTTGACGTCATCGGTGATGTCTTTAAGAACTTCCGCAAAGCTCATCGCGCACCCTTTCTTCTGATGTTATCGAGGAACTGCTCAAGCCTGCCAACCGCCGCCGGGTCGACCACAACTCCGGGCAGAGGGGCCTTGACTGCAGGTTGTGTCGGTACGTCTTCCAACCTCAAAGGCGCAGCTTCGAATGGAGCCGCTTCGACAGGTTCCGCTTCGAAAGGCGCGGCCTCCACCGACCACAGGTCTGCACCCGGCGGCTCTTCGAAGGCGGCGGCCTCAAGCGGAGCGGCCTCAAACGGGGCTACTTCGAACGGAGCAGCCTCGGTTGGCAGTTCCTCTACGGGCGCACCTCCGAACGGCTCTGCCTCAAATGCTTCGGTTACTGATGGCTCGGCATCCAGCGCCTGCGGACGTTTGACCTCTTCCTTGGCCTTCGCTACGGCCTTTGCGGAGCTTACCCCCGCGAGCATGTACAACTCGTCCAACTTCTGCTTTAATTCCTTGTTGTCCGGCGACTCGACCAGCAGGTCCTTGTATATGTTTATGGCCCTGTCGAAGAAGCCCTGCGATATGTATATCTCCGCGAGGGTCTCCGTTTTGAAAGGCTCCTTCTGTGCTGCCTCGGCAGTGGGTGCGGGCGCTTCGGGCTCAGCCTCCTCTACGGCCTCCAGTTCCACAGCCTGCGCTTCAACAGGTCCGGCGTCAAATGCCTCAGCCTCCAGCCCGGCCCCGTCGTCCGCTATCTCGTACACGGACTCGTCAGTCCCGACCGCCGCCTCTTCTTCCGAAACGCCGTATGAGGCGAATATCTCGTTTAAGTCCCCCTTGTCCTTCAGGTCGACTGCATAGCCCATGTTCGGTTTAGGCATGGAGGGATTTGTCACATCTGCATCGTGCTCAGAGACCTCCTCCGCAACCCCAAACGGGTTTTCGTCTTCGACAACTGACGGGACCTCAAAAATGAGCTGGGCTTCCTCCGCCTGGATGTCGGCTGGCGGCCGGGCCATGCGTACGTCTTCGAGCGTGGCCATTTCCAGGACCGGCATCTCCATGACCTCGGGGACCGCCTCGACCTCATCGGCCTCGCCCAGGTCATATACTGGCGCGGAAGCGGGCGACTCCATATCTTCTCCAGTCATTTCCGGCTCCACCGACTGGGGCGCAGGCATGGGTGCGGGCGCAGGTGATGCAGCCAGTGCAGGTGCTGGAGCAGGTGCGGCGGCAGGTGGCCTGTACGCCGTCTTAGCCTTTGAGGAATCTTCCTCCCTGTGAGATTCCACCAGGGTCTTTTCAGGCTTCTTGGTGGCCGTGACCGCACTCGCAGGGGGGCCGGACTCGAGCTCCTTAAGAAGCTTGTTGGCCTCTTCGTCCTTGGGGCTTAATATCGTGACCACCCGCAGTGACTTGATGGCGTCTGTGTACCGGCCCTCGTCCCTGTATATGTCGGCCAGCTTCTTGTGGGCAAGGAGGTTGTCGGGGATGGCCTTGACCACGCTCTCGAACTGGCCGCGCGCGGCCGCGGAGTCGCCTTTTTCAAGGTATGCCTTGCCCAGGAGCACCCGTGCGCTCATGTAGGAAGGGTTCGCCTTCAGCCCCTCCTCAAGGGCCATCACGGCCTCTTCCGCCATGCCCGCCTTCATGTATTCCTCGGCAAGCGGGATGAAGAGCTTGGACTTCGGGTCCTTTGCGAGCTGTGCGGTGAGACGGCCAATCTCCGGGGAGAGGCCTGACTCCTTGCTTTTGTCAAGCGCCATACTGTATTTCCTCAATGAATACTTGTGTTTTTGTATTTTAGCAGAGGGTTTGCAAATGTCAAGTCCAAATTGCTCTGCGGCACTTTTGACGGTATCGGGCTTTTCTGCTAACCTGTGTAGTATAAATGCCTGTGGATAAGCAGAAGAGGTGAGGCGATGATCCTGTACGCGATAAAGAAGGACGACCTGGACTCCTTCATAGAAAACCTGATTGCCTCCTTCGAGGTTGTTGGTCCCG
>Ga0334722_10001156_pt1 | contig 34139 bp, 28 predicted proteins | sample C3_bottom_MG_FD_207210 | JGI IMG/M metagenome (GOLD analysis project Ga0334722, IMG submission 207210) | Sediment microbial communities from Yellowstone Lake, YNP, Wyoming, USA - C3_bottom | ecosystem: Environmental > Aquatic > Freshwater > Lake > Sediment | place: USA: Wyoming | collected... | reverse complement strand
ATTCCTCCCGATCACCAGGCTTAAGCTCTACCTCCCGCAGTTCCAAAAAACCATACCGCGTTCATTGACAAAGCTCGGGAAGCGTGCATATACTTAGATAGCCGGCCTGGCAGGCGAAGGACTTTTCGACTGCCTGTTGGATTGCGATTGCTTCGCTGCAGTACATTATTTTGTCTACGGCCCACCAGAAAGAGAGCGTATCCCATGACCTTCAAAAGAAAGCGAACGGTACTGTTATTTTGCCTCGGGCTGATCGTTTCCGCCCTGCTGACCGTCCCGCCGGCGCATGCTGTGCTCGGCGAGACGGCAGATTCGATCGCTTCGGACCGTGTTGCGATGTCAGCTGTGCGCGGCACGACCACGGTCCGCAGCAACTATACCATTGAAGAAGTGGTGTCCGGCTCCTCCTTGATCAGGGAATACATCGCACCGTCCGGCGTCGTGTTCGGGATCGCCTGGAACGGCATGGTCCATCCCGAGCTTGCGACGCTTCTCGGCAGCTATGCGGGAGACTACGACGCGGCTCGAAAGGCCGCGCGGCCCGCGCCCGGAAAGAGATTCTCCCAGGTAAGGACGGACCGCGTTGTTGTCGAAAAATGGGGTCATATGAGAAACCTGCGAGGCCGTGCATATGCACCTGCCTTGATCCCGGAAGGAGTGAACGTTGATGAGATCAGGTAAACTGCTGCTCCTTCTGCTGCTCCTCGCGCTTGTGACGGGCTGCCCCAGCAGCTCCGGCGGAGGTCCTGTTCCCGGGCCGACGCTGACGTCCATTTCAATATCTCCCGCGAATCCCTCTGTCGCCCTCGGGGTGACTCAGCAGTTTATTGCCCAGGGGACCTACTCGGACAACTCTACCCGGAACGTCACGGCATCGGCGACCTGGTCCTCCTCAGCACCGGGCGTTGCAACAGTGAGCAACGCGGCGGCTTCTCATGGCCTGGCTGCTTCGCTCGCAATGGGTCAAACGAGGATCACCGCATCGGTTGGAAACGTGTCAGGATTCAGCGACCTGACAATAGGTCCGGCAGTGCTGGTATCTCTTATCGTGACGCCGCCGAATACGGCCATCGCGCCCGGGACAGCGAAGCAGTTTATTGCCACAGGCATTTACTCGGACAGGACGTCGTCGATCCTCACGACTGCCGCGACCTGGACCTCGTCGTCGCCTGATGTCGCACTCGTGAGCAACGCGAGCGGTTCCCAGGGCCTGGCAACAGCGATCGCATCAGGCACCGCGGCAATTACGGCCTGGTCAGGAAGCATACGGGGGGCTGCCAGTTTGACCGTGACCGGGGGCGGATCCGCCGCTGCCAATGTGCTTCCCATTACGGTCAACGGCTCGCTCTGCTCTGCGAACTCGTACGTCAACAAGCCCTGCGTCAGCGTTACCGTCTGCACGCCCGGGACAGCCATTTGTCAGACCATCGATGACATCCTGCTCGATACGGGCAGTTTCGGACTCAGGATATTCAAGCAGGCGCTGACCGTTCCTCTGACCCCGGTGACCATCGGCTCCCGGTCGATCGCAGAATGCGTCCAGTTCGGAGGAGGAACGTCAGACTGGGGCCCGGTCGAGATCGCTGATGTGGTATTGGGGGGCGAACAGGCCGTTCAGGTCCCGATCCATGTTATCGACTACCTTTTCGGCACCTCTACACTTCCTGCGGCATGCAGCAATGCTGACAAAACTCCGCTTGATGCGGGATTCAACGGGATCCTGGGCGTCGGTCTCTTCTCGGAAGACTGCGGTTTGTTCTGTGAGAGCTTTGCGAACAACGGCATGTACTACTCGTGCAGCGGATCGAGCTGCATCGGGTCCAACCTCTCCCGGGGAAGTCAGGTCCGAAACCCGGTAGCGCTTCTTCCCGTCGATAACAACGGCGTCATCGTTCATCTTCCGAGCGTCGCTTCGAGCGGCGCCACCTCGGTGAACGGTACTCTCGTGCTCGGGATCGGAACCCAGGTCAACAATCAGCCTGTCGGGGAAGTTGTTGCCTTCGACGCGGATCAGTACGGGGATATCATAACGATCTTCAACAACACGACTTATGCCAGCTTTATCGACAGCGGTTCGAACGGCCTGTTCTTTGATGCCTCCAGCACAAGCGCCTTGCCAGACTGCGGCCCTGCTGCTCCAGGCTGGTTCTGCCCTTCGTCGATCTATACCGACCCCGCAACCATAAATAAAGGTAACCAGCTTGGCTCGCCGAGCCAGACCGTTTCGTTTCAGATAGAAAATACGCTCACTCTTGCCAATTCAATAAACAACGTTTTCCCCGATCTCGGAGGATCTGCGCCCGGCATGTTCGACTGGGGTCTTCCGTTCTATCTGGGACGAAGTGTCTATGTGGGGATCGAGAATACCCCCTCCTGCCTCGGCACGGGACCCTATTTTGCGTATTGATAATAAGGTGATCGGCGTTTCTCTGAAGGAGTCTTCCGGGAACTGGTGAGGTGTCCATGTCATTTCCAATCGTATTGAGCAGCATAGTGATGGTGATTTTGCTTATCACACCGGCGCATGCCGGCGACAGCGTGGTGATCGCGGATTTTTCTTCCCTTTCCAGTGGAGTGCCAGCAGGGTGGGAGCTCAAAGAGAAATCGGGCAAGGCGGACTTTGCCGTGGTGAAGGATGGCGATATTGCAGCAGCCCGTTTCAGGAGCGCGGACAGTTCCTTTTCACTTCAGAAAGAGGTGAAGGTGGATCTGAAGCAGTTCCCGGTCCTCGCATGGAAATGGAAAGTGACCACACTGCCGGCCCAGGGCGACTTCAGGAAGTCCGGAACAGACGACCAGGCAGCGCAGCTTTTCCTTGCCTTCTCAAAAACCAAGGCCATTGTCTATATCTGGGACACCACGGCTCCCCAGGGACTGATGGAGAGCACGTCTCCCGTGCCGTTCATGACGGTCAAGGTGGTCGTGGTGCGCTCGGGCCCTGCGGAAACAGGCAGATGGATCACCGAGGTCCGCAACGTGTATGAGGATTATAGGAAACTGTACGGTTCAGAGCCGCCAATGGTGAACGGCGTCAGGCTCCAGATAAACTCCCAGCACACCGGGACATCTGCCGAGAGTTACTTTGCCGAGGTCCTGTTCAAAAAACAGTAGCAACGGTGAGAACTGCGGCGGACGCCGGTGTCCTCCTTCGCACCTGTGGCGCGCAAGGGTTTGACCCTTAAAGAAGCATATGGACATGTTTCCGATTCTGAAACCTGTCCATATGCCGTTTTTGGTTGATCAAGAAATCACTGATTGACATTCTCCCGCCCTTTGTCTAGACTTTACTTCTGACGAGAGCGATGGAAAGGCTGCTCTTCGATAGGCGCGGAGGAGTTGTTATGGATGCTTTGAAGGCATTGGAGTTGATCGAACAGGTGGAGACAAGTCTCGGCGATATGTATGGAGAACTGCGGCGGTTGTTTGCGGACGACAAGGAAATGTCCGGCCTGTTCGCCCAGCTCGAAGCCGAAGAGGCGAACCACGCTAATATGGCTACAATGCAAAAAAGGATCGTCAGGGCCAAGCCCGCCGATTTTAAGGATGTTGATTTCAATTTCAGCGATCTGCGGTCGGTCCTGGACCATGTCGCCGTGGTCCGCACCATTCCCCGGAACAGGCTGGCGGAGATCCTTGTTCAGTGCTACCTGATCGAATCGAGCATGGTGGAGCAGTACGTGGTGCTCGCGCTGCGGGAATCGAACGCGGAAATGGCCCAGCTGATCGAAATGCTGAGCCACGGATTTCGCGACCATCTGACCGCGCTCGCCGGGCAAGCCAAAGCGCACGGCGGCGATCTCACCAACCTCGACGTCGTCCGCAGCCACCCGCGGGTTTCCTTTTCCGGCAAGGTGACGATCAATCAGGGCATCTATGCAAAGGGAGTCGACATCAGCGAAAGCGGCATATTTCTTCTGACTACCAGGACCTTTCCCGAAAACGAGCGCGTAACGGTCTCGTTCCCGATCATGAACAGCGTAGTGACCGCTTCCTCCACGGTGCGCTACTCCGTGCCGAACGCCGGGATCGGCCTGTCCTTTACGGAACTTTCCGACGACAACCGGTCTTTGATCAGACAGTATGTAGACAGTTGCATGGAGAAGCAGGTCGAGGAAATGAGAAAAAAACAGGCGGCGGGAAAGGGTGACCAGTAAGGACTTGTCATCTGCTGTTTCCGCAGGCTTGTTCGTCACGACGATCTTTAGGGTTTCCGTAACGCTGACGCGCACTCGTCAAAAGAACATCGAGGCGCTTAATCCCAGCCCGTAGGCAACGCTCGTAAAGGCGTCCTTCTGCTGCATCTTTTCAAGGCCGAACCGTTGTATGAACAGGTCCCTGACGCAGGGGATATGGGATGTTCCTCCGGTCGTAAAAACAACGTCAATGTCTTCGGGTGTAAGTCCCGCCTTTGCCATGGTCCCGTCGATGCACGCCGCGATCTTGGCAATATGGCCGTGAATGGCCGCTTCGAATTCCCTCCGCTCAACAGCCTCTTTTATCTCAAGCGCCTGCTCCCGGAAAAATATCGTCGACCTCTCATAGGAAGACAGTTCGATCTTGGCCTTTTCAATGGCCTGGAAAAGCATGAACCCATTGTTATCCTCGATAAGGTTCTCGAGGTTTCCGATGGCAACGACGTCATCGGCCGTCATTTTTATGTGGCGAAGCGCCTCCCTGACGCTGTTCGTCCGGAGCTGCGGGATCAGGTGCCAGTTGATCAGCTTGAACGTGATGGGGCTCGGCATGTCCAGAGTCTGATTGGTCATGCTTTTGTACCGGACGTTCCTGCCGAAGTATTTGGCAACCTTCTCCCACATGAGCCTTGAATCGAAAGCATCGCCGGCCAGATAGACCCCGCCCAGAGACAGCACGTCCTTGATCCTGTCCGGCTGACCGGACTTGCCTCCCGTCAGCTTGATCACCGTAAAATCCGAGGTGCCGCCTCCGAAGTCGCCGATGAGGACGATCTTTTCGTCACCCTGCGCCAGGCTGTTCTCGAAGGTCAAGGCTGCGGCAACGGGCTCCATCTGAAAGGCCACGTGTTTAAAGCCCGCTATCTCCGCTGCCCTCTTAAGCCTTCCTTCAGCCAGGATGTCCTTGTTCCTGTCCTCGGAAAAGAGAACGGGCCTTCCCATGACAACATCGGTCACTTCGTGGCCCACAAATTCCTCTCCCCGCTGTTTGATCGCTGAAAGGATGAGCGCGATCATGTCTTCCAGTTCGTATCGCTTCCCGTTGATCATGGTATATTCGAACATCGCGCTCGGCAGAAAGGATTTGATCGATTGCATGAACCGTCCGTAGCCGCCCTGTTCGATGTACTGCACGATCGCTTCCTGACCCAGGTAAACTCCCTGCTGCTCGTCCATGAAGATCACGGACCGCATCGTTTTTTCCGTGGGATTGTGCGGATCGATATCGATCACTTCCGTGCTGCCCTGGGAATTCACGGAAAGCGCTGAGTTGGTAGTTCCAAAATCCAGTCCAAAAACGGTTTGCATGGCATCATCCTTATTACGACCCGGTGATCTGAGGTTTCAAAATACTCACTTCGTCCGTTCCTGTCTATAGGAAAATAGAGGAATGACCTTTCAGGAGAAATAGAGTGAAGGGTGGGAGAGTAGTTAACTTTAATTCTTAAAAGCATTTGGACACGGATAATCACGGATAAGAGCGGATAACGGCGGATTATTTCTTTCATACGTGTTCACCCAAGAGGTAAATGCTTTGCTTTAGGATTTATGGCTCTTTCGTCTTCTCGTGGAAATGACTTTATTGTCATACCTGGACTTGCTGCCTTTCTTTGCGCGCTTTGCGGCTTGGCGCGAGACAGCCTTAGCAGTAGCTTTCATGCAGTTGATTCCTCTGCGCACTCTGCGGCTCTGCGCGAGAATCCGTTCGCAGTTGACGTTCTTAATTCAGCCCCAGGCCTTCCCCCATCAGCCATCAGCTTGCGCTATACTTAGGTATCGCGTCACTTACGGGATCCTGTTCCCGCGCCGAATCGAGGTGAACCATGCTGAAGAGCCTTTCCAGGAACATGCAGGAAACTGCACCGCCGCCTATCTGTGTTGGCGTGAACATCGGCGCCATTACGGTGAAGGTGGCGGCATTGTGGGGGGACGACGTTGTTTCCCGCGTCACGGCCCATCAGGGCCGGCCGATGGAAGCGCTCGCGGACATGCTCCAGGCGGAGGAGTTCAGCGGAGCCGCTTATTTCGGGGTGTCAGGCAGCCGGGGCCATATCACCGAGGTCGCCGCCATAGACCGGGCACTGGCGGCTAAGCGCGGCGATTTCGACGCCGTGGCATCGCTCGGCGGCGAGTCCTTCCTGGTCTACCTCCTGAAGGACGGAAGGATCGCGAACGTTCTTTCGCACAACAAATGCGCCGCCGGGAGCGGCGAGTTCTTTGTGCAGCAGATCGGCAGGATGAGGCTCGGCATGGAGGAAGCGATCGACCGCTCCTTTCTCGGCAAGGTCGTGCCCCTGGCAGGCCGGTGCTCGGTCCACTGCAAATCGGACATCACCCACAAACTGAACCGGAACGAAGCGAGCCCGGAGGACATCCTGCACACGCTCCATGACACCATGGCCGACAAGGTGATCTCGCTGCTCGAAAAGGGGCAGCAGGAGCTCAAACGGGTGCTCGTCATCGGCGGCCTTTCGCGCAATACCGCAATGCTTGCTGCGCTCAGAGAGAAACTTCCCGACACGGAGTTCGTCGTTCTTCCCGAAAGCCTTTTCTTCGAGGCCTGGGGGTGCGCCCTGCTCACCCGGGACGATCCGTGCTACGCGTCTCCCCGGATCCTGCCTCAGCCGGTCCTCGAGAGCTCTCCTTCGCTCGAAGGTTTTTCCGACCGGGTGCAGGTCATCGAGCCGCAGGAGCGCCAGGCGCCCCCGGAGGGCTTGCTCGTCCTTGGCCTCGACGCAGGATCGACGACGACCAAGGCGATCCTGCTCGATCCCATGACGCTCAACGTAGTCGCCTCGCACTATACCAGAACGAAAAGCGATCCCATTGCAGCAACGCGCGAATGCCTCAGGCAGATTGCGAGTAAGGCCGGCAACCGACCGGTCGGGCTGGTCGCAACTACCGGCTCGGCGCGGGAGCTCGTCGGAGCCTACCTCGGCACGGACCAGGTCTACAACGAGATCTCCGCCCATGCCGCGGGCGCCACGCACTTTGACGCCGAGGTGGACACGATCTTCGAGATCGGCGGCCAGGACGCCAAGTACATCCTTCTCCGGAACGGCGTGCCCATCGACTACGCCATGAACAACGCCTGCTCAGCCGGCACGGGTTCGTTCCTGGAAGAGAGCGCCCAGGGCGACCTGGGCATAACGGTGTCCGAGATCGCCGGAGCCGCGCTGGCTGCTCCGTCGCCGGTGCAGCTCAAGGCGACCTGCGCAGCTTTCATCAATTCCGACATCCGCATCGCTTTCCAGCAGGGCCAGTCGCGCGAGAACATCGTCGCCGGCCTGGTCTATGCCATCGCAGCGAACTACCTCACCAAGGTCAAGGGCCCGCGGGTCGTGGGCAAAAAGGTTTTCCTCCAGGGCGGCGTTGCACTGAACCGCGCCGTGGGCCATGCCTTTGCGCAGTCCGTGGACCGCACGGTCGTGATCCCGCCCGACCCTGAACTGATGGGAGCCCTGGGTGTGGCGCTCCTGGCCCTGACGCGCACGCAGGGGAAGTTTGCCGCTGATGCAGACCTGCTGAGCATGGCTTCGCCGGAGATGAACTCGCCGGGCCGCTTTATCTGCAAGGCCTGCGGCATGCATTGCAGCATCGATCGGTTCGAGGTGGCAGGAAGACGGTTCCCCTTTGGCGGCCGCTGCAGCTTGTATGAAAAGGTCTGGAAGAGGAACGCCAACGTCGTCGCGTCACCCGATCTGGTCGGGCAGCGGGCTGAAATGATATTTGGTAAGCAGAACCATGAAGAAAGAACCGCACCAACCAACAGCAGTACGCTGCGCATCGGGATCCCCAGGGCGCTCTTGACGCACTCGCTCTACCCGCTTTACGCAACGTTCCTGTCCGGGCTCGGCATGGACGTTGTGCTGTCCGGCCTGGATCCGCGCGGCGAGCTGAAATCCTATTCAGGCTTCTGCTTTCCGGCTCAGACAGCGCACGGTGCGGTCCTGGACCTTGTCAAACAAGGAGTGAACCTCGTATTCCTGCCGCATGTGAAGTACATGCCGAAGCCGGACGCCTGCCGCGATTCCCATCTCTGCCCCATCACCCAGGCCAGCCCTTATTTCCTCGGCGCAGCCTTTCCGGAGATGCGCTTTCTTTCGCCCGTCCTCGATCTCACCAGGGGCTACGAATGCGGTCCGGAGCTGATCGAGCTGTTCGCTCAGGAGTTCGGGTTCCGGCGTGAACAGGTCCAGCAAGCCTGGGAAGCGGGAAGGAACGCCCAGTTGAATGCTGAGTCGGCCATGCAGGAGCTGGGACAACAGGCCCTCAGCCGCGCGCTCCTGGACGGAACGCCGACGGTCCTGCTCGCCGGCCGGAGCTACAATGCCTATGCAGCCGAGGCTTCCCAGTCGATCGGCAGGAAGCTTTCGAGCATGGGCGTTGCAGCCATCCCTGCCGACTGCCTGGCGCAGGTCGCAGCAGGGACCTTCGCATGGCACTTCTCGAACCAGATCCTGAACGCCATGGCTTTGGCCAGGAAGCATCCAAACCTGTTCCTGGTCTGCGTCAGCAATTTCAGCTGCACCGTGGACGCCTTTACCCACGCAGCGGTCGCTGCCGGCATGGGCTCCAAGCCGTACCTGATCCTCGAGATCGACGCGCATACCGCCGACGCCGGGGTCCAGACCCGCATCGAGGCGTTCCTGGACATCGTTCGCAACTATCAGGCGGGAAGGAAGGACGGGCTGAAGGCCCTGTCGAACGAAGGCATCTGCAGGACCGGCAGCGACAATCAGATCGTCCTGACGAACGGCGAAACAATATCCATGAACGACCCGCGGGTAACGTTCTATTTCCCCAATTTTTCCGAATTCCATACGCAGGCCCTGGCCATGGCGTTCCGCTGGATGGGGCTGAACACCGGCGAGGTCGTTCCGCTTGACCGGAGCCAGCTCGAACGGGGCCTCCAGTACACGTCGGGGCGCGAATGCCTTCCCCTGCCGCTCTGCGTCGGACAACTGCTCAAGATCAGCGAACAGCGAAGACCGGGCGAGATCGCGGGATATTACATGCTGAAAGGCGGGGCGCCCTGCGTATTGGACGCTTATCTCGATTTTCTCAAACGGTTCATCAAGGAACAGCAGCTCTCCGACCTGTTCCTGTTCGCTCCGACAGAAGAGAACGGCCGGAGCGCCATCGACAGAATAAACCTTGCAAAGCACTCGGCTCAGACGCTCATGGTCGCCGACCTGATCGTTGAGATCGAGCATGTTCTGCGGGTGGTCGGCGCGGAAGGCAGCGTGGACCGGCTCCGGCTGCTCTGGCAGCAGTTCGTTGCGGAAGCCGCCACGGAAGCCCGGTTCCAGGCCGGTCTTCCGGGACTGGTCCGGCAGATCGTAGCGCTTCCGCGCATCAAGGATCCGCAGGCCTGCCCTCGCGTTATCGTCCTGGGCGACTTTTTCACCCGCTTCAGCCCTTTCTTCATGGACGGGGTCCGGGACCGCTATACCGCGAACGGCATCATCCTGAAGCCCGTTGACATGACCGACCTGCTGCATTACCACACCTACTACGGCGTGGCGAATACGGCAAGCGAATGGGGCATGAAGCCCGGCGGCCTTGCGCTCGCCAAGGCCTGCTCGCGGATGTTCCAGCAGGACGGGAAGCGCTATTTGCAGCACTGGCTCGCCTATCAGCTGGAGCGGCGGATCGAGGACGGCTGCCGCGCGCTCTTTGCGAAGACCGGCCTGCTCGTGGCCGGCCCCAATGACGCTGCTTCACAATTTGCGAAGGCCTCAGATCATGTGTCCCCGGGGATCTACGGCGAGATCACGCCGACCATCGGCCGGGGCCTTGAGGCCGAGGCGGACGGCTACGACGGCATCATCGTCATCGGGCCTTTCAACTGCCTGCCCTTTCGCATCTCCGAGGCGATCCTGAAACCGCTCAGCATCCGGCAGGGCATGCCGATCGTGACCTACGAGAGCGACGGCTACGCCGTTTCGCCCTCGATCCTCCGGCAGGTGGACGTGCATATCCAGCAGGTCCTCGATCATGCAGCCAGGACCCCTGCGGACGATGACGATCGCAAGGGATCGATGTCCTTGATCCTGGAAAAGGCATTGGGATACGCAAGAAGCTGATCAATAACCGTGACGGGCTCTCGAATGGATAAGGCTGATTATCTTCATCAGGTGGTGACCATGCTTGCCGCCGGGATCGGCGCGCGGACGTACCAAGACCGGGAAAAGCTGGGCAAGGCAGCTGATTATATTGCAGACCAGTTCACCTCCTTCGGCTATGAGGTCGCGAAACAGCCTTTTCTGTTTCGCGGAAATACCTACCACAATGTCGTCGCCGAACACAAGGGAACCGCGTCCCCGGAAAAGCTTTTGGTCGTAGGCGCACACTACGACTCCGTAAGCACCACGCCGGGCGCAGACGATAACGCAAGCGGCGTGGCAGGGCTGCTGGGGCTCGCGCAGGCGCTGTCAGGAATGAAGCTCGAAAAAACAATTCGATTCGTCGCCTTTGCGCTTGAAGAATGGCCGGTCTACCGAAGCCGCAATATGGCGAGCTATCACTACGCCCGAAGCCTCAAAGACAAGAACGAGCAAGTGGAGGGCATGATCTGTCTTGAGATGCTCGGCTACTTCAGCAACGCCAAAGGCTCACAGCATTATCCCTTCCCGCTCATGAACCGCATGTTCCCGAAGACCGGCAATTTCATCGCCCTCGTCGGCAATGTGCGGTCAAGGGCATTTACGGCAAAAATCGCCGCAAGCTTTAAAAAAGCAACGGACCTCCCCGCAGTCACCTTGAACGCGCCTGCCATCGTCGTGGGCATCGACTTCTCCGACCACTGGTCCTTCAATAAATTCGGATACTCGGCGCTGATGGTCACGGACACGGCCTTTTACCGCAATCCCCATTACCACCAACCGACCGATCTGCCCGAGACCCTGGACTATGGGCGAATGGCCGAGGTCGTGCACGGACTCGCGCGGTCGCTGGAGGAGTGGGGGAACGGATGACAGGAGTGCATCGGTTGTTTTTTTTGCACATCCCCTTCGCGGCCTTAACACTCGCGGAGTGCAGGCGAAATTCTGGACCCGTTTAAGGCCACGTCCGCTCGACCGGTGATTAAGCACCCTCTCCCTTTTTCCCTCTCCCCTCAGAGGGAGAGGGGCAGGGGTGAGGGGCGATATTAATGCTTCGGCCTCAGACAGTGCGCGTTCGCCCTGCGGAACGCTTCCTTAGGCCAAGACGTGTGCCACAAAATTTCGTAGGTCCGCTCCTGGGACGTGCGGGGTTGGTTTAAATACGTTGCACCAAAAGCTTCCCATGCGAAAATCTAGGCATGCGACCGAGTCCGAGGGTTAAGCATTTCGGACTGTCTGAGCCCCACTTTCTATTCCATTATCGGGCGAGTTTCCGAAGCCACCCTCACCCCTGCCCCTCTCCCCTCTGTGGGAGAGGGGCAGGGGTGAGGGTGCTCTATCGTCGTACCGAGGACGACCAAGCATGCCGTTAAGGATTTCCGCCGGGTGCCCTTCTTTGGGTCACCTTTCTTTGGGCACGCAAGAAAGGTGACGCGGTAAAGCCTTTTAATAGCGCATAAATACAGCGACAATTGAGGCGGGCCCGCATCAAAGGCTTGGACCCAGTTTTTTCTTTTCCCTTTTTGCCCGCCATGGTATAGTCCCTCCCATGTCTGAGCCAAGACCTTCGCGCCTTCCCTTCCATTACGCCTGGATCATCGTCGCTGCAGGCACGCTCGTCATTCTCGCCTGCCTCGGCATCGGACGGTTCGCCCTGGGCATGCTGCTGCCGTCCATGGCATCGTCGCTGAAACTTTCCTACGCCCAGATCGGCTTCATCAGCACCGGCAACTTCATCGGCTATCTCCTTGCAGTGCTGCTCTGCGCTCCCCTTGCCCGAAAGATCGGTTCCCGCCGGCTCATTATCATGGCCCTTGCCGTGATCGCGCTCTCCATGGCGCTCATCAGCCGGGCCCAGACGTTCGGCGCGGTCATGGCATTTTACTTCGTCACCGGCATGGGCAGCGGCGCCGCCAATGTGCCGATGATGGGGCTCATCACCGCCTGGTTCGACCGTGCCATCCGGGGGCGCGCTGCGGGGTTCGTGGTGATCGGGAGCGGTTTCGCCATCATCCTCTCGGGAAAGCTCATCCCCTATGTCAATGCGCTGCAGGGCGCCGAAGGCTGGAGAACGAACTGGCTTATCCTGGCGGGGATCGTCGCCGTCATCGCCTCTCTTGCCTTCGTGATCCTGCGGAACCACCCGGAAGACAAAGGGCTCTTGCCGCTCGGAACGGACGAGACGACCTTCGTGCCGCGCCACCATGCATCGGCCGCGCCAAAAGAGAATATCTACAAGAACAGAACGCTCTACCTGCTCGGGGCGATCTATTTCCTCTTCGGCTATACCTATGTGATCTATGCGACGTTCATCGTGACGACCTTGGTGAAGGAGCGGGGGTTCTCGGAAGCGGTTGCGGGAAACTTCTGGTCCTGGGTGGGGTTTTTGAGCCTCTTCTCCGGCCCGGTCTTCGGCACGCTGTCAGACAGGCTCGGCAGGAAGGCGGGGCTCATGATCGTCTTCTCGCTCCAGATGCTCGCCTATCTGCTGGTCGCGGCAAACCTGCCGCCCCTTTTCCTGTACCTTTCGATCGGCTTCTACGGCATGGTTGCCTGGTCCATACCGTCCATCATGGTCGCGGCCGTGAGCGAGTATGTGGGCATTGACAAGGCGCTCGCCGCCTTCGGCTTCATCACCTTCATCTTCGGCCTCGGCCAGATCACTGGCCCCTCCGTCGCCGGCATGCTGGCGGAGCGGACCGGCAGCTTCTCGTCCAGCTTCTTCATGGCAGCAGCTTTCGCAGGCACGGCGATCGTGCTGACCGGTTTTCTGAAAAAGCCCCGGTAGATTTTTTTCGTGAGATTTTTTTACCGCGGAGACGCGGAGGCGCGGAGAAAGGCTTAATTAACGTTGAAGAGCAACTGCGAAGGGCTGTATCGCGCAGAGCCGCAGAGGTCGCAGAGAGCACATAAGTGAGGCCTTTGAAAAACGAAGGTTGTTCTTTGTGACTTATGTGCATTGTGTGGCCAAAGAAAACTTATTTGAATCTACCAGGGAGGTTCACCCCGTAGATGATTGCTTTGCTTCTAGTCCTGTCCGCTCTTATCCGTTCTTCATCCGCCTCTTCCGTGTCAAAAGGCTTCTTCAGGTTTGTTACTGTCGACATACGACGACTACTTTCCATACCCGTGGTCAGGCGGCAGATCGTCTTTCCCGGTCATGGCAACGGCCAGGCAATCGCAGCGCTCGTTCTCGGGATTCCCGTTATGACCGCGCACCCACTGGAACCGCACGTCGTGCTTTTCGCACAGAACGAGAAGCCTGGCCCAAAGATCGCTGTTCTCCGCCCGCTCGCCCGTCCTGCGCTTCCAGTTGTTCTTTTTCCACGCCTTGGCCCAGCCCTTTGCAATGCCGTTCACGACGTACTGCGAATCGCTGATCACGGTGACCGCGCAATGTTCTTCCAGCGCTTCCAGTCCCTTGATGCAGCCCATCAGTTCCATCCGGTTGTTCGTCGTCCGCGCATAACCGCCTGACAGTTCCCTGCGCTTGCCGTCATGGAGGATCACGACGCCGTATCCGCCGGGGCCGGGATTTTTGCTGCACCCGCCGTCAGAGTAGATCTCGATCCGTTCACCCTGCGGGCTCGGGTGATCCTTCGCCTCTTCTTTCACGGATTTTTTCGCTTTCAATCGAACACGCTTTTGGGGAGCTTCCGCCGTGCCTTCCGGACCCCAGGGCATGCTTGTCTGTGAAGGAGCGAGGCCTGCGCACGACTTGATCCAGTCCTCGGCTTCGTGCCGCGATGCAAAGCCCTTGTACAGAGCTCCCGCAGCCCCCCGCACCTGTGCTTCCGCGCCGTTATCGCCGAACCAATCTGTGTATATTCCCGGTTTGCGGCCTTGCGCGACCGCGTAGAATTTATTTTTCGCCATAGGTTGTTCTGTGCGTGTTAAAAAAGTCTAAAATAGAGATTTGTCATTCTGAGCGCAGCGAAGAATCCCGGTTTAGCAAGTACTTCAGATCCTTCACTTCGTTCAGGATGACAGTTTAAAATACTTTTTTGTCAGCCTGGTTACGATATTTCTATGTCGTATTTATCTAAAAGCCCGACTATGCCCGATTGTGAAAACTTTGCTTTCTTTACCCGGTTCTTTTCCAGGTCGATCGAATAATTGAAGGCTGTTCGAAAGTCCGTTTTTTCCAGTATCGTATTTTCAAAGGTTGCTCTTGTCAATTCGCAGTTGTCGAAAACCGAACTGCCGAGATCGCTTCCCGTAAAATCCACTTCTTCCAGTTTTGAATCTTTGAATGTTGTTTTCTTAAGCTTCCGTTTATAGAATGAAGAATGGTTCAGCGTACAGTTGAAAAAGAAAACCGAAAAGCCGAACTCATTGCAGTTTTCGAAGTGCAGTCCCAGCATTTTACAATCTTTGAATCTAACATCTTGAAAAGCGACTTTAGCCAGCTTTGCCAGGCTCAGATCGCAACCAATGAATTCGCAGTCTGAGAACTTTATGCCCGATAGGTCGGAATTTGAAAAGTTGCAGTTGCTGAAGGTACAGTTTTCGTATTCTCCTTTTGCCAATGCGTTTTGTCTATAGTCAATTTTTTCAAAAAAAGGTTCTTCCATGTTTTCCTGTTCTGTTCTACGGACAATCTGTTTGCTGTGTCGGGTTTTACGCTTGCTGGTGACTCATGTAACTTCGCGATAAGTAATTCGCGTATTCTAACGCCGAGTTCACAAGCCGCCGTCGGGCGCTACGCTGTGGACGCGCAGTTTGTAGGTTGGGCAAAACGCATCACCTTGCCCAACATCTTTTCGCGCATACTTGTTGGGCTTCACTAACACCGTTCAGCCCAACCTACAACTGGCTTGGAAAGAACGATTGTCCAGTGTTTACCAGTTTGGCAATGAACATACCAAGACAATTCCAGGACCCAGACGAATATATGCTTTCGCTGAGGTTATGTCAACGGAAGTGATGGAGTACGTGATGGGGGTAGATCAAGAGTATTCCATTGAATCTAATTCTTTCTTCGTGTCTTCGTGCCTTCGTGGCAAAAGTGTTCCCAGCCAAGTTTATCAAGGCAACCCTTGCCTAATGCCGCCGGGTATGCTTCAATATTATTATGTTCCGGCAACACAGCAGGCCCGGGGGATGAACCGCCATGGCAAAGATACGAGGAACGCGTCAGGCCTTTGGAAAGCCCGGCATAGAGCCGCGCTGGACGCAGGGCGGCAAGGAAGGCGTGGGAACGGCCTATTCGGCGGTCAGCCGCATCTGGTTCACGCTCTGGAACGGCGTGGTGACCGAGGTCTACTATCCCACCATCGACCGGCCTCAGATACGCGATCTCCAGTATCTTATTACCGACAACAAGACCTTTTTCCACGAAGAGAAACGCCATCTCCGGACCAGCACCAGGCGCATCTCCGACCATGCCCTGGCCTACGAGATCACGAACGAAGACCCTGACGACCGCTACCGCATCATCAAGGAGATCATTACCGCGCCCCACCTCCCCTGTCTTCTGCAGCATACGCGGCTTGAAGGCGACGCCGACGTGCTCTCCCGCCTCCGCTTGTACGCCCTTTGCGCGCCCCATATTCAGGGCGGCGGCATGGGCAACAATGCCTGCGTGCTCGAGGTCGCGGGCAGGACCATCCTCGCTGCGGAGAAGGAAGGGGTCTGGATCGCTCTTGCTGCATCCATTCCCTTTTCACGGCTTTCCTGCGGCTACGTCGGCGCGTCAGACGGCTGGACCGATCTGGCGCACGGCTTTACCATGGACTGGGAGTTCGACCAGGCCCTGGACGGCAACGTGGCGCTCACAGGCGAGATCATCCCCCATGGCGGACGCGAGTTCACGCTTGCCCTGGCCTTCGGCAACGGCCAGCATAGCGCGATCTCGACCTTGCTGCAGGCGCTCGGCATCCCTTTTGCCGACCATCATCAGCGCTTTGTCGAGCAGTGGAGCAGGCCGGGCAAGAAGATCATTCCCCTGAAGGAGGTCTGCTGCGATCAGGGGAACCTCTACCACAGCAGCTACAGCCTCCTGCTCGCGCACGAGGACAAGACCTATCCCGGAGCGTTCATCGCTTCTTTGTCGATCCCCTGGGGCGAGGTCAAGGGCGACGAGGACCTGGGGGGCTATCACCTGGTCTGGACCCGGGACCTCGTGAAAACGGCGACAGCCCTCCTTGCCGCGGGGAACAAGGCCACGCCGCTCCGGGCGCTCATCTATCTTGCCGCATCGCAGCTGGACAACGGCGGATTTTCCCAGAACTTCTGGATCAACGGAGAGTCCTACTGGCAGGGGGTCCAGCTTGACGAGGTCGCCTTCCCGATCCTGCTCGCCTGGAAGCTCAAAGAGGACGACGCTCTCGGCGATTTCGATCCCTATCATATGGTCATGGCTGCCGCGAGCTTCCTGATCAGGTACGGCCCGGCGACGGAGCAGGAGCGGTGGGAAGAGGCCAGCGGATACTCTCCCTCGACGCTTGCCGCGAACATCGCCGCCCTTATCTGCGCCGCAGGCTTTGCCGCCGAGCGCGGCGACCGACGGACCGCGGAATATCTCACGGAATACGCAGACTTCCTCGAATGCCATGTGGAGGCCTGGACCGTTACCACAGAGGGAACGCTCCATCCCGATATCCGACAGCACTACATCCGGATCCATCCGGTCCGGGTCGACGACCGCTATCCCGACGAGGACCCGAACCACGGCAGCATCGTCATCAACAACCGCGCGCCCGACAGGCAGTACAAGTTTCCGGCAAAGGAGATCGTGGACGCGGGCTTTCTGGAACTGGTGCGCTACGGGATCAGAAAGCACGATGACATCGATATCGTCAGGTCGCTTCAGATGATCGACGCGGTCCTGAAGATCGACACGCCGGCCGGACCCTGCTGGAGAAGGTACAACCATGACGGATACGGCCAGCGCGAGGACGGCGGGCCCTACCAGGGATGGGGCAGTGGCCGGGCCTGGCCGCTTTTGACCGGTGAGCGCGGCCATTATGAGCTCGCGGCGGGCAGGGATGGGGAACCCTATATCCGCGCGCTCGAGAACTTTGCCAGCAGGACGGGCATGCTGCCCGAGCAGGTCTGGGATTTGCCTGACCGCCCGAACCAGCATCTCTATCTCGGCAGGCCTACCGGCGCTGCAATGCCGCTTGCCTGGGCACATGCCGAGTACCTCAAGCTCTTGCGGTCGGTCTACGACGGCGTGGTCTTCGACAGGATCCCGGCAGTTGCGGACCGCTATCTGGATGACGAGAAGCGGTACAAGCTCCTGGAGATCTGGAAGCCCAATCGTCAGCCGCGCACGGTGGTGAAGGGCTTTACGCTCCGGGTGCAGACCGAGGAAACATTCCGGCTCAGGTGGTCCCGCGATGCATGGAAGTCGGAAGAGACCACGCTTTCGACGCCGACCGCGCTCGGCATAGAGTTCGTCGACATCCCGGTGCCGGTGGACCAGCAGGCGGCCATACGCTTTGTCTTCCAATGGCTGAGCGGGACACGGGAGGAGCGGGAGTACGAGGTTTCCGCGATCGACAGGAATGCCACGGCTTTTTGACCGTGCTATAGTTAAGATAAAATCACGTAATAAATTTTGGCCACATAAGTCACAAAAGGTGCAAAAAAATCTTGAGTTTTTTAATGATTTATTTTTGTGCTTTTTGTGGCCATCTTCAGTTTTACGACTTCATCATAAAAATGGATTTTCCCGGGAGGTGCGTGATAGTGAAGATCGCGATCGGTTCTGATCACGGGGGATACCTGCTCAAAGCGAAGCTGGTGACCTATCTCGGACAATCCGGCCACACTCCCACTGATCTCGGCACCTTCAGTCCTGAAGCGGTGGATTACCCGGACTATGCCCGCCTTGTTGCCCAGTCCGTGCGCGGACGAACGGCTGACCGGGGGATCCTGATCTGCGGAAGCGGTGTGGGCGCAAGCGTTGCTGCGAACAAATTTCCAGGCATCCGCGCTGCGGTCTGCCATGATACCTTTTCCGGCCGCCAGGGTGTGGAAGATGATAATATGAACATCCTCTGCCTCGGTGCCCGGGTGATCGGCGTGGAACTGGCGAAAGAGGTTGTGCGCTCCTTCGTGAATGCCAGATTCTCCGGTGAAGAACGGCACGTGAGGCGGCTTGCCAAGGTTGAAGCCATAGAAAAAGAATATATGAAGGTGGAGCTATGAAACTCGGATACATCGGCCTGGGAAAAATGGGCTTCAACATGGTGGAACGGCTGCTCGAAAAGGATCACCTGGTCGTGGCCTTCGACCGGAACATTCATGTGGTCAAAGAAATAAAGAATAATGGAGCACAGGCTGCTGATTCGTTGGCCTCGCTTGTCGACAGCCTCTCCCAGCCCCGACTGGTCTGGATCATGGTGCCTTACCAGGCGGTAGACAGCGTCGTATCGGAGATCGCCCCGCTTCTGACAAAGGGAGATGTGGTGATCGATGGAGGCAATTCACCGTACAAGGAATCGATCCGGCGCGCGCAGGAGCTTGAAGCGCGTGGCATTGACTTCCTTGATGCAGGCGTGAGCGGCGGTCCGGCCGGCGCGCGGAGCGGCGCATGCATCATGGTCGGCGGCAAAAAAGAAGTGTATCAGAAATGCGAAGCACTGTTCCAGGACCTTGCCGTACCCGGTGGCGTCGCCTACCTGGGAAGGTCGGGCGCAGGTCATTTTGTAAAAATGGTACATAACGGGATCGAGTACGGCATGATGCAGGCCCTGGCAGAAGGGTTCGCCATCATGAAAGCCTCCGATCTCAAGCTCGATCTGGCCAAGATCACCGATATATACAATCACCAAAGCGTCATCGAATCGAGGCTGGTGGGATGGCTCAAGAGCGCCTTTCTCCAGTACGGCGAGGACCTCAAGGAGGTATCGGGTTCGGCTGCACAGAGCGGGGAAGGGCTTTGGACCGTTGAAGCGGGAAAGGAGCTCGGCATACCTGCGCCGGTCATCGAGGCTGCGCTCGAGTTTCGCATCACGTCGCAGCAGAGCCCGAGCTATACGGGAAAGCTCATATCAGCAATGCGGAACCAGTTCGGCGGACATGAAGTGAAGGTGAAGGAATAAAAGTGCTACCTTTACCACGGAGGCACGGAGACACGTAGAAATGATAATGCAAACGAAATAAATATTGTTACATCTCTACGGGATCCCCCTCTCCCCACTCTCTCCCCGCTGGGGAGAGGATAAAGGTGAGGGCAATTCAAATGCGTCTGTATTAGCTCTCGTCAGATTTCCTCAGCGCCCTCTGCGGCTCTGCGGTGAAACCTGGCTTTTTACAAGATCATCAATCAATCAGGAGAACCTTCATGGCAGACATTCAGAAACTGGAGCAGCTTGCAAAACTGATACGCTACTTTTGCCTTGTCTCGACCACCGAGGCCGGGTCGGGTCACCCCTCTTCCTCCCTGTCTGCAGCGGACCTGATGACCGGACTTTTGTTCGGCGGTGCGTTCCGGTACGATGTTGACCAGCCAAAGCACCCGAACAACGACCGGCTGATCTTCTCCAAGGGCCATGCCTCTCCCCTCTTTTATTCGCTCTGGTTTGCTGCAGGAAAAGTCTCGGAACAGGAGATGATGACCTTGCGGAAATTCGGCAGCCCCCTCGAGGGACACCCGACCCCGTCGTTTCCCTATACCGAAGCGGCAACGGGTTCTCTCGGCCAGGGCCTGTCCATCGGCGTGGGCATGGCGCTGAATGCGAAATATCTCGACGAGCTCCCCTACCGGACCTATGTGCTCTTGGGTGACAGCGAAATGGCCGAGGGGTCGCAATGGGAGGCCATGGAGATCGCGGCCTATTACAAGCTGAACAACCTTGTCGCCATCCTCGACGTGAACAGGCTTGGCCAGCGCGGCGAGACCATGTACGGCCATAATCTCGACGTATACAAAAAAAGGGCAGCGGCCTTCGGGTGGGAGCCGATCGTCATCGACGGCCACTACATGCCGCAGATCCTTACTGCTTATGACCAGGCAGGCCAGTCCCGGGATAAGCCGGTGATGATCATAGCAAAGACCGAGAAGGGCAAAGGGATCTCGTTCATCGAGGGCAAGAACGGCTGGCACGGCAAAGCGCTTACGAAGGATGAACTTGCACGCGCGCTTCCGGAGCTCGGCACCATCGACAAGAACCTTCGCGGCGAGATCAGAAGACCGGACGATTTTATCCCGGCCGTACGGGAAAGCGCGAAGGCAGAACCTATCGCCTATGCTGTTGACAAGCCCGTGTCCACGAGGCATGCCTACGGCACGGCGCTCGAGCGGCTGGCTATCCAGTACCCGGAGATCGTCGTGCTCGACGCTGAGGTGAGCAATTCGACCTTTGCCGACATCTTTAAAAAAGGACACCCGGCCCGGTTCTTTGAAATGTTCATCGCCGAGCAGAATATGGTGGGAGCGGGCCTCGGTCTTTCTCTCCGGGGCAAGGTCCCCTTTGTTTCGACCTTTGCGGCCTTTTTGACCCGGGCCTTTGATCAGATACGCATGAGCCGGTACTCCAATGCCAACATCAAGTTCTGCGGGTCCCACGCTGGCGTTTCCATCGGCGTCGATGGATCGTCGCAGATGGGGCTTGAGGACATCGCCATGTTCAGGACCGTTCTGGACAGCGTGGTCCTCTATCCCTCGGACGCGGTTGCCGCGGAGAAGCTTGTAGAGGAGGCCGCCCGACACCAGGGCATGGTCTATCTGCGCACGACCCGGGAGGATACGCCGATCATCTACCGGAACGACGAGGCCTTCCGCATCGGCGGAAGCAAGGTGCTGAAGCGGAGCAACCAGGACGTTGCCACCGTAATAGCCGCGGGCATCACGCTCCATGAAGCACTTGCTGCGTACGAACTATTAAAAAAAGAGGGCGTGCTGATCGGTGTGATCGATTGCTACAGCATCAAGCCGATCGATCAGGGGACGCTGGCGGCGGCCGCGACCGCAACAAGAGAGCTCATCGTTGTGGAAGATCACTTTGCCGAGGGCGGTATGGGGGAAGCGGTCAGGACCGCGCTGGCTGATGTGCCGGTGTCATTGCACTCGCTCGCGGTCAGGCAGATGCCGAAGAGCGGGAAACCGCAGGAGCTGCTTGACTACGAAGGGATCTCAGCAAAGGCCATTGTAAAGAAAGTGAGGGAACTACTATGAGACCGATCGCCATGAAGACACGAATTTTTCTGGACGGCGGCAACCCCGATGAGACGATCGCCGTGCTCGCTTTGACGGGTTTCCTTGACGGACAGACCACGAACCCCACGCTGATTGCGAAGAACCCCGAGGCCAGAAAGCGGCTTGCGCAGGGGATTAAATTCAACAGCAAGGAGATCTTCACCTTCTACCGCGGCGTCGTAACCACCCTTTCCGGCCTCTTGCCGCAGGGATCGGTCTCGATCGAGGTCTATGCCGATCAAACGACCACGGCAGAGGCAATGCTGAAACAGGGAACAGAGATGTTCGCCTGGATCCCGAATGCCCATGTAAAGTTCCCCACGTCCCGGGAAGGCCTGAAAGCGGCGCACCTGGCCGTCAAGGCAGGCTTGCGGGTCAATATGACGCTGGTATTTTCCCAGGAACAGGCTGCTGCCGTGTACGCGGCGACAGCGGGCGCAAAGAAAGGGCAGGTATTCCTCTCCCCCTTCATCGGCCGGCTGGACGACATCAACGAGAATGGCATGGACCTGATCGACAATATCATCAGGATGTACGGCAAAGGCGACGGCCACGTCGAGGTTTTGACCGCAAGCGTCAGGACCTTCGATCATTTCCTCTATGCGCTCAAGCTCGGGTCCGACATCATTACGGCGCCTTTCGAGATCATCAAGAACTGGGGGGAGAAGGGGCTTCCCGTTCCCGGTAAGGAGTATCAATATGACGCGAAAGGCCTGAAGGCGATCCCTTTCCGCGAGCTTGACCTTTCAAAGCCCTGGGAATCCTTTGACATCCGCCACCCCCTTACGGACAAGGGCATGGAAAAGTTCTCAGCCGACTGGAACGCCTTGATAGGGTGATCATGGACGATTCAACCCCGCTGTACAAGACCGTGAACAGCTGCGAGATAGCGGTTTCGAAGCCCTGCTGTCTTGTTATCTTCGGCGCAGAAGGCGACCTTGCGAAGCGCAAGCTTTTGCCTTCCCTGTACCGTCTCTACACCAGCGGTATGCTTTCGGACAACTTCTTCATTCTCGGCACGAGCAGAACTGAACTGGGTGCGGAACGGTTCCGGGAAACCATGCTCGCTGCAGTAAAGGAAGCCATGCCCGCTTCCTTTGACCTGAAGGCCTGGGCCGGGTTTTCCGCGATGCTCTATCATTCCGCCTTTGACTATGGTGATGGCCCGGCGTACGGCTCAAAACTGCGCGATCTCCTCCCGATGCTCGAAAAGAAGCACCAGACGCGGGGAGCGCGCATTTTCTATCTCGCCGTTCCCCCGACCGTGTTCGAGGACATCATCGAGAACCTTGGTGCAGCGGGGCTGGCGCGGGAAGAGGCGGGAAGCAGCAGGATCGTGATCGAGAAGCCCTTTGGACGCGACCTTGAATCGTCGCAACGTTTGAACAGCATCGTGCACCGCCATTTTCAGGAACGCCAGGTGTTTCGCATCGACCATTATCTCGCGAAAGAGACGGTCCAGAACATCCTGATGTTCCGGTTCGCCAATTCCATCTTCGAACCGCTCTGGAACCGGCGGTACATCGACCATGTACAGATAACCTCCGCTGAGACACTGGGTGTGGAGCACCGTGCGGGGTATTATGAAAAAGCGGGTGTTCTGCGCGATATGTTCCAGAACCATTGCTTTCAGCTTCTTGCCGTCGTCGCCATGGAGCCGCCGCCCGCGTTCGAGGCGGAGAGGGTGCGCGAAGAGAAGGTAAAGGTGTTTCGCTCCCTCCGTCCCGTTGCGCTTGACCGCCTGAACGAGCACGTTGTCATCGGACAATACAGCAAGGGCATGATCGGGGATGCTCCGGTCATCGGTTATTGCGAGGAAGAGGGGGTGTCGGAAAGGTCTACCACCCCCACCTTTGCGGCAATGAAGATCTTCATCGACAACTGGCGATGGAACGACGTGCCCTTTTACATCAGGTCCGGCAAGAGGCTGGCAGCGAGAAGAACGGAGATCGCTGTTCGTTTCAAGCCTGTTCCGCATACCATGTTTCCCGAGTCCATAGGCGGTCCGATCGATCCCAATACGCTTGTGCTGCGGATACAGCCTGATGAGGGCATGGACCTGCTGTATCAGACCAAACTACCCGGATCAAAGGTCTGCCTCAATCCCGTGAAGATGGACTACACCTATCCCCGGGGAGTGCTTCTGGACGCTTATGAGTGGGTCCTGCTTGATTGCATGGTCGGGGATCACATGCTGTTCACCAGCCAGGATTGGGTCGAACGGACCTGGTCGTTTTTGACCCCGGTCATTGAAAAACTGGGGCGAACCGTGACGTTGGAAACGATTCCGCGCTACCCTGCCGGCTCGGACGGTCCTGTCGAGGCGGCAGCGCTTTTGACAAAGGACGGGAAACAATGGCGGCCGGTCTGAATACCCGCATCCTGGTCTTTGAGAACAAAGAGGCGCTCAGCCGCGCTGTTGCCGACCGGTTCGTGGAGGTCGTTCAGGAATGTTGCGCTTCCGGCAACAGCTGCTCTGTGGCGCTCTCCGGCGGCGTTACACCGCAGCGGTGTTACGCGCTCCTGGGAACGGACAGATACCGCAATCAGGTCGATTGGACCGCGATTCACGTATTTTGGGCTGACGAACGCTCTGTCCCGCCTGTTGACAACGACAGCAATTACAAGCTGGCGTATGACCTGCTGCTGTCCGTTGTTCCGATTCCCGAAAAGAATATACACCGCGTGAAGGGTGAAAAGTCGCCGATCGAGGCTGCGCAACAGTATGAATCCGAGATCCTGGCGTTCTTCGGCAGCCGCGTGCCGGTCTTCGACCTCGTTGTCCTGGGCGCAGGCATCGACGGACATACGGCATCTCTTTTTTCCGCCTCCGCAGCGCTCCGGGAACACGTTCGTTTTGCTGTTCCCGTGATCATGGAACCACCTCAGCTGAGCCGAGTCACGCTTACTTTGCCGGTCCTGAACAACGCAAACCATGTGCTTGTGCTCGCCTCCGGGCAGCCGAAGGCCTTAGTGGTGCAGGAGATATTCGAGAACGGGAATGCACGGCAGTATCCTGCTGGTCTCGTGCGGCCGGTCCATGGCTCGCTCGAGTGGTTCATTGACCGGGAAGCGGCAACACTTTCGCGATCACTGCTTAAGGAATAAATGAAAAAGAAAGTGCCGCCTTTTTTAGAAAGACGGCCCTTCTGTATTTTGGCTCCCCTTTGTGGACGAAGTAAGGAACCTATTCTCTTCACTATGTGAGACTTGCCAGCTGCGATCCCTAGCAAAAGAGCTTTAAAGCCTCTTCTCTATTGCTTCATACATCTTCTTTCTATGAATGATACCTAGTATCCATACTTCCGCTTCGACGATCTTGAAAACAACACGGTAATCGCCGACGCGCAGTTTCCCGTAACCATGAAGTGTTTTCCGTAAGGGTGCGCCATACTGTTGAGGTTCCGTTGTGAGCCTCGTCTCAATGGCATGCTTGATGCGGGTTTTCAGCTTTGCGTCAAGTTCTGGAATATCAATTGCCTTGACGTCCGGATGATATCTCAGCTCAAACGGCACGATCACCAGACCTCGTGGTGTTTCAAGGCTTTTGACTTGGTGAACGTCTTCTCTCTTTTCTCCGCAAATGCAGAAAGCGCGATATCTTCTTCCATCTCAAGCGCTTCCTTTACGAGATCACGCACCTTGAGCGACAGAGAAATTCCTTCTCTCGCTGCTAGTCGCTCGATGGTGCTGTAAAGCGGCTTTTCAAAAACCACATTGATCCTTGGATTTTTTACCGGCATATCCTTCACCTCCACGAGCACAGTGTAACACTTATGACACACCTTGTCAAACTGAGAAAACCGTAATTCCCGGTACCAGAACTCGGCTTGGAGCAACGGCAAGCTTAATCCGGTTTCAGAAAACCTTTTGATTTACTTGTAGTTGCCAATGGTGAGTACAAAAAAGAACAGGGCACCTTTCTTGAAAAAGGTGCCCTGCGGTCTGTTTGGCTCCCGAAGCAGGACTTGAACCTGCGACATGGTGATTAACAGTCACCCGCTCTACCAACTGAGCTATTCGGGAATGATGGGGAGATGTTAGGAAATCAGGCTGGTATAAATACCATATACTGCCTGATATGTCAATGGGTTATTTACCGGCAAGGACGAGTTATGCGCCGCCGTCCTGGCCCTTCTTGAGCTCCATGATCACGAGCTTCGCGATCGCCTTGAGGGTATCGAATACCCCCGTGCCTTCGGGAGCAACTGCCTCGAAATCCGGCACGCCGCGGGGGTTCAGCGCACGCCTCATTTCCTGTACCGGCACGACATTCGGCAAATCGCGCTTGTTGTACTGAATGATATAGGGAACCTTGTCGAGATCGTAGCCCTGCTCCGCGAGGTTGATGCGCAGGTTCTCGACGCTCTCGATGTTCGCCTCCATCCGTTCGATTTGCGAGTCCGCAACAAAGACGACGCCGTCCACGCCCTTCAGGATCAGCTTCCGGCTTGCATCGTAGAACACCTGGCCGGGTACCGTGTACAGGTGGAAGCGCGTTTTAAATCCGCGGATCTCGCCTAGGGCGAGCGGGAGGAAGTCGAAGAACAGCGTCCGCTCCGTCTCGGTCGCCAGCGATATCATCTTTCCCTTGCTGTCCGGATTTGTCTTTTTATATATCCACTGCAGGTTGGTCGTCTTGCCGCAGAGGCCAGGGCCGTAGAAAACGATCTTGCAGTTGATCTCTCGTGAAGAATAATTGATAAACGACATAGAACGGTGATTCCTCTCCTTACCGCATTCAGGAAGTGATCGTGGCGGGCTTACCCGAAGAGCTTATCAATATCTTCGTCCGTGATCTCTGCAAAGGGCGAATCAGCGGCCTTGCCTGATGTTTTCCCCGTTTCCACTTTTTCCAGGAGTTGACTGAAGATGGTCCCGAGGACATCGGCGCTCTTCTTCACCCGAAGACGGACAAGGCCGAGCGATGAGCGCTGGTCGAAGATCACCACCAGGATCACCCGCTGGCCAATGATGGAGATATGGATGTTATCGCGCTGGCCTTCATGGAACAGGATGGAAAACTCCTTCTCGCCCAGCAGCTTGGCCATGCCGCCCGTGGCGGCAATGTTGCCGGCGGTCAGGGAGGCAAGCGACGTGGTATCGAGGTTTTCCGTTTCGCCTGTAGCGGCGATCAGCTGGCCGTTCTTATCCACAAGGAACACGACCTTGGCATTGGCCTGGGCAAGGAGGCGCTGGAGTTCCGCGTCTATTAACTTAAACTCTTCGTCATACATCACGAGATCTTGACCCAGCATAAGTGCTTCTCCTTGGGCGCGAAATGCCATACCGCACGGCAACAGCGGATAGGGGCTATTAAACCATACTGACCGCTATATTTCAAGCGTTTTTTTAATTCTTGCCAAACGAAAACACAGCCGGGCAAGCAAAATCCGGCTGTGTTCTTTGCAGATCAGTACAATAATACGGCAAGATGAGAAGCGGTATCAGCTCTTTGACATTTCCTGGAGCTTCTTGAGGCTCTCCCAATCATTGTCCACCAGCTCCTGGAACCGGGCGAGCTGCGCTTCGTTGCCCGGTGCGAAGAGGTGTTTGAACCTGCCCTGGGGCTTCAGCCATTCGGTGATCGGCTTCTTTCTGTCTTTCGGGTCGAAGTTGATGGTCCACTTTCCGTCCTGCACTTCATACAGCGGCCAGTAGCAGGTTTCTACTGCAAGCCGCGAAAGCAGGATCGAGTCGTTGGTCTGGGAACGCCAGCCGCGATTGCAGGGAGAGACAATACCCATATAAGCCGGTCCGTTCGTGGCAAGGGCCTTCTTGACCTTGGTCATGAGGTCTTTCCAGTTGTGGGGCGAGGCCTGAGCTGCGTAGGCCACGTTATGCGCTGCCATGATGCGCGTGAGGTCCTTGCGGCGCTGCGTCTTGCCCTTGATCACGGAGCCTACGGGCTGGGTCGTCGTGTCCGCGCCGAAGGGCGTGGCGCTCGAGCGCTGGATGCCGGTGTTCATGTAGGCGCCGTTGTCATAGCAGATGTAGAGCAGCTGATGACCGCGCTCCATGGCACCCGAAAGGGCCTGGAACCCGATATCGTAGGTGCCGCCGTCTCCGCCGAAGGCGATGAATTTCATTTCCTTCTTGAGCTTGCCCTGTTTGCGAAGCGACCGGTACATGGTCTCGATACCGGAGGCCGTAGCCGCGGCGTTCTCGAAGGCGCTGTGCATCCACGGCACTTTCCAGGCCGTGTACGGGAACAGGCAGGTCGAGACCTCGAGGCAGCCTGTAGCGTTCGCGATCACCACGGGTTCGTCGATCGCCATCAGGACCTGACGCACGATCGTCGGCGCGCCGCAGCCCGAGCACATGCGGTGGCCGCCGGTAAGCAGTTCCGGTTTGTGCGTAAGTGATTTCAGGGTTAAGGGTTTTTCCTGTGTTGTGGTCATTTTTTTCTCCTCGGATCTTTACCACGGAGTTACGGAGACACGGAGAAGGACGTTATGCTTTTTCTTTCTCAGCGTTCTCTGCACCTCTGCAGTTAAGGGGTTGTTAGTTCCTCACCGTCATATAGTCTTTTACCAACTTGACCTTGCCGGTCTTTGCAACCTCGATGGTCTCATCGATCACCTGGTCGACATCGAGCGGCATCAGGTCCCTGCCGCCGAGACCATAGATCTTGTTGAACAACACCGGTCCATTACGATGCGGGTAGACAGCGGGTGCGATCTCCATGAACAGGGGGCCGTAGCCGCCGTAGGAATCCGCCCGGTCCATGACGCAGACCGCCTTGGCATTCTTGAGTGCAACACCGATCGCTTCATAGGGGAAGGGCCTGAAAACACGGGGCTTCAGCAGCCCGACCTTTACCCCTTTTTCACGGTAGTGGTCCACCTCGTCCTTGATCGTGCCTGCTGCGGAGTTGAGCGCAACGAGAACGACCTCTGCATCTTCGAGCCGGTATGACTCGAATAGCTCGTACTTGCGGCCGAAGGCCTTGGCAAATTCTGCGGAAACGTCCTGGATGACCTTCGTTGCATTCAGCATGGCCTGGTGCTGGGCACGCTTGTGCTCCATGTAGTAGTCCGTCAGCACCAGCGCACCGATGCTTTTGGGATTATCGAGGTCGAGGAGCGGATCGATCGCGATATAATCGCCCACGAACTTTTTCACCTCTGCGTCGGGAATGAACTGCATGCTCTCGATGGAGTGGCTGATGATGAAACCGTCCATGTTGACCGCGATCGGCAGGCGCACGTCCTTGTGCTCTGCAATGCGGTAGGCCATGATCGTATTGTCGTAGGCTTCCTGGGCGTTCTCGGAAAAGAGCTGGATCCAGCCGCAGTCGCGCATGCCCATGCCGTCGGAATGGTCGCCGTGGATGTTCAGCGGCGCGGAAAGCGCCCGGTTCACGAGTGCCATCAGGATCGGCAAACGATAGCCTGACGCGATATGGAGCATCTCCCACATGAGGGCGAGGCCTTGGGCGGATGTTGCTGTCGCCACGCGGCCGCCTGCTGCTGATGCGCCGATGCAGGCGCTCATGGCGCTGTGCTCGCTCTCCACGAGGATCGTCTCCGTATCCACCTTGCCGTTCGAAACGAACGAGGTGAATGCCTCCATGATGCCCGTTGACGGCGTGATGGGATAGGCCGGCATCACATCGGGGTTCAACTGGCGGAGCGCTTCGGCAACAGCCTGGTTGCCGGTGACCGCCACGGTCTTGGTCGTCGTTATTGCCATGTTATTTGGCCTCCTCTTCCATGACAATGGCCTTGTTGCCTTTTTTGCCCGGACACTCCATGGCGCAGACACCGCAGCCTTTGCAGTGGTCGTAATCGAAATCTACTCGTTTTTCATCTTTTACCGGGATCGCGGAATCAGGGCAATAGACCCAGCAGAAGAGGCACTGAATGCAGTTCTCCTCGATCCAGCGCGGCTTGAGCGAACGCCACGAACCGGTCTTATAATCATTGGCATTACCGGCTTTGAGGATCGTGCCGGCATGGGGCAATTCTTTCCAGTTCATCTGTTTCATCCTTCGTGTACCTCCTCGTATCCGCGCTTCACCGCGGTCAGGTTGCCGTCGATGATCTTCTGCGCGAACTTCTTGCCGAAGCTTCCCTTCACGTCATCGAGCAGCACTTCCATGGTGACGATGTTCGTGGCCCGGTTCACCGCTCCCAGCATGCAGGAGTTCGGCATATTCCGGCCTATGGTCTCGGTCGAGATCTTGGACGCGTCGACCGTGAAGACCCTCTGGGTCGGCTTTGCTTTCAACTTCGCCCGCACGTCTTTCGGGTCCTTGCTCGTGTTGATGATGAAGACCGCATCGTCCTTCGCGCCTTCGGCGACATTGATCGCGTCAAGGAGCGTCGCGTCCACCACGGCTACCACACCCGGGTTCAGGACCGGGCAGTGCATCCGGAGGATCTTCTCGCTGATCCGATTGTAAGCGCGGAGCGGCGCGCCAGCGCGCTCCGGTCCGTATTCCGGGAATGCCTGTACGTTGCGGCCGCCCGATAGACAGGCGTCTGCAAGCACTTTGGCCGCGGTCACCGTTCCCTGACCGCCCCGGCCGTGCCATCTGATCTCTACCATTTCTGCCATAATAAATTCCTCCCAATCAATTTCGGATTTCGGATTTGCGATTTCGGATTGATTGTTCAATCCGCAATCCGCAATCCGCAATTCGCAATCTGTTCACATTTCCCTGCGTCCTTCAAGCGCCCGCTGCACCGTATTCTCGTCAGCGTACTCGATGTCCCCTCCCACCGGGAGTCCATAGGCGATACGGCTGACGCTGATACCGAGCGGTTTGATCAGTTTCGAAAGATAGAGGGCCGTTGTTTCGCCCTTGACGGTCGGATTCGTTGCGATGATCACTTCTTTGACCCCGCCGGCCCTGAGACGCTCCATCAGACCTTCGATCCTGAGGTCCTCGGGCCCGATGCCGTCGAGCGGCGAGATCGCGCCCATAAGTGCATGGTAGCGGCCCCGGAAGATCCCCGTCTTTTCGAGGATAAGGATGTTGCTCGGCTCCTCCACGACGCAGATGCGTGAAGGATCACGCTTGTCATCGCGGCAGAGACCGCAGATCTCTTCCTCGGTAATGTTGTTGCACATGGTGCAGTAGCGGCTGTTGTTCTTCAGGTCCAGAATGGCCTGGGCGATCCCGAAAGCTTCCTCGCGCGGCATGCTCAGAATGGCAAAAGCCAGGCGTTCGGCGCTTTTTTTACCGATCCCGGGAAGCCTGGTGAACGCCTCTACCATGCTGCCCATGGCATGACCGGATACTTCCGCGGCCTGTGCCCCTGCTTTTCCCGATCGTCGCGACTGCGGGGAGGGCCGGGGTGCTTCTCCGTCCTCTTTCTTCGCCGTATTGCTTTCCCGCCCGCCGTGCTCCATTATACGTGACACCGTAATTCCTAGATCAGCCCCGGAGGAAGACCCATGCCTGCCGTCAGTTTGGCCATTTCGTCTTTCATGAGCTCCTGGGATTTTCTGAGCGCTTCATTTACCGCTGCCGTGACCAGGTCCTGGAGCATCTCGATGTCCTTGGGGTCCACCACGGAAGCATCGATCTTGATCGAAAGGACCTCCTGCCTGCCGTTCGCTACGACGGTCACCATGCCGCCGCCCGAGGAGGCCTCGACGCTCTTGCCCGCAGCCTCTTCCTGGAGCTTTTTGACCCGCTCCTGCATCTGCTGGGCCTGTTTCATCAAATTACCAATGATATTTTTTGACATGCGCAGCCTTTTTGTGCCCGGGAATTAGATCTCCTGTATGACAGGGAAGAATATAATAAAAGAACGTGGGATGCTTTGCAAGAGAAAACGAGGGGTTTATGCAGTTATAAAAAAATTAAATGTCTTCTTTTGATCGATCGCCCGTCAGTCCTCGGTATCGGGATGTTCCGTGTCGATGACCTCCCCGCCGAAGATCCTGAGCGCATCCTGGACGATCGGGGTTTGCTCCTCGGGCTTCTTCTTTGCCGGCATTTTAGTCTTGGCTGACAATGGTCGGGCATCTTCCTGGCCAACTGGCTTCAGGGTCAGTTGAATCTTTCTGCCCAGCACCTCTGCCGCGATCTGCTCCACGTAGTCGCGATGCTCCTGCTTTTCGACCTGGTCCCGCTGAAAACCCGCAGGAAGTCCGAGCACAAAGCCTGCGTCCGAGGTACTGAGAAGCCTGCTTTGTGCCAGATAGGACGCAAGGATCGGTTTTTTCGATTTCAGGGCGCTCATGACTTTGCCCCACTCGTCGGAGGAGGCTTCTGCTCCCCCACCACCCGATGCTTCTGCCGGACGGGGCTGATGAGCGGTCACTGCCGGTTTCGGTGCGTACAAGCCGGGCCGTTCGCTCACCCCGCCTGGCGCCGGCGCGGACAGGGTGGAGACCATGGTACCCGGCGTCAGCCTGCTCTCGAGTTCCTTCATCCGGGCAAGCACCTCGCTGAGCGGCTTAAGCGGCGTGAGGTGACAGGCCTTGACGAACCCCATTTCCACGGTGAACCGCTGGTGCGGCGACCAGCGCATTTCGTCCAGTGTTTTTGAAAGGCTGTCAAAGAGCAGCAGGAGCCGGTCACTATCCGCGTCTGCGGCCTGCTGTTGCAGGTTCTGAATATCAGCGGCCGGCAGTTCGATGATCCGTCCGGGGTCCGTGGTTATCTTGACGACCATGAGGTTCCGGACATGCTCGACCAGGCCGGCCAGGAACTGGCGCAAATCGAGCCCCTGCTCGAGCAGGCCGTCGATCTGCTTCAGCAGGCCGCTGCTGTCCCGGGAAAGCAGGCCGGCGGCGAACTGAAGCAGCTTTTCCTGGGCAACCGAGCCAAGGGTCGCCTGGAGGTCTTCGTTCTTGACCGCCATGCCGCTGTACGAAACAGCCTGGTCCAGCAGGCTCTGCGAATCGCGCATACTGCCCTCGGCCGCGCGGGCGATCATGGCAAGCCCCTGGTCGGTGATCGTTATGCCCTCGGCAGAGGCGATCTTGCGAAGCTGCTCGATGATCTCGTTCAGGGGAATGCGCTTGAATCCGTAGCGCTGGCAGCGGGAATGGATGGTCGCCGGTATCTTTTGCGGCTCCGTGGTGGCAAAAATGAAGAGCACATGCGGCGGGGGTTCTTCGAGGGTTTTCAGCAGCGCATTAAAGGCCTCGTTCGTGAGCATGTGAACCTCATCGATCACGTAGACCTTGTACTTGCCGCGCGAGGGCGCATATTTAACCGCTTCGCGCAGTTCGCGGATATGTTCGATGCCGCGGTTCGATGCCCCGTCGATCTCAATGACGTCCACGGACGTTCCTGCTGTGGTCTCGATGCACGAATCGCAGCGACCGCAGGGCGTCGGGGTCGGCCCCTCCGCACAGTTCAGGGCCTTGGCCAGAATACGCGCCGTGGTTGTCTTGCCAACACCCCGGGGCCCGGAGAACAGGAACGCGTGCGCAAGTCTTTTGGTGGTGATCGCGTTCTGCAGCGTTCGGGTGATATGACCCTGACCGACAACGTCTTCGAAAACTTGGGGCCGCCATTTTCTTGCCAGGACCTGGTAGCTCATGGTAACTTTACCTCGGTTACGCTGCTGCAGCTGTTCTCAAACGACGGTCGTGGTTGCTCATCGGTTACTGCTTTGCGTTGGCAGGAGGAGGCGGGGGTGAACCGGAAGACTGCCCTTCGCCATCGCACAGAAGCGCAAAGGTCGAACACGTTCTTCGAACAGGGTTTGCTGGTTCACTGCAGAAACAACGAACAGGGAATTGCTGCCGCGCGCTCCCTGTTTTGTTTGATCGAGAGATAAAAAAGCTCACAAACCCGGGCTTCCCTGCGGCACACCCGGAACCCGCTTACCGCTGCTTCCTTCCGGACCTGACGGGGTTCACGGGCCCGTGGTTGCGCAGGACCCGGGCTTGTGAGCGCTTTACTTCAGTTCTGAGTTCGGGGTCATGAGTGCGGAGACAAACACTAAGAACAACGAGCTAAAAACGCCCAACGCACTGTGGCTATAAAAATGGCGGAGAGAGTGGGGTTCGAACCCACGTTAGGTTTCCCTAAACACGCTTTCCAAGCGTGCGCCTTCAGCCGCTCGGCCATCTCTCCTTTTTATTTCTCTTTGTCGATTGCTGAATAAAAATTCAACCATCCGATCAAAGCATGTCTATTTTGTCCTTACCTTATAAATCCGCGATCAGCAATCCGAAATCCGCAATTACTAATGGCGGAGAGGGGGGGATTTGAACCCCCGGTGGAGTTACCCCCACAACAGTTTTCGAGACTGCCGCCTTCAACCACTCGGCCACCTCTCCGAATGTGCTCTACAAACTTTCTTTATTTGACCGACTGTCTGAGCTTCTCGAAAAAGACCTGAAGCACTTCTCCGCATTCCTTTTCAAGAATGCCGGGCGTAATGCGATATACATGGTTCAGCCTGCCGTCACGGACCACGTCGTAGACCGACCCCAGCGCGCCTGCTTTGGGATCTCGGCATCCGTACACCAGCCTGCCGACCCTTGCGAGCACCAGCGCACCGGAGCACATAAGACAGGGCTCAAGGGTCACGTAAACGGTTGCGTCCGTCAACCGCCATCTGCCGAGCTTGGCCGATGCTTCTCGCACGACCAGCAGTTCAGCATGCGCAGACGGGTCTTGCCAGGTCTCGCGCATGTTGTGGGAAGAGGCGATGACGTCGTTTCCGATGACCAGTACCGCACCGATCGGCGTTTCACCTTCGGCGACCACCG
>Ga0334722_10001155_pt1 | contig 34165 bp, 36 predicted proteins | sample C3_bottom_MG_FD_207210 | JGI IMG/M metagenome (GOLD analysis project Ga0334722, IMG submission 207210) | Sediment microbial communities from Yellowstone Lake, YNP, Wyoming, USA - C3_bottom | ecosystem: Environmental > Aquatic > Freshwater > Lake > Sediment | place: USA: Wyoming | collected... | reverse complement strand
TCGCGTCGTCATAACTCGGCCGAGGACGACGGGGTAGCCCCGAAGAAAACGTCGCGGGAAGGCACGAAGCCACGATCCATTCAACACACAGCTCTGGCCGAACGTGCGGCGTATTGAAGAGAGCGCCGCGCACGAATCAGGAGGAACAGACTTGAAGACTTTCGGACTAGCGGCCATCGCCGCGATCGCGGCCCTCATCCTAGGCTTCGGTTCGCAGCTGTCCGCTCCTACCGCGCACGCTGACGCCACGAGTGTGGTCGTCGTCGGGTGCGAAGCCCTCGCCAGCGCGGGCGTCGGCAGCGAATTGGCGACGCCCGTCCTCACCAACAGGATCTCGGTTGCCAGCGCATGCGGAGCCGGCAGCATTCCGTCGACCGACGGTACGGCTGACGCCGTGAGCATCCAGAAGATCGCTCACAACCTGCACAAGAGCAGCACCGTCAGCGCTTCGAACGACAAGCTCTCAGCGTCCGACCTCACGACGATCGCGGCGTACGCTGGGAACCAGATCACGTCGCCTGCGGCTGCCGGCAACAACCTCGTCGTCTTCGCCTTCGTCGACAACGAGGCGACCGTGAAGTTCGACGCCCCGACCGGCCTCACCTTTGACCCGGCCGACACAGGCTCGAACGACTTCACCTGCGACACCGACCTCGAAGACGCCGACTGCAACCCGGTGGCCCCCAACAACGGCGATGGCGTTGTCACGGCGCGCCTGCTGGTTGCCGGCACCAACGCCGCCGCCGCCGGCTCGTCGCCGACGGTCACCATTACCCAGGGCACGGGCACGGCGCAGACCGCCACGGTCAACGTCGTCGGCGCCGCGCACGACGTCGTCCTGACGCTCACCAAGGCCACGATTCAGTCGCAGTCGTCCACGGACTTCTCCGCCTGCAAGAGCGGCGCTGACGTCACGGACTCGTCCGTCACGTCCGACCCGAACATGTCCATCGCCATCGCCACCGTCACGGACTCCGATGGCACGAAGCTCGCCCGCGTCCCGGTCACCCTCACCTCAGGTGCGACGACCACCGCGGACAAGGCAGTTGGCACGCCGGGCATCTTCGGCGGCCCCACCGGTAACACCGCCGTCACGCTTGTCTCCAGCTCTGCCGGCACCGCGTACTTCGCGGTCGTTTGCGCCGGCACCGCCACGGGCACCGCGACGCTCACCGCGAGCATCTCGACGGACAGCGACAAGGAGGACATCACCGTCGTCGGAGCGCCGTCCGCCATCGCCCTGACGGCTTCGCCGGCAGCGGTCGACTGCAACGGCACCAACTCCTCCACGGTCACCGCCAAGGTCACGGACTCCAGCGGTAACAACGTCGCGGACGGCACGACGGTCACCTTCAGCGTGGTCGCGCTCGGTACCGCGAACCCGATCAACACCACGACCACGGCTGGCAGTGCCACGACCACGGTCACCCCGCTCTCGGTCGCGACCCAGGGCGTGACGGTCACGGTCACCTCGGGCAGTGCCGCCAACCAGATCCGCGTGGACTGCAACATCGCAGCCGCCGTCCCGAGCCCCGTCGCGTCGCCCACGGCGCCCGGCGGGACGATCACCGGACCGAACACCGGTACCGGCGGATACCTGGGTCAGGACAGCTCGGCTGGCTTCCCGCTGTGGACGCTCGTCGCGCTGGCCCTGGGCAGCTTCGCCCTCATCGGCGGCGGCCTCGTCGCTCGCCGCGCCGGCAAGTAGGCATCCAGGACGCACGGTCCTCGTTCGGGGGCCCCTCGCAAGAGGGGCCCCCGGCCGCATCCGCCGCGCCTCCCCTGCCGTACCTGCGATGACGGACACCTGGACGTTACGCGGGCGCCCCACGAAGGCGCCCGGCGGCGCTCTCACGACGAATATGCCAAGATTACTTCCGGTGCGGACACGATATCGGCGTGGAGACGAAGCCCCGGACGCTGACGCCGGCTCCCCTGCGCGATCCGGGCGGGCGGCGACGGGCGCGGGGCCCGGGTGGAGGATGATGAGGGGAATCACGCAGTACCGTCAACGCCGGGCGCGCCGCGGCACCGCCGCCCCGGCACGGACCGCCGCCTTCCTCCTCCTCGCGGCGCTCGCACTCTCCGCCCTGGCCGTCGCCTGCGGCGGCGGCAAGAGCAAGTCCAACGACACCCCGACCGTCGATGCGACCTCCTCGGCGCTCGCCGGCACCCCGACGCCCGGCCAGAGCGCCGGCCTGCTCACCCCCATCGCCTTCACCGACGACAACGCCCTCACGCCCGACGACCTCGCCAGGCGCGGTAGCGGCGAGCCGGGCCGCGGCGAATTCACGGGTGAGCGGCTGCTGGCGCCGTCCATCGGCATCGACGCCCCATTCACCTACAGGCGCGTCGGCACGGACGGCCAGATGGGCAACCCCGAAGGACCCGAAGACGTCGCGTACTACGACTTCGCCCAATGGCCCGAACTCGGCGGGCTGCCCGGCAAGGGCGGCAACGTCGTCATCGCCGGCCACGTGGATTACATCCGCTACGGCCCCGCCGTGTTCTGGCGTCTGCACGAGCTCCAGCCGGGCGACCTGATCACCATCCGCCTGGCCGGTGGCACCGAGTACAACTACAAGGTCGAATTCAACAAGCAGGTGGCCGCCGACGCCGCCGACTGGAGCGGCATCGTCCGCGCCACCGGCGATGAGTCGATCACGCTCGTCACCTGCGGCGGCGATTTCGAAGCCGGGCACTACAACAGCCGGCGGATCGTCTGGGGACGCCGCGTATAGGCGTTTCCCTTATGGATCGCCGGCCCGCCGTCAGACGAAGATGTACGGGGAAGAAGAGAGGCGCACATGACCGTGGATTCGCTGAAGGGGCTCTGGGAGCAGGCCGACAGGCAGAAGCGCGTCCTGATGGTCGCCGTCCCGCTCGCCGTCATCGCCCTCGTCGGCCTCGGTGTCGGTCTGGCCGTCTCCATGGGAGGCGGCTCGACGACGGAAGCCGTCATCGCCCCCACCGGCGACGCCGCATCGGCTACACCCGCCGGCAGCCCCACCCCCGCCATCCTGCCCACTGAGACTCCCGCCAGCGCCGGCGCCCAGGCCAGCGACGAGCGGCCGCCCGGCTACACGGGCGCCGGCGGCGGCACCGCACAGCAGCAGTCCGGTACCGGCCCGGGCAGCGCCGTCGACACGGGCATGTCGATCGAGATTCCGGCGATCGGCGTCAACGCGTCGGTGTACGGCCGCAGCGTCGGTACCAACGGCGTCATGGGGAACCCGCGCGGCGCCTGGGACGTCATCCTCTACGACTTCGATACCGCGGGCTGGCAGGGCCTGGGCGGCTCTCCCGGCCAGCCCGGCGCCAACGCCGTGTTCGCAGGCCACGTCGACTACATCGGCATCGGTCCGGCCGTGTTCTGGAGCATCCGCGACCTCAATCCCGGCGACCGCATCACCGTGAACACGCCCAACGGCCCGATCAGCTACGTCATTCAGTGGAGCCAATGGGCCGAGCCCGACACCGACTTTACCCAGTTCGTGACGCGCACCGGCCAGGAGAGCATCACGCTCGTCACCTGCATCGGCGGCTTCAGCGCCGGCCACTACAGCAACCGCCTCATCGTGCGCGGCGTGCGCGCCTGAGTGCCCGCCTCCGGTCGGAGTCGTCCCCCGGCACCGGCGTCGGGCGTGAAGGACCTCCAATGTCCGCGTTCCGCCGTGCGCCAGGCTGGATACGGGGAAGCGCGGCCATTCGTTAGGATGTGTGAGGACTCGCCGCAGTGAAGCTCGACCAGAACAAACTTTCGATCGCCCTCATCTCCGTCGGCACGGTGCTGATCACCGCCGCCATCGTCCTGATGGCGCTCGTCGCCGCCGACGTTGTCGGCGGTGGCGGTGGCGGCAACAGCAGCCTCGACACCGTCGCCGGCTTCGGCGAGGTGATCACGCGGCCCACGCCGGGCCCGTCACCCACTCCCTCCGCGCAGTACCCGCCCGGCGACCCGGCGCCAGTCGAGCGCCTCATCATCGAGAAGGCCCAGATCGATGCGCCGGTCGTCGAGAAAGGCGTAGACGCCGCTGGTGTCATGCAGTCCCCCGACAACGCCTACGACGCCGCGTGGTACGACTTCAGCGCCCATCCCGGTTTCGGTGATAACGCCGTCTTCGCCGGCCACGTCGACTACATCCACGTCGGCCGTGCTGTCTTCTGGTACATCAAAGACCTCGAGCCCGGCGACCTCATCCGGGTCCGCCTCGCTTCCGGCACGACCTACAGCTACGCCGTCACGTCCAAGAACCAGTACGACGCCGACACGGCACCCGTCGACCAGATCGTCGGTCACACGGACAAGGAGACGGTCACGCTCATCACCTGCGGTGGTACCTTCAACTCCGCCACCCACCAGTACGACAAGCGCACGGTCGTCCGTGCCGAGCGCGTTCTCGATACACCCGTCCCCGGCCTGCCACCGGGCGCCACCGGCGTCACCAACTAGCCCGACGCCGCTCGCAGGCCGCCAATCGAGGCCCGCGCTGATATGCTGTGCCGTCGGCTGGCGCAGGCGGAGGTGATCATGACCTTCAACATCGCGTTCATCCTCTTCCCGGACTTCGAGGAGCTCGACTTCGTCGGGCCGTACGAAGTCATGGCCATGGCCGCCAGGTACATCGACACCGACTGGCATGTCTACAGCGTCGCCGCGACACCCACCGTCCGTGCCTTCCACAGCCTGACGGTCGCCGCCGACCACACCTTCAAGAACGCGCCCGCGCCGGACATGATCTGCGTCCCCGGCGGCTTCGGCACGCGTCCCGGGATGGAGGACGCCGCCCTCATCGACTACATCAGGCGCTCTGGCGCGGCCGCGCAGCTCGTCACCTCCGTCTGCACCGGCGCGATGCTGCTGCACAGAGCCGGCTTCCTCGAAGGGAGGCGCGCAACAACCCACTGGGGCGCGAAGAAGGAGCTGCGCGACCTCGGCGGTGACACCGTCGTCGTCGACGAAGGCCGCTGGGTCCACGACGGCAATGTCATCACCGCCGCCGGCGTGTCCGCCGGCATCGACATGGCCCTCTACATCGTCGGTCAGCTCAAGTCGCCGGAGGACGCCCGCAAGGTGCAAGCGTTCATGGAGTACCAGCCCGCACCGCCCTACGCGACCGTGGCCTCGCCGTAGCCTCGCGCCGCGTGGCCCCGTAGCGCGGCAGCTCCACGGATTGATCTCTCCCGGCGGCACCCGATTTCGCATCACCAGCGCCCCGCGTCCGCCGTTGTCCTGGCAGATTGACGCGTTCGGGACCCGTCGTCAGATGTAGAATCTGTGCACCATGACAAGCGCGCGGCCGCCGACTGCGAGCAACTCATCGCTGCCCCTCTGAATGATCATCTCCGGACTCCCCCGCTCCCGCGGGTTCTCCGCCACTGCGAAACGCCAACATTCCCTCGCGCGCGAGCGTCCTTGGCGCCGCGACTCGGTGGCCGCTAACGACCCCAAATGCTAAACTTCCCTAGTTAGATCGGCCCGCGCTGAACCTACGCGCGCTCCATGAGTAGACAGCCCGCATGACCACCGACTCCGGCTTCGGCAATATCCGCAACAGGGGCATCGAGGACGAGATGCGCTCGTCGTATCTCGACTACGCGATGTCCGTCATCGTCGCGCGCGCCCTCCCGGACGTCCGCGACGGCCTCAAGCCCGTGCAGCGCCGCATCCTCTACGCCATGCACGAGATGGGTCTCCGCCCCACCACGGCGTACCGCAAGAGCGCGGCCATCGTCGGTGACGTCCTCGGCAAGTACCACCCCCACGGCGACAGCCCCGTCTACGAGGCCATGGCCCGCCTCGCCCAGGACTTCTCGATGCGCTACCGGCTCGTCGACGGCCAGGGTAACTTCGGCAGCGTCGATGGCGACCCGCCCGCCGCCATGCGCTACACCGAGGCCCGCATGACCGGCATCACCGAAGAGCTGCTCGCCGACATCGATAGCAACACCGTCGACACCGGCCCCACCTACGACGATTCCCGCCAGGAGCCGCTCGTCCTCCCGGCGCGCATCCCCAACCTCCTCCTCAATGGCTCCTCCGGCATCGCCGTCGGCATGGCGACCAACATCCCGCCGCACAACCTCAATGAGGTCTGCGACGCCATCACCACCCTTATCGAAAACAGCGAGACCACCACCGACGAGCTCGCGGAGATCGTCAGGGGCCCGGACTTCCCCACCGCCGGCCTCATCTACCGCATGCGTCGGGACTCCGTCCTCGACGACGAAGGCAAGCGCCACGACGTCATGCGCGACGCGATCCGCGAAGCCTACGCCGACGGCCGTGGCCGCATCGTCATGCAGGCCCGCGCCCGTATCGAGCAGATGGCCAAGGGCAACCGCGAGCAGATCATCGTCTCGGAGCTCCCCTACCAGGTCAACAAGGCCACCCTGATCGAGAAGATCGCCGACCTCGTCAAGGATCGCAAGATCGTCGGCATCAGCGACCTGCGCGATGAGTCCGACCGCCACGGCATGCGCATCGTCATCGAGCTCGGACGTGAAGGACAGGCCGCCAGCGTCCTCAACCAGCTCTACAAACACACCGCGATGCAGTCATCCTTCGCCGTCAACATGGTTTCCCTTGATGCCGGCCAGCCCAAGACCATGGGCCTCAAGAAGATGCTCGAGGCCTACATCGAGCACCGCCGCGTCGTCATCCGCCGCCGCACCGAGTTCGAGCTCGAGAAAGCGCGCGAGCGCGAGCACATCCTCCTCGGCTACCTCATCGCCCTGCGCGATCTGGACAAGGTCATCGCCGCCATCCGCTCCGCCGCGTCCGCCGAGGCCGCCAAAGAGAAGCTCATGGCGAAGCCCTGGGGCATGAGCGACCGCCAGGCCCAGGCCGTGCTCGACCTCCAGCTCCGCCGCCTCGCGCAGCTCGAACGCACGAAGATCGAAGACGAATACAAGGAGCTGATCAAGCGCATCAACTACCTGGAAGACCTCCTCGCCAACCCCCGCAAGATCGACTACCTGATCCGCGACGACATGGTCGAGATCAAGGAGAAGTACGGCGACGACCGCAAGACCCAGATCGTCGACACCGGCGCTGAGGAGATCGCCGAAGAGGATCTCGTCGCCCACCAGGAGATCGTCGTCACGCTTTCCAACCGCGGCTACGTCAAGCGCCTCCCCCTCGAGACCTATCGCCTCCAGCGCCGCGGCGGCAAGGGCATCACCGGCATGGTCACGCGCGAGGAAGACGCCGTCCGGCGCCTCATCGTCTGCGACACCCACGACAACGTGCTCTTCTTCACCGAGCGCGGCCGCGTCTTCCAGTCGCGCGCCTTCGACCTGCCGGACGCCAAGCGCCAGGCGAAGGGCATCCCGCTCGTCAACGTCATTGACTGCGACCCCGGCGAGCAGGTCACCGCCCTCGTCACCATCCGCGACTACGACAAGGACTTCCTGGTCATGGCCACCGCCCAGGGCGAGGTGAAGAAGACCCCCCTCGTCGACTTCAAGGAGGTCCGCCGCAACGGCAAGATCGCCATGGACCTCGAGAAGGGCGACGAATTCATCGCCGCCAAGCTCGTCCACGACGACGACGAGATCGTCATGATCACCTCGAACGGGCAGGCCATCCGCTTCCCCGTCTCCGTGCTGCGCTCGGCGTCCCGGACCTCCGGCGGCGTCCGCGGCATCAAGCTCGCGAAGGGCGGCAAGGTCGTCTCGCTCGAAGTCGTCACGCCAGGCAACGAGCTCTTCAGCATCACCGAGAACGGCTTCGGCAAGCGCACCCCGTTCGAGGAGTATCGCGTCACCAACCGCGGCGGCCAGGGCGTCCGCAACTACACCATCACGCCCAAGACCGGCAAGGTCGTCGCCTCCCGCACCGTGAACTCCGGCATGGAGTTGATCGTCATCAGCGAGGACGGCATCGTCATCCGCACCCGGATGGACAGCATCCGCATGACGGGCCGCGCCGCCCAGGGCGTCTCCGTGATCAACGTCGCCCAGAACGACCGGGTCGCCGCGCTCGCCACCATCGAGATGGGCGGCACGAACGGCGGCCCGAAGGGCCCCGAGCCGGAGCCGGAGCCCGAACAGCCCCCGCTCGCCGGCATGGATGCCGACGGCGGCGGTCCCGCCGGCGCGAAGCGCGGCAAGGTCCCGCCCTCGAAGAAGCCGGTGCCGATCAAGCGTGCCCGCGGCTCTGCCGGCATGGTGACGCGCGCCGCGACCGCCGCACGCGCCGCCAAGAAACCGCCGGTCAAGTCCCCCGCTACGCAGTCCGCCCGCGCCGCGCCGAAGCCCCCCTCCCGCCCGCCCGCGGCGAAGCTGCCCGCGCGCCCCCCCGCGGCGAAGGCGCCGGCGCGCCGGCCCGCGCCGAAGCCCGCACCGAAGAAGCCCGCCCCGAAACGTAAGCCGGCAGGCCGCCGCTAGCTGTGGCCAGCGGCCGCCCGAAGGCGGAGATGCCCGATGAGCTGGTCCGCTACCTCGAAGGCGGGCGGCTCCTCGTCGCGGCCACCGTCGACGCCGACGGCGCGCCCTACACGATGGTGCTGAACTCCGCCCTCGCCCTCGACGCGCACACCGTCCGCTTCGCGCTCGACCGCCGCACGCACACCCTCGCCAATCTCCGCGCCAACCCCGGCATCATGTTCGAGGTCATCGCCGACGGCATGATCTACGGCGTCCGCGGCGCCGCCGAGATCCTCCGCGAGGAGATGGACCACGCCCCCACCCCGAGCGCCCTCGTCGAGGTCAGCGTGGAGCAGGTGAAGCGCGACCTGCCCCCCGGCGTCATCGTCGAGGGCCCGTCCTTCCGCTGGGGCGCCCTCGACCCCTACATGTCCCCCGTCGAGCCTCCCATGTTCGACGAGCTGCGGACGTGGCCCCGCGGCGCCGCGAAGTAGCGCCCCTTCTGTCCTCCACCGTCCATCCTCTATCCTCATCACGATGCCGTCCTGGGTCGTATCCGAAGACATCATCTCGCAAGTCACCGTCCGCGACGCCCGCCGCGACGACATCTCCCGCATCGTCGCGCTCTACCGCACCGATGAGCTCACGCGCAAACACCACGGCGCCAGTCATTCCCAGCCCGGCTACTACGCCGCCTTCGACGCCATCGAGCGCGATCCACGCAACCGGCTCCTCGTCGCCGAGCACCAGGGCGTCGTCGCCGGCGCCTTCCAGCTCACCTTCGTCCCCGACATGAACCCCGATGGCCGCGAGACCGCCATCATCGAGAACGTCATCGTCGACGGCGCGCTCCGCCGCGGCGGCATCGGCTCGGCCATGATGCGCTGGGCGATCGATGAAGCCCGCCGCCACAACTGCCGCCGCGTCAGCCTCACCAGCCTCAACGCAAGGACGGACGCGCACCGCTTCTACCAGCGCCTCGGCTTCGAGCAGACCCACGCCGGCATGAAGCTCCCGCTGTAACGCCGCCTACGCAACGTGTTCGATCCACAGCAACGCCCCGGGCAACGCCCGATGCAGGGCGTTGTACAGCTTGCGATCAGCCGTCATCAACTGGCAGTCGCGCATCATCGCGAGCACCACGTACAGGCTGTCGTACACGCTGCGGTCGAATGTCAATGCAAGCTCGAGCGCCGGCGCGATCAACGGCGATGTCTGCTGTAACGAAAGCATCGTGCGAAGTCGCCGTGGCAGCCTCCGTGCGTAGTCCTGCGTGATCTCCCCGCGCCGCGCGCGCTTCCACGCGGTGTTCGTCGCTTCGACAAGAATGAAGTCCGGCGCGAGGCGCTGCAGGCTGGCGTCGTCCAGCAGCGCCCGCGCCGCGACCGTATGCTCTTCCTCGAAGAACCACTTGACGGCGACGCTCGCGTCGATCACATATGCCGTCACCGTTGCCGATCGTCTCGGATCAGGTCGACGCTGTCGCCTTGGAGGCGCCCGGCAAACCTCTGACGCATCTCATCCGCAAAGCGCACGGCTTCCTCGAACGAGACGTCCTCGGTGGCCGACGCGTGGTCCAGAATGATCTTGAGTTCCGCCTGCAGCGAGCGCTGGTTCCTCTTGGCGCGCTGCTTCAACCGGCTCACCACGGGCGCATCTACGTTTCGGATCAGAATGTCAGGCATGGGCGCGCGCTCCTCGTTCGTGATATCAAAATGATATCACCCCGGCTCCGCGCCCCATAACCGCTATTCGAACACCCAGCGGTCGACGTCGCGCTTCCACCCGACCGGCGCCATGTCGCCGAAGAACAGCGCGATCTCTCGCTTCGCGCTCGCGGCCGAGTCCGACGCGTGCACCAGGTTGCGTCCCGTCTCCAGCCCGTAGTCCGCGCGGATGCTGCCCGTCGCCGCGTTCAGCGGGTTCGTCGCGCCCATCGTCTGCCGCGTCGCCGCGATGGCGTTCTTCCCCTCGAACACCGCCGCGACGATCGGCGATGACGTGATGTACTCCACGAGTCCCCGGAAGAAAGGCTTCCCTTCGTGCTCGGCGTAGTGCTGCCTCGCGAGCCGCGGCGTCACCCTGAGCAGCCGGATCGCCGCGATCTTCAGCCCCCGGCGCTCCAGCCGCGAGATCACCTCGCCGGCCAGCCCCCGCTGCATCGCGTCCGGCTTGATCAGTACCAGCGTGCGTTCCACGGTCGTCTCCTCGCTGCTTCTCGCGCACAGCTCGGGCGCCGGTCACCATGACCGCGCCCGTGATCCCGTCCGTTGTCGCGGCAAGTATAGGCGAGGTGCGCGGCTGGCACAGCCGCGTCCGGCCTCAGCGCTGCGGGCCGATCGCCGGCGCCCTCAAGTACATCGGCACGAGCGTCAGCGGGTCGTCGCCTCTCCCCGCCGCCAGCCGCGCGTGCCCCAGCGCCGCCAGCGCAACCACGCGATGTGCCTGCGCCAGGACGATCGACGCGCCCGCCGCCTGCGCCGCCGCCGCCACCTCATCATCGACATCGCCCGTCACGACGTCGCCTTCCCCGATATCCGCAAGCGCAGCCTCCCGTCCGCCGATCCGCGGCGGCGCCTCCTCCCGCCAGCCGCCCTCGGCGCGCACGTATGCCGCGACCGCCAGCTCTCCGCGCCCCGCCCGGTGCACCGCGACGATGCGCCGACCGTCCGCCTCCCGCGCCACGCCGTACGCGTCCAGCTCGAGCCGCCCTACGCCCACGATCGGCACCCCTAGTCCGTGCGCCAGCCCCTTCGCGATGCTCACCCCGACGCGCAGCGCGGCGTACCCCCCCGGCCCCACGTCCACGAACACCGCCTCGATGTCCTCCTTCGACCGTCCCGCCTCCGCCAGCAGCCGCTCGATGTTCGGCAGCAGCTCCACCGAGTGGTTACGCTCCGTCGCCCACGCCGCGGTTAGCCCCGCCACGCCGCCCACCGCCAGCGCCACCCCCGGCGCATCATCCGCCGCATCAATCGCGAATTCCATCGCGTGATTTCACCGCAAAGGCGCAAAGGGCGCAAAGAGGGAACATGATGGTCTGGCATGAACCGCCACGGCTAGGTCCGATGATTGTTGACCAAGCGTTTGATGCCCTGACTCAGGCGGGGCACGTTGAAGTTCACGAGCAGCCCTAACGAGATGCCCGTGAGCTTGAGATATGTGAGCAGCTGCGCGTCGTGCAACGGGGTCAGCGCCTCGACCGCCTTAATCTCGACCACCAGCACGTCGTCGACAATGATGTCGAGACGATATCCGGCGTCGACATCGACCCCCTTGTACCGCAGCGGAATTGCGCGTTGGCGCTCGAATGCGACGTTACGGAGCGAAAGCTCGCGACATAGACAGGTCTCGTAGGCGGACTCGAGCAGTCCAGGGCCGAGCGTCTGGTGTACTTCAATGCACGATCCAATAACGACGTTACTCAGCGCATCAGCCCGTGCGTACTGCTCGCGGCCGCGTGCCTGCATCAGGACCCCATTCCGCCCGTCGCCCCTCTGCGGTTCAACCTAATCCGCCCTCGGCGTGAGGATCGTCTGCCACCCGTCGTCCCGTGCATACCGCTCGCGGCTCCGCGCCTCCAACAAGCCTTTGCGTCCTTCGCGCCTTTGCGGTGAATCTCTAGTACCCTCGCGCCGGATCGACCACGTTCGCGAGCTCCTCCCCCGACAGGTAGCGCCGCAGGTTCTCCGCAAAGATCCCCACAGCGCGCTCGTTGTAGATCTCCGTGCCGCCGCTGATGTGCGGCGTCACGATCACGTTCTCCATCTCCCACAGCGGGCTCTCCGGTGGCAGCGGCTCGCGCTCGAACACGTCCAGCGCCGCACCCGCGATCCATCCGTCCCGCAGCGCCCGTACCAGGTCCGCCTGCACGATCACGGCGCCCCGCGCGATGTTCACGATCACCGCCGACGCCTTCATCGACCGCAGCTGCGGCTCCGCGATCATCCCGCGCGTCTCCTCCGTCAACGGCACGCTCACCACCACGAAGTCGCTCTCCGCCAGCAACGTCGCCAGCTCCGACACCGGCATGATGTCGTCCGCGTACGCCGCGCTCGAATGCGACGTTGCCGATCGCGTCGTCGCCAGCACACGGCAGCCGAACGCCTTCGCCAGCCGCCCCACCTCCGCGCCGATGTGCCCCGCGCCGATGATGCCGACGGTCTTGCCGTACAGCTCCCGCGGCGCGAAACGGCTCCACTCGTGCCGGAGCTGCGCCCGCACGGTCTGCGGCGCGCCCTTCGCGAACATCAGGATCATCGCCATTACGAATTCGCCGATCGGCGTTGCGTGCAGCCCGCTCACCGTCGTTACTGTCACCCCCTCTTCGATGAACCCGCTGTTCAGCAGCCGGTCCGCACCCGCGCTTGTCAGCTGGATCCAGCGCAGCCGGGGCGCCACCTCGTTCAGGCGCACCCTGCCGTCGGCCCCGTCCCCCGCCGTGCCGGCGAGTGCTGACTGCAGTTCGCCGCCCCAGAAGCCGAACACGACGTCCGCACGCTCGAACGCACCATGCAGCCCCTCCGCGACCGCCTCGCGCTCCCGCTCGCTCGGATATTTGAACCCTCGCAGCAGCCGGCGCTGGTCCTGCCCCAGCACCTGGATCTCGACGCGCTCCGCGTCCACCGCACGGATCCTCTCGATGAGCTCAGGCTCCAGCGCAAACGTGATCAGAACCCGCAGCTTATCCACGCGATCTTCTCCCATCCGACCACCGACAACCGAAAACCGAGGACCGATAACCGGCCCGCTACCCTTCCCAGGCGTCGGTCGCCATCAGGTCCGCGTACGTCTCGCGTCGCCGCACCAGCCGCGGCTTCCCCTCGCGGATCGCCACCACCGCCGGGCGCAGCGCCATGTTGTAGTTGCTCGCCATTGCCAGGCAGTACGCCCCCGATGCGGGCAGTGCGATCACGTCGCCCGGCTCCGTGCGCGGCACTCGCGCGTCCTTCACCAGCACATCGCCCGACTCGCAGTACTTGCCCGCGATCGTCACTGTCTCCGATGGCTCATCGTCGGCACGGTTGACGACGACCGCCTCGTACCGCGCGTCGTAGATGGCCGGACGGATGTTGTCCGCCATCCCGCCGTCGATTGATACCCACGTCCGCAGCCCCTCCACCTCCTTGCGCGAGCCGACCGTGTACAGCGCCACCCCCGCGCGCGCCACCAGCGACCGGCCCGGCTCGACGAACAGGCGCGGCAGCGCCAGGCGCTGCTGCGCGCACCGGCGCTTGAACGACGACACGATCGCCTCCGCGTACGCCTCGACCGGCGGCGCCGCCTTCTCCCGCACGTACTGCGCCGCGAACCCGCCGCCCGGGCTGTACTCGCGCAGCTCCAGACCGTGCCGGCCCTCCATCTCGGCGGCGAACGCCAGCATCACCGCGTTCGCTTCGTCGTACGGCGCCAGGTCGAACAGCGGCGAACCCAGGTGGCAGTGCAGCCCGATCAGTTCCAGGTTCTTCATTCGCTGCGCGTCCGCGACCGCCTGCTCCGCCGCCCCCGTCGCGATCGGCAGCCCGAACTTCGTGTCCAGCGTGCCCGTCGTCGTCTTCGCGTGCGTGTGCGCGTCGACGCCCGGAGACAGCCGCAGGATGATCGCCTGCCGCGTCCCGACCGCCGCCGCGATGCGGTCTACCAGTTCCAGCTCGTGAAAGTTGTCGACGATGATCCGCCCGATGCCCGCTCCGATCGCTTCCCGCAACTCATCTTCGCCCTTGTTGTTCCCGTGGAAGTGGCACCGCGCCGCCGGAAAGCCCGCCGCAAGCGCCACCGCCAGCTCCCCGCCCGAGACGACGTCCAGGCCGATGCCCTCGTCCCGCGCGATCGCCGCCATGTAGCGGCTCAGGTAGGCCTTCGACGCGTACGCGATGTCCGTCTCCGCGTGGCGCGTCCGGAACGCCGCCAGGTACTCGCGACAGCCCGCCCGCAGCTCCGTTTCGTCGAATACGTAGAGCGGCGACCCGAACTCGCGCGTCAGCGCCTGCGCGTCGCAGCCGCCGATCGCCAACCGCCCGTTGCCGACCTGCGTCGTGCGGGGAAAGATCGAGCCGTAAGCCGGATCAAAGGCCATCACTGCTCCGCTTCATACCGGGCTGTGGGATCGGACACCCGACGTGGCGTCCGGCGGTGAGATGAGTATAGGCACGCCTCAATTCACACCCAAGCCATCGCCTCAGTGTGTCCTTCGCGCTCTTCGCGCCTTTGCGGTCCACCGGAACCCCGGCCCTTCAAGAACCTATCTATGTCCTCCGTGCCTTCTGTGTTGTATCTCCCCAGCCCCTATGCGCCCTTCGCGCCTTTGCGGTTCAACCCGAACCCCGCATGCGACCTGCCGGCCAGTTGCAATCAGTGAAATCTGTGGCGCCGGGGCCCTCAAAAGAGAACCTCTCTGTGTCCTCCGTGCCTCCGTGTTGAATCCCCCGAACCCCTGCCTGAGATCTGTGGCATCCGGGCCCTCAGAGCACCTCTGTGGCCTCAGTGCCTCCGTGTTGACCCCCCCCGGCCCCTTTGCACCCCTCGTGCCTTTGCGGTTCACCCGAACCCCGAACCGATGCCTCTACCCCCCGAAGTGCGCCACCGCCGCATCCAGCTGCGGATCGCGCGCGTTACTGATGTCGCTCTGCGTGCGCGGCACCGCCTCGTCCGGCACCACGCCGCGCTCGGCCAGCTCGACGCCGGTGACCGGGCCGATGTTCACGTCGGTCGTCACCGCCACCGACGACCCGTCGCCCAGCGGCGTGATGTCCGTGAATCCCACACACCCGTTGCTCTTCTCCCCGACGACCCACGCCACGCCGTACTCCTGCAACGCCGCCGCGAACAGCTCCGCCACCGAGCCCGTCCGGTTGTTGACCAGCAGCACCGTCGGCCGCACCGTCGCCAGCGTCGCGCCCGTCCCGCGCTCGTCCTTGACCGCACCGTCGCGTCCCCGGCTGCGCACCGTGATGCCCTCCTTCACGAACAGGCTCATCGCGTCGAGGTCCAGCCGCCCGCCCGGGTTCCCTCGCAGGTCGATGATCCACTTCGTCACGCCCAGCGCCTCGAGCCCCGTGAGCGCTTCCCGCAGTGGCGTCGCGATCCCGCCGTCCACGAAGTTCCTCAGCCGCACGTAACCGATGCCGTCCCCCAGGCCGCGCGCCTCGATATTGCGCGGTGTCACACGCTCGCGCGTGACCACGATCTCGATCGGCGCGCTCTCGCCGGGGCGTCGCAGTTGCAGCCGCGCCACGCTGCCCTCGTGCCCGTTGATCAGGTCAAACGTGGACTGCGGGCCGGTCTGGCTCGTGTCCGCCCCGTCAACCGAAACAACCCGGTCCCCCACCAGGATCCCGGCGCGCTCCGCCGGCCCGCCCGCGATCACTTCCGTCACCAACGGCGGGATCCCCGCGAGGTCGATCCCGATGCCGACCGCGCCGCTGCCCGCGCGCGTGTCGACGATCGTGTCGCTCGCCACCGGATTCAGGAAGAACGTATGGCAGTCGTTCAGGCTCGAGGCCATCTGCCGCAGCGCGGCGTAGCGCAGTTTCGTCGCGTCGCCGGCGGCCGCCGCCACCAGCACGTACGACGCGCGGAACGCCGCGAAGTCCCCGGCGCGGTCGCCCGTGAGCGCCGGCTCCCTGCCCGCGCTGAGCCCGTCCGCCGCCGCCTCCTGCCGCACGCCGGCCCACGCCTGGGTCAGCAGGCTGGACGGGTCGAGCGGCTCGATGTATTCATCGAGCAGCCGCGCGTACGCCTTCTCGATGATCGCGATGCCCCCGTCGCGAAGCAGCGCCGGGTCGGGCGTAGGCGTCCCCGCCGGTGTCGGACTCGCCGCAGGGGTCGGCGTCGTCGCCGCCGCGTCCTGCGTTGGCGTCTCGACCGTCGCCGCCGGACGCTCGCCGCCGCACCCCGCCAGCGCGATCGCCGCCGCCACCACCATGGCGAACGGCGCCGCACGCATCGATCTCAGACGTGATTCTGGCATCAAACCGCTGGCAGGCGTGTGACCGCCCAGTGTACCGTTGCCTCCGCCCGCTGCCGTCGCGCCCGCTCGGCCGCTTCCTCCGTCAGCGCGCCGCCGCCGACGTGTCCGCCTCGGCAGTCTCTCCGGGCAGGCCGCGGCGGACCCACGCCTCGCGCTCCCGGATATCGCGGTCGTACAGCAGCCGGTTCACCCAGACCCCCGGCCGTCCCGCCTGCGGGCCCGGGGGGCCGTTCGCCAGCACCCGCTTCGTCAGCACCAGCGCGGCGATGCACGCGCACCCCGCGACCACTACCGCGCTCGCGCCCGCGCCGATCGCACCGCCCGGCGCCGCCACAAGCCCCGCCGCGATGCTCTGTGCGCTCGCCCGGAACGGCACCCCCACCAGCGCGACGATGACGAACGCGATCAGCCCGCCCAGCGGCGTCAGCGCGAGCAGGAAGCCGATCGCCGGCCCCACGCCGCGTCCGCCCGCCAGCCGCAGCCATGGGTTCCAGTTGTGAGCTACGACCACCGCGATGCCCGCCGCCACCTGCGCCCCCTCGCCCAGCCCCGCGCCGCGAGCGATCAGGACGCCCGCGAGCCCCTGCGCGATCTCCGCGATGCCCACCGGCACCAGCAGTGCCCGCGAGACGCTCTCGCCGACGTTCGAAGCACCGACGTTACCGCTCCCGAGCCGCCGGATATCGACGCCGCGCGCCCGCCCCGCCAGGTGCGGCACCGGCACCGACCCGATGACGTACGCCGCCGCGACGACCAGGACCGCGACCCCGCTCATCCGCGGCGCGGCGACTTCTCGCCCGCAGCCGGCGCTCGCGCCAGCCAGAGATCGCGCCCGTGCTCGAGCCCGTGCTCGATCATGTGCTCGATTCCCCGCTCGCGCGCCTCTTCGATTTTCTCGTCGCGCTCCGCCAGGTGCACCAGCACTTGCCCTCGTGACCAGCCGCCATCGACCGGCTCGCGCAGCTCTCCAACCGTCACATCGCCCAGCGCCGACTCGAGCACGGCGTACACCGCACGGAACGCCCTGCGGTGCGCATCACCAGCCCCGAAGTGCGCGAGCAACGTCTCGTGCGCCCGCCGCACGTCGTCCAACAACCGCTGCGCCTCAGGACTCAAGTACATCGCCTCGCGACTCCCGCCCCCGCCTCTCGCCATCCGGCATCCCGCCATCAACCCTGCCGTCGTCTGTTGTCTGTCGTCTGTTGTCTGTCGTCTGTCGTCTGTCGTCTGTCGTCTGTCGTCCGTCGTCCGTCGTCCGTCGTCCGTCGTCTGTCGTCTGTTGTCTGTTGCCTGTTGTCTCCCGCCGGCCCTATGCTCTTTGCTCTTTGCTCTTTGCTCTTTGCTCTTTGCTCTTTGCTCTTCAGCTCTCTGCTCTCTGCCTCTCTGTTGTCTCCCGACCGCCACTCGCCCCCCGCCGCCCCCTACCCCGGCCGCGGCACCCGCTCCCGCACCACCTCCACGATCAGCCGCACCGCCAGTTCGTGCGACACGCGCCCCGCGTTGATCGTCAGGTCGTACAGCCGGGGGTTCTCCGCGTCGAGCTTGAAGTACCGCTGGTGGAACACCCTGCGCTGCTCATCGCTCTGCTTGATGCGCCGCTCCGCGTCCTGCCGGCTCATCCCGTCCCGCTCCACCAGCCCGGCGATGCGGTGCTCCTTCGGCGCCGTGACGTAGACGTGTACGCTGCCCGGCTCCTGCTGCAGGATCGCCTGGCTGCCCCGCCCGCGGATCACCACGTCCCCCCGCGCCTGCACACCCCTGATCACCGACGTCAGCGTGCGCAGGTAGCTCTCGTCGTCGAGCTGGCCGCGCGGCGCGTCCGATGGCAGGTCCGCCGCCTCCCCGTACGTCCGCGCCAGGATCATCTCCAGCCCGCCGCCGCTCAGCGGGTCCGCCGTCCCGGCCGCCGCCGAGCGCTCCATTAGCGTGAGCATCATCGAGCTCAGCCGTTCGCCGATGCTGCTCGCCCGCTCGTCGTGGTTGGCCACCGCCGAGACGCTCACCCCCAGCTCTCGCGCCGCTTCGACCAGGATCTCCTGGTCGACGTAGTCCAGCTCCAGCGCCGTCGCCAGCGCCCGCGCGATTTCCCGCGCTCCGCTCCCGGGGCCCCCGGACACCGTAATGACCGGCATGTCGCGCCTCCCGGATCTCGGCTCAGCCCGCGCCCTCCTGCGCCCTCCATTGTACGCCTCGGCCGCATCGGTCTTCCCACCTCCCCGCTCCCGCCTCCCACGTCCCGCGTCTCACTTCCCCGCCTCTCGCTTCCCGCCTCGCCTCCCACTTCCCGCCTCTCCCCTACAACGTCCCACATCACGCTTCTCACTCCCCCCCGACCGGCGTACCCTCTCCCCATGCCGACGCCCGACTACATCACTCTCCCCGAACAGCGCGTCCCGGTGATCGCCTCCTGCGATGTGCTCGTCGTCGGCGGCGGCGCGGCCGGCATGTCCGCAGCCATCGCCGCCGCGCGCCAGGGCGCCGACACCATCCTCGTCGAGCGTTACGGCTACCTCGGCGGCCTCGCCTCCGGCGGCCTCATCGTGCTCCTCCTCACACTCGACGACGGCGACGGCCACCAGGTCGTCGCCGGCCAGTGCCAGGAGCTCGTCGACCGCCTCGCTGCCCGCAACGCGTGCTTCTATCCGCCGAAGCGCGAGTGGGGCGACTACGATGAGCACCTCGTCGAGACCTACCGCCGCTGGGGCCTCGTCTGGGGCTCCGGCCCCCACCGCGTCCGCTACTCGGTGGCGTACGACCCCGAGGAGTTCAAGTACATCGCCAACACGTGGACCACGGAGGCCGGCGTCCGCCTCCTCTATCACCGCTGGGCCACCGACGTCGTCCGAGCCCCCGGCGGCCAACGCCAGGACGACGGCGCCGCCATCACCCACGTCGTCTTCGCCTCGAAGGCCGGCCGCCAGGCCGTCCGCGCGCAGCAAGTGATCGAAGCCACCGGCGATGGCGACGTCTTCACCATGGCCGGCGAGCCCTCCGAGAAAGAGCAGATCCACCCCTGGCTCTGGTTCCGTATGTCCGGCGTGCGCGACGTAGATGCCGCCCAGGCCGCGCGCGGCGGCTTCTTCTTCCGCACCGTCATGCCCGGACAGGTGCTCATGCCCTGGGGCGCCGCCGAGCGCATCGCCCGCCGCGTCGACGCCACCGACCCCGACGACCTCACCTTCGCCGAGGTCGAGTGCCGCCGCATGGTGATGGACGAGGTCGCCCGCCTCCGCGCCCAGGTGCCCGGCTTCGAGGAGTCCTACCTCACCGATGTCGCGCTCACGCTCGGCATCACCGAGTCGCGCAGGCTCAGCGGCGCCTACACCCTCGCCCGCGACGACGTCGGCACCATCTTCGATGACACGGTCGCCAGCACCGGCCACTGGACCAAGTACGGCGCCGTCTACCACATCCCCTATCGCAGCCTGCTGCCCCAACGCACGCCGAACCTGCTCGTCGCGGGCCGCTGCATCAGCGTCGACCACCGCGTGCACCACGCCACGAAGGAGATCCCGCCCGCATTCGCCACCGGCGAGGCCGCCGGCATCGCTGCCGTGCACGCCATCCGCGCCTCGAAGCCCGTGCAGCAGCTCGATGTCCCGGCGCTGCAGACGGCCCTTCGCAATGCCGGCGCCTGGCTACCTGACCCACCATAGCCGGCGGCTCGCAGTTCCTCGCCCGCTCCACCCGCCGCGCCCTCTGTGAAATCGGCGCAATCTGTGGTTCCCCCGTCCGCGACAAGACAGACACGCACCGGTCCGGCTACGATGAGGCGAGGAGCCTCGCATGCCCGAGCCCGTCACCGTAGCAGCGGTGCAGATGCACGCCCGCCCGCGTTGCGTCGTGGAGAACCTCGCGAAGGCAGCAGGCTTCATCGGGGACGCCGCTGCCCGCGGCGCGCGCCTTGTGGCGCTGCCGGAGCTCTTCAACGTCGGCTACTTCGTCGGCCCCGAGCTGTTCGAGCTCCGCCCCTGTCATGTTGAGCGCCCGGACCCTGGCATGCTGAGCGCCCGGCACCCTGGCATTTCTGAGCGCTGCCCGCCGTCATTCTGAGCGCTCCACGCCGTCATTCTGAGCGCCAGCGAAGAATCTTCCCCGTGCCGCCGGCGCGGCATCATCCCGGCCATCCCATCGTCGGAGGGCCGTCTCACGCGGATCGTCTGGCCGCCTGTCACGCTCAGCGCCCCGCGATCTTCTCTAGCCTCCTGCAGCGGCCGTCGTTACCCTTCCAACCGGGTACGAGGAAGAAGCGAACACCGAGGCGACCATGGAATTCGAGCTTTCGGAAGAGCATCGTCTGATCCAGGAGACGGCGCGTCGCATCGCGAAGGAGAAGATCGCGCCGAGGGCGGCCGAGATCGACGAGACGCAGGAGTATCCGCACGACATCTTCGCCGCCTTCCGGGAGACCGGGCTCACGGGGCTGACGATCCCGGCGCAGTACGGCGGCAGCGGCGCGGGCATGCTGCCGCTCGCCCTGGCGGTCGAAGAAGCGGCGAAGTACTGTTGCGCGTCCGGGCTGATGCTGCTGCTCTCGGCGCTGCCCTCGCAGCCGGTGATGATCGGCGGCGACGAGCGGCAGAAGCAGTGGATTGGGAGGGGCATCGCGTCCGGCGAGATGAAGGGCGCGTTCTGCCTGACGGAGCCGAACCACGGCTCCGACGCGGCGAACCTCGAGACGAAGGCCGTGCGCGACGGCGACGACTACGTCCTGAACGGCGAGAAGATGTACATCTCCGGCGGCACGGTCGCGGACTACGTCGTGGCGTTCGCGCGCACGAACGGCACACCGGGCGCCAAGGGCATCAGCGGGTTCATCGTGCCGGCGGACGCGCCCGGGTTCCGGGTTGCGGGGCAGGACCGCAAGATGGGCGTGCGCGGCGTGCCGACGGCCGACATCGTCTTCGAGGACTGCCGTGTGCCGCGCGAGAACCTGATCGGCGGCGTCGAGGGGCAGGGCTTCAACCACGCGATGCTGACGCTGAACTCGTGCCGGCCGGTCGTCGGCGCGCGCGGGCTGGGGCTGGCGGAGGGTGCGATGTCGTACGCGCTGGAGTTCGCGCGCCAGCGGCAGGCGTTCGGCAAGCCGATCGCGGAGCTGCAAGCGATCCAGTTCATGTTCGCCGACATGGCGATCCAGATCGAGGCGGCGCGCCTGCTGGTGTACCAGGGCGCCTGGCGCGTCGACCAGGGGCTGTTCGGACGCGAGCACGCCGCGTACCTGTCGATCGCCAAGACGTTCGCGACGGAGGTCGGCGTGAAGGTGTCGAGCGACGCGATGCAGGTGCTGGGCGCGCAGGGGTACATGATGGACCACCCGCTGGAGCGCCACTACCGCGACGCGCGCCAGCTGATGATCGTCGAGGGGACGTCGCAGGTGCAGCGCGTGGTGATCGCGCGCTCGTTGCTGGAGCGCGAGCTGGTGTACCCGTGAGTTGGCTGGTTGGTCGTTGGTGTCAGGCGACACGTGCGACGGCGACCGGGCGCTACGCGATGATCGCGCATACCAACATCCAACATCCAACTTCTAGCATCTCTCGCAGATGCGCATAGCGCTGATCGGGCAGGCGGCGTTCGGCGAGGCGGTGTTTCGCGCGCTGCGGGACGCCGGAGAGCAGGTCGTGGCGGTGTCGTCGGTCACGGGCACGGACGAGCGCCCGGACCCGCTGTGGGCCGCCGCGGGCGACGCGGGTATCGTGCGCTTCCCCACCGGCCGGCTGAAAAAGCCCCCCGTGCTGGAGGCGTACGCGGCCACGCGCCCGGACCTGTGCGTGATGGCGTTCGTGACGCACATCCTGCCTGAGCGCGTGCTGACGGCGCCGCGGCTCGGGACGATCCAGTACCATCCCTCGCTGCTGCCGCGGCACCGCGGGCGGAGTGCGATCAACTGGGCGGTGCGGCAGGGCGACACGACGACGGGGATCACGGTGTTCTGGGTCGACGAGGGCATCGATACGGGCCCCATCCTGCTGCAAAGTAAAGTCGACATCGCGCCGGACGACACCGTCGGCTCACTGTACTTCGAGCGGCTGTTCCCGATGGGGGTCGAGGCCCTCGTGGAGGCCGTGCGGCTCGTCCGGGAGGGTCGTGCGCCGAGCATGCCGCAGGATGAATCGCTCGCGACCTACGAGCACCCGGCAGACGACACCAACAGCGGCATCGCCTGGATGCGGCCGGCGCGGGAAGTGTACGACCTCATCCGCGGCTCGAACCCGCAGCCCGGCGCGCACGCGGTGCTCTACACGACGCGCGTCCGCATCTTCGATGCGCGGCTGACGCTGCTGGATGATCCGGACAGCACCGGCGGGACGATGACGACGGCCGCCGGCACCTACCCCGCCGGGCCCGGCACCATCCTGGCGTTTGAGGCCGACCACATCGATGTCGCTCTGCTCGGCGGCGTGCTGCACATCCGGCGCGCCCAGCGCATCGGCGGCACGAAGCTCGCGGCGGCGGCGTTCGCGTCAGAGATGGGAGTGGCGGTGGGGGACGCGCTTGAGGATGCGGTCAGCGATTGACGACCGCTGACATCAAGTCGAACTTCCCGCGCCGGAAGAACCCTAGACGAGGGTCCGGATGTTGAGGCTCGCCACCAGCGCGGCGATCTCCTTGGTGGAGGGGAGATCGCCGCGATGCGCGCGACTGCTCACGCAGGTCAACTCCACGCCAACGGGTGATCCATTGACGGCGAAGTCAACACGACCCTCCGGACTGAGATCCTCCCCATGCGAATACTCCTTGTCCGAGAGATGGACATAGATCGCGTCGGCGTCCGGATCGTACTCGTAACGCGGCATGGCGGCCATCTCAGTCTCCGGCAGTAATGACGTGGTGAGGGTTCGAGCCCTTCGCAACTACGACCTTTATTCTACGCCCACCGTATGTGCGCGACGTAAATCGGGTTCCCGGCACGATCCGCATACACGATATCGGCCTGGACGAGCGCCTGCTCTACCTCCGTCTCAGCGATGTGCCGCTGATCCATGCGGAGGCGAGCGTGGCGAGAGTAGGTCGGCTTCACGCCAACGGCGTCGCGGCCAGGTCGAGGGCGAGGTTGACGAGCGTGCGGACGGGGATGCCGCTCGCGCCCTTCACGAGTACGCCCTTGTCCTTCTCGAAGAAGTCTACGCCGGCGATGTCGAGGTGCGCCCACGGCCGGTCATCGATGAACTCCTTGAGGAAGAACGCGGCGTTGATCGAGCCGGCGCCGCGGCCGCCGCTGTTCTTCATGTCGGCGACGCTGCTCTTGATGTTCTCCTTGTACTCGTCGAACATCGGCAGCTGCCAGCACTTTTCGCCCGCGGCGGCGCCGGCGGACTGGACGCGTGCGAGCAGGCCATCGCTGTTGGTGAAGATGCCGTAGGCGACGTTGCCCAGCGTGACGGACATGGCGCCCGTGAGCGTGGCGACGTCGACGAGCGGCGAGAGATTCAGCTTGCACGCGTAGGCGAGGGCATCCGCGAGGATCAGGCGGCCTTCGGCGTCGGTGTTGATCACCTCGATCGTCTTGCCGTTCATCGCTCGCAGGACGTCGCCGGGCTTCGTCGCGTTACCGCCGGGCATGTTCTCGGCGGCGGGCACGAGAGCGGTGACGTTGATCGCGGGCTTCAGGCGCGCGATCGCCATCATCGCGGCGATCACGCAGGCGCCGCCCGACATGTCGCCCTTCATCTCCTCCATGCCCTGCGCCGGCTTGATGCTGATGCCGCCGGTGTCGAACGTGATGCCCTTGCCGATGAGGCCGAGCGGCGGCGCTTCGCCCGCGCCCTGGTAGGTGAGCACGATGAACTTCGGCGGCTGGGCGCTGCCCCGCGCGACGCCGAGATAGGAGCCCATGCCCATCGATTCGGCCCACTCGCGGTCGTAGATGTGGCAACCGAGACCGGTCTCGCGCGCCATCGCCTCGGCGCGGGCGGCCAGCTCGGTGGGGGTCAGGACGTTCGCCGGCTCGTTGGCGAGGTCACGCGCGAAGCAGGCGGCCTCGGCGGCGAGGCGGCCGCGTTCCACGGCCGCCTCCATGGCCGACAACCTGGCGCCATCGTGCTCGACGAGCGCGATCGCCTCGACTTCGGTCGCCTCGTCGTCGGGCTTCTTGTGGCGATCGAAGCGGTAGAGGCCGAGTACCGCGCCTTCGGCGATCGCCTGCGCGCAGGCCGCGGGCGCGAGGCCGGCGACGCCGGCGCCGTGTGCGATCGTGGCGAAGCGCGCGATCCGCTTGCCGCGGAGGAACTTCGCGACCGCGGCGCTGAGGTCGCGCACGCGGTCGATGCTGAAATCCTCGCTCTTGCCGAGGCCGGCAACCAGCACGCGCGGCGAGGCGATCTTTCCGAACGTGTGGAGGAGTGTGAGCTCGCCGCTCTTGCCGCTGATGTCCCCCGCGGCGATCAGCTCGCCGATCTCGCCGTCGAGCGCATGGTCGACCGCGCCGGTGGCACCGCCCGGCACGGTAATGCCCTCGAAAAGATTGACGACGATGCACGGCGAACTGGTCGTCGTGATGTCGCCTGTCTCGACGGTGATCCGCATGTCTGCTGCCCCTTTGTTCTCGACGGGAGAATGTGCCGCGTCGCATCATATGGATGGTCGCGACAGCGGGCAATGGGGGCGGGGCTTGCCCGCGTAGGCGCGAACCCCGAAGTACGCGCGCTATTGCAATTACGGATTAGCACCGATGCGGGGAACCGGCCATGCGCGAAGCGCTCCCGCAGATCGTCCCGGCCGGATCGCCGCCGCTGGCACGCAGTCCCTCCCGGCGTCGGCGACATTGGCGGCCGAGCCAGGCGATTAGCCCACGCGATCCTATGTCGTCGAGGCGTCGACGGCGACGCCATCGGCGCCGATCACGCGGTCCGTCAGGGTCAGGCGGCCGCTCTCAACGCGAAAGCCGCGCCGCACTTCGCCGCCGGACCACGCCGGAAACGATGCACCGATGACGTAGTGGGTGACCGCGCCGTGTCCGACGTCGACGGAATAGGTGCCAAAGTACGCGATATACCCGGCGACGCCGCCCGCCATTGCCATATCGATACCGGTCGCCGAGGCGACCGGAGCCGGTGGCCGATCGGCGCGCATGACCTGCGCGGACATGTAGCCCTCTTCGGTGTAGATCAGGATGCCGGTCGCGCCGGCGCCAAACGGATTGGCGTGCCTGCCATCGGCGCGCCGCCACTCCGTCGCGACGAGCGCCCACGTGCCAACGATGCTCGCGGATGTCACAGCCAGGCGATCGTGGCGCCGAAGGCGCGCTCGAATTCGACCTCGCGGTCGAGCCCGCCGTAGAGCTCTCCGAGCAGAGGCGTCGCGCGCTCCACTACCGCGGGCAGCGCCTCTTCGGGGATCTGCCAGGCGCTCGAGTAGTCGCGCCGGGCAAGCCGCTCGAGCATGCGTCTCGCCCGCGTGCGACCGGTCCACGTGGCCAGCTCAATGCGCTCGACTCGCGCACCCGCCTCCCGCAGCACCTGCTCGAACGCGGCGCTGCCCCGCAGGTGCGGAGCATCGCGGCTGAGATCAACGCCGCTGAGCTCGCGGACAACTTGGGCGATGATATCGTCGCCCTCTTCGCGGATGCCCCGGCTGCGTGTATCGCCCGCTTCGATAAGGACGCCGGCGGGCCGGACCAGGGGGAGCGTCGCGCGTACCGTCGCCTCCGGATCTGGCACGAGGTGGAGGATATGCACGAAGAGCGCTGCGTCGAACGACGCAGGGCGCAGCGGCGGTCGCGACGCCTCGGCGAGCATCACGTCGATGTCGGCGCGTTTCGCGCGCAGTCGCGCGAGCATCTTCGGCGCGATGTCGATGCCGGTCACGCGGACGCCGGCCGCGGCCAGCGGTACGGCAATGCGCCCGGTGCCTACGCCGACCTCCAGCAGCCGAGGGCGCGGCGCGACCTGGCGCAGCGCGGCCGAGATGCCGTCGGCGATCTGCCGCTCGACCTCGGGCGGCAGCCCGCGCGTCTCGTCGTAGACGTCGGCGACCCGGTCGAACGACTTGAGACGGGAGGAGCGCGGTCCCTCGCGTGTCATCGGGGTGCGCCCGGAGCGACGTGTGTGCTCGTGACGACGCAGAGCAGGCGGCCGTCGCCGTCGCGCACCTTCGACTCGACGACGGTCATCGTCCGGCCGCGATGCAGCATGCGGGACTCGGACACGGCCTTCCCGTTGTCGGTGTTGCGGAGCAGGTTCATGCTGATCTGCACGGAGAGGGGGAAGGGTTTGGGGTCTTCCGGCGTCGACCCCGCCGCGCGCTGGCAGATCACCGTCGCGCCGACGTCGGCGAGCTGCATCAGTGCGCCGGCCGCGAAGACGCCGGTGCCCTGGCGCACGCCGCCGCTCAGCGGCATCTCGAGCACGACGCGCTCATCGCTCTCCTCCACGACACGCATGCGCATGGCGGCGATGATATTGCCGCCACGCTCTTCCATCCGGCGATACCACTCGGCGTGCCAGGCGTCGTCGAAGTCGGACACGAGCAGTTCCTTCCTTCACGCTCAGAACGGCCAGGGCCGCAGCTGCTCCAGATCGCTCACACGTTGAACAGGATATTCAGGCAATCGCCATCCTGCACAATGTAGCCCTTGCCCTCCTGGCGGACCTGGGCGCGTCGCTTCGCCTCGGCCATGGATCCGGCGGCGAGCAGCTCATCCCAGCGCACAACCTCGGCGCGAATGAAGCCCCGCTCGAGGTCGGTGTGGATCTTGCCGGCGGCGACCGGCGCGGTGGCGCCCGCGTGCACGTTCCAGGCGCGGCACTCGTCGGGGCCGACGGTGAAGAACGAGATGAGGCCTGTGAGCTCGTATGACATGCGGATCATGCGGTCGAGCCCGGGCTCCGTAATGCCCAGGTCGGCGCGGAACTCGGCCGCCTCGGGATCGGAAAGCTGCGCGAGCTCCTGCTCGATCTTGCCGCTGATGGCGGCAACGGCCGTGTGGGCGCCAACGCGTCCCGCGGAGAACGCCGCTTCGATGTCGTGAGCGCGCGCGGCGTCTGCATCGTCAATATTGAGGACGATGAGCAACGGCTTGTCGGTGAGGAACTGGTAGTTGACCAGCATTCTGCGTTCTTCGTCGTTCATCTGCTGGGCACGTAACGGCGCGTCTGCCTCGAGGCCGCTCTTCAGGCGCGTGAGCAGGGCGATCTCACGTTCGGCGGCGTCGCGCTCGCCGGCTTTGACCGCCCGCATCTGGGCCTCGATGCGCTCGAGGCGCTTCTCGATGAATGCCGCATCGGCGAACGAAAGCTCGAGGTCCATGGCGGACGCGTCGCGCGCCGGGTCGATCGATTCCTGCGGATGAGGGACGGTGTCGTCGCGGAAGACGCGGACGACGTGAATGAGCGCGTCGCTGCGTGCGAGCTGTGCCAGGAACTGCGCGGATGGGCCCTCTCCGCCGCTGAAGGCCTCGCCGGGAAAGTCGACATAGCGAATATCGGCGAGCGTGAACTTCTTCGGGTTGAACAGCTTGCTGAGGTCCTCCAGGCGGTGGTCCGGCACCTTGACCACGCCGATATTCGGCTGGACGCCGGCGCCGTAGGAACCCGTCTGCGCCGTGCCCTTGGTGACGGCGTTGAAGATCGTGGTCTTGCCCGAGCGCTGGAAGCCGATGATGCCGAGATCCATGGGGGTAGATTATAGGTTGCAGGTTGTAGGCGCGCGCCGGCAGGGACGCGCCCACGCGGCCGGGAAGGCGGGACCGGTGGCCGACGCGCGCGGGGTGGGGCCGCGGCGGGACGTTGTCACGCTGGATAGAGCGACGTGATTTCGGTGAGCCCTGCGCCGATCTCGGGCCATGCCGCCGCGGCGGCGGCGATCATCTGGACGGCATCGCGCTGGGAGCGCCAGACGAGCCGGCTCAGCGCGTCGTCGAGCTGGCACCACTCGTACGCGGTGTGCTCCTCCGATACGATCGCGCCGGGCGCGCCGGTCACGAATGCGGCAAACGCAGGCACGAGGTGCACCGCGTCGGTCAACTCGCTGTAGAACGACTCGATGTAGTCGATCCGGAAGAAGCGTTCCGGTGTCAGGCCAGTCTCCTCGACCGTCTCACGCCAGGCGGCGTCGAAGGCTCTCTCTTCGGGCTCAATCATGCCGTGCACCGCCTGCCACGTGTCCGCGTGGAGCAGTCCGGGTGCGCGGTAGAGGAGCAAGAACGCCGGGCGACCGTGCAGCATGGTGAAGACGTAGGTGGAGACGGATCCCGTGAGCGAGCGCATCGTCAGGCGCCCAGCATGATGCGCTGGATCGTGGCGACCGGGTACGGCAGCTGCATCAGCTCATCGTGGAAGCGCGTTTCGTCGAAGCGGGCGCCGTCGCGGGCGCGCACTCGCTCCCGTAACGCGAGGATCTGGTGCTTGCCGAGCGTGTAGGCGTAGTAGTTGGGGCCGATGATGCCGCGGCGGGTCTCGCGCTCGGCGATGACCCGCGTGGTGAAACCCTCCTCCACGAAGAACTCGACGGCTCGCCCGACGCTCCAACCTTCAACGTGCAGCCCGAATGTGCAGCGGTAGCGGGCGAGCCGGAGCAGCGCCTCGCGGATCTGCATGAGGTGCAGCCGCGGGTCGCCGTCTCCGTAGCCGTGCTCCACCATGAGCTGCTCGACGTAGTGAGCCCAGCCTTCGACCGGCGTGATCGACATAAGGTACCGTCCGGCGACGCTGGGAGCGCGGTTGAGGTACGTGAGATGCACGTAGTGCCCCGGGTAGGCCTCGTGGGCGGTGATGCCGGGGATGCTCCAGCGGTTGAAGAACTTGAGGTACGATTCGGTGCGGTCCGGCGACCATCCTCCATCGGGCGGCGTCACGTAGTAGTACGCCTCGGTCGCGACGCGCTCGAAGGGTCCGGGCGTGCTGCACGCCGCCTGCGTGGTCATGCGCGAGAAGCCGGGCGTCTCCTTGACCTCGATCCGCACGTCGGTCGGCATCGTGCAGAGCTTCTCATCGACGCTGAACTGGCGCAGCCGCTCGAGCAGCGCGACGACGCCGGGCAGCAGGTCGTCGGGGGCGGGGTGATCACGTGACACCGCGTCCACCACGTCGGCGGCAGCCGCCGCCGGGTCGATCTTCGCGGCGACGTCGCGGAGCATCTGCTGGTGGGCGCGGAGATCCTCGTCGCCGCGCTTGATCAGCACGTCCATAGGCTCATCGATCGAGTCGGTCTCGCTGAGGAGCTTGCGAAAGGCGTCGGCACCCCAGGCGAACTCTTCGGTTGCGTGCGGCAGCACGTCCGTCTTGAGCCAGGACGCGAAGGCGTCGACCGCGGCGAGCGCGGCGCGGTTCGCCGCGTCAAACCGCTGGCTCAGCTCATCGTCGCCGGTCAGCGGCGAGGCCGCCTGCGGCAGATCGCGCTCGAAGAGCGCGCGCATGCCGCCGGCCTGCTCGATCGCCGTCTCGACGTGAAAGCGGGACGGGCCAGCGAGGTTCGTCCGCGCCTGGTCGAGCAGACGAGGGGCGGCTTCGAGCCGGGCCGTGAGGGAGGCGATGCGCTCGCGGAGGGGCGCGAAGTCGCGAATGACGAGCCCGTTGCAGCCGCTGCCGATGGTCCCCAGGTAGCCGAACGGGTTGCGCTGCCAGCTGCGCACGGTCTCGAAGTCGGTGATCTCCCAGCGCAGGCGGCGCTCCAGCAGGTCCGCATCGTGCGGCTCGTGGCCGGCGAGCGTCCGGCGGTCGAGCCGTGCGAGCCGGTCGAGGAAGCCGCGCACGACGCGCTGGCGCTCTTCGAGGGCCGCCCTGGAGCGGTCGCCGAGGCGGGCGTCGTGCTCGTGAAAGCCGCGGCTGGAAGCGCCAACCGGCTGGTAGCTGCTGGTCGCCGCGACGTAGTCAGTCACGATCTGCTCGAATTCACCTGCCACGAGCGTGCTCCTTTCGTCTGCCGGCTTCAGCGCGAACGAGGGAAGTTCCCGCCACGACGTCCGGGCGTCCAGGGGAGTCCAATCCTCGTCTCATCAAGCGCGGGCCGGGTGCCGATACATATCCGAGGTTCGCCGCATGGAGATGGTTCAGGGCGCCACCATCCGCCCAATCGCGATGACAATCGCCGACGCCAGCTTTCGCCGGAGCGTGCTGGCGCTGCGCTGGCTGCTCGTCCTCGCCTACGTGCTCTTCGCGCAAATCGGCATTCTCGATGTCAGCCGCACGGCGTTGCTCGCGACGGCGACGATCCTCTTCGCGTATAACGTCGCCCATACCATACTCGAGGCGCAGTACGCGGAGCATACGGAGAGGCTCTACCCGCTGACGCGGCTACTCGACGTCGTATCGATCTCCGTGGCGATGGTCTCTCTCCACGATGTCGGCAACGCGGTGTGGGCCGTGTACTTCATCAACATCGTCTCCGTCGCGCACATGCTATCGGCCCGGCAGATGGTGATCCACGTCGCCTGGGTAGCGGTCAACTACGTTGGGTTCGCGTTCACGACGGCGGCGCTCGGGCACGACGTGTCGTGGCCGTACGTGGTCACGGTCACGGTGCTGCTGGGGTTCATGGGATTCAACGTGAGCATTCTGGCCGGCGGCGAACAGCGCCTGCGAGACCTGATCGCGACCGTGGCCGTCACCGACTCGCTGACGGGCCTGCCAAACCGGCGGAAGTTCCACCAGGCGTACCCGGAGAGCCTGAAGGAGGCGATCGCGAAGAAGGTGCCGCTGGCCCTGATGCTGATCGACGTCGACCACTTCAAGGAGATCAACGACCGCGACGGCCATCCGGCCGGCGACGACAAGTTGCGTGACGTCGCCCAGGCGCTCCAGGGCGTCATGCGCAGACAGGACCTGGTGGCGCGGTACGGCGGCGATGAGTTCATCGTGGTCGCGCCGCTCACGGTCCGCGACGAAGCCCGGATGCTCGCCGAGCGTCTCCGCCAGGCAGCTGTCGCGTGCGGCGCGAGCGTGAGCATTGGCCTCGCGATGTTCCCGGACGATGCTCGCGTCGACAACGCGCTGATCGAGGCCGCCGACGCGGCGCTGTATCGGGCCAAGCAGGCCGGGCGCAACTGCGTCCGCAGTGCCGCCTGAGGCCCTGGCGCTCAAGCCCCGTGTATAGACTCTCAACGTCCCGGTAACCACTCCGCAACCAGCGCGACTCGCCGCGCGGTAATAATGCATGTCATCCAGACACCCCGCAGCCTCTCCCGCCGGGAGATCCGATGGAGGGTCCCGTGAACCCCGCCCCGCGGCAAGCGAAGGCATCGAACGGCGAGCCGCGCCCGAGAGCGAGAGCGAAGGAAGTCGTTTCGCCGGGACGACGCCCGGTCCAGGTGCGCTCAACGTTCGTGCGGCTGGCGCGGAGAACCGCGACGCGCGCTCTGAGCGACGGGTCCGCTCACTGCCCGGCGCCGCAACGGCCGGGCAGTGCGACCGGCCAGCCCATCCACCGGATCCGGCGTGAACGCCCGCCCGACGGCGCCGATCAAGAGGTGGCGATCACGCTCGCGCCGACCTGGGACGGCGCCGTGATGAAGGTACGGCCCGTGTAGCCGCGGGCGATCCCTTCCTGCATCATCGCGCGGGCGATGCGCTCCTCGCCTTCGAGCGCGAGGGCCGCGATCGAGGAGCCGCCACCGCTCAGGTAAGCGGCGAGCGCGCCGGCGGCCTTCGCCGCCGCGAAGATGTGCGGCATCGCCGGGAAGATCTTCTCTCGCGCGGGCTGATGCAACCGATCCTGGCTTGCGGCGTCCAGCAGGTCCCACCGGCCGCTCGTAAGCGCCGCGATAAGCAGCGCCGCGCGCCCGAGGTTGTGCACGGCATCGTCACGCGACACGGTTTGGGGCAATGCCTTACGGCTCTCATTCGTCGGCATCTCGAAGGCCGGAACGAAGAGCACGACCTTCAGGCCGGGGGCGACTGGCACGGAGACGTGACGATACTGCTCGCCCTCGCGCACGACGACCTGCAACCCGCCGAACAGCGCCGGCGCCATGTTGTCGGCGTGGCCCTCAAGCCCGGCGCCCAGCGAGAGCATCTGATCCGGCGACAGCACCCGCCCGAGCAGCTCGTTCGCGCCGGTGATGCCGGCCGCGCGGGCGGCGGCGCTTGCTCCGAGTCCCCGTCCGATGGGGATTGCGTACGACCCTGACGCTGTCAAGTCGGGCACCTGTACGCGCGCCAGCCGGAACGCCGCGCGTGCGGCGTCGAGCACCAGCCTCGTCAGGCCATCACTCGTGACCGGCTCGTGCGCCATCGAGAGCGTGACGTCCTGCGTAATGGCGAGCGCGAGCCCAATGCTGTCGAAGCCCGGACCGAGATTGGCCGAGGTGGCGGGAACGCGGACTGTGGCGGACCGGGGCATGGCCGAAGGGTAGCCGAGGCGGGCGGTGTCCAGAAGCGTGCGCGCTTGGCCGGCATCGCGCGTCAGGCGGGTTCACCCGGGGCGCGAGCGAATCCTCGCCAGGCGCAGGGCAACGGACAGGTAGCTGAGCGTCGCAACGAGGGCGAGCGCGAGCCAGCACTGCCCGACGACGACGCCGACGGCGAGAACGAGCAGGCGGACGTCACGCGAGGCGGGGGGCGGCGACGCGGCTACGGCGTCAACACCAACCTCGGTCTCCAGCCGGGCGCGCGAGTATGAGACGAGCAGAAACCCGACAGCGGCAGCGAACGCGAGCAGCAGCGGTTGCGGCCAGTCTTCGTGGCGGTAGGCGTACCAGCCCATGCCGCCGGCGATGAGCGCGTCCGCGTAGCGGTCCAGGACCGCATCGAAGACGCCGCCGAAGCGAGATGCCATCTGCTTCGCGCGGGCGAGGTCGCCGTCGATCCCGTCGATCACCGATGACGCCTGGATCAGGACGCCGGCCTCGACGTTCCTTCCTGCCCAGAGGAGAGCGAAGGCGCCGCCGGCGACCGCAAGCGCGGAGACGGAGACCTGGTTCGGGGTGACCGGCGTATGCGCGAGGATGCGTGCGGCGGGGACGGAGACGCGTCGATTCAGGTAGCGCGATACGGGTCCCTCAAGCGAGCCGGCCATCGGCGCCGATCATCCCTTCCGCGCGGCGAAGATCATCGGGCGTATCGATGTCGATCCAGCGCATACCGGTGACATCGACCGCGTCCAGCTCGCCGGCCCGTGCCAGCCCGGCGAACACCGCCGACAGCTCGCCGTCCCGGAGCGCCGGGGGCATCTGCTCGAATATTCGTGCGGTGCACCAGAACACGCCCGTGTCGATCGCGTTCCAACGCTCCAGCTGCTTGCCCAGTTCCAGGACGCGGCCTTCCTCGACGAGCGCCCTGGTGACGTCGTCGGCGCCATCGATTCCGTTGCGGTCGACAGCGAGGCGGCAGCGACCGCGCTCGCCGGCAAGGAGCGCGCGCGGGATCGCCGGGTCGATCAGGTGATCGCCCATCGCGAGCAGAAAGCCTTCGTGGGCGATGTCGCGGGCCTCCCACAGCGAACGCGCGTTGCCCAGGCGGAACGCCGCATTCTCGATGAAGCGCAGCCGCATACCACACGGCGCAGCGGCCGTGAGCGCCTCGCGAACGCTCGCGGAGCGGTAGCCGGCCACGATGATGGCGTCGTCGACGCCGGCGGCGGACAACGCATCGAGCACGTGGTTGAGGATCGGGCGTCCGTGCAGCGTTAGCAGCGACTTGGGCGCACCGTCGGTAAGCGGGCGAAGCCGCGCCCCCTCTCCGGCCGCGAGGATTACTGCTTGCATGACATGGCCTGCGTCCCTCCGCGCACGGCGCGTCTGACCGAAACTGTACCAGCGTGCGCACGGCAGAGAGCGTGGGCCGGACGCGCCAGGCGCGTGTTGCGGCAACGCCGCTAGAACGGCAGGCCCTTGATGCCCTGGATGCCCTTTACCGCGGCGATGTCGCCCGCGTGGCCCGCGAGGTGAACGGT
>Ga0334722_10001154_pt1 | contig 34243 bp, 32 predicted proteins | sample C3_bottom_MG_FD_207210 | JGI IMG/M metagenome (GOLD analysis project Ga0334722, IMG submission 207210) | Sediment microbial communities from Yellowstone Lake, YNP, Wyoming, USA - C3_bottom | ecosystem: Environmental > Aquatic > Freshwater > Lake > Sediment | place: USA: Wyoming | collected... | reverse complement strand
AAAATATGTTAAAGAACCAACCCAGTGCGCTAATCCCGAAAAATAAAAAATCTATGATTTTTATATTTTTCGTGGATCCTCGTCACGTTTTACGTGACGGGACCGGGCTGCGCTACACCCCGAAAATTATTTTCTTGTATAAATTTTTCCAATCCTGCTCTTCTTTTTATCTTTTTGATCTTTTTCTCAACAGTAACGGCTTCAGATCTGCTTTCAAATTCTTTCAACCATTTAAGTCTCCAGGGTAAATAGGCTTTTGTTGATAAATTTCTTCCACTGTTATGCCTTTTAACTCTGCTTTCAATATTTTCTGTCTGACCTGTGTAATATCTACCATCTTTCATGGATTCGATAATATAGACAAAGTACATTTCAAGAGTTAAGTAATTAGTTATTAATAAAATATGTTAAAGAACCAACCCAGTGCGCTAATCCCGAAAAATAAAAAATCTATGATTTTTATATTTTTCGTGGATCCTCGTCACGTTTTACGTGACGGGACCGGGCTGCGCTACACCCCGAAAATGAGAACGCAAAATTATCATTATTTTTTCAATTTCAAATAGAAACTCAAAAATTCAATGATTCAATTATTATAAGATTGCTGCAGAGTGCAATAATTTGTGAATACTTCTCTGTTAAAATCTTTAAAGGCAGTCTGCGAATCATATGACCTCATGCCAGTTAAACTGAAGCCCTGAAATAGTCAATGGTCTTAACAAGACCCTCTTCAAGCTGGACTTTTGGTGACCAGTCAAGTTCCTTTTTTGCAAGTGAGATATCAGGTTGTCTGTGCATTGGATCATCAGGAGGAAGAGGCATCTTAACGATCCTGGATTTTGAACCGGTTAATTTGATGACTTTCTGAGCAAGCTCTAGAATTGTAAATTCGTTGGGATTACCAATGTTAACGGGTCCTGTAAATTCATCACGGCTTGCCATCATACGTATCATTCCTTCAACAAGATCATCCACATACTGGAAACTGCGTGTCTGATTTCCGTCGCCATAAATTGTGATATCATTATTTCGGAGTGCCTGGACAATAAAATTTGATACTACCCTTCCGTCGTTGGGGTGCATCCTGGGCCCATAAGTATTGAATATTCGGACTATCTTGATTTTTACTTTATTCTGTTTATGATAGTTTACAAACAGGGTTTCTGCAGACCTTTTTCCTTCATCATAGCATGCCCTCTCGCCTATAGGATTAACATGACCCCAGTAAGTCTCAATCTGAGGATGAACCTGTGGATCTCCATAAACCTCACTTGTTGAAGCCTGAAGTATCTTAGCCCTGATCCTTTTTGCCAGTCCGAGCATATTAATTGCACCCATAACCGATGTCTTTATCGTCTTGATGGCATTATACTGGTAATGTATTGGCGATGCCGGGCAGGCAAGGTTGTAAATCTCATCTACCTCAATAAAAAAAGGCATTGTAACATCATGACGTATAAGTTCAAAATATGGATTGTTCAACAGGTGAACAATATTCTGTTTCTGACCTGTGAAATAGTTGTCCAGGCAAACTACCTCGTTTCCCTCTTTCAGAAGACGATCACAAAGATGTGATCCTACAAAACCTGCACCTCCTGTAACCAGTACTTTTTTCCTTATCATATCATTTGATATTTTACCAAAGGTTTCAAGGAGTTGCACGGATGAATAACCATTTAACAACTTGTGTGCAACTTATTGATTAACCAGCGGTCTAATAGTTATTTAGAAGTATTAATACCAATACAATAATACGTGAACCCGTCTCTTACCATTTCATTCCTGTCATATATATTTCTTCCGTCAAAAACCACAGGGCTGACCATGAGTTTCTTCATGATCTGAAATTTAGGGAATTTAAACTCCGGCCATTCGGTAATCATGGCGAGGCAATCAGCATCTATCAAGGCTTCATATTGATCTTCAAAGTAAGAAATTCTATCACCTAAATGATGTTTTGCTTCTTTCATTGCCACAGGGTCATACGCTTTTACATGGGCCCCCATTTCAAGCAGTTTTTCAATAATGACAAGAGATGGTGCTTCACGCATATCATCTGTCTGAGGTTTAAATGAGAGTCCCCAGACTGCGACAGTTTTACCTTTGATATCACCATTATAATGTTTCATGATCTTATTGAACAGGATCATTTTCTGATCTTTGTTAACCGCTTCAACAGCCTTGAGTACACGAAGATCATAGTTGAAGTCACCGGCAGTTTTTACCAGTGCCTTAACATCCTTAGGAAAGCATGATCCTCCATAACCTATCCCGGGATAAATGAATTTTGTGCCAATCCTCGAATCGGATCCAATGCCTTTACGAACCATATTTATATCAGCGCCTACAACCTCACAAAGATTTGCAATGTCATTCATAAAACTGATCTTGGTAGCAAGCATTGAGTTTGCTGCATATTTTGTCATTTCTGCAGAAGTGATATCCATGAAAATCACCGGGTGCCCATTAAGAGTGAATGGCTTATAAAGACTTCTCATTAATTCCTCTGCACGCTGGCTTTCCAGGCCGATAACTATCCGGTCGGGTTTGAGGAAATCCTCTATTGCAGCGCCTTCCTTAAGAAATTCAGGGTTGGACGCTACATCAAATTCAATTGATACTCCTCTTTTATTCAACTCATCCTGAATAGCTGCCTTTACTTTAACTGAAGTCCCAACCGGAACCGTGCTTTTTGTTGCAACAAGCATGTAACCATTCATATTTCTGCCACAGTCACGAGCCACACCAAGAACATATTTAAGATCCGCGCTGCCATCTTCATCAGGTGGTGTTCCAACAGCGATAAAAAGAACTTCTGCCTCCTTCATCGCTTCCGAAAGATCAGTAGTAAAACTGAGACGACCCTTCTTCATGTTGCGATGAACCATATCCTCCAGACCGGGCTCGAAAATAGGAATCGTACCATTTTTGAGATTTTCAATTTTTTCCCGGTTATTATCGACGCAAACTACATCAATACCAACTTCAGAAAAGCATGTGCCCGAAACCAGGCCAACATATCCGCTTCCAACAATAACGATTTTCATATAAAGATTTTGTATGAAGAATAACAGATGTCAAATATAGAAATTGTAGCCTGTAATTCAAATTATAGCTCAGGACTATTCTATTTAATGTCATCCACGGTACCACATCTTTTCTCTTTCTGAGTTGCAGCATATGATATCCCTGTTGACTGATCTGTATAGATCATTACAGGGTGTGCGATAGTACCTTTCACAACATTCATGATGTGTCCGCGGCTGCTCAGGTTGTCAATAACCGACTGGTCAGTTTTGCAGATATCCAGCACTGCAGTTTTTCCTTCTCTCACCGCAGGATCGGGAGATGGATTAAAGGATTCCTCTGTATGATTGGTATAAATCTGTGGAGAAGCAATTGCTTCTTTTGGCATCATGCCAAATTCAACGAAATCCATAAGAAGCTGCAATGATACCTGGTCCTGCAGCGACTATACCACCTTTACCTGATGCTTCGGTAGTCAGATCCTGACATTTTATATTTGAAATTTGTGTAATCAAAACCAGAAGAATTGTTATCAGAATTGAAAATATCTTTTTCATACATGACATGTCAGGTTTGGATTATGTTTTATAACATGTTTTTATAATCAGTTTCCAACTTTAATCACTATCCCGCTTGCAGGTGTTTTTCCTTTAGTATTAATTGAAGATGGTTTTGTTATCTCCTTTTCATCCAGGAACAGCTGAATGTAATATAGTCCTTCTTTTGAAAATCGTAGCGGGATGTTATAACTATCTCCCGATTTGTATCCTGCCAGCTCCCAGGCTGCCATCTGGAGATATTCCTCATCAGCAAAGTCGGGATAACTTCCAATCCTTTTAATCTGGGAAGGAGTCATTGGTTTTAATGGTTTGTCGCGGTAAACAACCATGTAATAGAGATATTCCCTTTGCAGCGGTTTCACAGTGATCTTAAAAGATTCATCAAGATTTACCTCTGCCGGGATATTTTCAAATTCCATGTACCTGTCAATAAATTCTTCATAGTATCTGAATTGTTTCTCATTGATGAAGAAACCTATACCAACGTTATTGTGGTACTTTTCGATGATTGTTTTCTTGTGTCCGTCATTTGGTGCTTTCTCAGCCATAAAAGTAGAATGACCTTTCTTCATCATCGAAGATATTACCGATGATGAAACTGAATAGTTGCCAGTGGTCCACTCTCCGAAAGCATTTTCTGCAACATGATCATAACCTCCTGCAAAAGCATATCTGTGATAAGGTTTTTCACCTGCCATATTCCAGTGCCCCATAAAATCATTTTCAGCTGCTTCCCTGCACATTTTATTAGCAACCCTCGAAGCCAGTATGTCAAGCTTTACAGGCTTTGCCTTATATTTTTTCCTGCTGATGTTAATTACATCCACCTGTGCAAGCTTCAGTCTCAGAGCTTCAGTATCATCCTTGTATTCAGCAAGCCTTTTTTCACTGTCGTTAAGAATGACATAATTATCCAGCTCCCTTACCTGCGTTCCTGCAATCTGTTTTGGAAGAATAGAGTGAGGCAGACATATCAGTATAACGATCAGTATCGCCAGTATTTTAATAGTTTTCCAGAGTTTCCTGAACATATTTACCTATCAGTTGTTTAACTTTGTAAATAAACCAAAAAAAGTCCACAGGGAAAGTTAAAATAAATTAAATAACTATGAAAAAGGAAAGACTTATAACTCTTTTAACAATCGTTACAATCTCTTTATCATTATCAGCTCAATCATCAGGCTTCTACGATTTCAAGGTTAAGACACTTGAAGGTGATAATTTTGATTTCAGCACGTTAAAGGGAAAGAAGGTTATGATTGTGAATGTTGCATCCAAGTGCGGCAATACTCCTCAATATAAAGATCTGGAGGAGATGTATGAAAAGTATCAGAGCGATAATTTTGTCATAATCGGATTTCCTGCAAATAATTTCATGAACCAGGAACCCGGCACTGCAAGTGAAATACGGAAATTCTGTACTGATAATTACAATGTTACATTTCCTTTAATGGAGAAGATATCTGTAAAGGGTAATGATATGCATCCGCTTTATAAGTGGCTCACTTCAAAAGAAAAGAATGGAGTCAGGGATTCCGAGGTGACCTGGAATTTTCAAAAATATCTGATTGATGAGAAAGGCAACCTTGTTGATGTTATACCCCCAAAAGAGAAACCAACGTCTGACAAGGTTATTGCCTGGATATCAGAATAATACAGATTTAGGTTTAAGTATTGATTATCAGAAGATAGTAATGCGTAAGATCGCGTTAATATCTTCTTTTTGTTTTTGGATAAAAAAATTTAACTGGTACCTTTACAAATCTTTATCTGTAAATAAGTTTTGATATGCCACTAAATATTCCGGACAAACTACCTGCAATAGAGTTCCTTCAGAAGGAAAATATTTTCATTATGGATGAATCCCGGGCTGTTCATCAGGACATACGTCCGCTGAAGATTGCGGTACTGAACCTGATGCCCGTCAAGATCACAACTGAAATCGATCTTATAAGGATATTATCTAACTCACCACTGCAGGTGGAACTCGATCTCATTAAGCTGTCAACACATGTCTCCAAGAATACGCCAAAAGAGCATATGCAGGCTTTTTACAAGGATTTCAGCCTGATTCTGAATCATAAATATGATGGACTGATTATCACAGGGGCGCCTGTTGAACAAATGCCATTTGAAGAGGTGGTATACTGGAAGGAGCTGACGGAAATATTCGACTGGGCCAGGACCAATGTAACATCTTCAATGTTCATATGCTGGGGTGCTCAGGCAGCTCTTCATCATTATTACGGAATACCTAAATACCCTCTTGAAAAGAAGATGTTTGGAGTATTTCCTCATACGAAGAATGATCCTAATCACCCTATATTCAGGGGATTTGATGATTTATTCTATGTGCCGCACAGCCGTCATACTGAAATAAGAAGAAAAGATATTGTAAAAGTACCGCAGCTAAAAGTACTTTCAGAATCAAAGATATCCGGAGTAAATATCGTTGCAGCAATAAATGGCCGCGAGTTCTTCCTGACCGGACATGCAGAATACTCACCTGATACACTTGATAAAGAGTATAAGAGAGATGTTTCAAAGAACCTGCCTATTGAGATGCCGGTAAACTACTATCTGGATAACAATCCGGAGAATCCCCCTCTTGTTCAGTGGCGCTCGCACGCAAATCTTCTGTTTGTCAACTGGCTGAATTATTTTGTGTACCAGCAGACTCCTTATAATATTGAAACGATTGGTTAGGTGTCGGTTTTTAGCTGATAGCTGATAGCTGATAGCGTTTTTAAATGATTTATAAAAGGTTGGAAGTACTTAGGTGTAAGAAAGTAAATCAGATTATATTTGGTATAAACATCTTTGTCTCCTTCATATAATCACGGTAAGAATCGCCAAACCTTGCTATCATCTCTTTTTCCTCAATCAGGGCAGTCAGGATAATTGCCACCATATTGACAGTTCCAAGAATTAGCTGATACGATGAAGTATCCTTAAGCATAATGCCGGTTCCAAGCATAAATACTGAAAGATAGAGCGGATGCCTGATAAATCCGTAAATCCCTGATTTGACCAATACAGATGTATTTTCAAAGTTGCTGTCAGGTTTACCTATTCTCTTTAGAAGAATATACCCTGCCGTGACAGGATATATTGAAAAAACAAGCAAGATCCATGACGCTATCTGAGTAAGCGAAAAAGGATCCTGGAACCAGACTCTGTAATTCAAAAGAAAAAGGATATAAATACTCTCAAAGGCAAAAAACCTTGCAATTCCATGATACCTTTTATGTTTGATTGAAAGAAACCAGGAGACAATTATAATAACAACTGTTCCGGTCAGGAGAGAATAGATATTCATGATTTTGCAGGTAGTTTATCGCCGGAAGGCATATTGACAGATTTCAGGTAGTTATATACCTCAATCTGAGACTGGAGCCTGCTTGTCCCCGGCTTTACAAATTCATTTGACTGATCTTCATCAAATATCCTGGCTTTTACATTATCCTTCCACTGGATATTGAATATCTTCTTGATCTCCTCTTTCAGACTTTTATCAAAAACAGGGCAGGTTACTTCAATTCTGTGATCGAGGTTTCTGGGCATAAGATCGGCTGATGTTATATATATCTCTTCATCACCTCCGTTACAGAATATCAGTAAACGCGAGTGCTCAAGGAACCGGTCAACTATACCTATTGCCCTGATGTTTTCGCTAAGTTTGGGTATCCCGGGAACAAGTGAAAGCATTCCCCTGATTATCAGTTTGATCCTGACCCCTGCAGCGCTTGCTTCATAAAGCTGATCAATTATATCCTTGTCTGTCAGGTTATTCAGCTTAAGATAAATATAAGCTTTTTTCCCTTCAGCCGCATTTTTGATCTCATTTTCAATCATAAGACTGACTTTGTTCCGGAGGAAGAAAGGAGAGAGCACAAGGTGGTAGAAATTATCCTTTTTGTAATTAACACTGAAAAAGTTAAAAGCCTTAAAGACTTCATTTGTTATCTTCTTGTTAGTTGTCAGCAGGAGGTGATCAGTGTATATCCTTGCAGTGTCCTCATTGAAATTGCCTGTACCTACTGCTGCAAATCGTTCGGTTATATCATTTTTAACACGAGTGATAAGACAAAGTTTTGAGTGTACCTTAAGTCCGGGTACTCCATATATAACTTTAACACCTTCATCAAGAAGTTTATTTCCCCAGTTTATGTTTGCCTCTTCATCGAACCTTGCCTGGAGTTCCACAACAGTTGTAACATCTTTGCCATTTCTGACTGCATTAAGCAAAGCGTTAATTACGCTCGAGTTCCTTGCCAGCCTGTAAAGAGTGATCTGAATTGATTCCACAGACGGATCGATTGATGCTTCACGAAGCATGTCAATGAAATGGTCAAATGGGTGGTATGGGAAGTATAGCATTAAATCTTTCTTCTTGATAACTGAAAGAATACTTTTTCCCTGATTAATATCACGATGTGGAACCGGAACGAGCTCCTCATTATAGAATTCTTTTATGCCAAGACCCGGGAACTTCATGAAATCCTTGAAGTTATGATACCTGTTGCTTGGTATTACAACGTCATCAGGACCAATGTTCAGCTTGCGGGTAATAATCTTCAGGAGATCCTGGGGTATGCATCTGTCGTAAATAAATCTTACAGGTGTACCTTTTTTTCTTTGCTGAAGACTCTTTGATAGTTTATCGATATAGCTTTCAGAAATATCATCGGCTATCTCAAGTTCTGCATCTTTGGTAAGTTTAACAGTATATGCTGATATTTCATCGAAATCGAATATGAAGAATATGTCCTTTAGGCCGAACCTGATGATATCATCGAGGAAGATTATGTACTTCTCGTCTTTTTTGCCTGGCAGCTGAATGAATCTTGGCAAAATTCCTGTAGGTACCTCAAGCAGGGCAAACCTTTTTTTAAGGGAGTCTTTTTTTGCAAGATATACAGCCAGATATATTGCATCATCAGTAAGATTTGGCAGATCAGATTCTCTTTCAATCATGAATGGCATAAGTCTGTTGCGAACCTCCTTATGAAAAAAGTCCGTTACGAACTCAACCTGTTCATGGTTAAGCTGTTTTTCATTTATGATATGAATATTTTGATTTGCCAGTTCCTTCAGGAGCCTGTTGTATATTTTCTCAAATTTCAGATTCTGTTCAATTACAATCTCCTGTATTCTCTTCAGGGTAGCCTTGGGATTATAGCCGAGAATATTTTTTGATCTGGCTCCATAATATGAAAGTCTTTTAAGAGTCGCAACCCTTACCCTGAAGTATTCATCGAGGTTATTGGAGTAGATCCCCAGAAATTTGAAACGTTCAATTAACGGAACTTCCTTATTCTCTGATTCCTGAAGAACCCGTTCGTTGAAGGAGAGCCAGCTGATCTCCTTTGGTATGTATGTTTTGCTCATATTTTATTCAGGGCTTTAAATAGTACTCGATATTTCCGAGATTATTATCAAGTTCCGACCATGTAGTAATCTTGAATGATATTGCAACAATGCCGCATTTCTGAATGAAGTTGCATCCTTCCCTGCTTAAACTGTTTGCCAGTTCGGTAAATGAAGGATTGTGTCCAAAGAGAGTTACGGTATCTTCCTCCTCTCTGATTCTGGAAAGATCTTCACGCAGTGTTTGGAGGTTATGTTTATAGTATATGTTACCTGCCATCAGTATCTTGTCATAGGGGATTTTGAAAACACCTGAAAAAATGAGTCCTGTTTCTATAGCGCGAAAGGCAGGGCTAGAAAGAATCACTCCCAGTGATTTCTCCTTTTCCTTCAGTTTGAGGGCCATAATGTTTGCCACCGACTTGCCTTTTAAAGTCAGTGATCTTTCAAAATCTGAAATTTCGGACGTAGGTTCCTCTGCCTTGCTATGCCTGACAAAAATCAGTTTTTTCATAATTTTGTGATGAAAGGTTTTCCTGTTTTCAGATTCCAAAACTTGTACCCATATTCTGGGCATATATTACCATCGGATCATCAGCCTCTACCAATTTCAGTTTGCCTGCAACTTCTTCAAGAGGAACTGAAACTACCTCATTGTTCCGGAGCGCAACCATCTTGCCATAATCCATCTCTGCAATCATATCTGCTGCCGCAGCTCCGTATCTTGTTGCCAGCACACGGTCCATTGGTGAAGGAGTGCCGCCTCTCTGTATATAGCCAAGTACTGTCTCCCTTGTCTCAAGTCCGGTAAGCTCTGTAATTCTCCGGCTAAGTGACTGTGCCGCTGAACAACTCTCTTTAAGGGCCATTCTTATTCCTTCTGCTACAACAACTATTGAATATGGTTTGTTCTCTGAAGCTCTCCTGATAAGATATTCTGCAACTTTTTCTTCTTTGTATTCGATTTCAGGTATCAGTATCACATCTCCTCCTCCAGCTATTCCTGAATAGAGGGCGATCCAACCGGCATTATGACCCATAACCTCAATTATCATTATCCTTTTGTGGGAGTTGGCAGTGGAATGAAGTCTGTCAATTGCTTCAGTAGCAATATTTACAGCTGAATCAAATCCGAAAGTCAGATCTGTGCCCCATACATCGTTATCGATTGTTTTTGGGATCCCTATCACGTTAAGTCCTTCCTGGGCAAGGAGATAGGCGGTTTTTAATGTGCCGTTACCACCAATGCAAACAAGACAGTCGAGCCCCATCTGTTCGTAATGTTCGCTTATAAGTTTTGGCTTACTGATCTCTTTTTTCCCCTTGCCGCCGCTTTTAAATGGCTTTTCCCTTGACGTACCAAGTATTGTGCCTCCAAGTGTCAGAATTCCTGACAGATCATGTTCTGTAAGTTCCCTGTATTCCTTATTAATCATGCCTGTGAAGCCATCGCTTATTCCTATTAATTTCATGTCATAATTGACTATCGCAGTTTTACCTACGCCTCTTATAGCAGCATTAAGTCCGGGGCAATCGCCGCCTGCAGTCAGGATACCAATCCTCTGACCCTTTTTTATCTTGACCATATTTTTCAGTTCAGGTTAGTTAAAGCAAATTTAGTTTTTATTTTCTTGTTTCCCGCTGATCTCACTGACTTTCGCTGTTCCTGAGGCTATAGATGAAGGCTCTGGTTTTGAAAGATCAATATAAAATCCATAACTTTAACGGATTGGGAAGATTATCAGAATTAGTAATCGTGTCGGAAAATATCAGGATTAAAGAGATTAAGCCGGTTCTGGCGAAATATATCAGTGATTCGCAGGTTTTGCTTAAACGATCTGTTGTGCCAGATGAGATGGCCATTCATGATATCCGTGTTTTAATGAAGAAATCAAGGGCGGTATTGAGGCTCATTGGTCCGTTAATAAATAGCGGGTTAAACGACAAGGATTTCCAGTCTCTTAAAAGAGTTGGCATGATAATGAGCGACTGGCGTGATACTTCAGTTCACAGGAAGATCCTGAAGGAATTGAAAAAAGATTATCCTTTTATATTTTCGCATTTGCAGGGAAATGTGAAGATCAGTAATCTGATGACTAAACCTGACCATATTACAGAACCAGGTATGGAAATGAAGAAGGGGATTGATGAAATTGACGATCTGCTCCGCAAAACGCAATACAGGATAAGATTTCAGCAGATACAGAAAATAGATCCTGTTAAACTTATTGAACGGCTTGAATTATCTCATGATGTGGGTAGGAAAATTTACCTTGAATGCATAAATAATCCCAAACCTGAAAAGATTCATGAACTAAGAAAACGTTCGAAGGATTTTCTTTATCAGCTCTATTTTTTCAGACCAATCAAACCGGCCTCCGTTAAATCGCTTGAAAAAAAGGTTGAAAGAATGACAATATTCCTCGGTAAATACAATGATCATTTTCAGCTTCTTAAAACTATCGGGTATGTTTATCCTGATGAGGCCAATACTCCTGCTCTGGACGAACTCGTAATCAAGATCAGGGAAAAGCAAAACAGATATCTCTCAAGAGTCTGGCCATCCGCCTACAAATGTTTTTGTCCGGGGTTAAGACTGGTTGATATCCTTGGATTCAAAAACATTAAACCTGATAATCCAATATTCTGAATTAGTAGATTGCGGTAAGAAATAATTTATAATGATTTTAAATAAGTGGCATTTATCAGATTGTTAATTTGTTAACAGTATAATCCGGATAGCTATTCTGTTTATATACATGTGTTTATCTATATATATGAATTCTGGCATAATCTTTTTTTATAGATTTGTGCCACAATATTATTAAAGAATGACAAGCAGGAGACAATTTATCAGAATTTCGGCGATCGGTGCCGGTGTACTGGCAACCGGTGCAGGTTCATTTCAATTGCTGAATGCAATGGCGTCGGATGAAGGTTTAAAGAAACTGAAAGTTGATCTTAAGAGGACCCCTACTTATTGCGAGGTTTGTTTCTGGAAATGTGCCGGCTGGGTTTATAAGAACTCTGAAGGAAAGATCTGGAAAATTATTGGTAATGATGAAGATCAGAACTGCAATGGCAGATTCTGTCCAAGGGGAACGGGTGGAGTTGGAATGTATTATGACGAAAACCGTTTGAAAACACCTCTGATAAGGGTTGAGGAGCGGGGGAAACAGGTTTTCAGGGAAGCTTCATGGGATGAAGCATTGGGATTAATTGCTGATAAAATGAAGGGAATCGCTTCCAAGTACGGCCCTGAAAGTATGGCATTATTCACACATGGTTCAGGTACCGCTTATTACTCAACACTTTTTAAAGCTTTCGGATCGGCGACTATAGCCGAACCATCTTATGCTCAATGCAGGGGACCTCGTGATGAGGCCTTTACTGCAACATTTGGTGAAGAGGTATATTCTCCTGAGATCACTGATATAAGAGATACAAAATGTCTTGTACTGATAGGCTCCCATATAGGTGAGAATATGCATAATGGCCAGGTTCAGGAGATGTCGGATGCAATTGATAAAGGAGCTACAATTATTACAGTTGATCCGCGTTATTCGACAGCTGCAGGAAAATCAAAATACTGGCTGCCTATAAAGCCTGCAACCGATATGGCTTTGCTTCTGTCATGGATACACGAAATCATTTATAGCGAGTATTACGATAAAAAGTATGTTGAGAAGTATTGCAATGGTTTTGCTCAGCTCAAGGAGTATGTAAAACCATTTACCACTGACTGGGCATACGGTATAACAACAATTAAGCCTGACCTGATAAAGAAAACTGCAAAAGAGATGGCAGATGCCTCTCCTGCAGTTATTGTGCATCCCGGTCGCCATGTTACATGGTATGGTGATGATACTCAGAGGTTAAGGGCAGTGGCTATACTTAATGCATTACTTGGTTCATGGGGACGCCGTGGCGGATTCTACAGGCCGGCCCGGTTTGAACTCGCTTCTTTCAAGCTTCCTGATTTTAAAGAACCTTCAAAGACATGGCAGGATGCATTTCCGGGTAAATATCCAATTGCAAGTTTGCCTGTATCAAATGCATTGATAGATGCCTCTATTCCTGAAAATAATCCTGGATTTCCCGTTAAAGGCTGGATGGTGAGTGGAACAAACCTTATTTCCACGATACCAAATACAGCAAATACTTTAAAGGCAATACAGAATCTCGATCTGCTGGTAGCAATTGATACAATGCCAATGGAAATAACCGGATGGGCAGATGTCGTTCTTCCGGAATGTACTTATCTTGAACGCTACGATGCAATAAGAACCGGTCCGCACAGAAAACCTGCCATTGCTTTGCGCATGCCTGCAACCGAAACTTTATATAATACAAAATCGGGATACTGGATCGCCAGAGAACTTTCCAAAAAACTCGGTCTCGAAAGCTATTTCCCGTTCGAGAAACAGGAAGAGCTGCTTGACTGGCAGCTGAAACAATCCGGAACATCTCTTGAGGAGATGCAGAGGTTAGGCGTTAAGGTATTTGAACGGGATGCTGATGACCTCTATTTTGCAGAAGATGAGAATGTTGAGTTTTCAACTGATTCAGGTAAGATAGAGTTGTATTCAACTTACCTGGAAGGTGCAGGCTTTGATCCTCTTCCGAAATATACTCCTCACCCGGAACCATCTGAAGGCTTTTACAGACTTATTTACGGTCGTGCTCCAATGCATACTTTCAGCAGGACGGCTAATAATCCAAACCTGACTGATCTGATGGATGAGAACAGTGTATGGATTAATCCGAAAGTGGCAAAAGAGTGGGGTATTAAAACTGATCAGTATATCTGGCTGAAGAACCAGGACAATATTGTTTCATCCTTTCCCGTAAAGGTCAGGGTGACAGAACGTATCCGGTGGGATTCTGTTTATATCGTTCATGGTTTTGGACATGCCCAGAAGCAGATGCAGAGGTGCTTTGGCAGAGGTGTAAGTGATACCCAGATGATAACAAATGTTCTCGTCGATCCGTTGATGGGAGGAACAGGAATGAGATCAAACTTTGTGACATTTGTCACTGAAAAAGCAGGAGAGGAGGTAGCATCATGAGATATGCAATGGCTGTAGATACCAGGAAATGTGTCGGATGCAGCGATTGTGTCGTTGCCTGTCAGACAGAAAACAATGTGCCGATAGGCTATTGCCGCGACTGGGTTGTTGAAGTTATTGATGGCACATACCCTCAGCTTGAAATAGAAATCAGGTCAGAAAGATGCAATCATTGCGTAAATGCGCCATGTGTACGCTGTTGCCCTACAGGAGCAAGCCATTTTGCTGAAGGAGGAATTGTTCTGGTTGCTCAGAATAAGTGCATTGGCTGTGGTGCATGTATAGCTTCGTGTCCTTACGATGCACGCTATCCGCATCCATCAGGATATGTCGATAAATGTACATTCTGTGTTCACAGAATTAAGAATGGCATGTTACCGGCATGTGTTGATGTATGCCCGACAAAATGCCTCTATTTCGGAGATCTGGACGATCCCAACAGTGATGTTTCAGTAGTTCTTAAGAAGAGAAAATCAAAAACTCTGATTCCTGAAGCAGGCACACAACCGCAACTTTATTTTCTGATTTAGTATTTTAAAATTAAGCATATTATGAATGAAGAACTGATAGTAAGCGGCAGAATGAATCAAATGGTTGATCCGCATCTTCATGTATGGCACTGGCAGATCTCTCTTTATCTCTTCCTTGGGGGGATGGCTGCAGGTATTCTTGCAATAGCTGCATTATACTATATCAGAGGCAGGGAAAATGATTACAAAACTGCTGTAAGAATAACACTATTTATTGATTTAAGACATAAGATGTACTTCTGGCAGCTATATACAAATATAAGACTCCAGTCGCCAATGTCATGGGGAGCCTGGACACTGATGGTGATTACCCCTATATCATTCATCTGGTGCGCACTTCACATAAAGGATATCTTTCCGCGCTGGGACTGGAAGTTTAAATGGTTATATGTCGTTGATGAATTCTTTAACAGATATAAAAAAGCACTTGCCTGGGTGATGCTTATCTATGCAATTATTCTGGGTATCTATACCGGAATATTGCTTTCAGCTTTTAATGCCAGACCACTCTGGAATACTTCGATACTGGGACCATTATTTCTTACATCCGGCCTTTCAGCCGGAGCAGCAGCTACTTTAATGATGTCGAAGGATGCAAAAGAACGCAAGCAATTTGCCCGTATCGACCTGGTTGTGATAGGAATAGAATTGTTCCTCATTATCCATATGTTCATGGGTTTCCTGGCAAGCACACAGGTTCAGATTGAAGCTGCAAAATTATTCCTTGGAGGGCCATATACAATGTCATTCTGGATATATGTAGTGATAATCGGAATGTTGCTTCCGGCAGTTCTTGAAATAATGGAACTCGGGAGATACCATATACCGGTAATGATACCGGCTGTAATGGTCCTGTTCGGAAGTTTAATGTTAAGGTTTATAATAGTTTATGCAGGTCAGGTTAGCAGATGGCTTTATTAGTGATAAAATTTATTCTAAGATAATATGACAACATCAAAAGAAAGAAAAGTCAGACCTTACATCAATCCGTATGTAGGAGGAGTGTTGCTTGGCATTGTTCTACTGGCAGCAAATTTTGTATCAGGCAGAGGTCTTGGAGCCAGTGGCGCTATTAAAAGTACTGTTGTAACAGCAATGACGGCAGTTTCTCCGTCAATCAAGGAAAGCTCTGGATTTGTGAAGGAGTTCGGGGAGGCTCATGGAGGAAGTCCCATGAAAACCTGGCTGGTATTTGAAATGATGGGAGTACTGGTTGGCGGATTTCTATCAGGAGCAATTGCAGGCCGTCTGAAACTGAAAGTGGAACATTCTCCGAAAATAACATCGCGAAGAAGATTGATTTTTGCATTGGCCGGAGGTATACTTTTTGGATTTGGATCACAACTTGGAAGAGGATGCACAAGCGGATCTGCTCTTAGCGGAATGGCAGTACTCTCCCTTGGAGGATTTGTAACCATGATGGCAATATTCGGTACGGCTTTTGCTTTGGCTTACTTTTTCAGAAAAAACTGGATCTGATAAATTGCATATCAGTACAATAACGAATTAATATCGATTTACGAAATAACAAAATAACAAAACCATCATGGGACCTTTAGCAGTAAACGAAATAATTTCAGAGAACACAAATCTCTTCCTCGCCTTTATTATTGGAATAGGATTCGGTTTTGTTCTCGAGCAGAGCGGATTTTCCTCAAGCAGGAAACTCGCCGGAGTATTTTATGGTTATGACGCAGTTGTTCTCAAGGTGTTCTTCACAGCTGCAATAACAGCCATGCTCGGACTCCTGTTTTTCAGCCTCTTCGGATGGATAGATCTTAATCTGGTATATGTTAATCCTACTTATCTGACATCTGCCATTGTGGGCGGTATAATAATGGGAGCCGGATTTATAATGGGAGGTTATTGTCCCGGGACCAGCTTCTGTGGCGCATCTATAGGTAAATTAGATGCTTTGGTATTTATTGGCGGATTATTCCTCGGTGTTTTTATATTTGGAGCAGGCTATGATTTGTGGGATGGTATGTATATGGCAAAATTTCTCGGGGCGCCAAAAATCAGCGAAACACTGGGACTTACTGACGGAATTTTCGCATTCTTACTGATTATTATAGCCCTGGCTATGTTCTGGGTTGCAGAATGGGCAGAGAAAAATTACCCCAGAGAGGAATATTAGTTTAAATTTTTTTCAGATATTAGTTGAATATTTAATTTAAATACAAGAAGATATGAAACCACGTACTTTATTAGCATTGTTTATTATACCGATGGGTCTCATAATTGCTGCTGTACCTCAGAACAAAACAAAACCATATAAGCTTTCAGCTGAACAAATGCTGGCTGAGGTCAATACCCGTACCCAGTACATAACGCCTGATGCAGTTGCAGATATGATTGTTAAGAAAGATCCCTCCCTGCGACTGATAGATGTAAGAAGCCAGGATGAATATGAAAAATTCACCCTTCCGGGGGCGATCAATATTCCTGTTACTGACCTGCTTTCTGATCAATATGCTGATGTTCTTAACCAGGATGTCAAAATGAATATCTTTTTTTCAAATGGATCACTTGTTGCAAATGAAGCATGGATGATAACAAGGCAGCTTGGTTATATTAATAATTACGTTCTTGAAGGTGGATTGAACTTCTGGTTCGATTCCTTTATGAATATACAGAAGCCTGCTTCCACAAGTCCTGATGAAGAATTTGCAAAATATGATTTCCGCAAAAGCGCTGGCTCTGCACTTGGCGGAGGCTCTGTTGTCACAATGTCTCAGGATCAGTCGGGGCAGTCAGCCAAACCTGCAATAAAATCAACAGGAAAGAAAAAGAAAGCTGCAGGAGGTTGTTGAATTCTCAAATCAGTTTTTACACACGATACAGGGGATGCATGTAAAAGCATCCCTTTTTGTTTTTTTCCATTTATGCCTATCTTCATCCAAAATTATTTAAACTGATGAAGAGATATTTTGCATTTACTGCTGCCTGCCTTCTTCTGTTCCAGTCTGCCGTTCCTCAAATTATAAATAAAGGACCTCTTAGTGAGAGGCAGACCTATTATAAAATAGATGCCAGACTAAATCCTGATTCCAAAACGGTCAGCTGCGAGATGGAAGCTTACTGGGTAAACAAATCCGGTGACCTTGTTCCTGATATGCAGCTTCACCTTTATATGAATGCATTCAAAAACAATAAGACTACATTCAATAAAGGGCTCGATATGAGTCAGGCTGACAATAAGAATGATTTTGGCTGGATTGAGATTAAGAGTTTCACTGACGGTAAGGGAAATAACCTTCTTGACCGGATGTCATTTATCAGTCCTGATGACAATAATCGTGATGACCAGAGTGTTATAAGAATAGTTCCGGAAAATCCTGCCAAACCCGGTGATACTTTGTTCATTAAAGTGAGATTTGAAACAAAGCTTCCTGTCGGCTCGTTCAGAACAGGTTATTCAGATGATTATTTCTTTGTGGCCCAGTGGTTCCCAAAATTCGGAGTTTATGAACCTGCAGGAATGAGATATGCCGTAAAAGGTGGCTGGAATTGCCATCAGTTTCACAGGAATTCAGAGTTCTATTCAAATCACAGTGTCTATGATGTAAAGATCACAGTGCCATCTGACTATGTTACAGGATCAGGTGGATTGCTGCTCAATGAGGAGAAAGAGAGTGATGGTAAAAACAAAACTCTAACATACAGGGCGGAAGATATCGCTGATTTTGCATGGACAGCATGGCCCGGTTATGCTGTATTCAATGAGGAATGGAATCATGTTAAAATAACTCTGCTTATTCCACATATACGGAAAGACCAGGTTGAGAGGCAATTCCGTGCAGTAAAAAATGCACTGGAATACCTGACTGAGAAAGTTGGTCCGTATCCCTGGCCGTATCTGACATTTGTTGATCCGCCAACTAAAGGATCATTTGCATGCGGTATGGAGTACACAACATTATTCACTTCAATGTCAGGTGACAAAATGCCGGAATTTCTCCATTGGCCCGAAATGGTTACTGTCCATGAATTCGGGCATGCATATTTTATGGGAATTCTGGCCAGCAATGAATTTGAAGAACCATGGCTGGATGAAGGTGTAAACTCATTTTGGGAGGAAAGGATTGTAGATCATTACTGGGGTGAAAATTCCGGATTGATTGATAATCCCCTGCTTAAGATTTCCGATAAATCATTTTCAAGATCATCATACATAGGTTCTTCAAACAGGCAGGTTATAACTAACAGAGAGTATTCATGGAATTATCCTCATGGAACTTACGATATGATGTCATACAACAAAACTGCAACTATACTTTATACACTGATGGGTCTGATAGGGGAAGAGACAACCAATGAGGTTTTCAGGGAGTATTATAAAAGATGGGCTTTTAAACATCCTTCAGGAAAAGATTTTATTAATGTTGTTAATGAAGTTGTAAAAAGTAAACTCGGTGACAGGTTTGGTCCTGATATGAACTGGTTCTTTGATCAGACAATTTACGGGACCGGCATAGTGGATTATAAGGTGAACAGATTCTCAAATGAAAAAATCAGAGATTTCACAGGCATCTTGTCGGAAGCAGATACTCAGCGTTTTGTAACAAATGTTACAAAAGATGATACAATCTATAAATCGACTGTAGAGCTTTACAGGCCGGGGGACGTTATGCTTCCGGTTGATATTCTGATCCATTTTGATGATGGTGATACTATAAATGAATCATGGGACGGGAAAGACCGTTTTAAGGACTTTTTCTATACGGGAGAAAGGAAAATAGATTGGGTAAAGATTGATCCGGGCTACAAGATCAGAATGGATGTCAACTTTACAAACAATTCAATGACTGAAAATCCTGACAGGGTACCGTTAAGACGTTATATGGACAAGTTTGTCATTTTCATGCAGTATTTTTTAAATATCATATCGTTGTAAATAAAGACATTATGAAAATATTATTATATCTGAAATCAGGAGCCGGACGTTCATTCAATGCCTGGAGAGGAATTCTGATTACATGGGTAACGGTACTCTTCCTGATAAGCTTACTGGTATTACCGGTTAAATCAGGGTTCAAAGGTATGTTAGGTTCAAGCATGATTACAGAACAGCTCAAAGACACAGTAAATATTGATGTAATATCTGACCTTCAGCAGGAAATAGGAGCTATCCTGCCTGTTATTGGCGCTGGATTCTTATTGGTCTGCTTTTTTGGTTTCCTGCTTAACATATTTCTTACCGGTGGAATTTTTACACTATTGAGTAACAAACAAAGCAGTAAATCATCAAGTCTCTTTTTTTCAGGAGGTGCTTCAAACTTCTGGTCATTCCTGATCATAAATGTTATAATAACTGCCATTATTATTCTTTCAGTTATTGTTATTTCAGTTATTCCTATAATGATTTTATCACAGTCAAACTCCGGTAATCCTGAACCGGGAATTATGGGCAAAACAGTAAGGATCGCGCTAATTATACTTGCACTTTTACTTCCTGTTCTCCTGCTTGTTGCCGACTATGCCAGGGCCTGGCAGGCTGACAACAGTGAAAAGAAACCGTTCAAGGCTATAGGTTTCGGATTTATGCGGACCTTCAAAACATTCTTTCTCTCCTATCCGTTAATGCTGACAGTTATTCTTGTTCAGGCAGGATATGGAGCACTGGTAATATATAAACTGATGCCGGCAAAGCCATCTGCAGCAGGTGACGTCTTTCTTTTTTTCATGCTTTCCCAGCTCTTATTCATTATTAAGATATTGATGAGGATCTGGCGTTATGGATGCATTACTTCAGCTTTTGAGGATGTTATTGCTGTACAGAAGGATTATCAGGATATGACAGGAGAAGTCGTATCCCCGGTATGAAATAAAAGTTGTACCTTATGATAAAAAACAACCATGTCTGAAATTTTAAATCATCGGTTGAAAGATCCTGTTATTGTTCCTACTGATGAGATTATTTTTTCCATTATCGGGGAAAAGATGGAATTATGGAAGGCATTCCTGAATCACGCTTACGGAAACTATAAGGATGTATCTGGCGACTGGCATTACTATAATGACGGAAAGCAATGGCTATTCAAATTCATTCAGAAGAAAAAGACATTATTCTGGGCCTCGGTCATTGATGGAACATTCAGAATTACATTCTATTTCGGGAACAAGGCAGAACCAGAGATTCTTAAAAGCGATCTGAACGCGGACATTATTGATGGATTCAGGAATGCAAAGAAGTATGGGTCAATAAGACCTGTAACAATTGTATTACAAGAACAATCAGATGTTGATAGCGTTTATCAGCTGATCAGACTTAAGAGTAAAATTAAATAATCAGTAAAAATAATGGAAGACACTTTTTATTCGTTATCAGCACAGTCACTTCAGGGAAAACCTGTAAATATGGAGACTTACAGGGGAAAAGTTATTCTGGTTGTAAATACAGCCAGTAAATGTGGATTTACACCTCAATATGAAGGTCTTGAGAAACTTTATGAGAAATACAAAGATAAGGGACTGGTAATACTTGGGTTTCCCTGCAACCAGTTTGGAAACCAGGAACCCGGATCTGAAAAAGAGATAGCAGAAGGATGCCTCATAAATTATGGCGTTACCTTTCCTATGTTTGCCAAGGTAGATGTGAATGGAAACGATGCTCATCCTGTTTTTAAATATCTTAAAAAAAAGCTGCCGGGTTTTATCACCAACAGGATAAAATGGAATTTCACGAAATTCCTCATCAATTCTAAAGGAATTCCGGTAAAACGCTATTCCTCATCATTTAAGCCGGAAAAACTCACTGGTGATATTGAGAAGCTGCTTGGTGAAACCAGATAATTAATGATTTATTATTGAAGAAGTTACCTTCATCCGGACTGTTAGTTATATTCCTGCTTTTAAATGTAATAATACCTGTTTCATTATCAGCTCAGGATCTTGATATTAAAATACTCAGGGCTATTAATTCTCCCGACGATCTGCCTTCTGATGATTTTTTCAGATTCATCTCAAATTCAGAACCTTATATAGTAGCAGCGGTACCTGTGGCAATAGGTGGCTATGGCCTGATCAGACATGATGACAAACAATTCAGAAACGGTTGTGTAATCGTTGCAGCCACTGCTTTATGTGCAGGAGTGACAAATATATTGAAGTATACAATTGACAGAGACAGACCATTTATAACATATCCGGATATCACAAAAAAATCTAAAGCTGGCTCTCCTTCATTTCCTTCCGGTCATACATCAAGTGCATTTGCAACAGCCACATCTTTGAGCCTTATCTACTCTAAGTGGTATGTTATTGTTCCTTCGTACGGTTGGGCAGCCACAGTGGGATATTCAAGAATGCATCTGGGAGTACATTATCCGTCCGATGTACTGGCAGGAGCTGTTATAGGTGCTGGTTCTGCCTGGCTCACACACTATGTAAATAAAAAGATGATTAACAGGAAGAAGCCCTGATCTGCCTCCAATAAAACAGGACATTTTTTTAATTTTCTTTTTTGCTTTTGGTATTTATAGCTATCTCGACATCAGATAATTTCCTGAGCAAATTTAAAGTATCGACTATATAGATCTTTTGTTTGTAATCATCAGATTTTGCTGCTATTACGAATTGATCTGAGCTTGTATCTCTGTTTACTATCCTTATGATATAGGTAAGGAAGGCATCCTTCTGCTGTGATATTTTCAGATCGCTTATATGATTTTCGAGTTCAATCCTTTCTATTCTGTCAACAGGGTATTCAGTTCTGAGATCTCCAAGTGTTTTTACAATTACGGATCTTTTAAACTCAAGGAATCCGATATTTCTTATACGGCTGAACTGCATCCTGTTCACAATAAAGAAAAAAAGTAATGCAAGAATAAATATTGCAAGCAAAAAGTAATTTAAGATTTTAAGGGTGTCACTGCCAAAGGTCGTACGGAGAAAATTTGAAATCAGCAGTACAAGAAGGTACAACGCTGATATAGAAATGAGCAACCATTTATTCATACGGCTGATGCTGCGCGGATCCTTCATATCACTCCTGTATATCCTGAATTTGCTCATTTGCCTTCCTGTACTGAAAGAAATATTATGTTAACCATCGCCATAATTAATCCCATATATGAATCCATTTCAGGGAAGATTGCTGTTGATAAACAAATGATTAATTTACTACATATTAGCAATTTCCGGGCCTGATCAAATGTACTGTTTTTATTTTAACCACTGGTCCGCCCGGATATTTGGAGTGGGTTGATCATATCACCTTTTGCCTTTTGCCTTTTGCCTTCTGCCTTTTATGGGTATAAATACCCCGTTATAAATAGGCTTTAACCCTCTTTTGGTGCATTGATGTGCGTGGTACATTTGTGTTAACAGAATAACAATAATTTCTCAATTATTAGCATGGGAAAACTTTACGACACACTGCTTGAAGATATCCGTTTTGAAGAGGGGTTGAATGCCTGCATGAACTGTGGTGTCTGTACCGCTATATGCCCGGCTGCGGAGTTTTATAATTATGATCCAAGGAAGATAGTTGATACAGTACAATCTCAAAATGAAGAAGCAATTGAAGAGCTCTTAAAATCAGAGGAAATATGGTACTGTGGCGAATGTATGTCCTGTAAAACGCGTTGTCCAAGGGGAAATGCTCCCGGCCTGGTTATTATGGCTTTAAGGGGATTATCACAGGACCTTGGTTATTTTGTGGAATCTGAAAAAGGCAGGCAGCAGCTTGCAGTAAAACGCACAATTGGTGAATGGATACTTAATACAGGGTATTGTGTTTATCTCGATGGAATAAGTACTGAAATGCATCCTGAGCAGGGACCGGTATGGGAATGGGTTCAGGAAAATAAAGCTGAATTATTTGAACGTCTTGGAGGAAATTATAAAGGCGACGGACCGGGAATTCTCAGGAAGATACCTCAGGATACACTTGATGAACTCAGAAATATCTTTGAAGTTACAGGTGGTCTTGACAGGTATGAAAAGATAGAATCATTCTCAAGAGAAAAAGCCAAAGAACTTGATCTGAAACTTGATTCTGAGGGCATGGACAGTGAATATGTAAATCATATCTATAAGACTAATAACGGAACACATACCAGGTAAAAAAGAGAATTGATGAAAAAGGAAGGAAAGAAAGCAATCTGGAGTGAATACCAGAAAGAGATAGCGGATGACAAATTCTTTTATGTCAGAAGCTGCATCAGACAAAACTTTTTTCCGGGTTCAGAAGTGGCATTTCTCAGGATAATGAGAGATGTGCTTGGAAAAGATGTTTATGAACATCCCTGTCATACAACATGCTCCGGTATAGGTTATCATAGTGATGTTGTACCGGTCGATACCGCTATGACTGTAGTTGCCCGTCAGTTTGCTCTCATGACAGAAGCGGGATACAAAAATTATGTTCCGTCGTGCATTACCTCATTCGGCCTGTACACTGAAATAATGGAGACCTGGCAACACTTTCCGGAGGTTAAGGAAAGAATCAGGCTTCATCTAAAAAATGCAACAGGCAGAGAGTTTGAAGTTCCATCAAACCTTGCACATGCGAGTGATGTAATTTATAAATTCAGGAAGGAGATTGCAGCTAAAGCGAAATATAAGCTTATCAACAAGAATACAGGTGAACCACTTAAGGTTGTGGATCATATAGGATGTCACTATGCAAAGATGTTTCCTTCCAAGGGAGTAGGAGGAGCGGAATATCCTTATGTACTTGCCGGAATGGTTGAAGAATGGGGAGGCGAAGTTGTAGATTATCCTGAGCGTCGTCATTGCTGTGGTTTCGGATTCAGGCAGTACCTGGTTCAGGCCAACAGAGGCTATTCGGTCGCCTGTTCAAAAGAGAAATTTGAATCGATGAAGCCATACAAGCCTGATATGATAATTACAAACTGCCCTGGTTGTCCTATGTTTCTCGACAGATGGCAATATGTGATAAATGAAATGGAAGGGAAAAGGTACGGACAGAACGGTGAAGGAATTCCGGTATTTACATACGAAGAGGTAGCAGGGCTCGTTCTGGGGTTTGACCCGTGGGATCTTGGGCTTCAGATGCATCAGACTGACTGCGAGCCGGTTCTTGATAAAATGGGAATAGAATATTCACCGGAGGATAAATACAAAACTGATAAAAATAAAATTGTACATGAGGTTAGAACTCTCGTAAATGCCTGATTCGGATGAGTAAACATGTTGTTGTAATAGGAGGGGGTGTAGCCGGACTTGAAACTGCCGGAAGATTGTCGAAGGAAGGTATAAGTGTAAGCTTGCTGGAGAAAGAAGAGAATACAGGTGGTCACCTTTCTGACTGGTATAAACTTTTCCCTGACAGAAGGGACAGCGGTGAGGTCAAAAAGTATCTTGATGATCTTTCGAAAAGTGAAAATGTACTATTAATGACAGGAAGCACAGTAGCTGAATTCCGGAAGAATAATAATCATTTCCATATTATTACAAGCAAAGGCAAAGAGATAAAGGCTGATGCTGTTGTTGTTGCCACAGGTTTTGACCTATTCAGCAGTTCAAGAAAAGAGGAGTACGGATATGGTATTTATGATAATGTCATTACTTCAGCTGATCTCGAACGTATGTTCAGGAATGGAAAGATCACAATGGCAAACGGAGCTGTGCCAAAACGCATAGGTATGGTCCATTGTGTAGGATCGAGGGATGAAAAGGTAGGTAATCTGTACTGCTCAAAGTTGTGCTGTGTAACTGCCGTAAAGCAGGCAATTGAAATCAGGGAGCATATTAAGGACTCAAAAGTTTTCTGTTTCTATATGGATATGAGAATGGGTGGCGCCCATTATGAAGAGCTCTACAGGGAGGCACAGGAAAAGTGGGGTGTGAGTTTTATAAGAGGAAAAGTATCGGAGGCCAGCGAATCTATAAATCACTTTATTGTTGTCAAGGTAGAAGATACCCTTGCCGGAAGACCTTTGAGAATGGAGGTTGACCTGCTTGTATTAATGGCAGGAATGGAAATGTCGAAGGGAGGTAAAAGCATAGCTGAGCTTGGTGGTTTGAAAACAGGTGAGAATAGGTTTTTTGAAGTTGCCGACCATCATTTCGGAAGCAATATCAGCAATGTGGCTGGTGTTTTTTATGCCGGTGCATGTACTGCGCCTATGAATATTACTGAGACAATATCTCATGCAAGGGCAGCTGTTTCTGAAGTTACAGAATATCTTAAAGCATCAGGGAACTGATATGGAGAAATTTGGCTTTACAATATCCAAAGGGCGTCAGATTGACTATGATTCAAATGACAGAAGAATAGCTGAGTATATCCTTGCAAAGGAACCAAGTTTCAGTCTCTGTATTGAATGTGGATGTTGTTCAGCAACCTGTACTGCGGCGAACTTTACTAAGTTCAGTCTCAGGGAATTCAATATTCTGATCAAACGGGGAGAGCTTGAGCTCGTCAGTCAGAATATAAAAAAATGTATGCTCTGCGGAAAATGTACTCTTGTCTGTCCGCGGGGGGTTAATACAAGGAATGTTATTACACTGGCTAAACAGGCATTTCAAAAAACCGAAAGCTATGCAGTTTGATCCGTTTATAATACCGTTCAATATAGGACTGAACTTCATTCTGTTGTATGTGGTCGCCAGATCTGTTATCTGGTTCCGTGAACTATCCCGTCCTGACAAACTAAGGCTTCAGCGAGGATTTTTTGGAAGTGCATTTGCAATGAGCCTGAAAGAGATCTTCATGGAAAGCCTTATACACAGGAAGATACTTAAGACAAATCTGCGACTTGGCTATATGCATATGAGCCTTGCTTTCGGATGGTTCCTGCTTATACTTTTTGGTACCATTGAAGCTGATGTCTTTGGCGCAAAACATCTTAATGCTCCATATAAAGCAATATTCTTCAGGTTTTTCAATCCTGAACACGGCAGGTCGGGATTTGAAGCAGTGTATGGTTTTCTGATGGATCTTATTCTTGCCTTTGTGTTGTCCGGCCTTCTTCTGGCCGTACTGAAGCGATTCTATTCAAGGATTGTAGGTATGAAGAAGACTACACAGCTTAAAATTACCGACAGAATAGCGCTTACAGCTTTGTGGCTTATCTTCCCGAGCCGTCTTCTGGCTGAAAGTTTTACCTGTGGTGCATATGGAACAGGCAGCTTCCTTACTGGTTCTCTCGGATCATTCCTGGCATCATTCCTTCCTGCAAAAGAGATGGCTTACCCTTTCTGGTGGCTCTATTCACTCTCTCTGGGTACATTTTTTATCCTGCTCCCGATTACAAGATATATGCATATCCCAACAGAGCTTTTCCTGATCTTTATGAGGAATGCAGGGATCAGAACAGGTGACAGGGAAGGAACCTACTCTGAAGTTGAAGTTCATTCCTGTTCTTCCTGCGGAATCTGCATTGATACCTGTCAGTTAAATCATTCTGTAGGAATAACTACAATACAGTCAGCATATCTGATGAAAGGTATCAGGAATAATGAGGATATTACTGATATTGCTGAAAACTGTCTTATGTGCGGACGCTGTGACCAGGTCTGCCCTGTTGGCATCGAGCTTTATCCGATAAGGATGATGCAGAGAAGAAAAGAATCAGCTGAATATCATTATAAGAATATTTATAAAGGCTATCTGCGAAGCCGTGTTCCGGTTGCTGCCGCTAAAGAAGCAGAACCTTTATCGTATAACTATCTGCCTGTAAATGAGCCGAAAACAACTGATGTGATTTATTTTGCAGGCTGTATGACACATCTTACACCTACCATTAAGAATTCCATGATAAAAATTCTTGATGCATCAGGACTTGAATATCTCTTTCTCGATGAAAACGGAGGAGCGTGTTGTGGAAGGCCTATGATGCTTGCAGGTCAGGACCGGGAAGCAAGGGAATTGATTAACTACAATTCTCAGATGATATGGAAATCTGGTGCAAAAACACTTGTTACGTCATGTCCCATCTGTTATAAAGTTTTCAAAGAGAGCTACCACCTTGATGCTGAGATACTGCACCATACACAATTCATCAGGCAGCTGATTGATAACAACAGGGTATCTCTTAAATTTCTCAGGAAAAAGGTTGTATATCATTCTCCCTGTGACCTTGGACGAGGCTCAGGTGTCTATGACGAGCCAAGGGAAGTTCTGAATTATATCTCCAGACTTGAAGACACCAGGTATATGGATTCCAACTCTCAATGCTGCGGCGGAAGCCTTGGTAACATGAGACTTAGTTCAGAACAGAGGAGAAAGATTGCAATTGATGCAGCAGAAATCCTTACAGAAAGTAAACCGGATATTCTTGCTACCGCCTGCCCCTTATGTAAGAAAACATTTTCGGCAGTTACTGATACAAAAGTTTCAGACATATCAGAAATTGTTGCTGAAGCACTTACGTCGCCGGTAAATTCCAAAAACACACTTGCAAAAGCTTTGTCTGAAAAGCAACTTATAGGCGCCTGAATATTTTATTGTGTAAAAATGTTCTTATTCTGTGCATAAGTTTGGGAGATTTAAGCTTATTTTGCCATTAATTTTAAACTTTAATAATAATTTAACTGAGGAGACGTTTTCTCTTTACTAATAATAAATTTCAATATCCCAGGAAAATGAGAAGAATAAGGTTAGTGATGATGTTATTGACAGGGATTTCCTTTTTATATTCTTGCAACAATTCAAATATTAAGAGCACTGTTGATGTACCGATAACTTTAAATAAGGTTGTTCAGCAGCCCGATGGGAGCATAGCCCTTGTTGTCAAAAAAGCTGAATGTTATAGTGACACTGTCAATCCTTCAAGTAACACGGCGGAATGGAATGTAGTTGTTTCAAAGTCAGGAAGATTTAACGTCTGGCTTTCGAGTGCAACTATCGATACGACAAACCTCGAATACAAAAATAAAGTAATGTTAAATGTACAGGATAATCGCCTCGAAGCTCAGCCGGCAATAGATAAGGTTATCAAAAATTCTTCAGATTGCGACTATCCTTATTTCAGAGCTGACTCTTTCATGGGGTCGCTCTATATACAGGATACAGGATTATATGCTATTCAGGTTATAAGTGATAAGATTCTTCCCCAGGACATTGCAACGACCAGTGAAAAGACTAAAATCTTATCAGTATTTCTTACTCCTGCAGTCAGGTAGAGGTTAATCTCAGGAATTTTCTTCAATCCATTTTCTTGCATTTACAAATGCCATTATCCATGGTGTTACCTCATCGTTTTTCCTGTCAGCAGGGTAATAACCGCATTGCCATGGGAAGAAAGCTCTTTCGAGGTGTGGCATCATAACCAGGTGGCGCCCATCTTCAGAACATAACCCGGCAGCATCAAGATCTGATCCGTTTGGATTAGCAGGATAAGTATGACTGCTGAACTTCATTGGAATTTTGTATTTATCCTCACTGTAAGGAAGAGTGAACCGCCCTTCGCCATGGGCAACCCAAATCCCAAGCTCCATTCCTGACATATTGCCCAGCATCACAGAATCATTATTCTGAATTTTGACACCAATAAAACCTGACTCGAATTTGTTTGAACTGTTATGATACAGCTTTGGCATCTCTTTGTGATCAGGATAGACCAGGTCCAGTTCCACCATAAGCTGGCATCCATTGCATACTCCCAGCGACAGAGTGTCCTTTCGCTTATAGAACTTCTCCAGTGCAATCCTTGCTTTCTCATTATATCTGAATGCTCCGGCCCATCCTTTTGCTGATCCAAGCACATCAGAATTTGAGAATCCGCCTACAAATACTATCATACTGATCTCTTCAAGAGTCTCTCTTCCTGTTATAAGGTCAGTCATATGGACATCCTTCACATCAAACCCGGCAAGATACAGGGCATAAGCCATTTCCCTGTCACCATTCACACCTTTTTCCCGGATAATTGCTGCCCTGATACCTGATTTCCTGCGTCTTTCGGGTGTTATTCCGAGAGATTTAAAGGTACCGTCAAATTCACCCAGGTTAAACTTCATCTCATGATTCCTGTAATTCTCAAACCTTTCCATCGCCAGTTTCTCTCCTGACTGTTTTCTGTCCAGAAGATAGGATGTCCGGAACCATTTATCACGGAGTTTATCTATTTCAAAAGTTAAAGAGGTCCTGTTATTCCTGACATATAGAAGCCTGTCATGAACCGGATGTCCGATTGAGACATAGGAAATTCCGTTTTCAAGAAGGATCTCTGCAACTTCATCTTCATCCCTGACCTGAATTATTATTCCGGGGTTCTGGCTGAAAAGCAGTTTCACCAGATCTTCCTCCTCCATTGCAGTAAGGTTAATTGTAATACCTCCTTCACTATTTGAGAAACACATTTCAAGCAGTGTGGTAATCATTCCACCTGCAGAAATATCATGTCCTGAAAGAATTTTATCTTTCTTTATCAGGTCCTGCATAGTGTTGAAAACTTCTGAGAAATAATCAGGATCTTTTACTGTCGGAGCTTCATCACCTAACCTGTTTAGTATCTGACCAAGGCTGCTGCCTCCTGTTTTAAGGGTATCGCGGCTCATATCTATATACAGCAGGCTGGTATATGGATCATTCACTATCACAGGTTCGACTATCTTTCTTATGTCACTTATCTCACCAGATGCTGAAACAATTACAGTGCCCGGAGAATAAACAACGCCATCTTTATATTTCTGGGTCATGGAAAGACTATCCTTGCCTGTGGGAATGTTTATCCCCAGCGATATTGCAAATTCACTTGCCGCTTTTACAGCTTCGTACAACCTGGCATCCTCTCCCGGATTTTTGCATGGCCACATCCAGTTGGCAGATAACGAAACACTTCTAAGGTTATCTGACAGAGGAGCCCAGATAATATTAGTAAGAGATTCTGCGATTGAAAGAATTGATCCGGCTGAAGGATCTATCAGTCCGGCAGCGGGAGCATGACCAATTGAAGTTGCCAATCCTTTTTTGCCTCTGTAATCGAGGGTGATGGCCCCCAGATCATTCAACGGCAGCTGAAGCGGACCAGCACACTGTTGTTTTGCAAGCCTGCCGGTAACTGACCTGTCAACTTTATTTGTCAGCCAGTCTTTACATGCAACCTCTTCTATCTGAAGTACCTGTTCGATATATTCGCCAATTTTATCCTGATCGTATCCGAGCCCTGAAAATTCTTCAGACATCTGTTTGTCTTTCATAATCGTTTTAGGAGGATCGCCAAACAATGAGGCCAGCTTGATGTCGATCGGTTTGTCACCTGTAACCGGATTCTCAAGAGTAAACTGCATATCACCCGTAACTTCTCCAATGACATAGAAGGGAGCTCTTTCTCTCTCGGCAATCCTTCGAAGCGTATCGATATTTATCTTCTTGATTACAAGTCCCATCCTCTCCTGTGACTCATTCCCGATGATCTCCTTGGCTGACAAGGTAGGATCACCTACCGGTAATTTGCTTATATCGATTTTACCTCCGGTAGCTTCAACCAGTTCGGAAAGACAGTTCAGATGTCCCCCTGCACCATGGTCATGAATTGATACAACCGGATTATTCTCCGATTCACTCAACGCCCGTATAGCATTATATACCCTTTTCTGCATCTCAGGGTTAGCCCTCTGGACCGCATTAAGTTCAATCGAACTGTCGTATTTGCCTGTATCAACAGATGATACTGCACCTCCTCCCATTCCAATCCTGTAGTTGTCTCCTCCGAGGAGGACTATCTTATCACCCTTTTCAGGAGTATCCTTCTCGCTGTCTTTTTTCTTGCCTATCCCAATTCCCCCGGCAAGCATGATCACCTTATCAAAACCATACTTTTTAAGATTTTCAAAATGCTCGAATGTGAAAACCGATCCGCAGATAAGAGGCTGACCAAATTTATTGCCGAAATCGCTGGCGCCATTGGATGCTTTAATAAGTATATCTTCAGGAGTCTGATATAGCCATTTTCTCTCTTCTGTCGCTTTTTCCCATGGTCTTGGTCCATCAGGACGGGGGTATGAGGTCATGTAAACAGCTGTCCCTGCTATAGGGAATGCTCCCTTGCCTCCTGCAATCCTGTCCCTTATTTCACCGCCGGTTCCGGTTGATGCCCCATTGAAAGGCTCAACTGTCGTGGGGAAGTTATGAGTTTCGGCTTTTAGCGACAAAACCGATTCATAATCAGTTATTTTGAAGAAATCTGACTTATCCTGGGTTACCGGTGCAAATTGCTCTACTTCAGGACCGTCAAGAAATGCACAGTTATCTTTGTAAGCCGACACAACATGATTGGGATTGGTTTTTGTCGTCTTCTTAATCATCTGGAAGAGAGTTGAATTCATCTCTTTCCCATCGATAATGAAATTTCCGTTGAATATCTTATGCCGGCAATGTTCTGAATTTACCTGTGAAAAACCGAAGACCTCGCTGTCTGTAAGTTTTCTGCCCAGAGTTTTACTCAACCTGTTAAGGTATTCTATCTCATCTGAATTAAGTGCCAGTCCTTCCTTATGGTTGTATTCAGCTATATTATCAATGTAAAAGACAGGATCGGGCTTTTTATCGATTGTGAAGATATGCTGATCGAGTGACTTATAAAGAGATTGAAGCATCGGATCAAAATGAGGTTTTTTTGATTCTGAAACATGAAACTCTTCGATTCTTGTTATTCCTGATATACCCATATTCTGTGTAATCTCAACAGCATTGGTACTCCAGGGCGTTATCATCTCCTTCCTTGGACCTGTAAATATGCCTTCAATCTGTTCTTTATTTATAAGAGAGGCATTTCCAAACAACCAGATAAGTTTTTCTATATCTTGTTTTAAAAGCTTTCTGCTTGTTCCGGCCGCAATAATGTTTTTGGAGGTGCACTCGAAGAAAAGAATCATTTTATTTAGTGTAAAAGGTTGATATGTAGAATAATATCTCAGACATTCTCGGGAAAATGAAGCCTTGTAAATATAACTCAAGTTTAAGGAAAATCCTATAAAATGAATATGATGGTTATTACCTGATAGTTATTTCAATCCGCTTCTAATAAGCAACGGTTCAATTGATGGTTCCTTTCCTCTGAATTTTACATAAAGATCCATTGGTTTTTCCGAACCTCCTTTTTCGAGGATATTTTCCCGGAATGAATCTGCCACTTCGCTGTCAAATATCCCTTTCTCTGTAAAATAGCTGAAGGCATCAGCATCAAGTACTTCTGCCCATTTGTATCCGTAATAACCTGCTGCATATCCTCCTCCGAATATGTGACTGAATGAGCAGCTGATGTTTGAACCGCTTACTTCCGGAAACATCTCTGTTTTTTTAACTGCTGATGCTTCAAATTCTGCGGTATCAATAGTAACGGGTGATGATATTGAATGCCACTCCATATCAAGAAAACCAAATCCCAGTTGACGGTAACATGCATAGCCCTCATTGAATATTGAAGCTTCCCTGATCTTTTTAACAACTGAATCAGGAATTTTTTCTCCCGATTGATAATGAACGGCCCATGTGTCGAGCCATAATTTCTCAAATGCGTAATTCTCCATGAATTGAGATGGAAGTTCAACAAAGTCCCTTGCTACATTGGTTCCGGAAAGGCTTTCATAAGTGCACTTTGAAAGCATTCCGTGAAGTGCATGCCCGAATTCATGCAAAAGGGTAGTAAGTTCATTGAACGACAGGAGCGAGGGCCGGGTTTCAGTTGGCCTTGTAAAATTGGAGACTATGGAGATAAGCGGCCTGACGTCTTCTCCGTTAATTTTTTTCTGATCACGATAACTTGTCATCCATGCTCCGCCGCTTTTGCCGGGTCGCGGGTGATAATCCATATAGAGTATTGACAGTAAGGTGCCATTCTTATTGAATACTTCAAATGTCTTTACTTCAGGATTATAGAGTGGAATCTTGAAATTCTGCCTGAAAGTAAGGCCATATAGTTTATGAGCCAGACCGAATACTGCCTGCTCTGCATTTTCAAGTTTGAAATATGGTTTTAGTATTTCATCATCAATATCATATAATGCTTTTTTTCGTTTTTCGGAGAAATAAGCCCAGTCCCATCGTTCAACAGGATCATTATGTCCGTAAGTCAATGCTGTTTCCCTGATTTTCTCAAGATCCCTGAATGCAGCAGGTCGGGATGCAGAGTAAAGATGTTCAAGAAGCTCATTTACCTTTTCAGGACTGTCAGCCATCCTGTCGCCAAGAATCATTTCTGCATAAGTCCTGAATCCAAGCAACTGAGCCAGTTCAAGCCTGAGATTTACCATTCTCAAAACAATTTTCCTGTTGTCGTTCTTGTTCCCCCTGAAAGCTCTTGATGAATAGGCTTTCAGCATCTTTTCCCGAAGCTCTCTTCTTGATGAGTATTGCATGAAGGGCATATAACTCGGGAAATGCAGGGTAAAGATCCATCCTTCCCTGTTACGGCTTTTTGCTTCTTCTGCCGCTGCTTCAATCAGACTTTCCGGAAGCCCCTCAAGATCAGTTTTGTTTGTTATCTGCAGTTCCCATGAATTAGTCTCTTCAAGAAGATTTTCATCATATTTGAGTCCCAGGGTCGATAACTCTTCAGTGATCTCACGAAATCTCTTCTTTTTATCTTCACTCAGTCCGGCACCTCCAAGTATAAAACTCCTGTGCTTCTTCTCAAGCAGTATTTTCTTTTCAGATGTTAAATCAAGCTTCTTTTTGTTTTCGAATATTTTATTGATTCGTTCGAAAAGTTTTTCATTCAGAGTTATATCGTTTGAAAACTTTGTAAGAAGCGGAGATACTTCCTGCGTA